>Ga0073904_10001891_pt1 | contig 15766 bp, 16 predicted proteins | sample KloWWTrecipitate_FD_66668 | JGI IMG/M metagenome (GOLD analysis project Ga0073904, IMG submission 66668) | Active sludge microbial communities from Klosterneuburg, Austria, studying microevolution and ecology of nitrifiers - Klosterneuburg... | ecosystem: Engineered > WWTP > Aerobic digester >...
CAGCCCCCGTCAACGGTGCATCGCCTGCTGGCGGTGCTCAAGCGGCGCGGCTACGTGCGCCAGGACGAGGAGACGCAGCGGTACGCGCTGACGCTCAAGATGCTGGATCTGAGCTTCAAGGTGCTCGGCCGCTCCGAGATTCGCCTGCATGCCTACCCTCACATGCGCGAGTACGTCTTGAACACCGCGCACCGGGGCTTCATCGCCATTCCCTCGTCCGGGGAAGTCACCTACCTGTGGCGCTCGGGCCCAGACGAGGTGGCGATGCACACCGTCTACGGTCGGGAGATGCCGTCGCACTGCTCGCTCTACTTTTCGCCGAAACAGGCGACGCGGCGGTTGAGCTGCCTGAAGCTGGCGACGCGAGACGAGTTGGCCGAGCCGGAGCGAGTGGTGGTGCGCCTAGGCCCGCCCCCCGTGGAGCCAGACGCCGTGCAGCGCCTGTACTGCACCTGTGCGCCGGTCTGCGATTACACAGGGCAGGAAGTGGCGCGGGTGGGCCTGTTCGGGCACGGCGCCGACGACCGTCCCATCCTGACCGATCATCATCGCGGCGTCTGGGAACTGGCGCGCCGCGTCTCGGTGCGGCTGGGCAACCTGCCGCCCGCGCTCGAAAGCACGGGCTGAAACCGGGCCGCCGGCGTGAGCGGGCCTAGGCCCGTGAGTTGTGTGTGGAGGAGAGACTGTGGCTTACATCATCTGTGAACCTTGCATCGGGACCAAGGACTCGGCCTGTGTGGACGTGTGCCCGGTCGACTGCATTCACCCGCGCAAGGACGAGGCGGACTTCGAGGCGGCGACCCAGCTGTTCATTCACCCGGACGAGTGTATAGACTGCGGCGCCTGCGTGCCGGCCTGCCCCGTGGAGGCGATCTTCGCCCTGGACGAAGTGCCGGAAAAGTGGAAGGACTACATCGAGGTGAACGCGGCTCACTATCAGAAGTAGAATACCCGCCGGCAACCCGCTGGCCCGGGACGCGCCCCCGGATCGGCCCGAAGATCGAAAGGGGGTGGTATGCGACACCGAATCCGCCTGCCGTTCGTGGTGCTGGCCCTCGGAGCGGCCTTGGCCGTCGGCGTGCGCGGCGGCACCTCCGGCCAGGAGGCCGGGGTGCAGCTCCAGTTCGCGAACATGTTGTTCGACGAGACGCGCTACGCCGAAGCCCTCGAGGCCTTCCGGCGGGCGGCAGGGGCCGAGGACCCGTCGATTAGCGTGCCGGCGCGCATCGGCGTCGTGAAGTCGGCCCTTCAGATCGGCGAGTTCGCCGACGCCCAGCGAGAGGCGCGCTCCCTGCTGGCGGTGGCGCCGCTCAATACCGAGGTGCTGACCGTACACGCCGACGCGCTGTGGTCGGCGGGGACGTTCGACGAGGCCGAGGCCGAGTATCGCGACGCACTCGGGCGCCAGCCCGGGATGTCGCGGGCGCTCCACGGCATTGCCCGCGCCCAGGCGTCGCGCAACCTGCTGGACGAGGCGATGGATAGCGCCCAGGCGGCGCTCAGGGAATCGCCGCGCGATCCGGAAATCCATCACACGGTCGGCACGATCTTCGAGCGCATGCGGCGCTACGAGCAGGCGGCCGCCGCGTACACCAACTACGTGAACCTGCTGCCCAACAAGGATCACAGCGAGAAGGCCGCCTGGTCGCGGGCACAGGTGCGCTTCCTCAAGTCGTTCGGAGAGCGCGAACCCATTGCCATCGACGACGAGGCGGCCGAGCGGCTCTACACCGTGGGTTTCCGGCTGGTCGACGACAAGATCATCGTCAAGGCCCGCGTGAACGGGCAGCGGCTCCAGGATTTCGTCCTCGACACCGGATCCGAGCAGACGACGATCTCGCGCCAGACGGCCTCGGCGGCCGGGGTACGGCCCATCACCTATACGCTCAGTGCGGGCGTCGGGGAGGTGGGACTGCGCGGACTGCAGCTCGGGAGGCTCGATTCACTCGAAATTGGCGGCCTGAAGTTCTCGAACGTGCCGGTCATGATCAAGGCGCCGGCACTGCGAGGTCTGCCGAAGCGCGAAACCGAGAGCTTCTCGCCGCTCACGCTCGGGATGTCGATGATCGTCGACTACGGCGCGCAGAGACTGACGATGGGGCGGGTGCTGCCCGACGAACCGGCCGAAACGCACCTGCCGATGCGCCAGCACCGGCTCTCGCTGGTGAGGGGCCTGCTGAACGAGAACCACCCCACCTATTTCGTCATCGATACCGGCGGCGAGGTGATTTCGATCAGCACGACCACGGCCGAGGCCATCAACGCCACGCCCACGCGGAAGATTGCGCTGCGCGTCTACGGTTCCTCCGGCTGGGATCGCGACGCCTTCCTGCTGCCGGGCATGCGGCTGCGATTCGCCGACGCGATCGACTTTCAGAACTTCGCGCTCGTCGTGCTGAACCTCCGCGCGCCGAGCGTCCTGCTCGGGTTCGAGGTAGGCGGCATCGTGGGGCACAAGTTCCTCAGTCCGTACCGTGTGGCGCTCGACATGGGCCGCAGCGAAATGCGGCTGTCACCCACCGGCAACTGATCATCCGCCGCGCGCGCCGAGGTGGATGGGCCGGACTCAACCCCGTGTCGCGCGGTGCGCCAGCCGCGTCGCACGCCGCGCGTGCGCCGCAAGGCTACGGGCTTCGTCGTCGGAGGTGTCGAGCCGGAGCGGGGGCACGGGCAGCGGTTTGCCCTCCGCATCGATCGATACGAACGTCAGGAACGCGCGGCTGGTTGGCTGTCGGCGGCCGGTCAGGATCTCCTCCGAGAACACCTCCACCTCCACCTCGAGCGACGTGCGGAAGGTTGCCGTCACGCGGGCCTTCAGGATGATGATGTCGCCCATCCGAATCGGGTGGACGAACTCGAGGCCATCAACGGCGGCGGTCAGTGCCAGCGTGTTGGTGTGGCGGTGGCACGCGATGGCCCCGGTGATGTCGATGAGGTGCATCACCGAACCGCCCAGCATGAAGCCCAGGGGGTTCGAGTCGTTGGGCAGCACCACCTGCACGGTCTCGGTGGCCGACTCCTGCCAGTGCTTCGGGGGCATGAGACGAGCCAAAGCCCTCAGAAATCGTACCCAATCCAGACCGAGAATTTCGGCTTGCGGAAGGCGCCGCTGCCGCCGCTCTGCGCGTAGACGAAGTCTTCCCAGTCACGATTGAAGAGCGTGCGCCAGGACCAGTCGAAGTGCACCGGGAAGCCCAGCGCGAAGGTCATGAGGCTGAGGCCGTAGGACCCGCGGGCGTCCTGGAGACGGAAGCCGGACACCGCGATGGGGTCGCCGAAGACCGGTTGCAGGTCCGCATCGTAGCCCAGAACCGGACGCTCGACGGTCGGCGCGGTGGTCCAGGCCTTGAACGATTGGTTTTCCCATGACGCGCCGCCCATGTTCGCGAAGAAGGCCCCGCGGACGCCGCCGAGGATGCCGATGGGAGTGGCCATTGCCTCGATGAGCGGGAAGCGGAGTTCTGCGTTGAGGAAGAACGCGTTCTGGCCCACGAAGGACAGGTAGTTGTAGCCGCGCAGCTCGCTGTTGCCGCCGAAGTAGGTGAAGTCGGGGTTGTTGCCCCAGCTCTTGAAGCCGCGCGCCCGCAACGCGAGGAGGCCCGTGGCGCCGAGGCGGAAGTACTTGCGCGCGTCGCCGTCGAGACTCTGGCGTGACAAGGTGTTGCCGATCTTGGGTGCGGTCTCGAAAGCCAGGCGCATCGTGCTGCCGGTGAGCGGCCCGAACTCGCGGAAGATCGTCGTCTCCTGCACGAAGGCGACGCCAAGCGGCACCATCGTGCCGTTGTTGAAGAGCAGCCGGCCGAACTGCTGCCGCTGGAACTCCTCCGAGTAGAGCTGCAGGCCCTGGTCGGCGAACTCCTCGCGGTACTGGTTGATGCCGCCGTAGACCTCCACGCGGCGGTAGCGATTGAACGGATAGATGCCGAACGCCGTACCGCCCTGCATGGTGCGCGTGGCCACCGCCAGGTCCCGATTGATGATTCCGCTGAAGGCCGGGTCGTAGAAGATGCCCTCGAGCTGGCCGTAGAAGAACTGCGTCTGCGAGTAGCCCTGGAGGGCCCAGTTGAAACGCTGCTCGAGGTTCAGCCACGTGAGCGACAGCGTGCGGTACTGCGACACGGACGAGGCGTAGAGGTTGAACTGCTGGTCGCCGAGCACGTCGGTGAAGGTCACCTGGGTACCGCCGAACAGATCGCCCCCGCTGGTGACGCCCAGCGCCACCGGCGGCCGGCCCTCCAGGAACATCTTCTCGAAACGACCCTTCTTCTTCGCGTTGTCCTGCACCAGCGTGTGGGTGAGGGGCGGCTGGAAGTCGATGATGGGACCCGGCGCGCCGAAGTCCTCGGAGGCCACCGTGAGAATCTCCTCGCGTCGGTCCAACACGTGCAGGCCGTAGTCGCCCTTGAGGTAGGTGACGAAAGCCAATCGCGCCTCGCTGCCCTCGCGCAGCACCACCGGAGACAGGTTGCCGGTCAGGGCATCGGTGAACTGGCGCAGCTCATTGGTCTGCAGGTTGAGCGTCCAGATGTTGTAAATCTGGCCGTTGCGCGCCACTTCCGGGTCGATCGGCTCGGCAGGGTTCACGGCGGTCGACCCGAACACCAGCGTATCGGCGTTCCAGTACTGCGCGCCGGTTTCGTCGTGTGTCCCGAAAGTGATCTGCCGCTGGTTGGAGCCGTCGGCGTCCATCCGGAACAGCTTGTCGTTGCCGCTGACCCGTGCGAGATACACGATGGACTTGCCGTCCGGCGACCACGTGGGCGCGTAGTGCGGGAGCGGATCGCTGGTGATGGCCTTGACCTCGCGCGTCTCGACGTTCACCGTGTAGATGTTGGCGTTGGAGCCCTGCATGCCGGAGAAGGCCACGAACTGGCCGTCGGGCGAGAAGTCCGGAGACTCGGGTGCGTCGATGCTGTTGAGCGGGACACGCCGTTCGATCTTGCGGGTGACCACGTTCTGGACGATCAGGGAGCGATCCTTCTCGGTGCGGACGAAGTAGGCGAGTCGATCGCCTTGTGGCGACCATGACATCCAGGGCACCGAGTTCCAGCGCCCGCCGGGCATGGCCAGGTATTCGAATCCCATGCTCTGGTCGAAGCCGCTCGTCAGATTCCGGATGATCTCGCCGTCCTTGGTGGAGATCAGCACGATGTCGAGCTCGCGATCGCGGTTGTTGGCCGTCATCGCCGCGATGAGGTCACCCGAAGGCGACGGCTCGATGGACAGCACGTTGTTGAAGCGGCTCTTGCGCGGGTCGGGAGCCAGGTTGCGACCGTAGTCGGCCGGCCGCTCCTTGTCGCGGAAGGGCTTGAAGCGCTCCTTCATGTAGCGATCGAACTGCTGGTCCCACTCCTCGGCGGACATCTGGAACGCTTCCTGGAACGCGTCGTCGCCACCGCCGATGACACTGCGGCGCAGCGCGAAGACGTACTGGCGCACGCCCTCCTTGCCCCACCGCGCTTCCATGAACTCGAACGCCGTGTGGCCCAGGTTGTAGATGAGGCGGGGGTTGCTGAACCCGCCGTAGTCCTGCATCTCGCTCATCTTCGGGATGATGTCGGACACGGCGGCGTCGCGGACGGTCATCAGGTCCAGCGGACGCCAGTAGCCGGTCATGTAGTCCGACATGCCTTCCATGGTCCACAGCGGCATGTTACGGCGGATGAGACCGGTGGGGATGATGTCGAACTGGAAGACGTGTGTCAGCTCGTGGGTGATGAGCCGGTAGAGCAGATCCGACGGCTCGTCGATGGGCATCACCATGCGGCTGCGGCTGGGCTCGGCAAACGCGCCCACGCCTTCCTGTGCCGCGCCGGGAATGACGTTCTGCTGCCAGAACTCCGCGCTCGTCGAGAAGAGGATGAGCGGCACCTTGAAGGCCAAGTCGTGCTTGAGCTCCGAGCTCACGTGCTGGTACGCGCTTTCCGCGTAGCTGGCGATGCGCTCCAGGTGCTGTTCGATTTCGGGGTAGTAGTAGATCTCGAAGTGATCGGTCTGATAGATGTGCCAGTCGAACTTGTCGTAGCGAATGGCGTTCTTCCCGTAGTAGGGAATGTAGCTCGTCTGAGCCTCCGCCGAGGGGGCCGCGGCCAGAGCCGCCAGCAAGGTCAGAATGGTGAGCCGCATGACAATTACTCCTGCATGCATCTTACCGATCCTGAGACGGAGGCCGCAAACCAATCGGCCCCGCCGCCGCGAGACGAGCAAAATCCGATCCGGTCTCGCTTGTCCTATACTTGAGACGCGCGGGGCGAACCCGCGCTTCCCCGGGGAATATTCCGGCCGGTCCGGGGGTTCCCTCCTTGTGAACGCGGCCGCCTGCTGACCACATGCTGTTTGGGCGACGGCGGCACGACGAACTCCCAGATGCCGACCGGTTCTCGGTCGAGGCGCTCGAGTTCCTGGATGCTCTCTACGGCACGGCCGTACGATTGACCAGGAGTCCCGACGCCGCGGAGGATCTGGTGCAGGACACCTACTTGAAGGCGTTTCGGGCGCGGCGCTCGTTCGCGGCGGGGACCAACCTCAAGGCATGGCTCTTCACCATCCTCCACAACACTTGGCGGAACCGCCGGCGCGACCGGGTGCACGCCAGGGTGGAGGCCGACTCGGACCTGGTGGATCGGGCGGCGGAACGAGGACAGGACACCCTGTCCGCTCCGCCAGACACCCCGGAGAGCGTGCTGCTGCGGGACACCCTCAGCGAGGACCTGCGGATGGCGCTGGCGCAGCTGCCCGAGGCGTTCCGCGACGCGGTGTGGCTCCGCGACGTCGAGGAGCTGAGCTACCAGGAGATCGCCGACGTCCTGGCAATTCCAGTCGGCACCGTGATGTCGCGCCTGTCGCGCGGCCGACGGCGGCTTCACGCGGCCCTGCTGGCGGCGCGCCACGCAACGCGAGCCTAAGAGATGCGTCCAAGAAGGGACGGGACCGTGGTGACGGGTTGGTGACCGATATGCTCTGCAGCGACATTCAACCGCAGTTGGCGGCCTACGCCGACGGCGAACTGCCGCCCGCCCTTCAGGGGCTCATCGAGGCCCACCTGGACGGGTGCGCCGGCTGCCGGCACGAGGCCGCCGTGCAGGCCACGATGCGCCAGGCCCTCGCCGCCCATGGCAGCGAGCTCTCGGTCGCGGCCCCACCCTGGCTCCGCACCCGCATCGCGACGCAGATCGCACCGGAAGGACCTGCGGCGGGCGGCGTCGGGTGGCGTACGCGACTGTCGGCCGTTGCCGCCGCCGCGATCGTCGTACTGGCGATCGGCGCCGTCGCCCTTCCCGTGGTCACGAGCCGCTCGACCGTGGTGCTGGCGGCCCAGCTGGCGCTTGACCACCTCAAGTGCTTCACCATCGACGGGCACGAGACCGGGAAGACCCTCACCGTGGCCGACGCCGAGTCGGAGCTTCGCGCCGAGTATGGGTGGTCGTTGACGGTGCCGCCAACGGCGGGCGCGTTCGATGCTCGGCTCGTGGCCGTGCGGCGCTGCCTCTACGGTGACGGCCGCGCGGCGCACCTGCTCTATCGTCTGAATGGATCCCCGGTCTCGCTGTTCATCCTGCCTGGTCTCGAGCGGCCCAGCGAGGAACTCGCCTTGCTCGGCCAGGCCGAACTGGTCTGGACTGCCGAGGGCCGCACCTACATGCTGGTCGGGAGCGAGGAACTGCGGAACCAGCTAACGCAGATGGCATCGAACCTGCGGAATGAGGCAAAATAACGGAATGCAGCAGCAGCCCAGCTCGGCGGTCCGTTTCGCGGCCGTGGCCGCCACGGTCATGGCTCTTCTCGCCATCAGCGTGCCGTTCATCTGGCAGCACGACGTGGGCGCCGAACGCACCGGCGCTGCCGTGGCCGGAGCGCCGGTCACCTCGATGGCGCCCCTCGCTTCTCATGACGAAGGCACGGTGGAGACGCAATCGGGCGCGGTGTGCGAGGTCGACGCCAAGCCGGCCAACATGGACTTCTCCATCAAGGATCTGGACGGCAAAGACGTGAAGCTCAGCTCCTACAAGGGCAAGGTGGTGCTGCTGAACTTCTGGGCGACGTGGTGCGGTCCGTGCAAGGCCGAGATCCCCGGCTTCGTCGAGCTGCAGGAAAAGTACAAGAATGACCTCGTGGTCGTCGGCTATTCGGTCGACGACAGCGCCGACAAGGCCCGGGCCTTCGCCGCCGAGTACAAGATGAACTATCCCATCCTCCTCGGCCTCGGCCGCGAGGATGTGCAGGATGCCTACGGGCCCATATGGGGGATTCCAGCATCCTTCCTGATTTCGCGCGACGGCGACGTGTGCAAGAAGCACATGGGCATCGCGCCGAAGGCGGTGTTCGAAAAAGAGATCAAGGCCCTCCTGTAGTATGATCCGCCCAGTATCATGCTGAAGGGTTTCACATCCGCTCGGTTGTCCTGCGGCTGCCGTCTCGCGTTCCGCGAGGGCACCACGGGCAGTCCTGTGCTCGTCCTGCTCGACGCCAAGTCGCCAGGCTGCGTGAATCCGCGACACGTCTCGGGCCTGCCGCTGTACGACTACCGCGAGGCCCTCCGACCTCCCACGCGACCGGGCACTCTCGGCGAAGAAGAATTCGAAGAAGAAGGCTAACGAGGCCGCCACCGTCGCCCTCGCGTCTCGGCTTGCCCCTACAACTCCCGCAAGGCCGCAGGAATCGGCAGGCGCGCCGCGCGGACCGCAGGCAGCAACCCGCCCACCAGGCCCATCCCCAGGGCGTACACCAGGCCCATCGTCAGCAAGCCCGGCGTGACCCTGAAGGCGAAGGCCACCTGGCTGAAGGTCTGGAAATTCATCGTGGAGGTCTGGTAGCCGTTGAACCCCAGATACGCGGCCAGTCCTCCGAGCACGCCCCCGATGGCGGCCAGCGCCAGCGACTCGGCGAGCACCGACACTACCACCGACGTGGCGTTGAATCCCAGCGCGCGAAGCGTGGCGATTTCGCGGGACCGTGTGGAGACGGCCGTATACATGGTGAGCACGGCGCCGAAGACGGCGCCGATGCCCATCAGCGCGGCAATCGCGAAACCAAGGCCGCGGATGAGCCTGCTGAGGGCCTGCGACTGCTGCGCGTAGTACTCGGTTTCGCGGCGCACCTGCACGTTGAGTTGCGGATTGGCGGTGAGCCAGTCGCGGAATGTGTCGAAGCTGTCGCTCGAGTCGAGCCGGGCCAGCACGGTCTGGAACGTGTTGCCGCGCCGGTAGGCTCCCTGAAGCACGCGGGCGTCGCACCAGATCTCCGATTCGGCCACCCCGCCGTCGGCTTCGAACACGCCCACCACGCGCCAGGTGTTCTGACCCGATCGGATCTCGTTGCCGAGGGTGAGGCCCGCGAACTGCCCGCTGGCTCCGCGGCCGACCACCACCTCGTTGGTGCCGAACTCGAGCATGCGGCCCTCGACGATGGAGGTGTCGTCGCGGACCTGCAAGGCCGCGGGCCCGATGCCGCGCATCGGTACGTTGGCCGGCGTATTGGTCGAGCGCTTGGGCAGGTCGATGATGACGTAGAGCTCAGCGTCCGCCAGCGCCGTTGGGCCGTCCCGCCGGATGCCCGGCGCCTGCTTGATGACGTCGACCTCCGTGCCGCCCAGGCCGCTGGTCATCTCACTGTCGGCGCCGCTGCGCATGATCAGGGCCCGCGTGGGCGAACCCGAGCCCTGCATGGCCGCGGTGAAGCCCGCGGCGATGGACAGCACCGATACGAGCACCACCACGACTCCGGCGATGCCCACGATGGCGACGCCGGACGAGGCAAGGCGCTGCGGAATCGTCCGCAGGTTCAGGGCCGTGACGGCGATGGTCTGTGAAAGCCAGTTGAACACCCGGTCCTCCTCAGGCGCGGCGCAGCGCGTCGGTGATCTTGAGTTGCATGGCGGTGACGGCAGGCAGCAGGCCGGCCACCAGCCCCAGCCCGACGACCAGCGCCGCCCCGACGGCGACGGCGCGTCCCGGCAGCACGAAGATCGGCAGCATGCCGCCGGTGGGATCGCCCTGTTGGACGAACAGCCAGGCGGCCAGCAGGCCGAGACTGCCCCCCAGCACCGCGATGAGCACCGATTCGCCGAGCACCAGCGCGAGGATGGACGTGTTCGAGAAGCCCAGCGTCTTGAGCACGCCGACCTCGCTCGTGCGCTCGCGTACCGACTGCGCCATCGTGTTGGCCGCCACCAGCAGCATGGTGAACAGCACGGCCACGAGAATGGCAATCATGATCGCGCCGATGTCGCCGACCTGCTTGGCGAAGCCCTCCACGAACCCCTTTTCAGTGGTCGTCTTGGTTTCGGCCGGCGAGTTGGCGAACATGGCGTCGAAGCGCGCCGCCATTTCCTGTGCCCGTGAGGCGTCGTCGATCTTCACGACGTACCACCCGACGAGGCCTTCGCCCCGCTGGCGGTTTTCGTCGAGGTAGTCGTAGCGGAAGAAGAACTGCGTCTTGTCCACCCCGGCATCGCCGTCGTAGATGCCGTCGATGTTGAACTCCCACACCTGCCCCTGTTTCGGCTGCCAGATCGTGCCCAGAATGGGTACCCGGTCGCCCACCGACCAGTTGAAGCGCCGCGCGAGGTCGGCGCCCACGATGGCGCCCTGGCGGTCGGCCTTCCACGCGGCCACCTGATCCGGCGGCAGACGGAATTCGGGATAGAGCCGGAGGAAGGGACCCGGTTCCACGGCAATCTGCGCGAAGAAGTTCGAGGGGTCCTGGTAGACGCCGCCGAACCACGTGTTGTGCGTGGCCAGGGTCACGCCCTCGGTGGCCTGCAGGCGTTCGAGGTAGGAGATGGGCAGCGGCATGATGAGGCTCACCTTGTGGATGAGCACCAGCCTGTCGAGCCCGGCGATGTCGACGCCGAAGCTGAACGCGGTGCGAACCGTCATCAACAGGCCGAAGAGCAGAAACGCCACGAAGATCGACAGCAGCGTGAAGACGGTCCGGAACTTCTTGCGCCAGAGACTGCTCCAGAGCAGCGGAATGAACTTCATTGCGCCTCCTCCAGGAGCACGCCTTTGTCCAGGTGCAGGGTTCGGGACGCCCGCTCGGCCGCTCTCGGATCGTGCGTGACCATGACGATCGTCTTGCCGTGCTGCTGATTGAGCGTCTGCAGCAGGTCGAGAATCTCGTCCCCCGACTTGCGGTCGAGGTCGCCGGTGGGCTCGTCGCAGAGCAGCAGCGTCGGATCGGTCACGATGGCGCGGGCGATGCCCACGCGCTGTTCCTGACCGCCCGAGAGCTGGCGCGGGTAGTGCCTCGCGCGGTCGGAGAGCCCCACCACCTTCAGCGCCAGGGCCACCCGCTTGCGCCGCTCGGTCTTCGACAGGCTGGTCAGCAGCAACGGCAGGTCAACGTTCCGCTCCGCTGTCAAGACCGGCAGCAGGTTGTAGAGCTGAAACACGAAGCCGATGTTGTCGGCGCGCCACCTCGACAGGCGGCTGCCCGACAGTGCCCCGAGGTTGGTGCCCGCCACCTCGACCGAGCCGCCCGACGGTGCGTCCAGGCCGCCCATCAGGTTGAGCAGCGTCGTCTTGCCTGAGCCCGACGGCCCCATCAGCGCCAGGAACTCTCCCTGAGGAATCTCGAGGTTCACGCCCTTGAGGACGTCGATTCGCTCGCTCCCGCGCGTGAAGAACTTGTGGACTCCGCCAACCCGTACGAGTGGATTCATGGATTCGCGTCTCCTTCACTTGACCACGACGGTCATACCCTCGACGAGCGTGTCGGGCGGAGAGACCACCACTCGGTCTCCTCCCGACAGGCCTGCCGTCACTTCGAGGCGGTCGCCGTCGGTGCCGGCGGTCTGGATGGCTCTCCGCTCGACGGTGTCCTGCCGTACGACGAACACGTAGCTGGCCCCGTTGTCGGACCGGATCGCGCTGCGGGGTGCCAGCGCCACGGGGCGCGTCGAGGTGCCCGCACCCGCGTCGGCCTCCCGGAGAAACGTCACCTTGACCCCCATGTCCGGCAGAATGCGCGGGTCCAGCTCGTCGAAGCCGATCCGCACGAGTACCGTGGCTTTTTGCCGATCTGCCGTCGGCACCATCGTGATGACCCTGGCGGGAATCTGCCAGTCGGGGTAGGCGTCCAGCACGGCGCTGGCCGCCTGCCCGGCAGCCACCCGATTGATGTAGCTTTCGTTGACGTCAACCTCGATCTCGAGCGACTGCATGTCGACGATCGTGCTGATGCCGGTGCGGGTGAAACCGCCGCCGGCCGAAACCGGCGACACCATCTCGCCAGGCTGCGCGTCCTTCGAAATGGCCACGCCGTCGAACGGCGCCCGGATGATGGTGTTGTCGAGCTCGGCTTCCTGCAGCGCGACCTGCCGTTCTGCCACCGTGATTTGCTCGCGCGTAGCCGCCCGCCGCGCCTTCAACGAATTGACTTCGGCGCGCGCCTGGTCGAGATCGGCCTCGGTGACCAGGCCGTCGGCGCGCAGGCGCTGCCGGCGGCCGAGCGTGAGCGCGGCCTCCTCGATCCGCACTTCGATTTCGGGGATCGCGCCCCGAGCGGCCTCCCGCTGTGCCCGCGCCAGGTCGAGCATGGCCCGCACGGTCGCATCGTCGAGACGGGCCAGCACCTGGCCCTGGCGCACGGCCATCCCTTCCTCGACGTTGACTTCGACGACCTTGCCCGTCACCTTCGATGACACCGTCGCGCGCCGGCGCGCCGTCACGTAGCCGGAGGCGTTGAGGACCGAGGCCTGCGACCCCGCCGCGCGCGTGGATACCGCGGCGACCTCGACCTCGAGGGGACGCTCGCGTGTATACCAGAGCCACGCTCCGGTGGCAGCTCCGCCCAGAACGACGAGCCAGACGACCCACGGGAGCCATCGACGTTCGGGCGGGAGCGGAGCGCGTTCGATACGCAGGGCGGACAGGTCGTCGGTGGGTTCCATCTGGTCGGGCCTCTCTCCGCGGGGCCACGAGACGCCGGAATGGCAGGGCCGCCGACGCTCGAATAGGTATCCTGGTGCGAATAAAAGGCGAACATCAACGCCTTCCATACCTGTGTCCAATAGACGGACGTTCCGGCATCCGGTTCGACCCCTGCGACCGAGCGGCGGCATCCGCGTCGTCAGCGGCCGGATCGGCGCGCTCGCCGGTCCGGCCCGGAACGCTCACGGGAACGGCGTCTCGCCGTCGGCGCCCGGCGGGCCCGGAGCACGTCCGGAATCCTGCAGCGCGCGGCGCAGGATGAACTCGATCTGCGCGTTGAGGCTGCGCAGGTCGTCGTTGGCCCACCGCTGCAGGGCCTCGATCAACCGGGGATCGACGCGGAGCAGGAACGCCTTGCGATCAGCCATCGGCGAGGGCCCGATTCACTGATAGATCGTCCCCGTGTTGATCACGGGCTGCGCGTTCCGATCGCCGCACAGCACGACGAGCAGATTGCTGACCATGGCAGCCTTGCGCTCCTCGTCCAGCGTCAGCAGCGACTTCTGGGACAGCAGGTCGATGGCCATCTCCACCATGCCGACCGCACCCTCGACAATCCGCTGCCGCGCGGCGATGATGGCGCCGGCTTGCTGGCGCTGCAGCATGGCGGCGGCGATCTCGGGGGCGTACGCGAGGTGGCTAATCCGCGCCTCGACGACCTCCACGCCGGCCTTCAGCAGCCGTTCGTGAATCTCCTTCTTCAAGTGCTCGGCCACGGCGCTCGTGTTGCCGCGCAGAGAAACCTCCTCGTCGGAGTGGGCGTCGTACGGGTAGCTGGTGGCGAGGTTGCGGACCGCCGACTCGCTCTGCACGTGCACGTAGTTCTCGTAGTCGTCCACCTCGAACATCGCCTCGGCGGTCTCGACGACCTTCCACACCACGACGGCTGCAATCTCGATGGGGTTGCCCTCGAGGTCGTTGACCTTGAGCCGCGAGCTCTCGAAGTTGCGTATGCGCAGCGATACGCTCTTCTTCGTCAGAAAGGGGTTTGCCCACCGCAATCCCTGCACCTTCGCCGTGCCCACGTAGCGCCCGAACAACTGGAGCACCTTGCCCTCGTTGGGGTTCACCATGAACAACCCGAAGAGCAGCACCGTGATCACGACCAGTGCCGCCACCGCGGCGATCGTCAGCACAGGGTCGCGGCCTTGCACGGCCCCCAGCAGCAGCCAGATGCCCAGGGCCATGACCGCCAGCAGGACCAGCAGCATGGGGAGTCCGGGCACGCCATGGTTGTCGCGTTCGCGAGTCATACGTCTACGCCTCCTATGTGCGATGTCTAAATGATATCAAATAGATATCTATCTGTCACGGACGGCGCTCTACCGGGTGGGTGGGTAGGCGCCGCGCCGCCTTCCGGCCGGTGCTCGGTCAGAAGCCAATCCGCAGGTCGGCGACCAGCGGCAGGTGATCCGAGGCCACCAACGTGAGCCGGTCGCGCGGGGCGGCCACCTTCAGCACGTCCACCCGGCCCTCGTAGTAGATGTGATCCAAGTGGAGGATCGGAAAGAAGCCCGGATAGGTGCGTCCTCCGCGCAGGTGCTGCCGCAGGTCGACGCTCTGCAGCCGTTCGGCCAAAATGTCGGTTGCCAGCCCTCGCGCCCACTCATTGAAGTCTCCCAGCACGATCTTCGGGCCCGTCACGCGCCGGTCGTGTACCAGCGACGCCAGCCGGCCCGCCTGGTGACGGCGCTCCAGGAGCGCGGTGCCGAGGTGCACGTTGTAGAGATGCAGGACGTCGTCGCCCATGTCGAGGTCCACGCGCTGCGCGTTGCGCGGCTCGCAGGTTTTCCAGGTGAGATCGTGCTGCGCGTGATGGCGCACCGGGAACCGGCTGAGCACCACGTTGCCGAAGAGCGCCGACCGCAGGTGGCGGGTGGGTGCCATGACCCAACCCATCCCGAGTGCCGCGCCCAGTTCGGCGGCTTGTCCAGCCTTGAGCGGTGAGGCCCCGACCACCTCCTGCAGCGCCACGATGTCGGCATCGACCGTGGCCAGGACTGCGGCGATGCGCTCGAGGCGCGTGCGCCCGTCGAGCCCCCGGCCGCGGTGGATGTTGTAGGTCGCGACGCGAATCGTCTCGGTCCGCCGCGCCGGGTTGTCTTGCGCCATTGCTCGATTCTCACTAGTCTGATGGAACCTGGAGGGAACGGCAAATGCCAAGGCTGACGAGCGAGCGTGAACTCACGTGTCCATGTTGCGGCGCCACCCTGGTCGTGGACCTCAACCTCGGGCGCATCGTGTCGCACGTCGGTCCGCCCAGCGGCCACCGTCCCGAACTGAGCGAGGCCGACCGCATTCTCGCCGACCAGGCGGCGCGCCGCGAGGCGCTGTTCGAGCAGTCCGTCCAGAACGAGCGCACGAAAGGCGACGCGTTGTCGAAGCGGTTCGAGGAGGCGCTCGAGCAGGCCAAGCAGGAGCCGGTCTCCAGGCCCTTGCGCGGATTCGACCTCGACTGATCGGGCGCCGGAGGCGTCCTCGACGCGCGTGTCGAATCGGCCGAAACGAAGGCCGGTCAGGGCGGGCCGCGAAACTCGTCCGGAATCGGCGTCCACTTCTCGCGGCCGCGGTAATACACGGGCTTGCGGTCGTGATGGTCCGTCCGGTACTTGCGGTACTTCTGTTTCAGTAGGCGGTAGCGGCGCGTCGAACTCAGCAGCCGCACGTGCGGCCAGTCGATGAGCATCTGCTCGACCTTCCAGACGTTACCGCTGGACCACCGCCAGTCGTATCGTCCCATCGCCTCGGCCAGGTTTGCCACCCCGTACCCTTTCACGCGTCCCGTGTAGTCGATGTAGGGCTCGACGTAACTCTGAGCCAGCGCCCGGATGGAG
>Ga0073904_10001893_pt1 | contig 15760 bp, 17 predicted proteins | sample KloWWTrecipitate_FD_66668 | JGI IMG/M metagenome (GOLD analysis project Ga0073904, IMG submission 66668) | Active sludge microbial communities from Klosterneuburg, Austria, studying microevolution and ecology of nitrifiers - Klosterneuburg... | ecosystem: Engineered > WWTP > Aerobic digester >...
CGCACGGCGCTGCGCATCGACGGGACGATAAAAGGGGCGAGCCCGGCCGTGCCCTGTGAGTACAGCGTGGTGATCGCGATTCGCGACAGTGAGGGCCGCGAGGTGGGTCGTCACGTCGTCGGCGTCGGCGCAATACGACCCGCCGAGGAGCACGGTTTCACGCTGGCCGTGGAAGTCACCCCCACGAGCCTGGAGTGGAAGTAAGAGGGGTTGGTTGCCGCCGCGGCGCAGGACTGGTATAAAGCCCGTCCTTTTCCGGGGCTCGAGGCCTCTGAAAAGCCCCCAAGTTACTGAATTTCGAGGGCTTACCATGTCCCGCGTCTGCGAAATTACCGGCAAGCGCCCAGCCGTCGGCAATCGCGTCTCGCATGCGAACAACAAGAAGCGCCGCCGCTTCCTGCCGAACCTGCACGCCCAGCGCTTCTGGCTGGAAGACGAGAAGCGCTGGATCAACCTGCGCGTTTCGACCCGAGGCCTGCGCACGATCGAGAAGAACGGCATCGACGCGGTCGTCACCAGTCTGCGCGCCAAGGGCGTGAAGGTCTGAGGGGCACACCATCATGCGTGAAAAGATCAAGCTGCTCTCCTCTGCCGGCACGGGCCACTTCTACGTGACGATGAAAAACAAGCGCCTCCATCCGGAGAAGCTCGAGACGAAGAAGTACGACCCCGTCGTCAGGAAGCACGTCTCGTACAAAGAGACCAAGATCAAGTAAGGGCTCAGGGCCTGGGCCCGTGGTCATGATCAAGAAGCGCCGTGTGCGGCAACGCCACGGCGTTTTTTATTGCCCGCCCGCCGTAACATGCGGCGCAATCCCGTAAACCAGCGCTGCTGGCCCCGTGCCTGAACTGCCCGAAGTCGAAACCACCCGGCGCGGCATCGAGCCCCACGTCGTCGGCCACTGCATCCGCGCGCTCCTCGTGCACGAGCCGCGGCTGCGCTGGCGCGTCGCGGCAGACCTCCCGGCACGCGTGGCCGGCCAGAAAATACGGGCGGCGGGGCGACGCGCGAAGTTCCTGTTGCTCGAACTGGAGCGCGGCACGTTGCTGCTGCACCTTGGCATGTCGGGGAACTTGCGTGTGGTGCCCGCCGACGCGCCCCGCGGCAAACACGACCACATTGATCTCGTGCTCGATTCTGGCGAACTGCTTCGCTTCAACGACCCGCGCCGCTTCGGCAGCCTCTTGTTCACGACCGGTGATCCCGCGGTTCATCCACTGCTCGCCGCGCTCGCGCCCGAACCGCTCGGCGACTCGTTCGACGCGGACTACCTGTGGCGCATCACGCGCCAGCGGCGCGTGGCGGTGAAACAGCTCATCATGAATTCGCGCCTCGTCGTCGGCGTCGGCAACATCTACGCCAGCGAAGCGCTCTTCCGGGCGCGCATCCGCCCCGGTCGCGAGGCGCGGCGCCTCAGCCGACCCGAGACTGCCCACCTCGTGCGGGCGATCCGCAGAGTGCTCACGAACGCCGTCAAGGCGGGCGGCACGACACTGCGCGACTATGTCGGCGCCGACGGCACACCGGGATACTTTCGCCAGCAGCTCGATGTATATAAGCGCGAGGGCCAGCCCTGCCGCCGCTGCCGAACACCGATCCGGCGCCGCGTGCAGGGGCAGCGTGCGACTTACTGGTGTCCGGAGTGTCAAAAGTGAAGCAACATTTTGCCGCGTGCGATCCGGTGATGGCTGCATTGATGCGCGCCGCGGGGCCCTACCGGCTCGCACCGGAGGCGACTCACTCGCCATTTGAGGCACTTGCGCGAGCGATCACGCACCAGCAGCTGAACGGCACTGCCGCGAATCGCATCCTCACGCGCTTCATCGATCTGTGCGGCGACGGCGCCTTTCCCGAGCCTGCCGCGGTCCTCGCGCGACCCGACGCGGAGCTGCGCGCGGTGGGCCTCTCATTCGCAAAGATCGCGAGCCTCAAGGACCTCGCGACCAAGACCGGCAGCGGCATCGTGCCGGACAGCGCCGTACTCGTCGCACTCGACAGCGAAGAGATCATCGAGCGGCTCACGCAGGTGCGCGGTGTCGGCCGGTGGACGGTCGAGATGCTGCTGATGTTCCAGCTCGGCCGCCCCGACGTGCTGCCGGTCGACGACTTCGGCGTACGCAATGGATTTCGCCTCGCCTACGGCCTGCGCGGCATGCCGACGCCGCGCGCCCTCGCCGCCTGGGGCGAGCGCTGGGCGCCCTATCGCACGGCGGCGGCGTGGTACTTGTGGCGCGCGGTCGATCTTGCGCGCGAGGGTCGGCTCCCGCCGCCCGCCGGGCGGCCCCGCGGCATTCGCATCGTGAAGCCGAAGCAAACGGTCAGGAAGGCCGCCGCACGTCCCGCTCGTAAGAAATCCGCAGCAGCAGCTCGTCCTCGTCGGGTTCCATCGACTCGGGCCGTGCGAAGCCGTCGAGGTCGTAGCAGACCGTGAGCGTGTCGCCGTCGAGATCGATGATCGCCTCGAGCTTGCGGCCCGCGTAGGGCCCGTCGACGCCGACCATGTCCATCACGCGCGGCAACACGTCGGCGTCGACGCGGTAGTCGCCGCTGTCGACCACCTCGCCGCTGTCGTCGCGGATTTCGTAATGGCCCGCGCGCAGGTCGAGGCGGGCGACGCGCAACTCCCCGACCGGGACTTCCCGGTCCGAAACGAATGCTGCGACCGGCAGCCAGCTGCCCTCGAGCCCGCGCGCGAGCGCGTCAGTAGACCTGCCCTTCGCCTTCACCGCGTGGGTCCGACGCCGCGTCGACGCGGCCGCTCGCGTAATCCCAGGTGATCACCTGCAGATTGCCCCAGCCGCGCTTCGATTCGCGCAGCGTGTAGCCGCGCTTCGTCAGCGATTCGATCTCGTTGGGCGTCAGCGCATCGCGCTCGTACTGCAGTACGTCCGGGAGATACTGATGATGGATACGCGGAGCGGCAACGATCTCCGCCGCGCTGCGACCATCGAGAAAGTCGAGCGTCGCAAGCAGCACCATGCCCGTGATGTAGCTGCCGCCAGGACTGCCCGCGATCATCAGGCCTCGCGGGCTTTCGATGAAAGTCGGCGTCATCGACGAGAGCATGCGCTTGCCCGGCGCAATTTCGTTCGCGGCATTGCCGACGAGCTGGAAGCCGTTCGGCACGCCCGCCTTCGTCGAAAAATCGTCCATTTCGTTGTTGAGGAAAAGCCCTGTGCCCGGCACCACGAGCCCCGAACCGAAGAGGAAGTTCAGCGTGATCGTGCCGGCGACACGATTGCCCTCTGCGTCGAGCACCGAGAAATGCGTCGTCTGCGGGCCTTGCGGCGCAGGCAGGATGCCCGGGAGCTCCGCGCTCGGCATCGCGCGATCGAGACGGATGGAGGCGCGCAGCCCGGCCGCGTAGTAGGGGTGGATCAGTTCCGCCACCGGCATCTCGACGAAATCAGGATCACCGAGCCACACGGCCCGATCCCGATGCCCGCGTCGCATCGACGCGATGATCAGGTGCTTGCGCGTCGCGGAATCGAGCTGCGCGAGATCGTATCCCGAGAGAATATTGAGCGCCTCGACAAGCACGATACCGCCCGAGGACGGAGGTGGCGCCGAAATGATCCGCGCGCCGCGGTAATCGCCCACGATCGGCGCGCGCTCGACAATGCGGTACGCAGCGAGGTCCTCAGCGGTCCAGATGCCGCCGAGTTTGCGCACGCCCGCCACGAGCCGGCGTGCAAGCTCGCCTTCGTAGAAATCGCGCATGCCGTGCTTCGCGAGCGTTTCGAGCGTGCGGGCGAGCTGCGGCTGGCGGATCACGGTGCCAAGCGCCGGTGCTGCTCCCTTTCGCAGCCAGATCGGTGCGACCTCTTTCTGCTTCGCGAAGACCTCGCGCTTGTATTCGATGACCGCGCGCAAATGCGGGGAGACAGGGAAGCCCTCGTGCGCAAGCCGGATCGCCGGAGCGAGGCTCACGGCGAGGGGCAGCCTGCCGTACTCCTTCACGAGATGCTCCATGCCCGCCGGCTCGCCGGCAATACCTGCGGCCAGCGCGCTGTTCAGGGACAGGCCGGGCACGGGATTGCCGTCGGGCCCGAGGAACATGTCGCGCGACGCCGCGGCAGGCGCCTTCTCGCGCGCATCGATCATCACGTCGCGGCCGTCGCTCGCCCGGTGCAGCAGGTAGAAGCCGCCGCCGGCGAGCCCCGAGCCGGTGGGGTACACGACCGCCAGAGCGGCAGTAATGGCCACGGCCGCGTCGAAGGCATTGCCGCCCTTCGCGAGTATTTCGTGGCCCGCGGCGGTTGCGAGCGGGCTCGCGCTCGCAACCGCCGACTTGCCGGGTAAGCGTTCGGCAGCCGGCAGCGCGTTCGCAGCGAACGCGAGAACGACGAACCAGATGAACGCGATCCGGTATCGCGGCGCGGGCATCATGGCACGCGCCGTTGCTTGCGCAGCTCCGCGGCAACGGCCGGATGCACGAACTCGCTCACGTCGCCCCCCAACACCGCGATCTCGCGCACCAGTGTCGAGGAAATGAACGTGAATTGCTCCTTCGGGGTCATGAACACGGTCTCGATGTCCTGCGACAGGTGACGGGTCATGTTCGCGAGCTGAAACTCGAATTCGAAGTCGGAGACGGCGCGCAGCCCTCGCACGATCACCGACAGGCCGTGCTCGCGCGCGAAGTCCACGGTCAGTCTCGCATAGCCCACGACTTCGACCCGTGGCAAATCGCCGAGCACCGCCTGCGCAAGCTCGACGCGCTTCTCCACAGAGAACATCGGCGTCTTGTTGGGGTTGGCCGCGACCGCGACTACGACGCGCGAGAAGATGCTCGCGGCGCGGCGCACGAGATCGTGGTGGCCGTTCGTGATCGGATCGAACGTGCCGGGATAGACGGCGTGCCGCTTCATTCTTCCGGTACTCCCCTCGCGATTATCGCCAGATGATACCCGACGTCGCCCGCGCGGCCGGATTTGATGAGCCGCCACGTGGCCGGCAGCGCCGGCAGCGCCGCCCGGGCGGGTAGCTCGAGGTAGACGAGCGCCCCGTCGGCGAGCCACCCGCCCGCCTCGAGCGCGGCCGCGGCGCGCGTCGCGAGGTCGCTGTCGAACGGCGGATCGAGGAACACGAGGTCGATGGGGCGCGCTGGCCTCGCCAGAAAACGCAGCGCATCCGTGCACTGGACTTCGGCGTGCCGTGCACCAAGCGTGGCGAGCACGGATTCAAGGCTGCGCACGACGAGCGGATCACTTTCGACGAAGGTGACGTGAGCGGCACCACGTGACAGTGCCTCGATTCCGAGCGCGCCGCTGCCTGCAAAGAGGTCGAGCGCGCGCGCCCCCTGCACGCGGCCCATCAGCCAGTTGAACAGCGTTTCCCGCACCCGGTCCGGTGTCGGTCGCAGCGCGTCGCCCGGTGGAAAGCGGAACTTCCGGCCGCGCCATGCGCCGCCGATGATGCGCAATTGCCGCGCCGGCCGTCTGCTATTGCTGCCCACGATGCCGGAAGCGTAACCTAGCTCGACCGCACGACAAGCAAGAGAATCAAAGGGGAAATCCATGCGCCTGAGCCACAGCAGGTCATTGTTCGCGGTCGTCGCAACGAGCGCGCTCCTGCTCGCCGGTTGCAGCGGTGGATCGGGCACGGACCGCGACGACATCGGCCCGACCGATACCTCGAGCGGCAGCTTGCCCGGCGGGAGCACGGTGCCACCCTCGCCCGCAGGGCTGCATCCACTCTTCCAGGTCGCGCAGGGCCTGCTGCCCTACCCGACCGATCTCTACTTTTCCGGCTCCACCGACGGCACACTCAACATCGCCCCCGCGAACTCGCTGATCCCCGCGCAGGCCGCGCTCAACTCGATCGACGGTTACGGCGTGAATGCCCCGATCCGCGCGCGCTTCTCGGGCGCGGTCAGCGCTGCCTCGCTCACAGCCGCGAGTGTGCGCGTGGTGCGCGTGAACATCGACAACACGACCAAAGCCACGGTCGGTGTTGCCGGCGTGCTGGTGCCAGGCGTTGACTACTCGGTGGGCCTCGCGACCGACGCGGGCGTCGGCAACCAGATCGTCGAGATCCGCCCGTTGCGCCCGCTTGTACCGAGCACGGGTGCGACGAACAACGGCTACCTCGTGCTGCTGACGAACGGCATCACCGATGCAGCCGGCACTGCGGCCGTACCCGACACCGATTACGCGACCATCAAGAACGCGCTCGCGGGCGGCTCAACCTGCCCGGGCATCACGAATCCCACGATGAACGGCGTGTGCCGCCTCACCGGCGCGCATCTGCAGATTGCCACGGGCGTGGGACTGAACCCCGCCAACGTGGTCCTCTCCTTCAGCTTCTCCACCGGTTCGACCCGCGACTCGCTCGCGGCTGTGGCGGCCGGCGCGAGCGCGCACCCGATCGTCGTGCAGGCGACGGGCCTCAACACGAAGCAGATCAACCCGGCCCTGCCCGGTGTCGCAGATGTCTACGCGGGCATCCTGCAAATTCCCTACTTCCTCTCGAAAGCAGCGCCGCTCACCGGCTCCTGGCAGGGCAATCCCTCCCCCGTCGGCGGCACGCGCTTCCTCACCCGCTTCAACCCGATACCGGTCGCGACCGAGACGCTATCGGTCCCGCTCCTCGCGAGTGTCCCGAATGCGGCGTCCGGGCGCACACGGCCTGCGAGCGGCTGGCCAGTCGTGATCTTCCAGCACGGCATCACGGGCAATCGCACCAACATGCTGGGCCTCGCCGATTCGTTCGCGGCGCAGGGGTTCGTGGTCGTCGCGATCGACCTGCCACTGCACGGCATCACCGACCCGATGAGCCCGCTCTATCAGGCGGCGAACGAACGCACCTTCAACCTCGACGTGATGAACAACACGTCCGGCGCCGCGGGACCTGATGGCGTGATCGACTCCTCCGGCGCGAGCTTCATCAACCTCTCGAGTCTGCTCACCTCGCGCGACAACCTGCGCGAGGGGTCAGCCGACCTCCTCACCTTCGTGCGCAGCGTCGGCAACCTCGACTTGAACGGTGACGCCGTACCCGACATCGATGCGACGCGCATCCACTTCGTCGGCCAGTCGCTCGGCAGTATCGTCGCGGTGCCGTGGCTCTCGCTGTCGACCGCCGTGCAGACCGCCACGCTCTCCGTGCCGGGCGGAGTCATTGCGCAATTGCTGCGGGATTCGCCGACTTTCGGGCCGCGCATCAATGCGGGCTTGCAGGCGCAGGGCCTCGTGCCGGGCACGACGCTCTACAACCAGTTCTTCCGCGACGCACAGAACGTGGTCGAAGCGGGCGATCCGGTCAACTACATGGCGGCGGCGGCGGCGGCGAAGCCGATTCTGCTGCACCAGGTGATCGGCGACACCGTGATCCCGAATTCGGCGACACAGCGCCTGATCGACGTCGCGGCACTGACGAAAGTCAGCACTCCGGGCCCGAACCCGGTTTCGCGCGCGTACGTGAATTTCACGGCGGGCGTGCATTCGTCACTGCTCGACCCCACCGCGAGTCTCCCGGCCACGATCGAGATGCAGACGCAAGCAGTCACCTTCGCGGTGACGAACGGCACGGTGGTCGCGATCGGGAACCCCGCGGTCATCCAGCCTTAAGGACCTTCCCGGCGCTTCCGATCGGGCGCCCGCCCGCATTGCCGCTACAATACAGCGGTATGGCGGACGAGGCGCATGGCGACGATCGACACTGAAGCCGGCGGGGCGCGCGAGGGCTTCTTCAGGCGCCTGCGCGCCAAGCTCAACAAACCCGATTCGTGGCTGTCGTACGATCTCGGCAACCTCTTTCGTGGCCGGGCGATCGACGGAGCCGTGCTCGAGGAACTCGAGACGCGCCTGCTGACGGCCGATGTGGGCGTCGAGGCAACCAATGAGATCCTCGAAGCGCTCGCGCAGCGCGTGCAGCGCAAGGAGCTCGACGACGTGGACGCGCTCATCGATGCGCTCAAGAACGCGATCTTCGAGATCCTCGACCCCTGCGCAAAGCCGCTCGACATCAGCGCTTCGCGGCGGCCCTTCGTGCTGCTCGTGGTCGGTGTCAACGGCTCGGGCAAGACGACGACGATCGGCAAGCTCGCGCAGCGCCTGCACGATGAGGGCAAGAGCGTCGTGCTCGCCGCGGGCGACACCTTTCGCGCGGCCGCGATCGAGCAGCTCGGCATCTGGGCCGATCGCACCGGTGCCGCGATGGTCGCGCAGCAGGCGGGCGCAGACCCTGCCGCCGTCGTGTTCGACGCACTTCAGTCGGCGCGCTCGCGCGGCACGCAGGTGCTGATCGCCGATACAGCGGGGCGCTTGCAGAACCAGTCGCACCTGATGGACGAGCTGAAAAAGGTCAAGCGCGTGCTCCAGCGGACCGACCCTTCGGCGCCGCACGAAGTCCTGCTCGTACTCGACGCGAACCAGGGCCAGAACGCGCTCGCGCAGGCGCGCGAGTTCAACGAGGCCGTGGGCGTTACCGGCCTCGTGCTGACAAAGCTCGACGGCACCGCGAAGGGCGGCATCGTCGTCGCGATCGCGCGCCAGCTGCGCCTGCCGATCCGCTTCATCGGCATCGGCGAGGGCGCCGAGGACTTCGGCGTCTTCGACGCGCGCGCCTTCGCCGAGGCACTGGTCGAGGGCGCGGAGCGCCCGGCGTGATCCGCTTCGAGCGCGTCGCAAAACGTTACCCCAACGGCCGCGAGGCGATCTCGGGCATCAGCTTCGACATCGCTCGCGGCGAGATGGTTTTCCTCACTGGGCGCTCGGGCGCGGGCAAGAGCACGGTGCTCAAGCTCATCGCACTGCTCGAGCGGCCGACTCGTGGCGTCGTCACGGTAAACAGCCAGAGCACGGGCCCGCTGCCGTCGCGCCGGATTCCGGCGTTTCGCCGTGGGATCGGCATCGTGTTCCAGGACCACAAGCTGCTCGTCGATCGCCCGGTGTTCGACAACGTGGCGCTGCCGCTCTTCGTCGCCGGTGCGCCGCTGCGCGAAATGGACAAGCGGGTGCGGGCCGCGCTCGATCAGGTCGGTCTGCTCGGCAAGGAGCGCCTGCTGCCGCTCGAGCTCTCGATCGGCGAACAGCAACGGGTTGGCATCGCACGCGCCGTCATCACGAAGCCCGCGGTGCTCATTGCGGATGAGCCCACTGGCAATCTCGACCCCGAACTCGCGCTCGAAGTCATGAATGTGTTCCGCCGCTTCCAGGAAGTCGGCACGACCGTGATGGTCGCGACTCACGACATGCATCTCGTGCGCGAATTCGGCAAGCGCGAGATCGTCCTCGAGGGCGGGCATGTGCGCGGGGTCGAGGACGTGCAGATACCCACGATCGGAGCGGCTGCCCGGTGATCGGCCCGGGCGTCTGGCTCGCGCGCCACGCCCAGGCGGCGCTCGGCGCGACCGGTCGGCTCGCGCGCGCGCCGCTCTCGACCCTGTTCACGGTCGGCGTGATCGGGCTCGCGCTCGCGATGCCCCTTGGCCTCAAACTCTTCGTCGACAACGCGCGCGCCGCGACGGGGAATTTCGCGAACGCGGTCGACCTCTCGGTCTACTTCAGGATCGGCACGCCGATCGAGAAGGTGAGGCAACTTGCCGGGCGTGCGAAGGCGCGCGCAGGCGTCGCGTCGGTCAAGGTGATCCCGGCCGATGCGGCGCTCGCGGAATTTCGCACCTACTCGGGCTTCGGCGCCGCGCTCGATGCGATCAGCGACAATCCACTGCCACACGTGCTCGGCATCCGGCCACGCGCGGGCGCAGATTCGACTGCCGAACTCGCGAAGCTGAAGGACTATTTCGCATCCTGGCCCGAGGTCGAGCTGGTGCAGATGGACATCGAATGGGTGCACCGCTTCAACGCCATCCTCGAAGTACTGCGCCGGACTCTCGCGATTGCCGCCGTGGTGCTTGCGTTTGGCGTCCTCGCAATCGTCGGCAACACGATCCGCCTCGAAATTCTGAACCGGCGCGCGGAGATCGAGGTGACGAAGCTGGTCGGCGGATCGAACGCGTTCGTCCGCCGGCCGTTCCTCTACACGGGAACATTCTATGGGCTGATCGGCGCGCTGCTCGCGCTCGCGATCGTCCATGCAGCGACTACGCTCCTTGCTCCCGCTGTTGCCGACCTCGCGAAGGCGTATGGCAGCCAGTTTGAGGTGCTTGGTACCAGCCGCGAGGACGCATTCCGGCTCCTGATCGGTGGTTCGGCGCTGGGGTGGGCGGGAGCTGCCATGGCAGCTGCACGGCATCTTCGCTCGATCGAACCGCGAGCCTGAGCAGCGTGCAGCATGGTGCCGGGTTTTCGGTTATTCGGTTATTCGGTTATTGCGGGCGGACGCCCAATAACCGAATAACCGAAAACCCGGCACCAACGCCTATGTCGCTGATAGTCATTGGGTTCTATCTCCTTTGGCGCGGAACTTCGGGTGTCTTTAGCACTCCAACTGCGCGAGTGCTAACATTGAGGGCATGAGCATGCAGTTAGTCGCACGCCGGAACGATTTCCTCCTGTCCGCTCCGATCGGCAGCTTCGATGCGTACCTCGATCGGGTCGCGCAGATCCCTGTGCTTTCGCGCGAGCGCGAACAGGAGCTCGCACGGCGCTTTCACGACGCGGGCGACCTCGCCGCGGCGCGCGAACTGGTGCTGTCGCACCTGCGCTTCGTCGTCCACGTGGCGCGCGGCTACTCCGGCTACGGCCTGCCGCTCAGCGACATCGTGCAGGAGGGCAACATCGGCCTGATGAAGGCGGTCAAGCGTTTCGACCCCACCCTCGGTGTGCGCCTCGTGTCGTTCGCCGTGCACTGGATTCGTGCCGAGATCCACGAATACGTGCTGCGCAACTGGCGCCTCGTCAAGATTGCGACCACGAAGGCGCAACGCAAGCTCTTCTTCAACCTGCGCCGCATGAAGAAAAACCTTGCGTGGCTCACGCACGAGGAGACCCAGGCGGTTGCGAAGGACCTCGGCGTGCGCCCTGAAGAAGTCACGGAGATGGAGCAACGGCTCGCCTCGCGTGACCTCTCCTTCGACCCGGCGCCCGACGCCGACGACGACGAAGGCTACGGCCCCGCGGCCTACCTGCCCGCGCCTGACGCCGATCCGGCCGAGAGGGTCGCGGATGACGAATGGGAACGGGGCACTACGGCGCATCTCGCGAGTGCGATCGAGACACTCGACCCGCGCAGCCGCGACATCGTGCGGCGCCGCTGGATGGCAGAAGAGAAGGCCACGCTGCACGACCTCGCCGACGAGTACGGAGTTTCGGCGGAGCGGGTGCGCCAGATCGAGGCCGCGGCGTTCAAGAAGCTGCGCGGCGCGCTCGCGGCCGCGTAGTCGCCACTACTGCGCGCGGATCGGCGCGAAAGTCAGCTCCACGCGCCGATTCTGCGCGCGACCCCCGGCTGTGTCGTTAGTCGCGATCGGCCGCGCTTCGCCGGCACCCACCGTAATCAGGCGATCGGCGAGTATGCCGCGACTGCGCAGATACTCCGCCACCGTGCCCGCGCGCCGCTCCGAGAGCTGCTGGTTGTATTCCTCACTGCCCGTGCTGTCGGTGTGGCCCGCCACTTCAACGAGCGTCTTGTCGTATTCCTTCGCGACAAGGGCCACCGAATCAAGTACGCGGAAGAACGACGGGTTCAGGTCCGAGCTGTCCGTCTTGAAGGTGATGTTGCCCGGCATGTTCAGGGTCACGTTGTCGCCGACGCGTGTGACCGACACGCCGGTGCCTCGCAGTTGTTCGCGCAGTTTCGCTTCCTGTCGATCCATGTAGACGCCGATGCCCGCGCCGCTGAGGCCGCCTATGCCGGCGCCGATCAGCGCGCGCTCACGCCTCTCGCGCGAACTGTCGCCGGTGATGAGCCCGATCACCGCGCCCGTCGCAGCGCCGATGATCGCGCCCTTCGAGGTCTTGTTCATCTCCCTGCCGCCGGTGTACGGGTCGGTTGTGTAGCAGCCGGCAGCAAGGGCCGCGACGAGCGCCGCGGTGAGCAGCATGCGGGGGGTGGTGAGTCGTGTCATGGAACTCTCCTCTACTCGACACTGTCGCCGGAGGCCGGCGGGGTCGTGGCGCGCGCATAATTGCGCGGACGGATCGCGACGGTGTTGCGGATGCGCGTGCAACGCGTGCCGTCGGTGAGATGGTAGCCGTACTCGAAGGTGGGTGTCGCGCGACCCCGCGACGCGAGCTCCGCGCGGATGTCTGCTTCTTGCGACGCCGTTATCGCGAAGCGCAGCTCGAGATCGGTGCCGCCGCCGCGGTCAAAGTCGATCGACATGCCGCGCGTCCAGACCGAATGGCCGGGAAAGACCCGTGCACAGGCGAGCGCCGCAACCGGATCGGCGAGCGAGGCCTGAAAGCCGCCGAACATCACGCCGCCCGGATTGCGGGAAATGGAATTGAGCGGCAGCAGAATGCGCACGGTGCGCCAGTTGTCGCGCAATTCAAGCACCCGGATGCGCATCATCCAGAATGGCGGATACCACTCGAGCTTGCGCGCGTCGGAAAGCCAGCGGCGTGCAAAAAGCCAACCCATGAGGCGCTGCATGAAGTGCGGCGATCTTGCGGCGGAGGACACGCGGGGGTAGCGTCACCGGTATGGACCAGCGCGAAGGGTACACCATGCGCACGGTGACGCAGTGGCTCGACGAGTATGGCGAAAGCCACCGCAACGCGGTGAACAAGCGCCTGCACTGGTTCTGCGTGCCGGCTATCGTGATCTCGGTGATCGGCCTGCTGTGGTCGCTACCCGTGCCCGCGGCATTCAGCGCGTTGTCGCCCTGGCTCAACTGGGCGACGATTTCGGTGCTGTTGAGCCTCGCCTACTACTTCACGCTGTCGCCGCCGCTTGCGCTTGGCAGCTTGCCGGTGTTCATCGCCATGTTTGCGATCGCCCAGGGCCTCTGGCTGCTGCCCTGGCCGCTTTGGCAGACCTGTACACTGATCTTCATCGTGGCCTGGATCGGGCAGTTCGTGGGCCATGCGGTCGAGGGCAGGCGACCGTCCTTCTTCAAAGACCTGCAGTTCCTGCTGATCGGCCCCCTGTGGTTGCTCGCCTTCGTATTCCGGGGCCTCGGGCTCCCGTACCAGCGACGCGGCAGGCCGGACAGATAGTCATATCCCGATTCCCGCCAGAGCCGCCCCGCTATACTTGGCGACCTTTCACGGGAGACAGCCAAGTGGCCGCACCTGCCAGCAAGAAGCACATTGCCCTCGATCCGATGGACCTGTACGGCGTGCGCGCCCTGCTCAGCGAGGACGAGCAGATGGTGCAGGATTCCGTGGCACGGCTCGTGGATGACAAGGTACTGCCGATCATCCGCGAATGCTTCGAAGAGCACCGCTTCCCGAAGGAGCTCGTGTCCGAACTCGCAGCCCTCGGCCTGCTCGGCTCCTCGATCGAGGGCTACGGATGCGCGGGCTTGAATGGCGTCAGCTATGGGCTCATCTGCCAGGAACTCGAGCGCGGCGATTCGGGCGTGCGCAGTTTCGTCTCGGTGCAGTCCTCGCTCTGCATGTTTCCGATCCACGCTTTCGGCAGCGAGGAGCAGAAGCTGAAATACCTGCCACGCATGGCGAAGGGCGAGCTGATCGGCTGCTTCGGCCTCACGGAACCCCACGGTGGCTCCGACCCGGCCAACATGAAGACTCACGCGAAGAAGCGCGGCAAGGACTGGGTCATAAACGGCTCGAAGATGTGGATCACGAACGGCGCGATCGCCGATCTGTGCGTCTGCTGGGCGATGACCGACGAGGGTATCCGCGGCTTCATCATCGACAAGGGCACCAAGGGCTTCTCGGCGCCCGAGATCGGCAACAAGTTCTCCTTGCGCGCCTCGGTCACCTCCGCGCTCTTCTTCGACAATGTAGTCGTACCGGAAGCGCAGATGCTGCCTCACGCCCTCGGCCTGCGCGGTCCGCTCTCCTGCCTCACGCAGGCCCGCTACGGCATCGCCTGGGGCGTGATCGGCGCCGCGCAGGCCTGCCTTGCGCAGATGATCGATTACACGAAGACGCGCGTGCTCTTCGGCCGTCCGCTGGCGGAAAACCAGGCGATCCAGATCCGCCTCGCCGACATGTCCCGCCGCATCACGACCGCGCAGCTCCTCGCGCTGCAGCTCGGGCGCCTGAAGGACAGGGGCGAGATGGCGCCCTCGCACGTCTCACTCGCAAAATGGAACAACTGCCGCATGGCGCTCGATATCGCGCGCGATGCGCGCGACATGCTGGGCGGCGCAGGCATCAGCGCCGAATTCGTCCCGATCCGGCACATGCTCAACCTCGAGAGCGTCATCACCTATGAAGGCACCGAGACGGTGCACCAGCTGACGATCGGCCGCGAGCTCACCGGGATCAACGCGTTCTAGCCGGCCTCGTCGCACGGGAGGGAGCACCGTGAAGAAGCGTCTTGCAATCGCTGTCGCCTGCGCTGCATTCACGGCCTGCGGCGTGAATCCGGTCACCGGCGAAAAGGAGATCCAGTTCGTCTCCGAGGCACAGGAACTCGCGATCGGGCGGCAGCAGTACGCGCCGATGCGCCAGGTCGAGGGAGGCGATTTCGACGTGCTGCCGCAGCTCACGGCTTACGTGAGTGGCGTTGGCCAGAAGCTCGCGGCGGTTTCCGATCGCAAGCTGCCGTACGAGTTCGTGGTCCTCGACAACTCCGTGCCGAATGCGTGGGCACTTCCCGGCGGCAAGATCGCGGTGAATCGTGGGCTACTCACCGAACTCACGAGCGAGGCAGAGCTCGCGGCCGTGCTCGGTCACGAAATCGTGCACGCCGCCGCGCGCCACGGCGCGAAGGCGCAGGAGCGCGGCACGATCATGCAGGCGGGGATGGCCGCTGCGCAGATTGGCGCCGCGGTCGGCGGCATGGACGCGGGACTCGCGAATCTCGCGCTCGGCGGCGCGTCGATCGGCCTGCAGATGGTGCAGATGCGGTACGGCCGCGACCAGGAGCTCGAGAGCGATCACTACGGCATGAAGTACATGAAACTCGCGGGCTACGACCCGTGGGGCGCGGTCACGCTGCAGGAGACCTTCGTGCGGCTCGCGAGTGGCAAGGGCGCGAAGCAGCAGGGCTGGCTCGAGGGCCTGTTCGCTTCGCATCCACCGTCACAGGAGCGGCTGGATCGCAATCGCGCCTACGCCAGCGAGCTCGGACGCAGTGGCACGATCGGTGCCGATACGTATGCGGCGGTGGTGAAGCCGCTCCTTGCGATGAAGCCTGGCTACGACAAGTACGACGAGGCCATCGCCGCCGCGCGCAAGAAGGAGCTTGACAAGGCACAGGCGCTCGCGCTCGAGGCGGCGCGCCTGCTGCCCAGGGAAGGACGCGCGCAGCAGCTCCTGGGCGACATCGCGGTCGCGCAAGGCAGGCCGAAGGAATCGCTCGGCCATTTCCAGAAAGCGCAGAGCCTCAATCCCGATTACTTCGGCTCGTACCTTGGCGCCGGAATTGCTTCCTACAAGCTCGGCGACCGGGCGGCCGCTGCGACGGCGTTCGAGAGAAGCGCGCAACTGCTGCCCACGGCGGCCGCCGCGTACTACCTCGGCGCGATCGCGCGCGATCGCGGCGACAGGGCCGTGGCGCTGCAGCACTTCAAAGCCGCCGCAGGCTCGGGCAGCACGTATGGCAAAGAGGCTGCCGAAGAGTATGTGCGACTCGACCTGCCGGAGAATCCCGGCAACTACGTCGCAGCGCTCGTGCAGACAGATGCCACTGGCAAGGCGTACGTGATCATCGAGAACCGCGCACCGGTGGCGCTTGCGAACATCGTCGTCACCCCGGTACTGGTCGATGCCA
>Ga0073904_10001895_pt1 | contig 15759 bp, 14 predicted proteins | sample KloWWTrecipitate_FD_66668 | JGI IMG/M metagenome (GOLD analysis project Ga0073904, IMG submission 66668) | Active sludge microbial communities from Klosterneuburg, Austria, studying microevolution and ecology of nitrifiers - Klosterneuburg... | ecosystem: Engineered > WWTP > Aerobic digester >...
CTGCCGAGCGCGACACCACCTTGCTGATCGCACCGGCGTGTTTTCCGGATTTTCTGGACTTCAATGATTTTCTGGACGCCGTTGACGGCCTGGTGGACGCGCTCGACCTGGGCGGCACCCTGCAGGTGGCATCGTTCCACCCGCGCTTCCAGTTTGTGGGCACGGCCGAAGACGACGTGACCAACTGCACCAACCGCGCGCCCTATCCGACCCTGCACCTGCTGCGCGAAGACAGTATCGCGCAGGCCGTGGAGGCTTTTCCGCAGGCGCAGACCATTTACGAACGCAACATGCAGGTGCTGCAGGACCTGGGCGAGCCCGGCTGGAAGGCCCTGGATGTGGCGGCGCGCTGTCCCGTGCCGCCTGGCACCGGTCCGCAGGAGCCCAAGGCATGAAAACCGCACGCAACCCGCCGCGCGGCACGGTCGCTGCTGCGGCGCCGGAGCTGCCCGAGCTGCGCCCGGGCCAGTCGGTCGAGCTGCTCAAGGAACTGCACATCCTCACCCGCGACGGGCGCCTGAACCAGGACTCGCGCCGCAAGCTCAAGCAGGTTTACCACCTGTTCCAGTTCATCGAGCCGCTGCTGCAGGAACTGTCTGCCGACGGCCACGCACCGCTGCTGGCCGACCATGGCGCGGGCAAGTCCTACCTTGGCTTCATCCTGTACGACCTGTACTTCAAGGCCCTGGGGCGGGGGCACATCTATGGCATCGAGACCCGCCCCGACCTGGTGGAAAAGTCGCGGGCCCTGGCCGAGCGGCTGGGTTTCGGGCGCATGTCGTTCCTGAACCTGTCGGTCGCCGCGTCGGCGGGGGCGCGCGAGCTGCCCGAACGCATCGACGTGGTCACCGCGCTGCACGCCTGCGATACCGCCACCGACGACGCCATTGCCTTTGGTTTGCACAAGCGGGCCCGTGCCATGGTCATCGTGCCGTGCTGCCAGGCCGAAGTGGCGTCGTTTCTGCGCCGGGACAAGGCCTTGCAGCTGGCGCGCACACCGCTGGCCGAGCTCTGGCGCCACCCGCTGCACACCCGCGAGCTGGGCAGCCAGATCACCAACGTGCTGCGTTGCCTGTACCTGGAAGCCAGCGGCTACCAAGTCACGGTGACGGAGCTGGTGGGCTGGGAGCACAGCCTGAAAAACGAGCTGATCATCGCCCGCCATACCGGCCAGAAGAAACGCAGCGCGCAGGAGCGCCTGCAGGCCATCCTGGCCGAGTTCGGGCTGGAGCGGGCGCTGGGACCGCGCTTCGGGCTGCTGCCCGAAGGGGTGGTTAGCGAAGCGTCATCAGGTTCTTGACCTTGTTCACGCCCGGCGTGCGCTCGGCGATCTCCTGGGTCAGCGTGCGCTCCTGGGCGTTGCGGGCCTCGCCCAGCAGTTCGGCTTCGCCCTTGACCACGTTGACGCGCACCGTGTGGCGCAGCCCCAGGCGCTCGTCGGCCCGGATCATCTGCTGCACGCGCGCGGCGGTGTCGGCGTCCATGGCCGATGCGCGGTGGCGCTGGTGGGGCGTGGCGACGTAGGTCCCGTTGGTGGTGCAGGCCGTCAGGCTTGCCGCAGCAAGGAGCAAGGTCACAGTGGCAAGTCGCAGGGTGTTCATCAGGGGGCTTCCAGGGCGGTGAAGAAAGAGGCGGCGAAGGGACTGGCGTGCGCGCCACGCCAATGCAGAACCCGATTTTTACCACACCGCACCGGCGCGCGCGCCGGGTCTTTCCCGCCTGGCTCCGCCTGGCGTGCCAGAACCCGGCTTGCGTTGCAGAAGCCCGCCATCGCCATGGTCCGAACGGTGGTGGTGGCTTGCACACGGAGCTGGCGGGTGGGTGCGATCCGTCAATAATCACCGCTGGTGCAATACCGCGCCAACGTTCTCGAAACTGCGTCGTTCACCATGGCCCGCCTGCCCCGTCTGTCTCTGCCCGGCTATCCGCACCACGTCATCCAGCGTGGCAACAACCGCCAGACGATTTTTGTCGACCGGCAGGACCATGAAACCATGCTCGGTTTGCTGGCCGAGAACGCCCGCAAGTTCGATGTGGCTGTGCATGCCTATGTGCTCATGGACAACCACTTCCACCTGCTCGCCACGCCGGGCCGCGCAGGGGCGCTGTCGGGCATGATGCAGGCCGTCGGGCGCAGCTATGTCCGGTACTTCAACCTGCGCCATGGGCGCACCGGAACGCTGTGGGAGGGGCGCTACCGTTCCACGGTCCTCCAGACCGAGCGTTACCTGATGGCCTGCATGGCCTACATCGACCTCCATCCGGTGCGTGACGGCCGGGTGTCGCAGCCGGGAGACTGGCCCTGGTCCAGCCATGCGCACTACCTGGGGCTGCGCAACGACCGGCTCATCACGCCGCACGCCCTGTATTGGGAGTTGGGCAACACGCCCTTTGCGCGCGAGGCCGCCTATGCCGCGCGGGTGCAGGCGGGTGTGGCTACTGAAAAACAGGGACAGATCACCGACGCCACCCTGCGCGGCTGGGCCCTGGGCGAGCCCGATTTCCTCAGCGATCTGCAAAAGCGGCTGGATCGCCGCGTCTCGCGCACCAAGGCCGGTCGGCCGCCGGGCGTCGCCCGAGGGTGAATCTGGGGTGCTACCGGGCGCGGCCCTTGCGCCCTCCGCACCCCGCCGCCATCACAGGCAACACGGGCCTGGGGATCGCCGCCTCCACAAAGCCCAGGCGTCAACGCCTGCGATGGAGGGCAAAAAATGACAAAAAAGGCATCAACCGCTTGTTGTATATGAATTTTGTGCTATGAAATATGATGCGTCCCCAATTTACAGGAAAAAAACGCAATTCAATAATAATTGGGATCTGACCCCATTTATTTTTCTTGCCAGTGATTGCTGCAATGCACTAATCTTGCACTCCCTGCGCAATGAATGAGGAAAGAGCCATGACCACGGCCGCCGAGATAGAGCATCTGAAGCAACACGGTTTGTATTCGACCGCCAACGAACACGACGCCTGCGGGCTGGGTTTTGTGGCGCACATCAAGGGCGTCAAGCGGCACGACATCGTGACGCAGGCGCTCAAGATCCTGGAGAACATCGACCACCGCGGTGCCGTGGGTGCCGACAAGCTGATGGGCGACGGTGCGGGCATCCTGATCCAAATTCCTGATGCGCTGTACCGCGAAGAGATGGCCCTGCAGGGCGTGGCGCTGCCGCCCGCAGGCGAATACGGCGTGGGCATGATCTTTCTGCCCAAGGAGCATGCCTCGCGTCTGGCCTGTGAGCAGGAGATGGAGCGCGCCATCAAGATGGAGGGCCAGGTGCTGCTAGGCTGGCGCGATGTGCCGGTGAACCGCGACATGCCCATGTCGCCCACCGTGCGCACCAAGGAGCCCATCCTGCGCCAGGTGTTCATTGGCCGTGGCAACGACGTGATCGTGCAGGACGCGCTCGAGCGCAAGCTCTACGTGATCCGCAAGACGGCCAGCGCCGCTATCCAGAACCTCAAGCTCAAGCACAGCAAGGAATACTACGTTCCCAGCATGAGCAGTCGCACCGTGGTCTACAAGGGCCTGCTGCTGGCCGACCAGGTGGGCCAGTACTATCTGGACCTGCAGGACGAGCGCTGCGTGTCGGCCGTGGGGCTGGTGCACCAGCGTTTCTCCACCAACACCTTTCCCGAGTGGCCGCTGGCCCACCCCTACCGCTATGTCGCCCACAACGGCGAAATCAACACCGTCAAGGGCAACTACAACTGGATGAAGGCCCGCGAGGGCGTGATGGCTTCGCCCGTGTTGGCGGCCGACCTGCAAAAGCTCTACCCCATCAGCTTCGCCGACCAATCCGACACCGCCACGTTCGACAACTGCCTCGAACTGCTGACCATGGCCGGTTACCCCATCAGCCAGGCCGTGATGATGATGATCCCCGAGCCCTGGGAGCAGCACACCACCATGGACGAGCGGCGCCGCGCGTTCTATGAATACCACGCTGCGATGCTGGAGCCCTGGGATGGCCCGGCTTCCATCGTGTTCACCGACGGCCGCCAGATCGGCGCCACGCTGGACCGCAACGGCCTGCGACCCTCGCGCTACTGCATCACCGACGACGACCTCGTCATCATGGGCTCCGAGTCGGGCGTGCTGCCCATCCCCGAGAACAAGATCGTGCGCAAGTGGCGCCTGCAGCCCGGCAAGATGTTCCTGATCGACCTGGAGCAGGGCCGCCTGATCGAAGACGACGAGCTCAAGGCCAACATCGTCAACACCAAGCCCTACAAGCAATGGATCGAGAACCTGCGCATCAAGCTCGACAGCATTGCAACGGGCGAAGCCGCCGCCGTGCCCGCCGCCGCCAGCCTGCCGCTGCTTGATCGCCAGCAGGCCTTCGGTTACACGCAGGAAGACATCAAGTTCCTGATGGCGCCCATGGCCAAGAACGGCGAGGAAGGCATCGGCTCGATGGGCAATGACAGCCCGCTGGCCGTGCTCTCGGGACGCAACAAGCCGCTGTACAACTATTTCAAGCAGTTGTTCGCCCAGGTGACCAACCCGCCGATCGACCCGATCCGCGAGGCGATCGTGATGTCGCTCAACAGCTTTATCGGTCCCAAGCCCAACCTGCTGGACATCAACCAGGTCAACCCACCCATGCGGCTGGAGGTGAGCCAGCCGGTGCTCGACTTTGCCGACATAGCCAAGTTGCGTGACATCGAGCGCTACACGAACGGCAAGTTCAAGAGCGTCACCATCGACATCACCTACCCCCTGGACTGGGGCCGCGAGGGCGTCGAGGCCAAGCTGGCCTCGTTGTGTGCGCAGGCCGTGGACGCCATCAAGGGCGGTGCCAACATCCTGATCATCAGTGACCGGGGCGTGAGCGCCACGCAGGTGGCGATTCCTGCGCTGCTGGCGCTCTCCAGCATCCACCAGCACCTGGTGGGCGCGGGCTTGCGCACCACGGCGGGCCTGGTGGTCGAGACCGGCACCGCACGCGAGGTTCACCACTTTGCCGTGCTCGCGGGCTATGGCGCTGAGGCCGTGCACCCCTACCTGGCCATGGAAACCCTGGCCGACATGCACAAGGACCTCGCTGGCGACCTCTCGGCCGACAAGGCCATCTACAACTACGTCAAGGCCATCGGCAAAGGCCTCTCCAAGATCATGTCCAAGATGGGCGTGAGCACCTACATGAGCTACTGCGGCGCCCAGTTGTTCGAGGCCATCGGCCTGAACACCGAAACCGTCGGCAAGTACTTCACGGGCACGGCCAGCCGCGTGGAAGGCATCGGCGTGTTCGAAATTGCCGAAGAAGCCATCCGCATGCACAAGGCCGCTTTTGGCGACGACCCGGTGCTCGCCAACATGCTGGACACCGGCGGTGAATACGCCTGGCGTACCCGCGGCGAAGAGCACATGTGGACGCCTGACACCATTGCCAAGCTGCAGCACGCCACGCGTGCCAACAACTGGAGCACCTACAAGGAATACGCCCAGCTCGTCAACGACCAGAGCAAGCGCCACATGACGCTGCGCGGCCTGTTCGAGTTCAAGTTCGACCCCGCCAAGGCGATTGCCGTGGAAGAGGTCGAGCCCGCCAAGGAAATCGTCCGGCGCTTTGCCACCGGCGCCATGTCGCTGGGCTCCATCTCCACGGAGGCCCATGCCACCTTGGCCGTGGCCATGAACCGCATCGGCGGCAAGAGCAACACCGGCGAGGGTGGAGAAGACGCCGCTCGCTATCGCCAGGAACTCAAGGGCATCCCGATCAAGATGGGTGACAGCCTCAAGAGCGTGATCGGGGCCGAGAACGTCGAGGTCGACCTGCCTTTGCTGGACGGCGACTCGCTGCGCAGCCGCATCAAGCAGGTGGCATCGGGGCGCTTTGGCGTGACGGCCGAGTACCTCAGCAGCGCCGACCAGATCCAGATCAAGATGGCGCAGGGCGCCAAGCCCGGCGAAGGCGGCCAGCTGCCCGGCGGCAAGGTGTCCAACTACATCGGCAAGCTGCGCCACAGCGTGCCCGGCGTGGGCCTGATTTCGCCCCCGCCGCACCACGACATCTATTCCATCGAAGACCTGGCACAGCTCATCCACGACCTGAAGAACGTCGCGCCGCACGCCGACATCTCGGTCAAGCTCGTGTCTGAAGTGGGCGTGGGCACCATCGCAGCCGGTGTGGCCAAGTGCAAGAGCGATCATGTCGTGATCGCCGGGCACGATGGTGGCACGGGCGCCTCGCCCTGGTCGTCCATCAAGCACGCCGGCGGCCCCTGGGAAATCGGCCTGGCCGAAACCCAGCAGACCCTGGTGCTCAACCGCTTGCGCGGCCGCATCCGGGTGCAGGCCGACGGCCAGATGAAGACCGGCCGCGACGTCGCCATCGGCGCGCTGCTGGGCGCCGACGAATTCGGCTTTGCCACGGCGCCGCTGGTCGTTGAGGGCTGCGTGATGATGCGCAAGTGCCACCTCAACACCTGCCCGGTGGGCGTGGCCACGCAAGACCCCGAGCTGCGCGCCAAGTTCTCGGGCAAGCCCGAGCACGTGGTGAACTACTTCTTCTTCGTTGCCGAAGAAGTACGGCAGATCATGGCGCAGTTGGGCATCCGCAAGTTCGACGAGCTGATCGGTCGCACCGACCTGCTCGACATGCGCCAGGGCCTGGAACACTGGAAGGCACGCGGCCTCGACTTTGGCCGCCTGTTTGCCCAGCCCAACGTGCCCGCCGACGTGCCGCGCTTCCATGTCGATGTGCAGGACCACAACATCGAACATACCCTGGATCGCAAGCTCATCGAGCGCTCGCGCCCCGCCATCGAAAACGGCGAGCGCGTGCAGTTCATCGAGGTGGCGCGCAACGTCAACCGCTCGGTCGGTGCCATGCTGTCGGGTGCGGTCACCCGCGTGCACCCCGATGGCCTGCCCGACGACAGCATCCGCATTCAGTTGGAGGGCACAGGCGGCCAGTCGTTTGGCGCCTTCCTCACGCGCGGCATCACGCTGTACCTGATCGGCGACGCCAACGACTACACCGGCAAGGGCCTCTCGGGCGGCCGGGTCGTCGTGCGACCCAGCCTGGACTTCCGGGGCGAGGCCGTGCGAAACACCATCGTGGGCAACACGGTGATGTACGGCGCCACCAGTGGCGAGGCCTTCTTCAGCGGCGTGGCCGGCGAGCGCTTTGGTGTACGCCTGTCGGGCGCCACGGCGGTGGTGGAAGGTACGGGCGACCATGGCTGCGAATACATGACCGGCGGCACCGTGGTGGTGCTCGGCAAGACCGGGCGCAACTTTGCTGCGGGCATGAGCGGCGGCGTGGCCTACGTCTATGACGAGGACGGCCAGTTCGATTCGCGCTGCAACATGACCATGGTGACGCTCGAGCGCATCCTGCCGAGCGATGAGCAGACGCTCACCGTGCCGCGCGCCACCTGGCACCAGGGCCGCACCGACGAAGCCCAGCTCAAAAAGCTGCTGGAAGACCACAACCGCTGGACCGGCAGCAAGCGAGCCCGCGAGCTGCTGGACAACTGGGCGGCGTCGCGCAGCAAGTTCGTGAAGGTGTTCCCGACCGAATACAAGCGTGCCCTGTCTGAAATGTATGAACGAAAAGTGCTGGAAGAAGCCTCCACGCCAGCGGTGGCAGCTCCTGAAAAAGTAGCGTCGGCGGCCAAGTAAGGCCAATGCACGCCAGGCACAGCATCCACAAGGACACAGACATGGGAAAAATCACAGGCTTCATGGAATACGGGCGCATCGAAGAGGGCTACAAAGGTGTGCCCGAGCGCCTCAAGAACTACCGCGAGTTCGTCATCGGCCTCGATGACGCACAGGCCCACGTACAGGCTGCGCGCTGCATGGACTGCGGCACGCCGTTCTGCAACAGCGGCTGCCCGGTCAACAACATCATTCCGGACTTCAACGATCTGGTTTATCAGAGCGACTGGAAGAGTGCGTTCGCGGTGCTCGACTCGACCAACAACTTCCCCGAGTTCACCGGTCGTATCTGCCCCGCACCCTGCGAGGCCGCCTGCGTGCTCAACGTGAACAACGACGCCGTCGGCATCAAGAGCATCGAGCACGCCATCATCGACCGCGCCTGGGAGCACGGCTGGGTGCAGCCGCAATTGCCCAAGCACAAGACCGGAAAGAAGGTCGCCGTAGTGGGCGCAGGCCCCGCAGGCATGGCGGCGGCCCAGCAGCTGGCGCGCGCCGGCCACGACGTCACGCTGTTCGAGAAGAACGACCGCGTCGGCGGCCTGCTGCGCTACGGTATCCCCGATTTCAAGATGGAGAAATCGCACATCGACCGCCGCGTCAAGCAGATGGAGGCCGAAGGCGTGGTCTTGCGCACCGGCGTGTTCGTCGGTGCCGAAAAAGACGGCCTGGGCAAGGGCTCCAAGGTGACCAACTGGGCCAAGGAAACCGTCACGCCCGCGCAATTGCAGCAGGACTTCGACGCCGTGCTGCTGACCGGCGGCGCCGAGCAGAGCCGCGACCTTCCGGTGCCGGGCCGCGACCTCGATGGCATCCACTTCGCCATGGAGTTCCTGCCCCAGCAGAACAAGGTCAACGCGGGCGACAAGCTCAAGGGCCAGCTGCGCGCCGATGGCAAACACGTCATCGTGATTGGTGGCGGCGACACCGGTAGCGACTGCGTGGGTACCAGCAACCGCCATGGCGCGGCCAGCGTGACCCAGTTCGAGGTCATGCCCATGCCCCCCGAGGTGGAGAACCGTCCGCTGACCTGGCCCTACTGGCCGCTCAAGCTGCGCACCAGCTCCAGCCATGAAGAAGGCTGCGTGCGCGAATTCGCCATCTCCACCAAGGAGTTCACGGGCGAAAAGGGCAAGGTCAAGGGACTGACCACGGTGCAGGTCGAGTTCAAGGACGGCAAGCTGGTCGAGATCCCCGGCACCGAGAAGCACTACCAGGCCGACCTGGTGCTGCTCGCCATGGGCTTCACGGCACCCGTGGCCGCCGTGCTCGACGCCTTCGGCATCGAAAAAGATGCCCGGGGCAACGCGCGCGCCAGCACCGATTTCACGGGCGGCTATGCCACCAGTGTTTCCAAGGTGTTCGCGGCGGGCGACATGCGCCGGGGCCAGTCGCTCGTGGTATGGGCGATTCGCGAGGGCCGCCAGGCCGCGCGTGCCGTCGACGAGTTCCTGATGGGTTCCAGCGAACTGCCACGTTGACCAGGCCGGGGAGGGCCCTCGCAAATCGCCCAAGGGGCGCAGGATAAAGCTGCGGGCTGGCCGCCCGCGGCGCGCGAGGGCCGCCAGGCCGCGCGTGCCGTGGATGAGTTCCTGATGGGTTCGAGCGAATTGCCGCGTTGAGCGTCTCAGGCCCACGATGAAAACGGCGCACTCGGGGCGCCGTTCTTCATGGAGTACACAAGGAAAAGAGCGGGCTCAGCCGCGCTCAATGCAATGCGCCGTTTGCTGTTGCGGGCCAAAGGCGGCAACGATGCCATCGAACAGCGTCTGTGCCTTCGCCCGGTTGTCTGCCGAGTAGTTGCACACATACACGTCCAGTGTCACGTAGCTGCTTTCCGGCCAAGTGTGGACGGACAGGTGCGATTCCGCCAGCACCACGACCCCGGTGACGCCGCCCCCGTCCTCGAACCCATGGAACAGCTGGCCCACGGGCGTGAGGCCAGCGGCGGTCACCTGCTGGAGGCAGAAGGCGGCCAGCGCAGGGGCGTCGTGCATCAGCGCTCCGCCTTTCTGGCAGCCGTGCAGGTCGCCGATCAGGTGCAGGCCGCTCGCCTGCCGGGCGGCAGTGGCGGCGGGGAAGGCGCTGCGATGGAGCATGGCTGCGGGAGGTGGGTGGTAAATAACCATCATAACCAGCAGTCTGGCCAGTGCCTTGAAGCGGATCAGGGCGGGGAAAAAGGGTTTTCCCCTATCATTGCGGGCTTCGCACCCCGCGCCGTCTGGTATGGCGCGGGCGTCTGCACACCATGCTTTCTTCTGCACCTTCTCTTTCTTCTGGCTCGCTGGTCGAGCTGCGCGACGTCCACTTCGGCTATGGCGAGCGGGCGGTGCTGCGCGGTTTGTCGCTGTCGGTGCCTCGGGGCAAGGTCACGGCCATCATGGGTGCGTCGGGTGGGGGCAAGACCACGGTGCTGCGCCTCATTGGCGGCCAGCAGCGGGCGCAACAGGGCGAGGTGTTGTTCGACGGCCAGGACGTGGGGCGCATGGATCCGGCGCAGCTTTACGCCGCACGGCGGCGCATGGGCATGTTGTTCCAGTTTGGTGCGCTGTTCACCGACATGAGCGTCTATGAGAACGTGGCCTTCCCGCTGCGCGAGCACACCGACCTGCCCGAGGCGCTGGTGCGCGACATCGTGCTCATGAAGCTGCATGCCGTGGGCCTGCGTGGCGCACGCGACCTCATGCCGGGGCAGGTTTCCGGCGGCATGGCGCGCCGTGTCGCGCTGGCACGGGCGATTGCGCTGGACCCCGAGCTCATCATGTACGACGAGCCTTTTGCCGGGCTCGATCCGATCTCCCTGGGCACGGCGGCCCAGCTCATCCGCCAGCTCAATGACGCCATGGGGCTGACCACCGTTGTGGTTTCGCACGATCTGGAGGTCACTTTTGCACTGGCCGACCACGTGGTCGTTCTGGGGCCGGGCACCATCGCCGCCCAGGGGTCGCCTGACGAGGTGCGCCACAGCCAGGACCCGCTCGTACACCAGTTTGTGCACGCACTGCCCACCGGCCCCGTGCCGTTTCATTACCCTGCCCCCGATGTTGCGCAGGACTTCGGTGCGCTCCCGGAGGGGCGCCCATGAGCTGGTTGAACCCTGCCGATGTGGGATGGGCGGTGCGCCGAAAGCTGGCTGATGTAGGGCTGGGCGCACGCCTGTTCCTGCGCCTGGTGCTGCTGGCGCCCGGCACCTTGCGCCGCCCGGCGCTGGTGCGTGACCAGGTGCATTTTCTGGGCAATTATTCGCTGGCCATCATCACCGTGTCGGGCCTGTTCGTGGGCTTTGTACTGGCGCTGCAGGGCTACTACACGCTGCAAGACTTTGGCTCGACCGAGGCCCTGGGGCAGCTGGTGGCGCTGAGCTTGTTGCGCGAGCTGGGCCCGGTCATCACCGCATTGCTGTTTGCCGGGCGCGCGGGCACCTCGCTCACGGCCGAAATCGGCCTCATGCGCGCGGGCGAGCAACTTGCCGCCATGGAGATGATGGCCGTGGACCCGGTTCGCCGCATCCTTGCCCCGCGCTTCTGGGCGGGCGTGATCGCCATGCCGGTGCTCTCGGCCGTGTTCAACGCCGTGGGTGTCATGGGTGGCTGGGTGGTGGCTGTGCCCATGCTGGGTCTCGACAGCGGTTCCTTCTGGAGCCAGATGCAGGGCGGTGTGGACGTGTTCAGTGACGTGGGCAACGGAGTCGTCAAGAGCGTGGTGTTTGGTTTCACGGTCACCTTTGTGGCCCTGCTGCAGGGTTACACGGCCCGGCCCACGCCCGAGGGCGTTTCGCACGCGACCACGCGCACCGTGGTGATGGCCTCCCTGGCTGTGCTGGGGCTGGACTTCGTGCTCACGGCGCTGATGTTCAGTATCTGACAAGCAACAAGGAAAGAGCAATGCAACAGTCCAAGAACGACGTCTGGGTGGGCTTGTTCGTCATGCTGGGGGCGGCTGCGCTGGTGTTTCTGGCGCTGCAGTCGGCCAACCTGCTGAGCCTGAACTTTCATGCGGGCTACCGCGTTTCGGCGCGTTTCGACAACATCGGCGGCCTCAAGCCCCAGGCGGCGGTGCGCAGTGCCGGCGTGGTCGTGGGGCGTGTGGAATCGATCACGTTCGATGACAAGACTTACCAGGCGCGAGTAACCCTACTGCTGGAGGAGCGCTATGCTTTCCCCAAAGACAGTTCGCTCAAGATTCTGACCAGCGGCCTCTTGGGTGAGCAGTACATCGGTATCGAAGCCGGTGCAGACGAAGCCAACCTCGTGCCCGGCGACACCGTGGTGGCCACCCAGTCGGCCATCGTGCTTGAGAACCTTATCAGCCAGTTCCTCTTCAGCAAGGCCGCAGAAGGCACACCCGCTGCGGACAGCAAGAAATGACCATCACCAGCCTCCCTTCCCGTTCCTCAAGCCAGCGCATGGCGTTTACTGCCGTGCTGGCGCTGTCTGCGCTGGTGCTGGCAGGCTGTGCGAGCCAGGCCCACAGCCACCCCAATGACCCGCTGGAGTCCTACAACCGCAGCATGACGAAGTTCAATGATGCAGTGGATTCAGCGCTGCTCAGGCCTGTGGCGACGGCCTACCAGCAGGCGGCACCGGCTCCGGTGCGCACGGGCGTGAGCAACTTTTTTGCCAACCTGGGCGACGCCTGGTCACTGGTGAACAACACCCTGCAGCTGGATGCCGAGGGTGCCCTGTCGAGCATGTTCCGGTTCAACATCAACACCCTGATGGGCCTGGGCGGGGTGCTGGACCTGGCCAGCGAGATGGGCCTGGAACGCCACAAGCAGGATTTCGGGCTGACGCTGGGGCGCTACGGCATGCCCCCCGGCCCTTATCTGGTGCTGCCCATCCTCGGCCCCTCCACCGTGCGCGATACGCTGGCTCTGCCGGTGGACATGCGCGGCAACCTGCTGCGCCATGTCGACCCGGTTTCAGCCCGCAACAGCCTTTATGCGCTGCGCGCCGTGGATGCACGTGCCAACCTGCTGCGTGCCAGCGAGGTGCTGGACGATGCCGCACTCGACAAATACAGCTTTACGCGCGATGTGTTCCTGCAGGTTCGCGGCCAGCGTGCGGCCGAAGCGGCCGGCAAGCAACCCGAGCAAAACGGTTCGGATGGCAGGCTGCCCCCTGAACCGGAGCAATGACGTGCGTGACAACCTTGCCAGGGTGGCTGGGCCCCGTCCGGCTTTGCGCGCCCAGGTGTCTTTGCCCCAAGGGTTTGTTGCAGTTGCTCGCAATTGCGCACCACCAAGCAGCGCACAGTCGCTGGAAAATGGGCGGCCTTGCCAGGCGACAAAAATGAAGCGCCAAACCCTGGTTCGGGTCAGGTGAAACGATGAGGATACTGAAATGAAACGACGAGTTCTGGGCCGCCTGGTGGCGAGCCTTGCTGCAGTGTGGGCCCTGGGTGTGGGCGGTATGGCCCAGGCCGCCGATGAGGCCCCCGATGTGATGGTGCAACGCCTGTCCAGCGAGGTGCTCGATACCTTGCGTGCCGACAAGTCCATCAAGGCGGGTGACATCGACAAGATCATCGTCCTGGTCGACCGCACGATCATGCCCAACGTCAACTTCAGGCGCATGACGGCCGCGGCCGTGGGCCCGGGCTGGCGCCAGGCCAGCCCCGAGCAGCAAAAACGGCTGCAGGACGAGTTCAAGACCCTGCTGGTGCGCACCTACGCCGGGGCGCTGGCCCAGGTGAGCGACCAGTCCATCCACGTCAAGCCGTTGCGCGCCAGCCCGGAGGACAAAGACGTGCTGGTGCGCACCGAAGTGCGTGGCCGGGGCGATCCGGTGCAGCTCGACTACCGGCTCGAAAAAACCCCGGGCCAAGGCGCGGGCTGGAAAATCTACAACCTCAACGTGCTGGGGGCCTGGCTGGTGGAAACCTACCGCAGCCAGTTTGCCCAGGAAATCAACGCCCGGGGCGTTGATGGACTGATCGACACCCTGAGCGCGCGCAACAAGAGCAACGCAGCCAAGGGCTGAGGTCTATTGTCCATGCTCGCCCTTCCTGCCGAACTCACGCACCGCCAGGCCCGTTCAGCGCTCGCTGCGCTGTTGCAAGGCCTGCGCGCAGAGGGCGCACCGCAGTGGGTGGTTGACGCGGGCGCGCTCACGGTGTTCGACTCCTCGGCGTTGGCCGTGTTGCTCGAATGCCGACGCGAGGCGCTGGCTGTGCGCAAAACCTTTGCCGTCCAGGGCCTGGCGCCAGCGCTCGCGGGCATGGCCGCACTCTACGGGGTGCAAGACCTATTGCCTGGCGGCGCACCCTGATCGGCGGGCCGCCAAACCCCCACCTCCCGTGGTCCTGCCGGTGCCGCGCAGCACAGGCCCGGACGCCTTGGCCGTAAAATGTGCCCCTCCCATGCCCGCTGTCTCCTTCCAGTCCGTCTCCAAGACCTACACCACACCCAAAGGCCCGTTCCATGCGCTCAGCGACGTGAGCCTGGACATCGAGGCGGGTGAATTCTTCGGTCTGCTGGGCCCCAATGGCGCGGGCAAGACCACGCTCATCAGCATTCTGGCCGGGCTGGCGCGTGCCTCGCAGGGCAGGGTGCTGGTGCAGGGCTGTGATGTGCAAGCCGACTATGCCAACGCCCGCCGCAAGCTCGGCGTGGTGCCACAGGAGCTGGTGTTCGACCCTTTTTTCAACGTGCGCGAGGCGCTGCGCTTCCAGTCCGGCTACTTTGGCGTGCGCCACAACGACGACTGGATCGACGAGCTCCTGAGCAGCCTGGGCCTGGCCGACAAGGCGGGCGCCAACATGCGCCAGCTCTCGGGCGGCATGAAGCGCCGCGTGCTGGTGGCGCAGGCGCTGGTGCACAAGCCGCCCATCATCGTGCTCGACGAGCCCACGGCCGGCGTCGACGTGGAACTGCGCCAGACGCTGTGGCACTTCATCGCCCGGCTGAACAAGGAAGGCCACACGGTCTTGCTGACCACCCATTACCTGGAAGAGGCCGAAGCCCTGTGCGGGCGCATTGCCATGCTCAAGAACGGCCGCGTGGTGGCGCTGGACCGCACCAGTGCGCTGCTCAAGGCCGCTTCGGGCAATGTGCTGGTCTTCAAGACCGACAGTGCCCTGCCAGCCGCGCTGGCCGCACAGGCCCGCGTGACCGGGCGGGTGGTGCAACTGGCAGCGCAGGATGCGCAGGACATCGAGCGCCACCTGGCCACGCTGCGCGAGGCGGGCGTGGAAGTGCAGGACATTGAAATCCGCCGTGCCGACCTTGAGGATGTGTTCCTCAGCGTCATGGCGGGCACTTCGGCGTCCAATCTGGCGGGCACCACCGCGGTCGCGCCGGGCGTGGGGGTCCCAGCATGACCGGTTGGCAGATGCTGTTCTACAAGGAAGTGCTGCGCTTCTGGAAGGTCAGCTTCCAGACCGTGGCCGCCCCGGTGCTCACCGCCGTGCTGTACCTGCTGATCTTCGGCCATGTGCTCGAAGACCATGTGAAGGTGTACGACAGCATTGGTTATACCGCCTTTCTGGTGCCGGGCCTGGTGATGATGAGCGTGCTGCAGAACGCCTTTGCCAACAGCTCGTCCAGCCTGATCCAGAGCAAGATCATGGGCAGCCTGGTGTTCCAGCTGCTCACGCCACTGTCGCACTGGGCCTGGTTTGTGGCCTATGTGGGTTCATCGGTGGTGCGCGGTCTGGTGGTGGGGTTGGGCGTGTTTGTGGTCACCATTGGCTTTGCCACGCCGCAGTTTGCCGCCCCGCTGTGGATCGTGGTGTTTGCACTGCTGGGCGCCGCGCTGCTGGCCACGCTGGGGGTGATTGCCGGGTTGTGGGCCGACAAGTTCGACCAGCTTGCGGGGTTTCAGAACTTCATCATCGTGCCCATGACCTTTCTGTCGGGCGTTTTCTACTCGGTCGCATCGCTGCCGCCGTTCTGGCAGACGGTCAGCCACCTCAATCCGTTTTTCTACATGATCGACGGCTTCCGCTACGGCTTCTTCGGCCAGAGCGACGCCTCGCCCTGGCTCAGCCTGGGCATCGTGGGCAGCGCCTGGCTGGTCGTCAGTGTGCTGGCGGCCCGCATGCTGCGCACGGGCTACAAGATCCGGAGCTGATGGACACCGCACGCT
>Ga0073904_10001896_pt1 | contig 15754 bp, 14 predicted proteins | sample KloWWTrecipitate_FD_66668 | JGI IMG/M metagenome (GOLD analysis project Ga0073904, IMG submission 66668) | Active sludge microbial communities from Klosterneuburg, Austria, studying microevolution and ecology of nitrifiers - Klosterneuburg... | ecosystem: Engineered > WWTP > Aerobic digester >...
GAAATCATCAAGAAGGAAGGCGCCGCCGTTAACGAAGAGGGTTGTTTGTCAGTCCCGGGATTTTATGACAAGGTCGAGCGGGCAGAAACGGTGATGGTCACCGCGCTTGATCGTGATGGACAGAGATTTACCATCAACGCTTCGGGCATGCTGGCGGTATGCATCCAACACGAAATCGATCACCTTGACGGCAGGGTTTTTGTTGAGTACCTGTCTCCGCTCAAGTCAAACCGGATCAAGAACAAGTTGGTTAAACGGCAGCGTGAACTTGAACGCGAAGTCGATTTGGCGCAGCCGCGGCAACGTGTAGCAGCCCGCGCCTGATCGAACATTAATAAGTCGCGGAAACGCCGGCTATATGGCCGGCGTTTTTGTTTGTGGATAGCATTCAACATGAAGCTGATTTTTGCCGGAACACCAAAATTTGCCGCACACGCGCTGGACGCGCTCGTCCACGCCGGCCACGAGGTGAAGCTGGTGCTTACACAGCCAGATAGACAGGCTGGACGTGGCATGCGGCTGGTTGAGAGCGCGGTAGCGCTTGCGGCGAAACGGCGAGCGCTGCGAGTGGAAAAGCCCGACTCGCTTAAGCAGCAGGCGCTACACGATCTCTTGCACGAACTGGATGCCGATCTGATGATCGTTGTCGCCTACGGCATGTTGTTGCCATTGTCCGTGCTGAACATTCCCCGAGCCGGTTGCATCAATATCCATGCCTCGCTCCTGCCGCGCTGGCGAGGCGCCGCGCCAATCCAGCGCGCCATAGAGGCGGGCGACACCATGACCGGTATTTCCATCATGAAAATGGACGCGGGACTGGATACGGGAGACATCCTGCTGCAGAAACAGCTGGCGATCCTTCGTGATGATACCGGCACGACACTGTTTGAGAAGCTGGCATTGGTGGGGGCCGACGCCATTGTTGAAGCCCTTGCGAATTTTGGCGGCTTGACGCCATCTCCGCAGTCGTCCGCCGGTGTGTCCTACGCGAAGAAGGTCAGCAAAGCGGAGGCCAGGATAGACTGGAAACAAGCCGCAGACGTAATTGAAAGGCGGTTGCGAGCATTTGATCCGTTTCCTGGAAATGAGTCCTGGCTCGACAGTGAGGGCCTCAAGATCTGGAAAGCAAGCGTGATCGCCAATGAACAAAGGAATGTCGAGCCAGGTACGGTCGTTGCAGCATCCGTCAACGAGCTGCGCATTCAGTGTGGTCACGGCCAACTAAGCGTGGAAACGGTCCAGCGGCCGGGCGGCAAGCGAATTCCAATTGAACAATACCTGCGGGCAAAGAGAATTTCACCCGGCGCGGTGTTTTCATGAAGACGGTTGCACCGACGGGCATGGTCGCGGTGCAAACAATAGCGGCGGCCATTGTCGGCAACGTGCTTGCGGGCGCAAACCTTGATCGCGCGCTCGACAAGTCGCATGCCGCGACGCGCGAACTAAGCCCAGGCGAACGCGCAGCAATTCATTCCATTACCTTTGACACGTTGAGGCACTACGGCCTGTTGTCTGCGCAGCTGGATACATTGCTTATGCAACCGGTAAGCGATCCTCCGGTCCGCCATCTGTTGCTGGTTGCGTTATCACAACTCCAGTTTTCCAAGGCTGCACAGTACGCAATTGTTGATCATGCGGTAACCGCTATCGAATCATCTGGGCTGGCGCGTGCAAAGCCGCTTGTCAACGCGGTACTGCGCAACTTTCTGCGTTCGCCGGAAAAGTTCAAACGGGAACGCTTCAAGTCGGAGGTGGCGCGATATGATTTTCCGCGCTGGTGGATCCAGCGCATGAAGCAGGAATATCCTTCGCACTGGCTGTCGATACTTGAGTCTGCGAGGGATCGACCGCCAATGTGGTTACGCGTAAATCAGCGACGTATTTCAGTCGAACAGTACTTAAAGCTACTTGCGAGCGCAGGGCATTCAGCCAAGCATCATTCCGGCCAGGCGGTGCGGTTGGAAAAACCGTTGCCAGTTCATGAGTTGCCAGGCTTTAACGACGGTTTTGTTTCGGTTCAGGACCTTGGCGCGCAGCAAGCGGCCGCGATGCTGGGTGTTGCAACGGGAATGCGCGTACTTGATGCGTGCGCGGCCCCGGGTGGAAAAACTAGCCATCTGCTCGAGCTGGCGGATCTGGATTTGCTTGCGCTGGACATCGACTCGGCTAGATTGTCGCGCGTTGTACTGAACCTCGATCGACTTGGACTCAAAGCAAAACTCGAAGTCGGCGACGCAGGAAAATGTGGCGAGTGGTGGGATCAAAGACCATTTGATCGTATTCTGCTGGACTTGCCGTGCTCAGGCTCGGGTGCAGTCCGCCGTCATCCAGACATCAAATGGATTCGCCGCGAAACAGACTTGGCGAAATTTGCGATCCAGCAGTCGCACATGTTGGCTACGCTGTGGAATTGCCTTGGCAATGGTGGTAGATTGCTATATGCAACCTGCTCGGTATTTGGTGTTGAAAATAGCAGCATCGTCGAGCAATTCCTGCATAAAACGCCGAACGCGCGGCAGTTGGCACTACCGCAGAATCCATTAGTGCCGGCTCTCATCGGTGCCGCCGAGCCGGCACCGGCCGGTTGCCAATTGCTCCCCAACCATGCCCACGACGGTTTCTATTACGCGCTCCTGGAAAAAACCGAATAGGCAATGCCGACGGCAAGCTTGGTGGCTTGCCATTTTGCTGCTGCTTTTGTTTCCGCTCGTCGCCGCGTCCCAGGTGGCCGTAATCCAGGCCGCCAAGATAGACTCAACCGATGAGGGGTATCAACTCAATGCAGACATCGAGTTGCAGCTCACGTCTGCGATGCAGGACGCGGTGCGTAAAGGCGTCCCGCTCTACTTCATTGTCGAGTTCCAGCTAACGCGAGGCCGCTGGTACTGGGTCGACCAGGCCGTCGCCACGGCAACCCGCGACCGCAGGGTCTCCTATGCTCCGCTTACGGACCAGTACCGTGTCGCTACGTCTGGTGTAACCCAAAATGTCGCATCGTTCGACGATGTGCGACGACTTCTTTCTCGCGTAAGGTCCTGGACGATTGCCGAAAAGGGGCAGTTACGACCAGGCGAAAGGTATGAGGCCGCGCTGCGGTTTCGTTTCGATACGTCGCAATTGCCAAAGCCGTTCCAGCTGAACGTAATAGCTTCCCGTGAGTGGAGCCTGGCATCAGACTGGTATCGCTGGAATTTCACACCATGATTCGCGCCATCATCCTTGGTTGTGTCAGCTTGGGCTTTGCCTTGATTGCGTTGCTGTTCCGCGCCAGCAGCAACAATGCATTCTTCAGTCAGCAATATCCATGGTTGTTCGGGGTTGGCATTGCATTGACGGCCGGCTTGTTGGCATTGATCGGCTTCCAGATTTTTTCATTGTGGAAGAAACTAAAGGGGCGCGTGTTCGGGGCAAAACTTGCGCTTCGGCTGATGGCGGTGTTTGCCCTTATGGCCATTATTCCGGGCGGCCTGGTCTACGCCATTTCAGTGCAGTTCCTGAATCGCTCGATTGACTCCTGGTTTGATGTGCCAGTCGACAAGGCACTCGAAGGCGCACTCAATCTCGGCAAAAGTGCCATTGACGGCACGCTTACAGAGCTGGGGCGAAAGGGGCGCGAGGCCGCAATTCGCCTTTCCGAGAGCGCATATACCGATCCGTCCATCCTCAAGGAGGTGCGTGAGCAATACGGTTTCGACGAGCTATCTTTGTTTGCTGCCGATGGAAAACTCCTCGCATTCTCCGGTCGCCGCGCGCGACTATTCAACGACAAACCGTCAAATTCGGAAATCAAGGAGGCTCTGCAGAAGTCGCCGGTCAGAGCCGCTGAGTCGCTTTCGGATCGCGCGCTATATTTTCGCGCCGTGCTGCCCGTCACATCGCGCACGGAAATCGAAGCGCCATTTGTCCTGCAGGTAGTCGTAGCGGCCGCGGCGGGATTTGCCGCTGACGCACAGCTGGTCGAAACCGGAATCCGCGACTATCAGCAACTGGGACTGCAGCGACAGGGCTTGAAGCAGCTGTTTGCACTAACCCTGACGTTGGCGATGGTATTGACGCTGTTTTCCGCCATTTCGCTGTCATTCCTGCTTTCAGAGCGACTGTCAGAGCCTCTGTCGGCACTGGCTGAATCGACGAGGGCTATTGCAAAGGGGGATTTCACCAAATTGAATCCGGTGCGGAGCCGCGATGAGTTTGGTGTGTTGACGCAATCGTTCAATACGATGACGCGCCAGCTTGCAGAGGCCTCGGACGTCGTGGCTCGCAAGCAGCAGGAGCTTGAAAATAGCAAGACCTACCTGGAAACGATTCTCGGCAATCTGACTTCGGCGGTTCTGACCCTTGATGAGCGCCTTTACGTCAAAACGCTAAACAAGAACGTCGAGGACATGCTGGGTTTTTCCCAGCCCCTTCTCAAGGGAATACGGCTGCCAGAATGGGGGGCAGCATTGCCGCGGGCGGCGCCCATGGTGGAGGAAATTGTGGCGCAGCTTTCGACACAGCGCGACAGGCCATGGGAGCGGCAAATTGAATATGACGGCCCGGCGGGTAAACGGATGCTGCTGGTGCGCGGAACCAAGTTGCCGGCATCGATAGATTCCGGCTTTGTGCTGGCGTTCGACGACGTGACTGGCCTGATTCAGGCCCAGCGCGATGCAGCCTGGGGCGAGGTCGCACGGCGTCTCGCCCACGAAATCAAAAACCCGCTGACGCCGATTCAGCTTTCGGCCGAACGCCTGCAACAAAAGCTGTCGGGCAAGTTGCCGAAAGACGACCAGGCGATGTTGCTGCGGGCGACCAGCACGATTGTGGCGCAGGTGGGCGCCTTGAAGGGCATGGTCGATGACTTCAGCCTCTACTCTCGCAGTTCTCGCCTGACGCCGGCAAACGTTGACCTTAACGAACTGATCCGGGAAGTCCTTGTTCTCTATGAGTCAATGGCTACCGGCGTGGAGCTCGATCTTGCTGACAGTTTGCCGGGTGTTTTCGCCGACGCCGCCCTGCTTCGGCAGGTGATTCACAACCTGGTGCAGAACGCGCTGGACGCAATGGCAGGCAGTGCAGCGCCGAGGTTGCTTGTCGAAACGACATCGGCGGCAAACCGCGTGAGACTGGTGGTGGCCGACAACGGAACGGGAATACGGCAAGACATGATGGCGCGAATTTTCGAGCCTTATGTGACAACCAAAGCAAAGGGAACCGGCCTGGGGCTGGCGATCGTCAAGAAAATTATCGACGAACACGGCGGTAGCGTCGCCATCACCAATGTTCTGCCAAACGGCGTACGCGTCATCATCGAGCTGCCCGCCGCGCTCACCCCGGACTCGCCGCGATCAGACAGCGAGACCGGCTTGGACGTATGATGGAGGCAGTAACGGAGCAATCAGTATGACCGCAAACAATATATTGGTAGTCGACGACGAAATCGGTATCAGGGAACTTCTATCCGAAATCCTCAAGGACGAGGGCTATAACGTCAAATTGGCCGAGAATGCTGCCGCAGCACGAGCACACCGACGGGAAGCGCGGCCTGACCTGGTTTTGCTGGACATATGGATGCCCGACACGGATGGCATTTCGCTGCTCAAGGAGTGGGCGATGTCGGGACAGCTGACGATGCCGGTCGTGATGATGTCCGGCCACGGCACCATCGAATCCGCCATCGAGGCAACGAGAATAGGCGCGTTTGATTTTCTCGAAAAGCCGATCAGCCTGCCCAAACTCGTCGCAACCGTGGGCAAGGCGCTTGCCGGCGGCAAGGCGTTGCCGAAGACCGGGTTGTCGTTTGCCCACATGGGGCGGGCCAAGCTGATGGTCGAATTGCGGCAGCGGCTTGAGCAGGTCAGTCGGCTGAAACAACCATTGCTGCTGAGCGGCGAAGCGGGCTGCGGCTTCGAAATGGTGGCGCGCGTCGTTCACCAGAAAAATACCGCCTGGGTTTCGTCGCCCGACCATGGATGGCTTGCGCATAACCCGTTCGCGCCATTGACCGAAGCCCGTGACGGCATCCTGTTCCTCGATCAACTGGAGCGATTGAACAAGGCCGAACAGAAAGGCCTGCTGCAGTTGATTGCCAAACTCGAAAAATTCAATGTTCGCCTAATCGTCGCCGCCGCCCTGCCGCTGTTGCCGTTGGTCGAGAGCGGGGATTTCGACGCTGCACTGCTGACTCAGCTGACCGGAGTAACGCTGCGAATTCCCAGCCTTCGCGAACATCCAGAGGATATTCCTGACCTTGCAAACACGATCTTGCTTCAGATGGTCGAAGCGAACGAGTGTCCGTTGCGGCAACTCAACGTAGGTGCGCTGAACGCATTGCGAAACCTGGATTGGCCGGGCAACCTCCCCATGCTTCAGAACGCGATCAAAACCCTTGCTTTGACCAGCTTGAACAGCGAGATTGCCGCGGAGGATGTGGCGCGGGTGTCGCGCGAGTTTGGCCTCGATCATGGTGACCGGGGTGCAGGACATCCACGCATTCCATTTGATGTGCCTTTGCGCGAGGCGCGCGAACGCTTCGAGTACCAGTATTTTCTGCATCATATTCGGCGCGAAGAGGGCAATATGTCGCGCGTTGCCGACAAGGTCGGCCTTGAGCGCACGCACCTGTATCGCAAGTTGAAACAACTGGGTATCCGCCCGTCCGCAAAGGGCGAGGAAACCTGATAATCGGGAGCGAACTTGTTTCTGATCGAGACAACCCGGCTTTTGCTGCGGCCCTTTGCCGCTACCGATGCATCGGCAGTTCAACGTCTGGTCGGTGACTGGAACGTCGCAAAGTTTCTTGCCCTGGTTCCACACCCCTATCCCGCCGGACTCGCAGCAAAATGGATATCAACGCACGGTCCATTGGCCGAGGACGGAGCCGAGTACACGTTTGCCATTACTCGAAAGCCGGCCGGTGATTTGATCGGCGCGATCTCCCTCACCCCGCGGCCGGGAAAATATGGGGCAATCGGCTACTGGCTCAGCCACGATCACTGGGGGCAGGGTTATGCAACCGAGGCCGTGCAATGCGTTGAAGCCCTGGCATTTGATTGGCTTGATTTACCGCAGCTGTCGACGGTGACGCGAAAGAACAATCTGGCGTCACAACGCGTGCTTGAAAAGTCGCATTTTCGCCAGACAGGCTATATCCACCTGCGCTTTCGAGATGAGCCCGCATTGCAGCCGTTTGTCACTTACAGGGTGGCGCGCGAAGCGTGGCGGTCTGCGCGGAATGGCAGTTAACGGCAGAATGGGGTATCGCAAGCGCATCGTGCCGGACCGGCAATTCGGCGAACGGATTGCCGCAACTATTCGACGCGACCAATCCGAACGGCGGTCAGGCCGGGCTTGACATGCACCAGTGTTGGCATGATGAGCACGCAGTTGTCGTACGGCGCATTGACCGGCTTGCCAGCATCGGTGGCAATCAGGTCTCCCGCGTTTGGCACAATCGATAGCCCCTTGAGGCCAGGGGCAAACTTGTAGTCAAGCGACGACGCGATCAAGGCGTCTGTTACCCGAACGACCTTTTGCACCGGTTGTCCGGCGTGGTCGATTTGCGCTGCGGCAAGATCATTGTCGACAGCGTCGAGCGCGCGCAGGAAGCGCCAGGTGGACTGCCAGGCGAGCGCTTCAGCCGCTCGCTCCCAGTGTTGGCCACATTCCACCAGCAACGCCGCCTTGTGTGAATCAGCGTTGCCAAAACCGCCATAATCACGCATCCGGGTCCCGTTGGCATGGCCTGCATCTGCCACAATAAACTCCGGCACACCGACCAGCTTGGCAAGCGCGATGCCCTTCGCAAGTGGGCCGGAAATCATGACTGGTCCGTGAGGGTCATGCATCGAGTGTATATCGAGCAGAAAATCAACCTGATCGATGATCGGGCGCATGGCGCGCGCGCGCGACAACTCAACCGACTGCCTGGGTCCATCCAGAGTCTCCGGCGACCAGACCCGGTTGAAGTCCTCATCGACAAATCGGCTCGCATGCGGCAAATTGCGGTCAAAGCGGCTGAGTGCCTCGACATTGGCGAATGACAGCGATAATTTTCCCTGTTTCGGGCGCACATTCATCTTGAACAAGCGGTCAACTGCCAGCGCACCGCAGAGCTCGTTGCCATGGGTGACCGCATTCACCATCAGGTGGGGGCCCGGCTTGCCGGAATCAAACGTGGTGATGTAGTCGATGCCGGTATTGCCCTGCCGGTAAGGCGCAATATCCGGCGGAGTAAGTTCAACGGTGTACGGAGAGACGCCTGGTTTAATGGTCATGGTGCTTGTGTCCGTGGTCGTGATGATGGTCGTGTCCGCAATCGTGGTCATGCTGATGCGCTGGAATGTTTGCGCGCGCGTAGGCGGCAATCGCCGCGATCATTGTTGTGATGTCGGCATGAAGTTTGTCAAACCCGGCATGGCGTTCGCGGCTGTTCTCGTCCATATAAAGTCGGCGATTGACTTCGATTTGCAGCGAATGTTTCTGCTCGGCAGGATCCGAATAGGCGCGCACCAGTTCCACGCCCTTGTACGGGTCGTTAATGCGAACGTCATAGCCCATGTCGCGCAATGCGTTGGCGACAAAAGCGGTAAATGCAGGCGAACAGGTGCTGCCATCGCGGTCGCCAAGAACAAAGTCGGCGCGCGCGACGCCTGGACCTTCTTCTGAAATTATCGATGAGGTCGCGGGCATCGAGTGGCAGTTGACGTGCCAGACAGCGCCATAGTGTTTGTGCGCTTGGTTGATCGCGTTTCGCACCGCCGCGTGATAGGGGGAATAAAATTTGCTGATGCGCGTTTGCACCTCGGCGATCGACAGCCGCCGCTGGTAGATCGATTCGCCAGTATCAAGCAGGCGCCAGACCAGACCGATGCCCTTCTCGGTCTTCCGGCTGGCATTGACCGGGCCGGGCCATGGCGCATCAAGCAGTGCCGCATCAATATCCAGCAGCGAACGGTTTGCGTCGATGTAGCTTCTCGGGAAATTTGCCGCAATCAATGCCGCCCCCAGATCGGGTGCGGCCGCGTAAAGCGCCTCGACATGGGTATCTTCAGCGCGTCGCAGCACCTGATGCGGCACGATGGCGTCGAAATCCGCCGGATACATGGTGCCGCTGTGCGGCGAGTCAAAGACAACCGGTACGTCGTCGTCATGACCGGTGCGCGACGGCGTGTGAAAAAACGGCGGAAACAGCGTGGGGGTCACAGACATGGCAAAAACCTCTAAAACGTCATTTTATAGCCGGCTACTCGTTGAGATGGCAGGCGGACTGGCGGTTGAGGGCGATCGTCTTCAGGCGTGGCGGCTCAATGCGGCATCTTTCCATGGCGTGCGGACATCGCGGATGAAAATGACAGCCGCCGGGAGGATTCAGTGGCGACGGAATTTCGCCTTTGATGGCGACAAAATCCTTCTTGCGCACCTCCAGCGAGGGTACCTCGGCCAGCAATGCCTGGGTGTAGGGATGATTGGGTTGAGAAAACAATTCGTCGGCGGGCGCGGACTCAACTACCCTGCCGAGGTACATGATGACCACGCGGTCGGACAGGTGCCGCACCACACCCAGGTCGTGGCTGATAAAGAGGTAGGTGAGATTCAGCTCCTGGCGCAACTCAATAAACAGGTTCAGCACCTGTGCCTGAATCGATACGTCGAGCGCTGCAACGGCTTCATCGCAAACCAGAAAGCGTGGATTGACGGCAAGCGCCCGCGCAATGCCAATCCTCGCCCGTTGTCCACCGGAAAACTGGTGGGGAAACCGTCGCGAAAGTGCCGGGTCGAGGCCGACCTTCCGCATGATGCTCGCCACATATTCGCGTTGCTGGCCACGGTCAACGATGCCATGCACTCTCGGGGCTTCACCGATGATCTCCTCGACCCGGTAGCGCGGATTCAACGACGCGTAGGGATCCTGGAAGATCATCTGCAACTGCAACTGCATCGCGCGTTTTTCGACCGACGTCATGGCCTCGACGTTTACACCTTGCCACCAACGTTCGCCCGTGGTTTGCGGGTGAATGCCGCACACAACGCGACCCAGCGTGGATTTGCCGCAGCCAGATTCGCCGACCAGTCCGACGACTTCGCCGGGTAGAATCGCGAGATCCACGTGGTCTACGGCCTGCACCACCTCGTCGCGCAGGTCCGCGCCGAGCTTCTGCGCAACCCTTCCGGCGAAGTCCAGCCGCCGGGAAAATAGCTTCGATACGTTTCTCAGCTCAAGCAGTGGTGTCGTCATGCCTGTCTCATGCCTGCGGGCGAACACAGCGAACGGCGCGACCCGGATACGGATGCGAAACATCCGGGGCTACCTCGCACACTGCGGTACGGGCGGGACAACGGTCGCGAAATGCACAGCCGCTGCCGATTGCCAGCAACGACGGCGTCATGCCGGGAATCTGCTTTAGCGGCGAGCCTTTTACGTTGCGGCTGGGCACGGATTCAAGCAGGCCTTTTGTATAGGGATGCAGCGGATTGTCCAGCACCGCCGAGACATCGCCGCTTTCAACGACTTTACCCGCGTACATCACGGCAATATCATCGGCCAAGCCCGCCACAACTGACAGATCGTGCGTAATCCAGATCAGGGCGGTGCCTGATTCGCGGCAGAGCTTCTGCATTTCGAACAGGATTTGGCCCTGAATGGTCACGTCCAGCGCCGTCGTCGGCTCGTCGGCGATGATCAGGTCGGGTTTGTTGAGCAAGGCAATGGCGATCGCGACCCGTTGCCGCATTCCGCCGGAAAACTGGTGCGGGTACGCCTCAAGTCGCTCATCGGGAGATGGGATGCCGACCTGTACCAACGCTGCGCGGCAGCGCTGGCGCGCGGCAGAGGTGCCAATCTGATGGTGCGCAAGCACCGCTTCGATCATCTGCGTGTCGATACGCAAAACCGGATTCAGGGTCATCATCGGATCCTGAAAAATCATCGCGACCCGGTTTCCGCGCAGCTTGCGCCAGTGATCAGACGGTAACGCAGTAATGTCCTGCCCATTCAGTACGATCCTGCCTTCGACAATGCGACCCGGCGCGTCGACCAACCCCATGATGGAATAACCCATCATCGATTTGCCGGACCCGGATTCCCCGACCAGCCCGAGAATTTTGCCGCGCCCAAGGCTTAGCGACACATCGTCCACTGCCTTCACCACACCAGCTTTGGTGAAAAAATGGGTACGAAGGTTTTCGACTTTCAGTACTGAACTCACGGCCAACTGCCTAGCAAGCAAAAAGCGAAACTCCAGCACTGGCGCGGCCTCGTGGCCTTTTTGCCCCTGAATGCCGCACCAGTGCTAGAGTTTGTATTTGGGGCCATCATTTTTTCAGCCGCGGATTCAATACGTCACGCAATTGGTCCGCGACCAGATTGATGGCAACGATGGTTATCAGCAATGCCAGTCCGGGATAGAAGCTGATCCAGTACTTGCCGCTCATCAAATATGTGAACCCGTTTGAAATCAGCAAGCCCAGCGAGGGCTCGGTAATCGGTAGCCCGAGCCCGAGGAAAGAAAGCGTCGCTTCCAGCGAAATCGCGTGTGCCACTTGTACCGTAGCCACCACGATCAGCGGTGGCAGGCAATTGGGTAGCATATGGCGGAACAGGATGCGCATTTTGCCAAGGGCCAGAACCTGGGCCGCTTCGATGTATTCTTTTTGCTTTTCCACCAGGGCAGAAGCGCGTACGGTACGAGCGTAATATGCCCATTGCACCGTGATCAGCGCGACAATGATTTTGTCCGCCCCCTGCCCCAACACCGCCAGCAGGATCAATGCGATCAGGATCGCCGGAAAAGACAACTGGATATCGACGATGCGCATGATCAGGGTGTCTACCCAGCCGCCAAAATACGCTGCGACCAAGCCGAAAAACAGGCCGATCACAACGGCGAATACCGTGCTGATCACGCCCACGCCGAGCGAAATGCGCAGGCCGTAAAAAATCCCGGAAAGCATATCCCGACCCTGATCGTCGGTGCCAAGCAAATGCGACTTGCCGGCTGTCGACTGTTCGCCAGGTGCGAGTTTGCTGTCCATCACATCAATTTGTGCAAGGTCATACGGATTCTGTGGCGAAATGACCGGCGCAAATATTGCGATCAACACCACCGTGACGAGAAGGGAAAGGCCGAACAGCGCCAACTTTGATTCGGCGAACTCGCCCCAGAGCCGCCTGACAGGGCTTTCTGCGAAATTAGCCATGCATCACCTCGTTCAATGGCCACCTGCCGCAACTGCGCCCAGCCTTACCCGCGGATCGAGCACGGAATAGACCATGTCAACGACGAAGTTAATGACGATGAACGCAAACACGATCACCATCAGGTAAGAAACGATTACCGGCCGGTCCAACTGATTGATCGAGTCAATCAGGAGCTTACCGGAGCCCGGCCAGGCGAAAATCGTCTCGGTGATGATTGAAAACGCGATCAGGCCACCAAACTCCAGCCCGATGACAGTGACAATCGGAATCATGATGTTTTTCAGCACGTGCACACCAATCACCCGGCCCTGTGACAAGCCCTTGGCACGCGCGAATTTTACGTAGTCCTGCAACAGCGCCTCGCGCGTCCCAGCGCGCGTGAGTCGAATCAGCAGCGACAACTTTAGCAGTGCCAAGTTGAATGCCGGCATCAGCAAATGCGTGATGCCGTCCCAGGTGAGAAAGCTGACCTGCAGCCCCAGCACGGTGACGGTATCGCCCCGCCCGCTTGACGGTAGCCACCCTAGCTGGATAGAAAAGAACATGATCAGTACCAGGCCCACCCAGAACGTTGGTAACGAGAAGCCAACAATCGAGCCAGCCATGATCGAACGGCCGATGAAGCCATCCGGCTTCAGGCCGGCATACAGGCCGAGCGGAATCCCCAGCGTCACTGCGATGAACAGCGCAGTGAAGGCAAGCTCCAGGGTCGCCGGAAGCTTGGAGAGAATTAGCGTCAGCGCGGGGGTGCCGAAGACGAACGATTTACCCAGGTCGCCGGTGAACGCACCCTTCAGGAATACCAGGTATTGCTGATAAAGCGGCTTGTCCAGGCCGAGCGAAATGGTTGCGCGCAGGCGCTCGACCTCGTCGGCCTGCGGATTCACCAGCAGTTCAATCGGATTGCCGATCGCATAAACGCCGACAAATACCAGCATCGACATCACCAGCAACACAAAAGCAGACTGGAACAAACGTCTTATGGCGTAGGCGAGCATGAGTGAACGGCGTTATGAAGTCAGGGTGGGATCGGTGGGCAATGAGCTAGACCACCAAGGGAACAGATTGCATCTTAATCGATCCAGCAGGCTTGTCGTGCCGATATGCGGCGCGATCCCCGGCCGGAAGACCGACGCACCCAATTCAGCATGGAAATATGGAAAACCGTACACGCCTGAAGGCGAAAGAAAACGGCGCATTTCGGTGCGCCGTTCAGGTCAAGCGGTGCGCCCAGACTACTTCGCGGGCTTCAGGCCCATCGCGAGGGTGTATTGGTCGGTGCGCGGCGTATACTTCACGCCCTTTACCGTCGCCCATGTCGAAACTTCATAGTGCAGCGGGATCAGGCCGACATCGCCCATAACCATCTCCGCGGCCTGCTGGATCATGGTCTCGCGCTTCTTGTCGTCCATCGTGACCAAGGCTTCTGACAGTACCTTGTCAAAGGCCGGGTTCGAATATCGTCCGCGGTTGGTGACTCCCATCCCCTTCGCGGAATCGTAGGTTGCAAGCAGGGAGCGCATGGATGAGCCCTGTTCGCCCGACTCGGTTCCCCAGCCGAGCACCATATAGCCAAATTCAAGCTTGGTCGCACGCGTGAAGTAAACGTTTGATGGCATGGTTTCTACCTTGGCATCGATGCCGATGCGCGAATAGAACTGTGCCAACGCCTGTACCACGTTGGCATCATTGATATAGCGATTGTTCGGCCCATGCAATGTCATTGCAAACCCGTTTGGGTAACCTGCTTCGGCGAGCAGTTTTTTTGCTCCCTCGGGATCAAATTTTGCCGGTTTAAGCTTCTTGCTGGTTCCATAGAAAAAGTCAGGCAGCAACTGTGCCGCAGCAACGGCCTTCTTTTCCATTACGCGGTCGACGATTGCATCGCGATTAACCGCCATTGACAGGGCCCGTCGTACTCGGACATCGCGGAACGGATTCTTGTCGAGCGGTTTTCCGTCCTTCCCGGTGACAAACGGCGGTGATTTTTCCGTGCTCTGATTGAGGTGCACATAGATGACCCGGTTGGAGACCTTGTCTACCAGACTGTATTGCTTGTTGGTCGACAGCTTGGTGATGTCCGCGGTCGGGACGGTTTCAATCAACTCGACGCCGTTCGAAAGCAGCGCCGCAACCCGCCCAGCCGGACTGGTCAGAATCTTGAACGTGACCTTGTCCCACGGCTCCTCGCCACCCCAATAGCCATAATTTGCCTTGATCACCACACGCTGGTTGGGGACATATTCAACAAATTTATAGGGCCCGGTGCCAATGGCCGCCTTGCCGGAGTTGTAGTCCTCCGTCGTCGCTTTCTCGCCGTGCAGCTTTGAAACAATCATGACCGATGCGAGGTCTGACGGCAGCAGCACATGTGCTGTGGCGGTCTTGAAAATCAATGTGTGTGAATCCACTACCCTAATGTCGACGATCGGCTTGGTGAACGTGGCAAATGAAGAGGGGCTGTTCGGAACATTGGGCACTCGTTTGAGTGTAAACACGACGTCATCGGCAGTGAAGGGCGAACCGTCATGGAAGCGGACATTCTTGCGAAGCTTGAATTCCCATGTCAGGTCGTCAATTGCTTTCCACGATGTTGCGAGGCCTGGAACCAGTTTCTGGTTGTCATCCCGCTTGATCAGCGGCTCGAACAGATGCAACATCATCGAGTTGTTCGGCGACAAGTTGTGATAATGCGGGTCCATCGACGTGATGGCGGCTTGCAGGCCGATGTTGATGTCGCGCGGCTTGCCTTGGGCCATGGCCGGCACGGCAACCGTTAGCATCAACACGGCACCAAATGACAGTAGTCTGCGAATAACGCGAATCATGTAGGTCTCCTGAAGGGCTTTGCGAGAGGGCCGGAAGGCTCTCGCGGAATCACGATAATAGCGGAAACCTGTCTATCATTGCATCGACAATTGCTTTGGTACCCACATGACAATCATCGACAGATTCGAGGCAATGCTCGCCGCCGGGCGCGACAATCCACTTCTCCGGTTTTCGCTCGGCAGCGAGTATTTGAAGAACAACGAACTGGTTCTCGCAGCAGAACATTTGCGAGCAGCGGTCGCGCAGGACGCCAACTACACGGCCGCATGGAAACTGCTGGGCAAGTCTCTCGCACAATCGGACGATCAAGCTGGCGCGATCGAGGCGTTCGGACGGGGAATTGCCGTGGCCGAGCAGCGGGGGGACAAGCAGGCGGCGAAGGAAATGAAGGTATTCCTGCGCCGCCTGAAGCCGCCGGACTAGTGCCGACGATTGACCGCAAATGCTTGGCCGCCCCGAGGCAGATGGGCTCAGGCGGTTGCCTGGCGCGGTTGCAACGCGAGAAAATCCGATATGCGCTTGCTGCTGATCGAGGTATCTACGATGGCCTCGCCGATCCTGCTGAGCAAGATCAGGCGAATTGCGCCGCCTTCATTTTTTTTGTCGCGGCCCATGTTCTCGAGCAACTCCTCGTTGCTGACTCCTGGTAGACGCGTGCTGAGTCCGCTGCGTTCAATCAATCTGACGATACGATCGCATTCGGATGCATCCAGCAGGCCAATGCTGGTAGAAAGCCCTGCTGCC
>Ga0073904_10001898_pt1 | contig 15748 bp, 15 predicted proteins | sample KloWWTrecipitate_FD_66668 | JGI IMG/M metagenome (GOLD analysis project Ga0073904, IMG submission 66668) | Active sludge microbial communities from Klosterneuburg, Austria, studying microevolution and ecology of nitrifiers - Klosterneuburg... | ecosystem: Engineered > WWTP > Aerobic digester >...
GCATCCTGGTGATGCATGGGCCTAATCTGAACCTGCTTGGCACCCGAGAGCCTGAACATTACGGGCGAGTCACCCTCACGGACATCAACGTGGGGCTGGCCCGTCTCGCCGAAGCGGCCGGGGTTGAGCTCGATGCATTTCAGAGCAATCACGAAGGAGCCCTGATCGAGCGCATTCATGCGGCTCGCGAGCAGGGTGTGCGCGCCATCATCATCAATCCGGCAGCTTACACGCACACCAGCGTGGCCTTGCGCGATGCTCTGGCGGCAGTGGCCATCCCGTTCGTCGAGGTGCATCTCTCCAATGTGCATGCCCGGGAGCCATTCCGGCATCACTCCTATTTTTCCGATCTGGCCATTGGTGTCATTTGTGGCCTTGGTCATCAGGGCTACATGCTGGCTCTGGAATACCTGCTTAATAAACTCAACATCGAATAGTCCGGCCTCGGCCGGCTTTTTGCGTCCAGGCGGCGCAATATAGAAGGGAGTCATCCATGGATCTGCGTAAACTCAAGAAACTCATCGACCTTGTTCAGGAATCCGGCATTTCGGAGCTGGAAGTCACCGAGGGCGAAGAAAAGGTACGGATCGTCAAGCATTACGGTTCGGTCGCTGCGGCGCCAATGCAGCAATACGTCCTGCCCGCTGCCGCACCGGCGGTTTCTTCGGGCGATCTCGATGACGACGAAGACGATCTGCCGGAAGGCCATGTCGTCAAATCGCCGATGGTCGGCACTTTCTATCGTTCCCCGTCGCCGGGTGCCGAGGCTTTTGTGCAGATCGGTCAGACGGTCAAACAGGGCGAAACAATCGGCGTTATCGAAGCGATGAAGCTGCTCAACGAGATCGAGGCCGATGCCTCCGGCGTCATCAAGGCCATCCTGCTCGACAATGGTGAGCCGGTCGAGTTTGGCGAGCCGCTGTTTGTGATCGGCTGAGTCCGTCATGATGTTTGAGAAAATTCTAATCGCCAACCGGGGCGAGATTGCGCTGCGTATTCAACGTGCCTGTCGTGAACTCGGCATCAAGACGGTAGTGGTTCATTCCGAGGCTGATCGTGATGCGAAATATGTCAAGCTCGCCGACGAGTCGGTTTGTATCGGTCCCGCGCCTTCCTCGCTGAGTTACCTGAACGTTCCGGCGATCATTTCGGCCGCGGAAGTCACCGATGCCCAGGCGATACACCCAGGCTACGGCTTCCTTTCCGAGAATGCCGACTTTGCCGAGCGGGTCGAAACCTCCGGCTTTGTTTTCATTGGACCGCGCGCCGAAACCATCCGCCTGATGGGCGACAAGGTGTCTGCCAAGGCGGCGATGAAGGAAGCCGGCGTACCCTGCGTGCCGGGTTCTGAAGGAGCCTTGCCGGAAGACCCGAAGGAAATTGTCCGGATTGCCCGCGCTGTCGGTTACCCGGTAATTATCAAGGCGGCTGGCGGCGGCGGCGGTCGCGGCATGCGCGTTGTGCATACCGAGGCCGCACTGGTCAATGCCGTACAGTTGACTCGTCAGGAGGCAGGCAGCTTCTTCAATAATCCTGCGGTGTACATGGAAAAATACCTGGAAAGCCCACGTCACGTGGAAATTCAGGTGCTGGCCGATGAGTTCAAGAATGCGGTTTACCTCGGCGAGCGCGATTGCTCCATGCAGCGTCGCCATCAGAAAGTGATTGAGGAGGCGCCGGCACCGCATATTCCGGCCCGCCTGATCAGCCGCATCGGCGAACGTTGCGCCGAAGCCTGTCGCAAGATTGGTTATCGCGGCGCTGGCACTTTCGAGTTCCTCTACGAAAATGGCGAGTTCTATTTCATAGAGATGAACACCCGTGTTCAGGTTGAGCATCCGGTCACCGAGATGATTACCGGTGTCGATATCGTTCAGGAGCAGATTCGCGTCGCCGCCGGCGAAAAATTGCGCTATCGCCAAAAGGATATCGTCTTCCGCGGCCACGCCATTGAATGCCGCATTAACGCTGAAGATCCCTTCACGTTCGTCCCATGTCCCGGCAAAATCGAGTTTTATCACCCGCCTGGCGGCCCCGGCATCCGGGTTGATTCGCACATTTATCAGGGCTATACCGTGCCGTCGCATTACGACTCGATGGTCGCCAAGGTGATTTCCTATGGTGATACCCGCGAGCAGGCCATTCGCCGCATGCGGATCGCGCTTTCTGAAATGAGCATTCAGGGCATCAAGACCAACATCCCGCTGCACCAGGAATTGATGCTCGACGCCCGCTTTATCGAAGGCGGTACCAATATTCATTACCTTGAACAAAAACTCGCCGATCAGGGCGAAGTGAAGAAGTAGGCAATGGGCTGGTTAAGTGTCAGTTTTCTGACCGATGCTTCGCGTGCCGATCCGCTGTGCGATGCCTTGATGGAGGCTGGTGCACTGTCAGCTTCGATCGAGGATGCCGATGCCGGTACGCCGGATGAGCGGCCGCAGTTCGGTGAGCCGGGCTCGGTCAACTCGCCGGGCTGGGATCATTCGCGTGTTGTCGCCTTGCTCGAGGCGGATGCCGATGTCGCGGCGCTGCTGGCCGAGGCGTCGGCCGCCATTGGGCTGAGCGAGCCGCTGAAGTATTCGGTGGAAGCCATCGCCGATCAGAACTGGGTACAACTAACCCAGTCCCAGTTCGACCCGATTCGCGTTTCCGAACGCTTGTGGATCGTGCCGTCCTGGCACGAGTCGCCCGATCCTGCCGCCATTAATCTGATTCTCGACCCCGGTATGGCCTTTGGTACCGGTTCGCATCCAACCACCCGGCTCTGTCTGGAATGGCTGGAGCGCAATGTTTCGCCGGCCTGCACCGTGCTCGATTACGGTTGTGGCTCGGGGATTCTGGCCATTGCCGCCGCGCGTCTCGGGGCCGGTCGAGTCGCCGGCGTCGATATCGACCCGCAGGCGGTGGAGTCGGCTCGGGCCAATGCCGAGCGCAATGGGGTGACGGCACTGTTTGCCGATTCGGCCGAGCCGGTAGCTGGCGAGTACGATCTTGTCGTCGCCAACATTCTCTCCAATCCGCTGCGTGTCCTGGCTCCGGCCATCTGTGCGCATGTGCGCTCAGGTGGCCGTCTGGCGCTTTCCGGCATCCTGCGTGAGCAAGCCGAAGAGATTGTCGCCATTTATGCTCAATGGTTGCCGATGCAGGTTGCCGATACGCGTGAAGACTGGGTCTGTCTGAGCGGAGTCAAACCCTGATGCGGACACGCTGCCCGGTTTGCAGCACGGTTTTCCGTGTTACCTCCGAGCAGCTACGCCTTAAGGCAGGCAAGGTCCGCTGTGGCCATTGCCAGGCAGTTTTCAATGCTTTCGAAGAGTTTCTCCCGGAAAGGCCAACGGTCGAGGCGGTTTCGACACCGGCTGAAATTGATCAGGCAGAGTCGCCGCCAGAAGACTTTGCGGAGTCGCCGGCACCCTCCCTGGTTGAGCCGGAATATTCAGCCCCGGTTGAGGAAGAGCCAGAATCAGTAACGCAGGAATTCCAGCCGGAGGTAATTGCCGAAGGCGTGCTTATTGAAGCTGTTGCGGAAGAGGACGATTCGGTTCCGGAAAAACCGCTGGAGGCGCTATCCGAAAAGTCGGTGTTGTCGCTAGAGGCACCAATGTCCGCTGAAGAGCAAGCCGAGTCGCCTTCGCCAAGACTTGAAACCCCCGAAGAATCGACATCGGCCGCCCGTGAAGCCGGTTTGGTTGCGGCTCGTGAACTGACTGATGCGCCGGGCTATAACCGTTGGGCAGCGGGAACGCTGACGGGCAGTGCTCTAGGCGGTTTCGAGGGCGGTGCGCCGCACCGTGCGGTCTGGCCCTTCGTGCTTGCTGCCTTGCTGCTGATTGTCGTCCTGCTTGGCCAGTTGTTTTACCATTTTCGTACTGATCTCGTGCAGCGTTGGCCATCCGCGGTGCCCATTTTCGAGTTTGCTGCGGTCGACGTCCCTTTGCCGCGAAATTCTGAACTGGTCGCCATCGAAACCTCCGACCTGCAATCCGACAATGCGCGTGGTCTGTTCATTTTGCAGGCGACGCTGCATAACCGCGCCAACTATGCCCAGGCCTGGCCGGCCCTTGAACTGACCTTGACCGACACCAGCGACACGGTGGTTTCCCGCCGCGTTTTGATGGCTCCTGATTACCTGCCCCCGGCGACTGACCCGGCTGCTTTCCCGGCGAATGGTGAAACTGCCGTCAAGCTGTGGATCGAGGCCAAGAATATCGGTGCCGCCGGTTACCGACTTTATGTTTTCTATCCCTAAGCACTTATGACAACCCTAATCTGCGGCTCGCTCGCCTTCGACAACATCATGGTCTTTCCGGACCGCTTCAAGAATCACATCCTGCCGGAACAGATTCACATCCTGAACGTCGGCTTCCTGGTGCCGGAACTGCGCCGCGAATATGGCGGTTGTGCCGGCAACATCGCCTACAACCTGATGCTGCTCGGTGGCGAACCGCTGATCATGGCCACGGTGGGGGATGACGCGACACCTTACCTTGAGCGTCTCGACAAGCTCGGCCTGCCACGCCCGCACGTTCGCCATGTCGCAGGCAGTTTTACGGCTCAGGCCTTCATTACGACCGATCTCGACGATAACCAGATCACCGCCTTCCACCCTGGCGCCATGAGCTTTTCGCACTTGAACAAGGTTGAGCAGGTGCCGACTGCCAAGCTCGGCATCGTTGCACCGGATGGTCGCGAAGGCATGATGCAGCACGCCCGCGACTTTGCTGCCGCTGGCCTGCCCTTCATTTTCGACCCCGGTCAGGGTTTGCCCATGTTCAGCGGCGATGAACTGCTGGAGTTCATGAAACTTGCCGAATACGCCTGTTTCAACGATTACGAAGCCAAGCTGCTTTGTGACCGGACCGGGCGCAGTCTTGATCAACTGGCAGGTGAGGTTAAGGCGCTGATCGTTACCAAGGGGGGCGAGGGTTCGGAGATTCGCGCCAATGGTCAACGCTACGATATCCCTTGCGTTGAGGCAGATGAAGTGGTTGACCCAACCGGTTGTGGCGATGCCTACCGCTCCGGTCTGCTTTATGGCATCGCCAACGGTTTTGACTGGATCAAGACCGGCCAGTTGGCGGCTGTCATGGGTGCGATCAAGATCGCCCACCGCGGTGGTCAAAACCACCAGCCCAGCCGTGAACAAATTGCCGCCCGTTATCAACGCGCCTTTGGCATTTTGCCCTGGTGAAATCAATGATCAAGGTTCTCTCTTTGCTGCTGATTTCGCTTGCCTTGCTGGCCGGCTGTGCCAGCAGTAAATCGGGCGACGTTTACACTCGCGATCAGGCGCGCCGCGAACAGGATATCCGGATGGGCGTTGTCGAATCCGTGCGCGAGGTGCTGATGGAAGGCACCAAGTCGCCGGTCGGTGCGGTTGCCGGTGCGGCCGTCGGCGGGATTGCCGGGAGCACGCTGGGCGGCGGTAAAGGCTCCACCGTTGCCGCCGTGATCGGCGCGGTGGCTGGCGGTCTTGCCGGCAGCGCGATCGAGGAAAGTGTGACCCGCAAGCAGGCCATGGAGATCACCATCAAGATGGATAATGGGCAGCTGATTGCCATTGTCCAGGAAGGCGATCCGTTAGCCTTCCGCCCCGGTGATCGCGTCCGGATCATTTCCAGCGGCGGCGAATCTCGCGTGACGCATTGAAACCTTCTCGTAAAACGCGTGCAATAGCCTTGTAACGCGACTCTTCCATGCTGTCTCCACACCATAAATGGAGAACAGCATGGAAAAAATACAAACTGGTGCCGATCAGCGCCACGCCAAACGGCCCAGTCTTACTGTCGGTTTTGCCCGCAGCCAGAGCGATATTCTTGAGGCCCAGCGTTTGCGCTACCGTGTTTTTGCCGGCGAAATGAGCGCTAATCTGCCGAGTCGTATGCCGGGTGTCGATCACGATGTTTTCGATCCTTATTGTGATCACTTGGTGGTACGTGACACGCAAAGCGGCGAAGTGGTTGGCACCTACCGTATTCTCTCGCCGGAAAATGCCCGTCAGGTCGGTTACTACTCGGAAAACGAGTTTGACCTGACCCGCCTGCAGCACCTGCGTTCTCGCCTGGTCGAAATTGGTCGCTCCTGCGTCCATCCCGACTACCGTACCGGCGCGACGATCACGCTGCTCTGGTCCGGTCTGGCCCAATACATGACCGAGCGCGGTTACGACTACCTGATGGGCTGTGCGTCGATCAGTATGGCGGACGGCGGCCACGCAGCGGCCAGCTTGTATAATCGACTTGCCGCGGACCACCTGGGGCCACTGGAATATCGGGTTTTCCCGCGCTGTCCGCTACCGCTGGCCGCCCTGCAGCAGGACAAGCCGGCCGAAACGCCGCCGCTGATCAAGGGTTATTTGCGGGCTGGCGCATGGATCTGCGGTGAACCGGCCTGGGATCCTGATTTCAACACTGCCGATCTGCCCATCCTGCTGCCGATGGCGAAAGTGTCAAACCGTTACGCCAAACATTACCTGGAATAAGAAGACTGCATACCAATAACTTTCTCATCCGCGCCTTCCGGCTGTTTCGTCTCGCCCTGCTGGTCGTTAGCGGGGCTTTTTTCGTGCTCTGCATTTTCCCGGTTTGCCGCGACGGGCTTCGTTTGCGTCTCAAAGCCAGTTGGGCCGGTGCGTTGCTTGAAGCCCTCGGGGTTGAGGTCGAGGCGGATTTGACCCATGCCGTGCCGGGTGCGCTGCTGGTGGCCAACCACATTTCCTGGATCGATATTTATGTGATCAACAGTGTGTTGCCGGCCGCCTTCGTCGCCAAGGAAGAGGTCCGGCACTGGCCGCTGATCGGCTGGCTCGCAGCCCGAAACGACACTGTCTTCCTGCGCCGGGGCAGTCGTGGGCATGCGCGGATCATCAATCAGGAAATTGCTGAAATTCTCGACCAGGAGAAATACGTCGCGGTATTTCCTGAAGGAACGACGACTGATGGCACCCATTTGCTGCATTTTCACGCGGCCTTGATCCAGCCGGCGCTGGCCGCCTCCCGTCCGGTTTTACCGGTGGCGATTTCGTATTGGGAAGTGGATGGAACGCGTAGTCTGGCGCCGCGTTACGACGGCGATATTTCAATGGCGCAATGTACGCGGGCCATTATTGGGCGCAAAAAAATCGTTGCCCGTCTGCTTGCCTTGCCCGTGCTCGGCTTGAGTGGTGAGGACCGCCGTCAGGTAGCGGTTGCGGCGCGGGCCGCTATTTGCGCAGGGGCAGGGCTTCCCCCGCCGAGCAATCCACCTGAAACACCCGCCGGTCTTCCAGGCGCAGGGCAGTCAGGTGGCCGCCCCACAGACAGCCGGAGTCCAGTGCCAGCAGTTTCGGCGTAATTTTCAGACCCAGCGCCGACCAGTGACCAGTGACCAGCACGGCATCGGCGCTGCGTCGATTGGGTGCGTCGAACCAGGGAAGGTGGCCGGCCGGGGTCTTGCTCAGCTTGCCTTTGGCCTTGAATTCCATGACGCCGTCCGGCGTACAGAAGCGCATCCGGGTCATCGCATTGACGATGACGCGCAGGCGGGGCCAGCCCCTCAGGTCATCCGACCAGCTGGCCGGCTCGCTGCCCCATAGATTGAGAATGAATTCCCGGTAATCCGGGCCCTGCAGGACTGTTTCCACTTCGCGCGACAGCTCCTGGGCGCGGGCAGCTGTCCATTGCGGCAGCAGGCCGGCATGGACCAGGCAATATTCACCCTTGGTATGGCAGAGTGGCTGGTGGCGCAGCCAATCGATCAACTCGGCGCAGTCGGGGGCGTCGAAAATCGGCTGCAGGGTGTCATCCTTGCCGCGGAACTTGGCGCCGCCCTCGGCGACCATCATCAGATACAGGTCGTGGTTGCCGAGTACGGTCAAGGCGGCGGGACCGAGCGATTTGATCAGGCGCAGCGTCTCCAGCGAATGCGGACCACGATTGACCAGGTCGCCCACCAGCCAGAGCTGGTCGGTGGCCGGGTCGAAAGCGCAGAGGTCGAGCAAGCGGCACAGGGAGTCGTAACAACCCTGAATATCGCCGATTGCGTAGGTTGCGCCAATATTCTTACAACTAGATATTTTCAAGTGAGGTGCCCTGCCGAACTGTTTATGCCTGACCTCTTCGACTTCTTTGAGCATCATCATCAACTCGTTGCTCTTCGGACTTGAAACCGCCCAGTTTCAACGAATTACTCATAAGACAATTTAATTATTATCATGCGCCATCTCTAACTAAAGCATGCAACAACAATTTCCGCTGTAGTTCCTGCAACCCCCAAACCCCCAGCCTATTTACGAGGGCCCGAGATGGCTTGCGTGCGACAAGTACGCTGTCACGCCATGGATCGCTCCCCGGATCATTAATGCCGTCCCATTGGGTATAGATTTCAAGAGTGTTTAGACGGGCGAAATTGGCAAGAGCACGCATCCCGTCCGGGTAAAAGCGCCAGCAATCGAGTGGGTAACGGTGCTCTGGCCCTCCGGATGGAACGATGATGCAAGTGAGGCCTCCAGGTTTTAGCACTCTGGAAATTTCCAACATGGTGAGCCAGAAATATTCCACATGCTCCAGAACCTGCCCAGATATGAGTACATCCACTGAGCCAGAGCGCACTTCCGTCCAGTGATACGGATGTTTCAACACTAAATTGACATTTGCTCCCGGCGCCAGATCTGTGCCGATATAGGTCCAAGAGGGCTTGTCGAATATAGGGCGATAGCATGCTCCCATCTCTGTGCTGCCTAGATCGAGAATCGTCAGCGCTTCGGATTCTCGATCTAAAAGATACTGATCTCGAAATCGCGCCATGTTTTGTAATGAACTTAGATGCATTGAGCCTCCTCAGCGGTGCAAACGGCGGGTAAGGCCACGATAACCTTCACGACGCAATATTGTAATCGCCCGTTTTGCAAGCCCCAAACCGAAAGCAGGATTTCGCAAGGCTTGGCTTAACAGTTCACCCACGCCGTTTCCACCTCCATGACTTTCAGCATGCAAGCGAAAGCCTGGAGTCAGATTGCGCGATAACTCAAGCATTGCAGCATCTGAAGTTTTCCCGTCAAATAGAGCTGGATACTCTTTGGGGCCCTGCTGAAGCACCCAATTATAGAAACTGTTATTTGCTGACGCATCGAACGGGTTCGGGAAAGCTCGTTGAAGATCGACACGTTCCCTATAAATAAAGCGATGAACCCGAGTGATGGGCTTGGCGTTGGAATAGTTTCCATAAGCCCAAGGCACTTGGGAAAGGGGATCTTGAGCTAAGTCCTTGGTGCTGTCCTCGTACCAATCAACCAAGCTGCGTACCGCTGTATTGTTTGGTGCATTGCGGCAAGCCATGATGCGATGAGCTCCACTGTCGAAACCGGTGAAGTGATAAAAGCACAAGGGCTCATCATCTACCAGATAATTGCCTTCGGCATTTTTTGTCAATAAACGTGTCGTCAGATTCCAGGTTGCTACGTTATGCCTCGGCGACCTGGAAATGGCTACGCCATTAAAGAAGGCAGGGACTAAATCTATCCAGCGTTGATCTGTGAATAAACCATTGTGAATCTCGCTCCGGCAGAAATGATAAACACGACTTGCCCACCATGCGGCAAATCGATGTCCCTCGGCGGTATTTGTGACGCCGATAAACCCTAAATTATATATTCCATGCTTTAAACTACAAATTTCGTTGTCAATGATGGCGGGCAGCGTCGATTCCGGATCGATTTGGTGCGGTGTTAATACAATATTGGCCTCGTCCAATGTCTCCAGGATGTCGTCAAGGCGCGAAAAAGCAACCATATCCGGATCTAGGTACAGGACTCGTCCGCAATCCTCCCTTTCCAATAGGTGCTTAAGATAGAACGGTTTGATGGCAGTAGCCAACTCTACGATGGAGTGGCAGAAAGCCCAAGGGCGCCAGTCAGGAATGCCGAGGTCAGCAACTGTCATTACTTCGTCGAAAGGTTCAGTGTTCAAATCGAGTAATGGCGTTTGCTCATCAGCTAATGCGAGATGAAGTACAGCCTCTGGGTGAATCTCTCGCAGAGAACGAAACAGCATTCGAACCTTGGGAATGTAATTACAAGCTGCGCTTGTGAAAATATGCAGTTTCGTCATAAGAGTCTCAAAAATCGGTTATCAAAAACCAGTCGAATGCTTTTGCCCGCTTGATCTACGGGCGTTTGAGCATATGGTATGAAATTGAAGCCAATAACAATGTGGTTGCTACGGTCGCGATTAACAACTGGCTGCCAGGTTGAAATTCAAGGCTTTTTAACAGGTCGTTGAAATTAAGTTGACTGGGTTTTTCAACGGCCTGTTAAATCTCAAGATACCTCTCGATTGTTGTCAGAGAGTCCGTTCATCTAGAGCTTTCTTGAACTCCAATAAGACTGGCAATAGATCACTTCCATTGCATAATGGAGCAACACACCCAAGGGAGTATTGGCGCACAGTATCTCCCTGCGCACCAATATCAAATGAAAATAACGGGACTTTCAATTTGATCAATTCGTGGGTTACATAGGAAAATGTTTCCGGCCAGACTGACAGCATAAGTGCCATATGGATTTTGTATCGTGAGAGGATATCTGCAAGATCATCTCGTTTATATGGGCCAGTCTCAACGATTTCCGGTGGTTTGGACTTGGCGTTAAGGGAGCCAATAACAAGAAATTCTATGGTCAGGTTTTGTTTTCGAGCAGATTCTGCCAAGTCGACAAAGACTTCACTGCCCTTGTGGTAATTGATATCGCCAACGATGGCTAGCCGCAATGGTGCTTCGTTTAGCGGAAAGCGATAGTTTCCGGTAAGGTATGCAACGCTGTGGGGGCGAACCAGCACTTTTTTGATTTCTAGGGAGGGGTAGGCGCGCCGTAATAGTGCTCGGGTATTCTCGGAAAAGCATACCACTTCGTCGGCTCGACCAAGAACCGGCCCCCATCGATCGCGCCACAAATCAATATCCTTGGCTTGGAACAGGCCGACCAATCCATCATCGATCTTGGGTAGGCATTCCCGACACACTTCAAGTTTGGGGAGGCCGCAATATTTGCCATCCTTGTTCAGCAGAAAATGAGATGGACAAGCCATATAGAAATCATGGACTAATAAAATCAGTTTCACTGTGCCTCGATCCAGAAAGTTATTCAGCATTTCTGGCATCTCCTCCGGAGTCGGGAACGAAACACAGTTGTTGAAAATTACTTCAGTAATCTTCCTGCAGTTCACCAACTCTGCCCAGGCGGCTCGTTTAACCCCATATAGGCGTTTTTCTGCACCAGGCTGCAATATTTGCAGTTGAAACCCCAATGCTGCAGGTGAAAATGTCCACAGCAGGACCGGGCGGCCCTCGTTCAGATGAGCTTGGGTGATGTCGTGCCGATAATGATTGGCACCGCCGCCCATGGCGTGATCAATGATCAATACGGCATTTTCTGGCAAATTTGACAGAATTGGTCCAAGTGCACCGGCTGTCACATTCCTAGCCAGTAGGGCTGGTAGATGCTTACTAATTCGATCCCACAACAAGCGCCAATTACCGCGAAATAGATGGAAAAAGAATCGCCCTGCATGGTGACGCAACAGGGTCTTGCCGGTTACTACGACTTCCTGTTTTGCTTCAGAATGGAACGGTACGGGAACACGAACCTCTGTGCCGTCACGTAGTTCAATAAGTAGACTGACGGATGTTGGGATTTCATGATTTGAGATTGCCCTGTGGGAAAAAAAGCCTCGAGCAGAGTGCAGTTGAGGCTTGGCGTCCTGTACGTCCGGCCTGTGGAGGCCCAGTTCAAGCCCTACTGACTCTTCAGGCCCGTCCATAAAACTAAGCAATATTTTGATATTGTGTATATCAACCCCAGTACTGCCATACCATCCATGTGTCGATAGGATGCCGTTAACGATCAGGAATCGGTCTACAGACCACTCTATCCCGAGCGATTTTGAGCTTGCAATCGCGCTCTGGATGGCTTTATTAGTCCAGACAAAAGTCACTACAAATTCCTCAAATTCCTGGTTTGCTGGATACAACTCGTCCCAAGCGGCGCAAACAGCTAGTTATCCGCCAACTGGTCGAAGCATAAAGGTCTCGAAGTTCCCGGGAAATCTCTACGCAACGCAGTTCCATATGATGCCTGCGTTCCTGTTCTTCTCTCAGTTCCGAGGAGAGTGCTTGTACTTCCGAGGTCAACCCTAAAACAATCTGCTGATAACGGTATGTTGACCAGGAAAATGCTGCATCCGAGTAGGGCTGTGGCGCTGTCAACTTGAGCTCTGCTCGGGTCGCCTTGTCCCACAAGTTCGAGGAGGCACAAAAGCTTACCCATGGATCAGGCCCTACGGCTCGCACAAGGCGTCCGCCATAAGTGCCTTGGGCGGGCGGCCATTCACAATCGTTCATAGTGATGTCGCTAGCCCAATCGCCATTCCATTCCCACAAACAATCTCCTGTCGCGTCAAGTAGCCGAAATCCAAAAAACTCGAACACGCCAGGCCGGTCAGAAAAATCAATGCGTATCCTGCGGGCACCTGCAAGTTGGAGAGCCTGGAATTTTAAAATCTGGGGTTCCTCGTCGAGTTTGCCCCATGCAAAATAGCTATCAGCTTCGTTGAAGCCATCACCGAGATCGCAGAAAAACTGAGCAGCAAATCTCGCTTGGATCTGAAAGCGAGGAATGGACGGGATATCAGCTTCCAACGTTCCTGTTGGTACGTTGTCGTTGCGGCCCAAGGCCCAGACAAATTGATAAGTACCGGCATCCGGCAATGACTCGATATAAGAGCGCATACTCGTCGGCAGGGCAAGTGTATCTAGTGCTGCGAACTCGGAATCTTCAAGACCTTTTAGGACATCACGACATTCCAGTACTTTCAGACCTGCAGCGTCTATCAGATTCACTAATCCCTGGCGATCAAAAAACTGAACGTGAGTGATATCGAGAAGACCCTCGCTGGTTCGAACAAAGCGATTGCCCATCAGTCCGTATATGACGCCCATAAAGGTGGCGTTGGGGATCGAGATCAGAATTCGGCCGTTGGCTGCAAGGAGCTCACGAAGGTCTGCCAAGACGAAGGCGGCGTTACGAACATGTTCAAGAACGTCGGCGCAGACGATGATATCGTATTGAAGATCACCAAATACGCTGGACGGCAGTGTTTGCTCCAGATCAAGCACGTGTAAACTTGAATAAGCGGGTTTGGCCAACTCTGCTTCGGCTGACGAGTAGGTCAAACCATCAACAACACATTGTTGAGTTTGGAGAAATCGTCCCAAGGCACCAGAACCAGTTCCTACGTCAAGTACCCGGGATGCTGCTGGGATCAGACTCGCAATTTTTGCCAAGGAGTCATTGGCGGAAGGGTCAAGCTCCCGAAGATACACGTGATTCATATACGGACCAGCGGTTGGGGTGGGTCTTGCATTTCCAGAGAAATATTCGACATGGGTACGCCAAAAAGGTCAGCATGCACATCGGAAGACAAAGACTTTAACATGAAAGCATCATGTAGCCAGTGGTGCTGGACATGTTCATGATTAGAACCAGAAGCGACTGCGACGGAGACCGAATAATCACCGCGGGGAAGAAACGGCATAACAAACTGAAAACACCCGAGCAATATGGTGTTTGCTGGGCTGACAAGAGGAGTATCCCGATGAATCAGGGCACTATTGTCACCAAAAACGTTCTGGCCCAAGCGGTTGCGTAGAAAAAAGCCGACAATTGGCGAGACAAGTTCATCGTGGCTTTCAACCCTGATTTCAAGATTAACCATTTCGCCACCATTGACGCCGCGTAATGTTTCCCCATGGCTATTGAGAAGGGTTGCACCGATGATTGTGGCGCGACCATCGCCGAATCCATCAGCCTTTGGATCGAATTGGAAGACCGCTAAACGATTCTGTAATCCTGATTCTGCCAGAAGCTCGATTCTAAAGTCTTCCACAGGAATACAAGTTTCTTGTGATGCTGTGACAACAGAGTCGGGCGAAGTGTTGTGAGGCGAGCGTTCGACATCCTGGCCTTGCGCGTAAAGCGCCCTCAGATAGGCGTCAGCAATTTTCCGGGTGTCGCCTGTGCTCTGCAAGCGGCCATTTTCCAGCCAGATCGAGCGTCCAGCCAAAGCCTTTACGCTTGCCATGTCATGAGACACAAACAATACCGTACCACTCTCCATGAATCGACGAAGATAACGTATGCATTTTTGAGTGAAATAAGCATCACCAACAGCCAAGGCCTCGTCAATGACCAGAATGTCGGCATCAAGATGAGCGATTACCGCAAAGGCCAAGCGCACAAACATGCCAGAAGAGTATGTTTTTACGGGCTGCTCCAAGAAGCGTCCGATATCGGCAAATGCTGCAATATTGTCAAAGCGGGCATCAACCTGGGCACGACTTAGTCCATACAGAGCACCGTTCATGTACACATTTTCGCGTCCGGTGAACTCTGGATTGAAGCCTGCCCCAAGCTCCAGCAGAGCAGCGATTCGGCCACGTGTTTCTATGCGGCCGCTACTTGGCGTCAGTGTCCCGCAAATGATCTGCAGCAAGGTGGATTTTCCTGAACCGTTCTTCCCGACGATTCCAACGGTTTCCCCGCGGGCAATCGAGAACGAGATGTTCTGTAGCGCCCAAAAATTCTGTCCGTAATGACTCCCGGGTATTCCGATCAGCTTTTGCAAGCGGGGCAGAATGGCTTCCTTGAGTCTATCCTGAGGGCGCTGGTATATCCGGTAGCATTTGCTCAGGTCTTCGCCAATGATTGCAAAATCAGAGGACATCGGCAAATCCCCGACGACTGCGTTGGAACCACCAGTAGCCGAACCAAGCTATAAGCATACAAATCGCAGTTGCCGATATCCATGCTTGCCAACTAGGTATCCGTCCCTGTAGCAACACTTCTCTTGATGATTCGATGAAAAAGGTCAGGGGATTCAAGTTTAACCACGGCTGATATCTAGGAGGCAGGGCCGATTGAGGATAAAAGACAGGTGCCAGAAATAGCAGCAAGGTCGAAAGCATCCCGGTTAGTTGCGATATGTCCCGCAAATAAACGCCAACGGCTGCCAGAAACCAGGTTACACCAAGCGTCAAGAGAAACAGCGGCAGCAAGATCAGAGGGAAAAGCAGGATAGTCAATGGCATTGGCATGGATAGGACCAGCATGGCCAAGAGTAGTACCAGAGCATTAATGCCACAGTTGAACAAGGCCGAGCCAACCACGGTCAAAGGAAGAACTTCCAGCGGGAAGACCACCTTTTTTACCAGATTGGTATTGGCGAGAATCAGGCCGGGTGCGCGCATCAGGCATTCAGAAAAAAAACCGTGAATGAATAGTCCAACAAACAATAACATCGCAAATCCGGTTCGGCTTTCCGGCTCGCCAGCGCCCCAGCGGGCATTGAATATCACCGAAAACACGAATGTGTAGACTGCCAGCATCATGATCGGGGTTAGCAGAGACCAAGCAAGTCCCCCTACAGAACCTCTATACCGACCTGTGATTTCCCTTCGCACCATCAAGGCAAGGAGTTGCCGGTGCTTCCACGCCCCCGTCACCATCTTCAGAGGGCCGGCTCTTTCTTGCTGAGCTTCGCTCAATCGGATACCCATTCAGCACTGCTGCCAGCAATCAGAAAAACCTCGGCCAGGCTGGTAACGCCGCGAGCGGCTTTGAGCAGTCCATCCTCACGCAAAAAACGGAATCCGGAACCGGATGACGCCATCAGAGATGATAAGGAGGGCGAAGGCTGGTTCAAGACTGTCCGCAAGG
>Ga0073904_10001902_pt1 | contig 15735 bp, 15 predicted proteins | sample KloWWTrecipitate_FD_66668 | JGI IMG/M metagenome (GOLD analysis project Ga0073904, IMG submission 66668) | Active sludge microbial communities from Klosterneuburg, Austria, studying microevolution and ecology of nitrifiers - Klosterneuburg... | ecosystem: Engineered > WWTP > Aerobic digester >...
CACATCGGCGTCAAAAGCGGCAAGGGTGCGCGGTGCCCAGGCGCGGCGCAACTTGCGCCGCGCCGAAAGCCCGATGCCCCATGGCCAGCTTTGCGCCGCCAGCAACGCCCGCTCGTAGAACGAAGCCGGTTCGTAAGCGATGCTCATGCGTCGGCACCGGCCTCGGTCAGGCGGAAGGCATCGGCGCATTTCTTGGCCAGCGCGCGCACGCGCCCGATATAGGCCTGCCGCTCCGTCACCGAAATCACGCCCCGCGCGTCGAGCAGGTTGAAAAGATGGCTGGCCTTGATGCACTGGTCATAGGCCGGATGCGCCATGATGATCTGACGGCCCGCCTTGTCGGCCACGTCAGCGCCAAGGATGCGCTCGCATTCCGCCTCGGCATCCTTGAAATGCTGAAACAGCATCTCCGTATCGGCCTGGTCGAAGTTCCAGCGGCTGTATTCCTGTTCGGTCTGGCGGAAGATGTCGCCATAAGTCAGCGGGATCGGTGACTGCGGATCATTGAAGGGCATGTCCATCACATGATCAACGCCCAGCACATACATCGCCAGCCGCTCCAGCCCATAGGTCAACTCGCCCGAGACCGGCTTGCAATCATGCCCGCCAACCTGCTGGAAATAGGTGAACTGGCTGACTTCCATCCCGTCACACCAGACCTCCCAGCCCAGACCCCAGGCGCCCAGCGTCGGGCTTTCCCAGTCATCTTCGACAAAGCGGATGTCATGCAGGCTGGTGTCGATGCCGATCGCGGCGAGCGAGCCGAGATACAGGTCCTGCATGTCCGGCGGCGAGGGTTTGATCAGCACCTGATACTGATAGTAATGCTGCAAGCGGTTGGGGTTTTCACCATAGCGCCCGTCGGTCGGCCGGCGCGAGGGCTGCACATAGGCCGCCGCCCAGGGCTTCGACCCAAGCGAGCGCAGCGTGGTCGCCGGGTGGAAGGTTCCCGCCCCCACCTCCATGTCATAGGGTTGCAAGATCGCGCAACCCTTGGCCGCCCAGTAGCCCTGAAGCCTGAGGATGATTTCCTGAAACGAACGCGGAAGGGTCGTGGTCATCGCACCGCCTGACAATGAAAGCGCGTTCTCATTAGGCAACAGGGGCGGTGCGGTCAATTGCGCCCACGGCTTTTTGACGTGACGCCGCCACGTATACTGTTAGGTTCTGCGGCGGATTCGCTGGCGCAAGACCAGCCCAAAGGGCATTCGGGCATGAAACATCTCATCTGGACTTTTACATTCCTAACCTGTCTCGCCGCCGCCGGATTAGCGCGCGCGCAAGACACCTGGGTCCAGATCGAGGCCCAGCCCTCGCTGTCTGAGGCGCAGGAACGTGCTCAGGCCTATGCCGGCGCCTTTCCGAATGTGCAGGGCTACAAGCTCGGCTCGGGCTGGTACGGCATCTTGCTAGGTCCCTTCACACCTGAGGAAGCCGCACGCCAGCTTGATCTTCTCAGGCAAGAACGGATGATCCCGTCAGACAGTTTCATCGCCGAAAGCGGCGCGCTCGGCCGCCGGTTCTGGCCTGCGGGCACTACCGACGCCGCACCCTCGACCGCACCGGCACCCACGACGGGCCTTACGCCGACCGCCCCCGAAGTAGCCCCCGCCGCCCCGGTTGCCGAGGAACCGGAAACCATGGATCAGGCGTTGGCGTCCGAAAGCGCGCTGGTCAAGGAAGACCGGCTCGACATCCAGCGCGCCATGCAGTTCTTCGGCACCTACCCCGGCAAGATCGACGGATCGTTTGGCAAGGGCACCCGCGCCGCCATGGCCGCCTGGCAGGCGACGCAGGGCCTGTCGGAAACCGGCGTCCTGACCACGACCCAGCGCGCCGCCCTGATCGAAGCCTGGCAGGCCGAGGTGAAGTCGCTCGGCCTGACCAGCGTGATCGAGGATGAGGCCGGGATCGTGATCGACCTGCCGCTCGGTCTCGTCGCCTTCGACCGCTATGCGCCGCCCTTCGTCACCTATAGTGCGAAGGACGGATCGGGTTATCAGGTTCTGCTGATCTCCCGTCAGGGTGACGCCCGCGCGCTCGTCGCCCTTTACGATCAGGTGCAGGCGCTGGAACTGGTGCCGATGGAGGGCCCGCGCGACCTCAAGGCCTCGTCCTTCAGCATCGACGGCCAGTCCGCCGACCGTCTGGCCCATGTGGAGGCACGGCTGGAAGGCGGCCTGATCAAGGGCTTCGCGCTGATCGGCCCGACCGGCGACGATCAGCGCCGCGCCCGCGTGCTGGCGGCGATGCAGGCCAGCTTCACGCCAAAGGGCAGCCGCGCCCTGGACGAAAATCTGGGCGAACCGTCGGCCACCCCCGCCGCCGACCTCGCCAAGGGGCTGGAGGTGCGCCACCCCGCCCTGTCGCGCAGCGGAGCCTATATCGACGCCACCGGCACCGTCCTGACCACGGCAGAGGTTGTGGCCGGCTGCACCCGACTGACGCTCGACGGGCGGCACACGGCCACCGTCGCCTTTAAGGACGATGCGCTCGGTATCGCGGTCCTGAAGCCTGACCAGCCGCTCGCCCCCCGCGCCGTGGCCGAGCTTGCCCCCGCGCTGCCGCGTCTGGACAGTGACGTCTCGATGGCCGGCTATTCCTATGAAGACCGGCTGGACGCGCCCGTCATCTCCTCCGGCACCTTCTCCGAAGCGACCGGCCTGAACGGCGAGGCGGAACTGGCCCGCCTGACCCTGCAGACCCTGCCGGGTGACGTGGGCGGCGCGGTGCTGGATGGCTCGGGCGCGATGATCGGCATGCTGGCGCCCCGGAAGGACGAGGCAGGCCGCGAACTGCCGAAGGATGTGAGCTTCATCTTGCAAGGCGCGGCCATCGCGGCGGCCCTGAAGGACAAGGGCTTCGCCCCCGCGCCATCCACCCGCACCGGCACGCTGGCGGCGGAAGACCTGGCCAAACGCGCAAGGGACATGACGGTTCTGGTGAGTTGCTGGAAATAGGGCGTCCCACCGTGGGACGCTTTGCAGGTGGAATGATTTCAAAGACTTGGAAGGGCGTTTTCAGGGTTTCTTAACCTTTGCCCCCGCCGCCCCGGACCTGATCCGGGGCTCCAGCGCTCCACGAGGCCCCGGATCAAGTCCGGGGGCGCGCAGGGGGGATAGGCGCGCAGGCAGCGGAAACACCGCCAGATGCAATCCCCTGCCTCCGGCACCATACCCTTGCCAAGCGTCACCCCTCCGCTCCACCATGAGAGGGATGGGGGCGGAGATGCCAATGAGAATATCAAGGTCTGAGAGACCAAAGGATCGCGATGACCAATTCTTTACCGAAAATCTGGAACACGACGTTCACTGATCACTCGAACGGGCGCAAAATCGACTTTCACCTTCCCAATAATACTGTCGGATGTCGCGCGGAGCTTTCTAGGGCTTTCCACGATCCAACAGGTAAACCTCTCCGCTCTGACCTAGTTCCAGACTATATCTTTTTCAGCCTACGCGACATCTCTTCGAGTTACAGAGATAAAACCCCGGATTGGGTGCAAATCTCGGGCGGCATCTTCGTGATTTCCGAAAGATTCCGCGATTTTCTGTCCGGTTTCGATCTTGGGACGAGCCAGATTTTCGAAGTTCCTCTTTTTGAAAATGATCAGAAGACCCGTCGACCGGGGCGTTGGTTTATCCTGCATATCTGCGAAACGAAAGATACTCTGGTGGCTGATCAGTCGCTGGGATTGGAAAGAGACGGTATAGCCGAGGGGTTCTGGCGGTCGAAATATGCGCAGCAGGATGTCCTGGCGGTACGCGTCTCCTCTGCCGAAGGTGCTGATCTTTGGATTGATATCCATATGGCAGGTCGCATCTTCATGTCCGATCGGCTGAAATCCGCGATCAAACCAGCTGGCATTCGGGTGCGCTTCATGCCGCTTCGACCCTGTATCGTGGTCGGCTAAGGCCATCCCGGCCACGCACCAACCGCCCGACATCTGTCGGGACGGATGCCACACGCTTGCCGGACGGAAAACCGGCGCCCGCCAGCCCCCCTTACGCGCTGCGGTGCAGACTCGCGAACAACCTCGGTTCCAGGCTTTCGGAGGCGAAGGTCGGTCCTTCGGTCAGGACCGACACCGCGTCGTGGCTGTGCAGGCTTTCTTGATGCACCGCCACCACCCGGAAGTCGCTGACGCGGGGTTCGGCCAGCAGCCGTTCGGCGAAGGACCGCGCCGCATCTTCGACAAAGATCGGGTTCGCGGCGTTGAGTTCGGCGAAGGCCTGTTCATCCTCGCGCTTGACCATGACCTGCGTTTCGGTCGGCACAGCGGCGCGCGCAAGTTCGATCAGATCTTCGTACCAAAGCCGCTTGGACCCTGATTCCACCGCAGAAATCCGCGCGATGGAGCGTTGGGAATGCGGCGTCGCCAACTGCCCGCGCGCCTGACGGGCATGTTCGGACAGTTCCAGCGAACAGGGGCAGGTCGAGGAATAGACGTAGTCCAGATGGATAATCCGCTTCCTGACGCCAGCGGTTTCCGCCAGTTCCAGCGCGATGTCATAATATTGCCAGCCCGACAGGCCCGAGCGCAGGCTTTCCACGCGCGCCGGGAAGGAAAAGCGCATCTGCAGGCGGGCATCGAGACTGTCATGATCGGCCATGTAGTCGTCCAGCGCCTTGGCCATCACATCGAACGAGAAGGTGCGTTCCGCATGGGCATAGAAGGACCGCATGATGCGGCTCATGTTGATGCCCTTGCGCTCCTCGTTCAGGGAAACCGTTCCGGTGACCGAGGTTTCCAGCGTCAGATCGCCCCCGTCGCGGGTGTGATAGCGGATGGGCAGGCGGAAGTTGGAAATGCCCACATGCTGAATAGGCGCCCGCGCCCCGACGATCAGACTGGACGGACCGTTCTGAAGATCGGGCATGGAGGCACGATAGGCCGGATCGGGGCGGAAATCTTCGGGATAGGTCCGCGACAGATCGGGGTAATTGCCGACCTCCCGCCCAGGGAGCAGGCGGGCGATGGCGGGATCAAGGCGCGCGACCTCGGTCGGGTCGGCCTTGGCCGCCCATTTGCGCAGCACGCCAAGCGCCTCTGCCGCTTCGTCGCGGTTCGGGTCACGGTCCACCTCGCCGATGAAATTCATCACCTTCCCCTTTGCGCGCCAGATCTGCCCAATATCTGGGAATGCGGCGGTTCACGTTCAACATAACCCGAACGGCAGACAACCGAAAGCGACCTTGCAGTACGTTAAATGAAAGGCCGCTCAGACCTGCATCAGCGCCTGGGTCAGATCGGCCAGGATATCCTCGACATCCTCTATGCCAATCGACAGGCGCACAAGGCCGGGCGTGATGCCCAAAAGCACCTTCTGTTCAGGGGGCAGGCGCTGGTGCGTGGTGGTCGCCGGATGGGTGATGATCGACTTCGCATCGCCCAGGTTGTTTGAAATCTTGATGATTTCCAACGCATTGAGGAAGCGGAAGGCCGCCGCCTGCCCGCCCTTGATCTCCAGCGTGACCACGGTGCCGCCCGCGCCCATCTGATCCATCGCGATGGCGTGATGGGGGTGGGTCTTCAGGCCGGGATAGATCACGCTGGCCAGTTTCGCATGGCCCTGAAGCGCATCGGCGATGGTTTGCGCCGAGGCGGCCTGCTGACGCACCCGCAGGTCGAGCGTTTCAAGACCTTTCAGCATCACCCAGGCGTTGAAGGGCGACATCGCAGCGCCGGTGTGTTTGAGATAAGGTTCCAGCACCTTGCGAATATAGTGTTTTGTGCCGCAGACGACCCCGCCAAGGCAGCGGCCCGATCCGTCGATATGTTTGGTGGCCGAATAGACGACCACATCGGCGCCCAATGCCACGGCCTGCGAAAAGGTGGGCGTGGCAAAGACATTGTCGACCACGAGCGTCGCGCCGACTTTATGGGCGATTTCGGCCACGCTGCGCACATCGATCACCTCAAGCGTCGGGTTGGAGACGCTTTCAAGAAAGACGGCCTTGGTATCGGCGCGCATGGCAGCGCGCCACTGGTCAAGGTCGGTGCCGTCGACCAGCGTCACCTCCACCCCGAAACGGCCAAGGACTTCCAGCACATAGAGGCACGATCCGAACAGGGCCCGCGCCGCCACCACGTGATCACCCGCCTTCAGAAGAGCGGTCAGCGCGCCATTGACGGCGGCCATGCCGGACGCGGTGGCAAAGGCATCCTCCGTCCCCTCGATCGCAGCAATCCGTTCTTCGAACATGCGCACGGTCGGGTTGCCATAGCGAGCATAGATGAATTCGTCGGGTCCGGTTTCGATGAACCGCGCTTCGGCCTGTTCGGCCGTGTCATAAACGAAACCCTGGGTCAGGAAGATCGCTTCGGACATTTCGCCATATTGGCTGCGCCTTGCGCCCGCATGCACCAGTTTCGTCCGTGTCTTCCAGTCTGCCATGATCGCCTCCGGCAACAAAAAACCCCCGACCGTTGGCGGGGGCGTGATGCCTCCAACCCTTTTAGCGGCATGTTTAACGTGGCCCGCAATCCGGTCATCAAATCGCCACGCGTAATTGAATAGCCAAAAGCCCGTACAGGGTCAACACCACCCGCTGTGGCAGGGCGGTCACGTCATCAAAGCGCCATGACTTGTTCATCCGCCTGTTGCGGCGGCGGCCTAACAACCGTCGAGACATGGTGGAGCGGCACAATGACACTCCTACATATAGACGCAATTGGCGAAGACTGGCGGCCAAACCCGCGCTCGTCCAGCGATCTGGCGGATGCCCTGGCGCAGATACCGCCGAACCAGCCCGTACCGATCCTGATCCATGGGTTCCGCTATGCGCCGGGTGTGCCGGGCAAGGACCCGCATGACCAGATCCTGTCACCCGTGGGTCAGGCCGGGCGGGGGCTTCCGTCATGGCCACGGCATCTGGGGCTACGTGATGATGACCCGCAACTGATGATCGCCTTCGGCTGGCGGGCAGACGGCACCCTGTGGGCCGCCCGTCATCAGGCGGTGCACGCAGGCGTTGCTCTGGCGAGCCTGATCGACGCGATCCACAGGATTAGGCCCGGACAGCCAATTTCGGTCATGGCCCACAGCCTTGGCGCGCGGGTCTTTCTGGGCGCGCTGGAATGTCTGCCGGAAGGGTCGATCTGGCGGGCGGTGCTGCTCTATCCCGCCGCGTTCCGCTATGAAACCGAACGGGCGCTGGCCTGTCCCGCCGGACGCACCTGCGAGATTGTCAATGTCACCAGCGGCGAGAACCACCTGTTCGACTTGTGCCATACGGTCTTGACCTCCGGCGTGCTCGGTCGTCCGGTTGGCCGGGGCCTGCGCCGCGCCCGTCACGGCTGGCTCGACCTGCCAATCGACTGCAATGAGACCCTGACCGGGCTGGCTCATCTGGGCTTTCGCATCGGCCGGCGCGAACGCCGGGTCTGCCACTGGTCATCCTACCTTCGCCCGGGGATCTTTGCGCTCTATGAAGCATTGATCGCGGTGCCGGACGCGATTTCACTCGCGCGGCTTGAACGGGCCTGCCATCAGCGGTCCTACCGGCAAGCGCCCTGACCCCCTTGCAGCGGCGCGCAGGATGGGCGAGCCTTTCCCCGTCCTGAAGGAGGCCCCCGCCCATGCGTTCGCTCTCGCTTTGCTGCATCATGCTTCTGTTGGCAGTCGCCTGCACCCCGACAACCGCCCCGCTTGCCCAAGCGGGCGAGTTGCAGATCGGGGGCGATACCTATCCGATCGAGCGGCTGGAATCCTTTCCCGAACAATGGCGGGTGGTGACGCCGGATGGCCGCGTCGCCTGCCGGGCACCGACCAAGGACGATTGCTACTGGTCGCTGCGTGCCCATCTGCAGGCGCAGGCCAATCTTGACGCGCTGGAGTAAGGGTCAGGCCTGATCGTCGGTGCCGTGTTTCTTCAGAAGGCCAGACTGGGCCATGAAGAACAGGAAAAGTGCTGCGGGCAGGCCGAAGGTCTTGAAATTGACCCAGGCCTGATCGGAAAAGCTGCGCCAGATCACCTCGTTCGCGACTGCAAGGCCTACGAAGAACATCATCAGGCGGCGGGTCAGGATCATCCAGCCATCGGTGCTGAGCGGCATCGCCCCGTCAAGCGCCAGCGCCAGATAGGATCGGCCGCGCATCAGGCCAAAGCCCAGAATGCCCGCGAAAAGCGCATAGATGATCGTGGGCTTCATCTTGAAGAACCGCTCATCATTGAACCAGACCGACAGGCCGCCGAACACCACGACCAGAACCAGCGTGGCGATCTGCATGGGCGACAGGCGCCCGGTCAGCCGCCACAGGATCAGGGTGGAGACGACCAGGAGCGGCACGAAGGCCGCGGTGGCCAGGATGAAGCCGCCATATTCGGTCCCGCCGATGGTGACGGTCATCGCCTTCAGCCGCCCGAAGGCCAGGAAAAACGCGATCACCGGCCCGAATTCGAGCGCGAACTTGACCCAAGGGTTGATCTGACGCGGTTCGGTCATCGGGCTGTTCCTTGTGCTTGCCGGACCGGGGCTCTGAACAGAGGGCGGATCACTTGTCCACCCCGACCAGCGCGCGGGCGAAATCTTCGGGATCGAAAGGCGACAGATCGTCAATCTGCTCGCCCACGCCGATCGCATGGATCGGCAGGCCGAACTTGTCGGCCAGCGCCACAAGGACACCCCCCTTGGCGGTGCCGTCGAGCTTGGTCATGATCAGGCCCGACACATCGGCAAGCTTGCGGAACGTCTCGACCTGGCTCAGGGCGTTCTGGCCGGTGGTGGCATCCAGCACCAGAAGCGTATTGTGCGGGGCGGTGGGGTCCTTCTTGCGGATCACGCGCACGATCTTGGCCAGCTCCTCCATCAGATCCTGGCGGTTCTGAAGGCGGCCGGCGGTGTCGATCATCAGAAGGTCGGCACCGTCGGCTTCGGCCTTCGTCATCGCGTCGAAGGCGAGCGAGGCAGGGTCGGACCCTTCGGGCGCGGTCAGGACCGGAACCCCGGCGCGCTGTCCCCAGACCTGCAATTGTTCGACCGCCGCCGCGCGGAATGTATCACCCGCCGCGATCACCACCGACTTGCCGGCGGCGCGGAACTGGCTGGCGAGCTTGCCGATGGTCGTGGTCTTGCCCGACCCGTTCACACCGACGACCAGCACCACCTGCGGACGCTTGGCATAGATCGGCATCGGGCGAGCAACCGGGGTCATGATCCGGGCCACTTCGCCCGCAAGGATCGACTTGATTTCGCTTGCCGACAAGCGGCGCCCCATGCGCCCCTCGGCCAGGTTCGCGGAAACGCGCAAGGCGGTGTCGACGCCCATGTCGGAGCGGATCAGAAGTTCTTCAAGGCTTTCAAGCATCTGGTCGTCCAGAACCCGGCGCGGTTCCGCCTCGGCCTTCGCACCGCCAAACAGGCGGCCGATCAAGCCGGGTTTGGGCGAAGGTTCGGGCGCGACAGGCGCAGGTTCCGCGACGACCGGTGCTACGGCACCTTCTGGGACCGGCTCCGCAGGGGCGATGGCAACGGGTTGCACGTCGGCGGGCGGCTCAGGGGCGGCGCTGACGATCGCTTCCAGCCCCTCGTCGAGCTTCGAGGAGCTTTTGAAAAGCCGATCCTTCAGCTTATTGAAAAACGACATGACGTAGGCCCCTTGCCCGTTTGGCACATCTGCCACCTAATCCTTTCGGGGCGCAAGGAAAAGGGGCGCTCAGGATAGTGCAGGCGGGACCATGCCCAGCAAGATCAACGCCTGACCGCCCCAATAGGCGGCCCAGAGCGTCCGGCGCAGCATCGGGCGCGGTGTGGCGTTTTGTGCCAGTACGAAAAGATCGAGCGACAGAAGAAGGTCGGAGAGCAGAAAGAGGGCCGCCCCCGCCGCAGCCAGCCCCATCCCCAGGGTGGAGGCCGCAAGCGCCATGAGCGCGATGATCACCACATAGGCGCGCACCGGCCAGCGCAAGGCGCCGGTGTGCGGCGCGAGCCAGAATTCGGTCGAGGTGGCCAATGCGCCAAGGCCCACGATCCAGAATAGGGAAAGTTCGGCCCCGGCACTCCAAAAGACGACTGCATAGGCCAGATGGCCAAGTCCGAAGGCCGCCATGCCCGCCAGAAAGGCGCCCTGTCCCGACCGCGACAGGAAAAGATCGCCCAACGCGCCCAGGGCAAGTCCGGCAGTGATCAGAGCCGGCGCGCCCATCATTGCAGAGGCCAGAGCCAGCAAGGCGACCGAAAGCGTCTTGCACAGGCTGCGCGGCCAGGAAGGTTCGGCATCGGCCCAAATGACACCATAGGTCAGCGCCAGCGCCCCCGCCCCGACCAACGCCCAATCGGAAACCATGCCCCTGCCCCGTTTTTTACCGCAGCTTCATCTTGAGTAAAACCCGCCAGTCAGGCAAGGATCACCCGAGGGCAGTAGAAAAGTCAGATGCAGGTTCGGACATGGCGGTAACGCTTTCCACCTTTCTTTCGCGGCCCGCTCTGCGCTTCGCCGTGGCAAGCCTGTCGCCCGCACTGATGCTGGCGCTTGGGGCGATCCTTGGCGGGGGCTGGGCCTTGTTCGCCCTCTTGTGGATCACGCTTTTTCTGTCCGTGGCCGACCGGGTCGCCCGGCATCTGGGGCTTTACCAGCCGACGGGCGACAGCGGGCAAGATCTGGAGCGGCTCGCCCTTCTGGTTGGCATCGTGCATTTCCCGATGCTGGCGCTGGCGCTTTTCGCCCTGTCCGGCGGAACCGGACTGGGGATCTTTGGCTGGATCTTCACCTTCCTGGGGTTTGGCCTGTGGTTTGGGCAAGTGTCGAACGCCACCGCGCATGAGCTGATCCACCGCAAAGCCCGCCTGCCCTTCCGGCTGGGAAAGTGGATCTATATCTCGCTGCTCTATGGCCATCACACCTCGGCGCACCGGTTTGTGCATCACCGATTCGCCGCGACCGAGGATGACCCCAACAGCGCGCCTTTGGGCGAGAGTTTCCCGGCCTTCCTGGTCCGCGCCTGGCCGGGTGAATTTCTTGCCGGATATGAGATGGAAAACAACCGCAAGTCGGTGCGCGCGCGGCGGGGCCTGCGTCTGCATCCCTATACAGTCTATCTGGCCGGGGGGGCGGGGTTCGTTTTGGCGTCGGGATTATTGTTCGGGATCGGCGGGTTTCTCTCCTATCTCATCCTCTGCGCGCATACGCATATCCAGCTGCTGCTGTCGGACTATGTGCAGCATTATGGCCTGTCGCGCCGCAAGACCGGGGCGGGCGAGTATGAACCATTCGGGCCGGAACACAGTTGGGACGCGCCGGATTTCGTCTCGGGCCTGATGATGCTGAACGCGCCCCGCCATGCCGACCACCATCTGCACCCGTCCAAGGGCTTCAGCGAGCTGGTCCTGTCCCCCGAAGGCAAGGCGCCGCTCCTGCCCGCGTCGCTGCCGGTGATGGCGACGGTGGCGCTGGTGCCACCGCTTTGGCGGCGCATGATGGACCGGCGGGTCATCGCCCTGCGCAAGATGCAAGGCAGCACCACATGATCCGGGCCTTGGGGCTGGCAGCGGTTTTGGCGTGGCCTATAGCGGCAGGTGCCGAAGGGCCGATCAGCACCGCCATGGCTTTCGACGCCGCGACGCGCGGGCGGACCTTTTATTACACACGTGACGGGCAGCCTTATGGCGCAGAACAATATCTGCCCGGTCAGAGGGTGGTCTGGGCCTTTACCGGCGATGATTGCCAGCGTGGATACTGGTTCGAAAATGCCGGCGCGATCTGTTTTGTCTACGACGATGCGCCGGATGCACCCCAATGCTGGACCTTCCGCCAGACGGGGGCCGGTCTGGAAGGCAAGGTGGTAGGGGATAATGAAACATCGCCCCTTATCGCGCGGCAATCCAGCCCCGAACCCATGGCATGCATGGGGCCGGACGTGGGCGTCTGACGTTCAGAAGAGGGAACCCTGATCGGGGCCGGGTTCTTTCCGGCTTCGCCCCGGCGGCCGCGCAGCAGCACCGACTGGCAGACGGCCATCGTGGAATTCCACCTCGAGCGCGATTGCCTCGGACGCTTTGGCCTGAGAGGTCACGATCTGCCCGTCGCCCCGTACCACCGCATACCCGCGCCGGAGCGTTTCGCGATAGCCAAGGGTCTGGCGGGTCCGGTCGAGCGCCATGAGCCGGTCCGACAGGGCCGCAAGGCGCACCGGCAAGGCGCGCTGCATCCGCTCCGCCTTAGCCGCAAGTTCAGCGCGCGCCTTTTCACGGTCCCGCTCGCCATCGCGCAAGAGCCGGGCGAAGGCGGGGGTCAGCCGTGCGGCGCGATCCCGCAGGCGGGCGCGCTCCACTTCCAGAAACCGGGTCAAAAGCCCCGCATGCACCCGCCCGGCGATCACGTTGAACCCCGACCGCTTGCGCGTCGCAGCCGCCTGCAGAGCCCCCGGCAGTCGATCTGCCCATAGGTCGAGCCTTTGGCGCGACGGCCCGGTCAGCGCTTCGGGCCGCCCGAGCGCACGGCTAAGATCGGCCAGACGTTGCGCCCTGAGGTCCAGCCGCTGCCGGCTGGCGCGACCCAGCCGCGCCTGCTGCTCAGCCACCCAGGCGAGAAGTTCCAGCCTGACCGGCACGGCCATTTCCGCCGCTGCCGTCGGGGTGGGCGCCCGCCGGTCGGCGGCATGGTCAATCAGGGTCGTATCGGTTTCATGCCCAACTGCGGAAATCAGCGGGATCGCGCTTTCGGCGGCGGCGCGCACCACGATTTCCTCGTTGAAGCCCCACAGATCCTCGATCGACCCGCCGCCGCGCGCCACGATGATCAGATCGGGGCGCGGGATCGGCCCGCCTGTGGGCAAGGCGTTGAACCCCCGGATCGCGGCGGCAACCTCCGGCGCACATTTTTCGCCCTGCACGGCCACGGGCCAGATCAGCACCCGGCGCGGAAACCTGTCGCGCAGCCGGTGCAAAATATCGCGGATGACCGCCCCGGAGGGCGAGGTGACGACACCGATCACCTCGGGCAGATAGGGGATGGCCTGCTTGCGTTCCGGCGCGAACAGCCCCTCAGCCTGCAACCGGGCTTTCAGCTTTTCCAGCATCATCATCAGCGCGCCGGCGCCTGCAGGCACGATGTCGTCGACAATCAGCTGATATTTGGACTGGCCGGGAAAGGTGGTCAGGCGGCCGGTGGCGATGACCTCCAGCCCTTCTTCCGGCTTCACGCTCATCTTCGCCGCCTGGCCTTTCCAGCTGACGGCGGCGATCACGGAACGGTCATCCTTCAGATCAAAATAAAGATGCCCGGACGAAGGGCGCGAGACGCGGCTGATCTCTCCGCGGACGCGGACATGGCCGAACTCCCCCTCGATCACCCGCTTCACCGCGCCGGAAATTTCCGAGACGGTATATTCTGGCGCGTTGCCGGGGGCGCCACCTTGGGCCGGATCGTCTTCAAAGATGTCCATCAGTCGTCGCCGCCTCCGTCTCCGCCGCAGCCATCACCCCAGTCACTATCGCCGGATGCCCCGTCCCCGGAGCCATCTGAAGAATCCGGCCAGGTCAACAGCATCGAATCGTTGACGAACCGATAGCGACCAAAGGTCCAACTAGACATAGCGGATGCAATCGTCATCGAGATCGAAGCATAAAGCCATGCGGCTACAACCATCCCTCCTTCCAGCGAACCGACCCGAACGCCATTGCCCTGCCACCCTACCAAGACAAGCGTCAAGAGCAGGCACAATATTCCGGATACGGAAAGAAAGATGCGTGTGCAAAGTCGCCGCCACGATGGCCAAATCCGCTTGTCGGGCAGACGATCAAACTCGTAGCGGTAAAGGTCTCTGGCTTCCCCGAAAGCCGCCTCGTCAGCACCGCACGCGCGCCCGGCTATCACCTGCGCGGAAAGCAGATATGGTGCGATTTGTGCAAACGAGGCGAAGTCCTTCTCGTCTAACCGATGGCTATTCCAAACAATAGCCAATGCACCGGGGACGGTCAGAGTCTTGTTTGGTGCTTTCGACAACAGATATAGAAGCCTGCGATAATCCATCAAAACAGCTTCGCCGCGATGACGCGTTAGATAATCAGCCCGCTCATAGGATCGAAGGGTCGAAGCGAGTATCCCATCCCGGTAAAAGCTCTGTACCTCCAGCCTGTGCCAGAGCGGGGGTTCCGTCAAAGGCATGATGTCTAATGCTCGCCTTGCGTCGTTTCCTTGGCAACCTTATGACGCCCTCAGGCGAAGGAAAAGCGGGGCCATTGATGAACATCCTGATCCTGGGCGGCGGCGGGCGCGAACATGCGCTGGCCTGGGCCGTGAAACAGAACCCCAAATGCGACCGGCTGATCGTGGCGCCGGGCAATGCCGGAATAGCGGCCCTGGCGGAATGCGCCGACATCGACATTCTGAATGGCGCGGCGGTCACGGAATTCGCCGTGGAAAATGCCGTCGATTTCGTGATCGTCGGGCCCGAGGCGCCGCTGGCCGCGGGTGTCGCGGACGCCCTGCGCGCGGCAGGTATCCTGACCTTCGGCCCCTCCGCCGCCGCAGCCCGTCTGGAGGCCTCGAAAGCCTTTACCAAGGACATCTGTGATGCTTGCGGCGCACCGACGGCAGGCTGGGCACGCTTTTCCGATCTGGCGGCGGCCTTGGCCTATCTGCGCGTAAAAGGCGCGCCCATCGTGGTCAAGGCCGATGGTCTGGCAGCGGGCAAGGGTGTCGTGGTCGCGATGACGCTGGCGGAGGCCGAAGCCGCCGTCACCGACATGCTGGGCGGATCGCTCGGCAGTGCCGGGGCTGAGGTGGTGATCGAGGACTTCATGGCGGGTGAGGAGGCCTCCTTCTTCGTCCTGACCGACGGGACGGATGTGCTGGCCGTCGGCAGCGCCCAGGATCACAAGCGCGTGGGCGATGGTGACACCGGGCCGAACACCGGCGGCATGGGGGCCTATTCCCCGGCGCCGGTCCTGACTGACGCCATCGCCGCTGCGGCCCTTGAAGAGATCGTCAAGCCGACGGTGGCCGAGATGGCCCGGCGCGGCACCCCCTTCCAGGGCGTCCTCTACGCGGGCCTGATGATCGAGAACGGCAAGGCGCGGCTGGTGGAATACAATGTGCGTTTCGGCGACCCCGAATGCCAGGTCCTGATGCTGCGGCTGGGCGCACAGGCGCTCGACCTGCTTCTGGCATGTGCCGAATGGCGGCTTGGTCAGGTGCGGGCCAACTGGGCCGATGATCACGCACTGACGGTCGTGATGGCCGCGGAAGGCTATCCCGGCGCCTACCGCAAGGGCAGCGTGATCGGCGGTCTGGACCACCTGCCCGAGGATACAGACCACATGGTCTTTCATGCCGGCACCGCCACGCAAGACGGGCAACTGATCGCCACCGGGGGCCGTGTGCTGAACGTCACGGCCCGCGGTGCCACCCTGACCGAGGCCCGCGACCGCGCCTATCGGATGGTCGATGGGATCGACTGGCCCGAAGGCTTCTGCCGCAGCGACATCGGCTGGCGCGCGCTTTGAGGATCGTCCCGCCTGCGGCGGGCCGATCCGCTGGGGGACTTCACGTCCCCCAGACCCCCTGTGGGATATTTTTCGACAGAAAATGAAAACAGCCCGCCCCTTTAGGGAGCAGGCTGTCATTTCCTGTCACGGCCATCGGCTTCCCAGGCTGTTCCGCCCCGTCAGCCAAGCGACTTCGCATTAAGAAATCGTTAGCGTCATTTTCTGTCTGAAATATCCCCGCCGGAGGCACCCGTGCCGCGCGCGGATCGCGCGGCTCCGCCAGGTCGGCCGGATCAGATCTGCTT
>Ga0073904_10001903_pt1 | contig 15733 bp, 12 predicted proteins | sample KloWWTrecipitate_FD_66668 | JGI IMG/M metagenome (GOLD analysis project Ga0073904, IMG submission 66668) | Active sludge microbial communities from Klosterneuburg, Austria, studying microevolution and ecology of nitrifiers - Klosterneuburg... | ecosystem: Engineered > WWTP > Aerobic digester >...
CTGGCGACGCCGCTGAAATTGCTGGCGCCGCTGCTGTGCGGCCATGTGCAATCCCAAGGCGATCTGGTGCTGGCCGGCATCCTGGAGAGGCAGGCTGACGAACTCATCGAAGCCTACGCACCCTGGCTGGACCTGTCGGTCAGCGACAGCGAAGACGGCTGGATCTTGATGACCGCACATCGGTCGGCCTGAGTCGGAAACACCCTGCTGCGTGGCATCATTCCATGATGAATCTGGCCACCCGTTGCACCGCATGCGGAACCATCTTCCGGGTGGTTCAGGACCAGCTCAAGGTGTCGGACGGCTGGGTAAGGTGCGGGCGCTGCCAGGCGGTGTTCAACGCACAGCAAACGCTGTTCGATCTCGACCACGAGGCTCCCCCCGCATGGCAGCCGCCTGAAGTGACCTCGGTTGCATTGGAGTCTCAGGAGTCGCCAGAGCCGTTCACCGACACCCCCAACGCCGGGTCATCGAATGAAAGCGTGCCCGAACCGGCCCCCTCGAATTTCGGCGAACGGCATTTGCTCGCAGAGCAGGACGAACCGTCAGGTTCGCTCGAGTCACCCGACATCGATCACATCGAGATCGAACCACAAGCTCCCGCCCCCCAGTGGTCCGAGGGCCTGCGCAACGAGTTTGACGCAGACATCGGGCTGCCAGCGGACCAGGCCGACCTCGAGTCAGAGTCCCTTGCCAGGACCGAAGCGCCGATTTCCGAACTGGCTTCGCCCAGTGCCGAAGCCCATACAGATGCAAGAGCAGCGGCGGAAGTCGCTGGTAGCGAGGCCGACAGCGAATCGGCGCCGTCCACGCCCGACTTCGTGCGACAGGCCGAGCGCGACGAATGGTGGGAGCAGTCGCCAGTTCGTGCGGCCCTGGTCGCACTGGCGTTGACGGCTGCGCTGGGCCTGGCGCTGCAGGTCGCGGGTCACTATCGTCAGTACATTGCAGCGCAATGGCCCGAGTCGACTCCCTGGCTGCAGCATTACTGCGAAATTTTTGGTTGCCGGCTAGAACCGTTGCGGCGCATCGATGACGTCAGCATCGAAAGCACCGCGCTGACCCAGGCCGATTCCAGTCTGCAGCGCGACGGAGCCTCGAACGCGCTGCGTCTGGCCGTGACCCTGCGCAACCGGGGCGAATTGCCGATCGCGATGCCGTCGCTCGACCTGAGCCTCACCGGTGCTGACGGCGAACTGGTGTCCCGCCGCTCGCTGTCTCCCGCCGACTTCCAGGTCGGCGATCCCCGGCTGGTGCCTGGCGCAGACGCGCTGCTTTCCGTGAGCTTCTCTGTCACAGGCCGCCGCGTCAGCGGTTACACCGTAGAGGTCTTCTACCCCTGAGATCCATCGCCAAATAAGGATTGAGGCCCGTTTCGGGTCGCGATCGATCTGACCCTGTCGGGCCGTCGGTGACGACGCCCGCCCCCTCACCGGAGCCCCCATGCCTGCGTTGATTTGCGGATCACTTGCGTTCGACACCATCACCACCTTTCCCGGTCGTTTTGCCGAGCAGATCCTCCCCGATCAGGTGCACATCCTGAATGTGTCGTTTCTCGTACCGACCCTGCGGCGCGAATTCGGAGGCTGCGCCGGCAACATCGCCTACACGCTGAAGAAGTTGGGCGGCGAACCGGTCGTGCTTGCCGCGCTGGGCACTGATGGAGCGGAATACCTGCAGCGCCTCAAAGGGTGGAACGTCACCACCGAGCATGTCGCAACGATCGCCGACAGTTTCACAGCGCAGGCGATCATCATCACCGACAGCAGCAACAACCAGATCACCGCGTTCCACCCTGGGGCCATGCAGTGCGCACAAGGCACTGCTGTGCCTGCACGAGAAGACATCCGCATCGCCATCATCGCGCCCGATGGCCGCGACGCAATGATCGAACACGCGGCGCAACTGGCAGCCGCTGGCATCCCGTTTGTCTTCGATCCGGGGCAGGGACTGCCCATGTTCGACGGCAGTGATCTGAGGCGCTTCGTAGCGCAGGCGCGCTGGGTCGCCGTGAACGACTATGAGGCGCGCATGCTGTGCGACCGCACAGGCGAGACGCTCGAGTCGCTCTCCACCTCGCATCTGGCAGGTGTCGTCGTGACACTGGGGGCGGAAGGCTGCGACGTGTGGGTACAGGGCCAATGCACCCACGTGCCGGGCATCCCGGCCACCGAAGTCATCGACCCGACCGGCTGCGGAGACGCTTTCCGCGCAGCATTGCTGTACGGGCTGGAGCGTGGCTGGCCACTGCTTCGCTGCGTTGAACTGGGCAACCGCATCGGCGCGTTGAAGATCGCGTCAAGAGGCGGACAGAACCACCAGATCGACATCGGAGTTCTGGACTTGTAGACGCCAGCTCGTTCTCGGGCGCACAAAAAAACCCGGCCGAAGCCGGGTGGCTTGCAAACGAAAGCCCGCATACGCGGACCGTCGCGTTATGGCTTGGAGCCTGTAGGGAACGGCCATGCAGCCTGAGGGCTGAGGGTCGTCTTGGCAGCCGGCGCGGCGGGCTTGGCCGCCGCCGGAGCAGCGGCTGGGGTAGCGGGCGCCTTCTTCGCTGCAGCCTTCTTTGCAGGAGCCTTGGCAGCGGCTTTCTTCGCAGGAGCCTTGGCAGCCTTCTTGGCCACGACCTTCTTGGCGGCCGCTTTCTTCGCAGGAGCCTTGGCAGCGGCCTTCTTCGCAGGAGCGGCCTTCTTCGCAGGGGCCTTCTTGGCTGGAGCTGCCTTCTTCGCAGGAGCCTTCTTGGCTGGAGCTGCCTTCTTCGCAGGAGCCTTCTTGGCTGGAGCTGCCTTCTTCGCAGGAGCAGCCTTCTTCGCCGGGGCCTTCTTGGCCGGAGCGGCCTTCTTCGCCGGGGCAGCCTTCTTCGCCGGGGCCTTCTTGGCCGGGGCGGCCTTCTTCGCAGTTGCCATTACATTTCTCCTTGATCAAGTTAAAGAAGCACTGTCCTGTTCCTGCAAAAAGCCGGTTCCAGACAGCTATTCATCACCCGCAAACTGCCCGTTAAGGGCGCCCCGGTGCGATGAATCGGGTATCAAACCGAGGGAAACGCTTCTGCGTCGTCACCACTCGATTTGCAGATCTTGATCTGTTCACATTCATCTCGCGCGATACCGCGCTCGATCACTTTCAATCCCACGAAAGCGCACCACCGGACTGGTATTCGGTGACACGCACCTCGAAGAAGTTGCTTTCCTTCTTCAGGTCAATCATTTCGCTCATCCAGGGAAACGGGTTTTCCTCGTTCGGGAAAAGTGCTTCCAGCCCGATTTGAGTGGCGCGCCGGTTGGCGATGTAACGCAAATATCCCTTGAACATGGATGCGTTCATCCCCAAAACCCCGCGGGGCATCGTGTCCTCAGCATAGCGATATTCCAGTTCCACTGCTCGCACGAAAAGAGCCTTGATTTCAGCCTTGAATTCAGCAGTCCAGAGCAGCGGGTTCTCCAGTTTGATCTGATTGATCAGGTCGATGCCGAAATTGCAATGCATCGATTCGTCTCGAAGGATGTACTGGTATTGGGTAGAGGCACCGGTCATTTTGTTCTGGCGACCCAGCGCAAGGATCTGGGTGAACCCCACGTAGAAAAACAGCCCCTCCATCAGGCAGGCAAAAACAATCAGCGATTTCAGGAGTTTCTGATCGTTCTCCAGCGTGCCAGTGTTGAAGTGCGGATCCATCACCGCCTCGATGAACGGGATCAGGAACTGGTCCTTGTCCCGGATCGATGCGACCTCGTTGTAGGCGTTGAATATTTCACCTTCATCCAGCCCCAGCGATTCGACGATGTACTGATAGGCGTGGGTATGAATGGCCTCTTCAAAGGCCTGGCGAAGCAAAAACTGCCGACATTCCGGAGCGGTGATATGCCGGTAGGTCCCCAGAACGATGTTGTTGGCAGCCAGAGAATCCGCGGTCACGAAGAAACCGAGGTTACGCATGATGATGCGACGCTCGTCATCGCTCAGTCCGTTAGGATCTTTCCACGTGGCGATATCGCGCGACATGTTGACCTCCTGCGGCATCCAGTGGTTTGCGCAGGTAGCGAGATATTTCTCCCAAGCCCATTTGTACTTGAATGGGACCAGTTGATTGACATCGGTCTGGCCGTTGATGATGCGTTTATCCGCAGCCACCACCCGCCGGTTCTCGACGGGCTGGGCCGGGACAATTGTCCCGGCGCGAGGGGAAACACTGGAAACCATCGATCGAGACAAATCCATGCCGGAAATGCCGGCATCCGATGAGCGGCTCTGAATTTCCTCAGGAATCCGTGTCGTCGCGACGGACGCCATGGGCGGCATCGATGATTTAATTTCTTCTTCCCAAACCAACATGGCTTACTTCCAGTAGATATTGATTATCCAATCGATGGGACAAAACACAAAGCGTTAGTTGCCTCATACCGCTTGGCTCGGATCGCATTTGTTGTTCCGTCGCGTCGCAACTGACGGTTTCAAGCACCGAGTCGCAATCGAGCTCTCACTGGCAGGCTTCGCAATCGGGGTTGTCGATCGCGCAGTACTTGATATCGCTTGCGGGCTCCGCGCTGGTTGACCAAGCCTGCGGGGCCGCTGCGGCCGCATCCAAACCTCCGGAAGAACCGTTGCTCACCGCATTGAGTTGCCCCGCCTTCACCGTGGACTTCTCGGCATGCGTGGCACCCAGGGTGCGCAGGTAGTAGGTGGTCTTCAGGCCACGGGTCCAGGCGAGCTTGTAGGTTTCGTCAAGCTTCTTGCCGGACACGCCGGCCATGTAGATGTTCAATGACTGAGCTTGATCAATCCACTTCTGCCGGCGAGCGGCGGCTTCCACCAGCCATTGGGTCTCGATCTCGAATGCGGTGGCGTAAAGCGACTTCAGATCCTCTGGAACGCGATCGATGCGGCGCAGCGATCCGTCGAAATGCTTGAGGTCCATGACCATCACGTCGTCCCACAGGCCCAGCTTCTTCAGGTCTCGCACCAGGTACTCGTTGAGCACGGTGAATTCACCCGACAGATTCGACTTGACGGAGAGGTTGCCGAAAGACGGCTCGATCGACGCACTGACACCGATGATGTTGGAAATCGTCGCAGTCGGCGCAATCGCGACGCAATTGGAATTGCGCATGCCGTGCTCGGCGATGCGGCCGCGCAGAGCGCTCCAGTCGAGCGTGCTGCTTCGATCGACATCGACGTAACCACCACGCTGCTCGGCAAGCAGGTCGAGCGAGTCGATGGGCAGGATGCCCCGATCCCAGAGCGAGCCGCGATAGCTGGAATAGCGCCCGCGCTCCGCCGCGAGTTCAGTCGATGCCCAGTAGGCGTGGTAGCACACCGCCTCCATCGAGCGATCGGCAAAATCGACCGCTGCATCCGACGCGTAAGGCACGCGCAGCTCGTGCAAGGCATCCTGGAACCCCATGATGCCAAGCCCGACCGGGCGATGACGAAGATTCGAGTCGCGGGCCTTCTTCACGGCGTAGTAGTTGATGTCGATCACGTTGTCGAGCATGCGCATCGCGGTGGACACGGTCTTCTTCAGCTTCGCGTGGTCGATCTGCCTGCCGCTGGAGCCGTCGACGAGGTGGTGAGCCAAATTCACCGAACCGAGGTTGCACACCGCGATCTCTGATGCGCTGGTGTTCAGCGTGATCTCGGTGCACAGGTTGCTGGAGTGAACAACGCCGACATGCTGCTGCGGCGAGCGCACATTGCATGCGTCCTTGAAGGTGATCCAGGGATGCCCCGTCTCGAACAGCATCGTCAGCATCTTTCGCCACAGGTCCCGAGCCGCCACCTTCTTGTGCAGCTTGATATCGCCTGCAGCTGCGCGCGCTTCGTAAGCGGTGTAGGCAACCTCGAATTCCTTGCCGAACTTGTCGTGCAGATCGGGACAGGTACTCGGCGAGAAAAGCGTCCAGTCGCTGCCCTCCATCACACGCTTCATGAACAGGTCGGGGATCCAGTTCGCGGTGTTCATGTCGTGGGTGCGACGACGGTCGTCCCCGGTGTTCTTGCGCAGCTCGAGGAACTCCTCGAGGTCGAGGTGCCAGCTCTCCAGGTAGGCGCACACCGCACCCTTGCGCTTTCCGCCTTGATTGACGGCGACTGCGGTGTCGTTGACGACCTTGAGGAAGGGAACGACACCCTGACTCTTTCCGTTGGTGCCCTTGATGTGGCTGCCGAGCGCACGCACATTGGTCCAGTCGTTGCCGAGACCACCGGCGAACTTGGACAGCAGCGCGTTCTCCTTCAGTGCCTCATAGATGCCGTCGAGGTCGTCGGCCACCGTCGTCAGGTAGCAACTCGACAACTGCGAGCGACGGGTGCCGGCATTGAAGAGAGTCGGCGTCGAACTCATGAAATCGAACGTCGAGAGCACTTCGTAGAACTCGATGGCTCGCGCTTCGCGATCGATCTCGTTGAGCGCCAGGCCCATCGCCACGCGCATGAAGAAGGCTTGCGGCAACTCGATGCGCGCCTCGTCGATGTGCAGGAAATAGCGGTCGTACAGCGTCTGCAGGCCGAGGTAGTCGAACTGCATGTCACGATCGGCATTCAACGCAGCGCCCAGTCGGGCCAGGTCGAACTGCAGCAGCTTGTCGTCGAGCAGTTCGGCATGCACTCCCTTCTTGATGAATCCCGGGAAGTAGTCCGCATAGCGTGTGCGCATGTCGGACTGCAGCACCTCCTCGCCAAGGATCTCGCGTCGGATCGTGTGCAGCAGGAGTCGTGCGGTGGCGCGGGTGTAACCCGGGTCCTTTTCGATCAACGTGCGCGCGGCAAGGATGGAAGCCTTGTGCACTTCATCGATCGGCACGCCGTCGTAAAGGTTGCGCTTGGTTTCCAGCAGGATCGGCTCGGCACGCACATCGGCGCCCAGACCTTCGCAGGCCGACTGGACGATGGTCTGCAGGTGAACCGAATCGAACGGCACGCGCTGCCCCCGATCCAGGACGGTCAACGTCGATTCGGCGACGGCAACTGGCTGCGCCTGCCTCGCACGCTCCTGGGCACGCCGCTCACGGTAGAGCACGTAGGCGCGAGCGACTTCGTGGTGGCCACCACGCATCAACCCGAGTTCGACCTGGTCCTGGATGTCCTCGATGTGGAAGGTGCCGCCGCCCGGCCGCGAACGCAGCAGCGCGCGAACCACCGATTCAGTCAACCCATCCACAGTCTCTCGCACGCTCGCCGATGCCGCACCCTGCGTGCCGTGCACGGCAAGGAAGGCCTTCATCAGGGCCACTGCGATCTTGTTCGGCTCGAACGGCACCACCGCACCGTTGCGGCGGATGATGTGGAACGCGTCGAAAGCCGACGCGGGTGCAGCGGCAGCGGTATCCGCCCGCTCTGCAACATAAGGGTAGGCGCCCGGCGTGGTTTGGAGTGCTTGCATGAATGGCCTTTGGTTTGGAGAGGGGTCGGGGACCGCACTGCTCGGGTGATGTCGATACCGGCGCTCAGGGCCGCCGGCAGGCCCGACAAAATTCAGGTCAACGGACGGACCCCGCGCAACCGAACCTGCACGATCGAGTGCAACCAGCCGAGGCTGTCGGTGCGTTGGAAGGCGTAGGAGCGACTGACAAGACTTGGCGCATCGGCACACTATATCTGGGGTCCCGGGCCGCTTCAAGCACTACCGCTAGTGTCTCGGGCACAAACTGACCACTCCACGATCGCGCCAAACGATGCCACCTGCAATGCAGTTCGTCGGGTGCTGATCGGCCGCCGCCCTGCACACCCGCGAGCGCATTGCATCGCACTTCACGAAGCCGCCAAATCATTGGCCTGCGGCCTGAACTTTCACGGCGGAACGCACGGACACTCAGGTCAGGTTTCGGCGAAGTCGCAACCCGGCCCATGGAGCCGGTGCACCGTCATCGCCTCACTCAGGTTACGGTGATCACGCCCTCGGGAAAACACCGTGCGGGCCAGCCCAGTGCAGCGACTGTCCGACCCCAATCGAATCCGCAGCCAGGGTCGCCCTTGCGGCCGTTGGAGACGTGCTCGTGGCCGGCAACATCGATGCAGCCTGCCGGACCGACTAATGAGGTCAGCAGTTCGCAAAGCCGTGCGTACTGCGCGTCGTCGAAGCCGGCCCCTTCGATACCTTCGAGTTCGATGCCGATCGAGAAATCGTTGCAGTTCGAACGCCCGCGCCAGATCGAAGCACCCGCATGCCAGGCGCGCTCGAGGCACGACACGAACTGGATGCACGCACCGTCGCGGCGGATGAAGAAATGGGCCGACACGCGCACGCCCGTCAGACGCTCGAAATAAGGGTGCGCCGAAACATCGAGCTGATTGAGGAAGAACTGCTCGACCTGCGCACCGCCGTAGGAGCCAGGAGGCAGGCTGATCGAATGCACCACGGCCAGCGTCGGAACGACTCCGGTCGGGCGCGGCCCGAAATTCGGCGATGGGCAATGTCGCGCCCTCGCCCACCAGCCCCGATGCCAGTCGCCGTCGACCTCAGCCAGTGCCACGCTCGCCATCGGGGTGCGGGTCGGCGCCAGCCATGACATGAAGACGTGCCATGCGGTAGCGCATCTGCCGCAGCGACAGTCCGAGACTGGCTCCGGCCGCCGTGCGATTGAATCGGTGCTGCTCCAGAGCGCGCAACAGCATGTCGCGCTCGATGTCGTCGAGGTAGGCCGCCAGATCGCTGGGCAGCCCCGCTGGCGGCACCTGCACCTGCGGAATGCTCTGCGCAGCCTCGACACGCGCCGCCGCATTCAGCATCGAGCTCACGGCATCGGACGGCGTGGCGCTACGGTCTGCATCGCCATGGAGCAACTCGCCCTGCGGATCGGTCGGCAGGCCCAGATCTGCGACATCGATCGTCTCACCGCCCGAGAGAGCCACCGCGCGATGCAGCAGATTCTCGAGCTCACGAACGTTGCCGGGAAAGGGGTACCCGGCGAGATGCTGCAACGCCGCATGCGTCAGCCTCGGCGGCGGCCAGACACCAGCGTCGCGGGCGATCCGTTCGAGCACCCGCTCGCCGATGCTCGCGAGATCCTCGAGTCGCTCGCGCAACGGCGGAACTCGAATCTGGATCACGTTGAGCCGGTAATACAGGTCCTGCCGAAATCGGCCGGCCTGCACCTCGGCGCCGAGGTCCTTGTGCGTGGCACTCAGCAGACGCACATTGACAGGCAGTTCGGTGACGGCCCCGACTGGACGCACCGATCGCTCCTGAACCGCACGCAGCAGCTTCGACTGCATCGACAACGGAAGATCTCCGATCTCGTCAAGGAACAAGGTGCCCCCGTCCGCCGCCTGAAAGAAGCCCTCCCGGTCTTCGTTGGCCCCGGTGAATGCACCACGCCGATAACCAAAGAACTCGGCCTCGAGCAGGTGCTCGGGAATGGCGCTGCAGTTCACTGCGATGAATGGCTGCGCACTGCGCGGGCTGACCTCGTGGATCGCTCGCGCGACCAGTTCCTTGCCGGTGCCGGACTCTCCATTGACGAGCACCGGAGCCATGCTGCGAGCGACCTTGTCGACCAGCGCACGCACCTGCTTCATTGCGAGCGACTGCCCGGCCATCCGGTTGAGCGCCACGCTGGGCGACGCCGCGGCAGTCGCCATCTGCGGGGGTGGTCGCAGGGGAGAGTGCGCCTCCCGCGAGACAACGGGTTCGACCCGTGCCCCAGACAGGTCACCGGCCAAACGAGCGACTGCTGCGTCCGCCGTCGGAGTGACCGACTGCAGCGAGCGCTCGGTCGGCAAGCTGGAGGGCAGCGTGCTGGGCGCGGTCGACGGCCCCCTGCCGAGAGCTGACGCGACCACCGCACGAAACTGCTTCAGGTCGACCGGCTTGGTCAGGTAATCGTAGGCGCCAGCCTTCAGCGCCTCCACCGCGTTCTCTGCCGATCCGTAGGCGGTGATGACGATGGCCTTCTCTCGGCGGGCATTGCTTTCCAGGTAGCTCAGCAGGTCGAGCCCCGTGCCATCGGGCAGCCGCATGTCGGTGATGACGGCGCTGTAGACACGGTCCTGCAGGTGCAGCCGGGCTTCCTCGACACTGCCGGCGGTCTCGATGTCGTAGCCCTCTCGCAGCAGCGTCAGTTCGTAGAGCGTGCGCAGGTCGGGCTCGTCATCGACGACCAGCAGGCTGAAGTAAGCGGGGGAAGACATGTCGAAGACTCGTTCAATGCTTCCGTGCATCACACCGGAGGCTGCTGCCGCGCCTCGGCGGCGAGCCCGTCCCGGCGACGCATGTTGACGAAGAAATCATTGCGGTTCGGCTCGGCCGCCGGACGCATCCGGTAGTCGATGCTGGCTCCGTACTGCTCGCAGAGCTGCCGACAAATATACAGGCCCAACCCGGTGCCCCGGCTGCGCGTCGAGAAGAACGGCTCGAACAGATAGCGCTCGACATCGATGGGGATCGTCGGGCCGTCGCTGCAGACACTGAGTTGTGCCGTGGCTTCGTCGAGCGCGCTCAGACGCACATGCACCGAGCCCGGGCGGTCGGTGGCGTGGCGGCGCGCGTTGTCGAGCAGGTTGATCAGCACACGCCGCAGATGCTCGACATCGAAGACCACGCCGAGCGGTTCTCCGGGGAGATCGACCTTGAGCACGCTGCCCTCGCCCTGATCCAGCGAGCCTGCCTGGGCCCAGTCGCTGCAAGCGGCCGCCACCTCGGAACTGGCGTCGATCACGGTGGCCTCGCTCAAGGTACCCGGAGCCACCTCCATCACGTCGTCCACGATGCGCTTGAGTCGCTTGACGTTGTCGGCCACCATCCGCGTGAGTTGCTGCTGGCCCGGCGTGGAAGCATCCTCCGAAAGCAGCGCGTTGGCCTGCGCGATCGCAGCCAGCGGATTGCGGATTTCGTGCGCGATTCCAGCAGACACCCGACCCATGGCAGCGAGTTTCTCCTGCCGCATCCGGGCCTGCATGCTGCGCACGTCCTCGAGCAGAAGCACGCACAGTTCCTCGGCCGATGGCTCGTCCGCGCGTCGAGTGAAACGGATGCGCACACGCAAGGTGCGGGTCGTGCCCTGCTCGAACTGCAGCACGACGTCACGGCCGGCTTCGGGCCAGACCGCTTCATGAAACCCGCGTTCGACCGTCTTGACGAGTTGATCCCACGCCGGAACGCCGCGCAATTGGAATGGCGCCGGCCGACCGAGGCCGCGCCGCACCAGCAAGCGCCTGGCAGCCGGATTGGCCGCGCGCACCCGGCCGGTTCGGTCGACCACCAGGACACCGTCCTGCATTTCCTCGATCACCAGGCGGTTGAGCTGGGCCTGCTGACGCGCCAGTTCCATGCTGTCCTTGGCCGTGAGCTCCTCGCGTGCCAACCGGCTGGCGAGCTCACCAGCCAGCACGGTGATGACGAACAGCCCGCTGCCAGCCAAGCCGGCCTGCGTCATCAGCGACGCCGCATCGCCGCCGCCCAGCACACCGATCCATGCGTTGCCGAGCAGAAGCAGTGCGACTGCCGCCGCGGTCGCCAGCGCCTGCACACGCCGCGTCAGCACGCCCGCCATGAGAACCGGCAGCACCAGCAGCGCGGCAAAGTTGAGGCTGCTGGCCTTCGACAGCACATGCAGCGCCGTGAAGCACACGATGTCGACGCCGATTCCCGCCAGCCACTGGAGGCGGCTCAGACGTGGCGCCGTTGCGTGCTCCTCCTCGGATCCCGAAGCCGGGGTCAGCCACATGCCGACCGCAATCAGTGCGTAGGCGAGGCTGACCCACATCACGCCGCGGCCAGGCAGCGCCCCGAAGAAGCCGCCCGCCGCCACGGTGGCGATCAACGCCACGCCGAGTGCGGCGCGGGCGCTCAGGAAAGCACGGTAGATCCGATCGAACGCGGATTGCCCGGCGGGCGCCCTGAGTTCACCATCCCGCGGCAGAAACCGGGAGTCGATCTCGGCTCCCGAGTCCGCAGGAGACCCATCAGCTTCGCGCGCTTGCTCACGCCGACCCTCCTCGTGAAACTGCGAATCCGCCTCCCCGCTGAAGGCGCCAAACCACGATTCACCAGAGCGTGTGCCGCGCGGTCGTTTGCGACGATCTGCCTTGCGGCGGTCGCTCGCTGGCGCGGCCGGTATGTCCATCAATTCGGCGGCACGGCGTTTTCGTGAGCGATGCGGTGCGCCTGCCCGCAGAACCAGCCCGCAGCATCACCAACTGCGTCGCTCATCGGTAGATGGACACCGCAATGGACGCAGGAAACCATTTCCTCGTGCCCGGACGGGCGTGCATCACGCGGGTCGGTGGTTGCGGAGTGGTCGTCCGCAGGCGGTGCATCACTGCGTCGCCCTCCGCGGAACAGCCACACCACCAGCAGGAACAGACCCAGCAGCAGGAAGAATTTCATCGCGGCTCGTGCCCTCTAAGTCACCCTGGGCCTGCTTCGATCACACGCCCAGAGGCCGGTTCAACAGAACCTCCATCACGAAGCGCGAACCCACGTATGCCAGCAACAGCAGGACCGCCCCGGTGTACACCCAGCGGGTGGCCTGCGGCCCGCGCCACCCGAAACGGCGGCGGCCTGCCAGCAGCCCGGCATACACGAGCCAGCCGAGGATCGAGAACACCACCTTGTGATCCCATCGCCAGGGACTCGCGAACAGCCAGCCGAGGAAGATCGCCATCGACAGCACGACAAAACCCGCAGAAACGAAGCGGAACGTGAGGCGCTCCAGACGCATCAGCGGCAGGCCCGTTGGCGGTGCTGCGGAGCTCGGCGCGACCGCGCCCACCAGCCGCGCCGGCTGCAGGTTCAGTCGCATCTGCCGATCGGCCCGGTTGAGCATCGCGGCATGCAGCACGGCGGCACCGAACAGGCCATAAGACGCGATCCCGAGCACCCAGTGGATGGGCGCCCATCGTGACGCGGCGAGCGGCCGGAGTTCACCCGGAAACATCAACGCCAGCAGCACTGCAATCGCGCCCAGGAGCGCCAGCGCGCGCCGCACACCACTGATCGGCACGGACCTGCTCTCCGCGACGTAGACGCTGATCACCAGCCACAGCGTCACCGAAAGAGCCGGCGCGAAGCCGAAGCGCGCACCCTGCACCTGCGTCCCGATGCCGGTGGTGTCGATACCGATCGCCGCTGCATGCAGCAGCCAGCCGGCCAGCAGAAACCAGCGCAATCCACCGGGCGCCCGTTCCGCCACCGCTGCAGCAACAGCGTAGTTCAGCAGGGCCATCAGGCTGACGGCTGTCAACAGGGCCGGGAACGCAGCCGCATTCACCGACGGACCTCAGAAGATAGACTCATCGCCAAAGTGTACTTTCGCGTCACGCCGCTCCCGGCGCCGCCAACCTCCCCATGGCTTCCACCCTCACAGAGCGACTGAGTCGCGCCGTCAAGACGATGCGCGGCCAGGCCCGCATCACCGAATCCAACGTGCAGGAAATGCTGCGCGAGGTCCGCATGGCGCTGCTGGAAGCCGACGTGGCGCTGCCGGTGGTGCGCGACTTCATCGCCAGGGTGAAGGACAAGGCGCTGGGCGCCGAGGTGGTGGGCTCGCTGTCACCAGGTCAGGCATTGGTCGGGATCGTCAACCGCGAGCTCGCGGCGACGATGGGCAGCAACGACATCGGCGGGATTGCCGACATCAACCTGACGGTGCAGCCACCGGCAGTGATCCTGATGGCCGGCCTGCAGGGCGCTGGCAAGACGACGACGACAGCGAAGCTCGCCAAGCACCTGATCGAGAAACGCAAGAAGAAGGTTCTGACGGTCTCGGCCGACGTTTACCGTCCGGCCGCCATCGAGCAGCTGAAGACGGTGACGAAGCAGGCAGGCGCTGAATGGTTCCCGTCGAGCGCCGCGGACAAACCGATCGACATCGCGAACGCCGCCCTCGACTACGCCCGCAAGCATTACTTCGACGTGCTGCTGGTAGACACCGCCGGTCGGCTCGCCATCGACGAGGCCTTGATGCAGGAAATCAGCGCACTGCACGCTGCGCTCAACCCGATCGAAACGCTTTTCGTGGTTGACGCCATGCAGGGCCAGGACGCGATCAACACCGCAAAGGCCTTCAAGGAAGCGCTGCCTCTCACCGGCATCGTGCTGACCAAGATGGACGGCGATTCGCGTGGCGGCGCGGCGCTGTCGGTGCGACAGATCACGGGCGCGCCGATCAAGTTCGCAGGGGTCAGCGAGAAGATCGACGGACTGGAGGTGTTCGATGCCGATCGCCACGCGGGCCGCGTGCTCGGCATGGGCGACATCGTCGCGCTGGTCGAGCAGGTCACGCAGGGCGTCGACATCGCCGCGGCGCAGAAGCTCGCCGACAAGGTCAAATCGGGCGATGCCTTCGACCTGAACGACTTCCTGCAGCAGATCTCGCAGATGAAGAAGATGGGCGGACTCGCCGGTCTGATGGACAAGCTGCCGTCCCAGATGACGGCCAAGGCGGGTGCGGTCGACATGGATCGCGCCGAGCGCGACGTGCGCCGCATGGAGGGCATGATCTGCTCGATGACCCCGCTCGAACGACGCAAGCCAGATCTGATCAAGGCGACCCGCAAGCGCCGCATCGCAGCGGGCGCCGGCGTTCAGGTGCAGGAAGTCAACCGCATGCTCAATCAGTTCGAGCAGATGCGCGACATGATGAAGAAGATGAAGGGCGGCGGGATGATGAAGATGATGAAGCGCCTCGGCGGCATGAAGGGCATGGGCGGCATGCGCTGAGCTGGGGCCAGCGCACGATCAGCCCAACAGCGCGGTCGCGAACTCCCTTGCATCAAAGGTTTCCAGGTCCTCGAGCTTCTCGCCGACGCCGATGAAATAGACCGGAACCGGGCCGGTTGTGCCGGTTTCGCCGGCCCCGCGCCCACGCTGCCGGGCCCACAGCGCGATTGCGGCCAGCACGCCGCCCTTGGCTGTGCCGTCGAGCTTGGTGACGATCAGGCCGGTGAGCTGCAATGTGTCGTCGAAAGCCTTGACCTGAGTGAGCGCGTTCTGACCGGTGTTGCCATCGATCACGAGCAGCACTTCGTGCGGAGCGCCGGCCTGCGCCTTGCCGATCACGCGCTTGACCTTGCGCAGCTCTTCCATCAGATGCAGCTGCGTCGGCAAGCGGCCCGCGGTGTCGGCGATCACCACGTCGCAACGACGCGCCAGACCCGCGCTGACGGCATCGAAAGTCACCGAAGACGGATCGCCCCCGTCCTGGCTGACGATCTCGACGCCATTGCGCCCGGCCCAGATTTCAAGCTGCTCCTTGGCTGCCGCGCGGAACGTGTCGGCAGCAGCGAGCAGCACTTTCTGGCCGCCTTCTGCCAAGTGGCGTGTCAGCTTGCCGATGCTGGTGGTCTTGCCAGCTCCATTGACGCCGACAACCATGATCACCGTCGGCGTGTGCTCGCCCACGACAAGGGGCCGCTGCAGCGGCTGCAGCAGATCCGTGATGGCCTCGATCAGCAGGGCCTTGACCGAAGCCGGATCGGTGGCGCGCGCTTCCTTGACGCGCCGCTTGAGGTCAGCGAGCAGGTATTCGGTGGCGTTGACACCGGCATCGGCCAGCAGCAACGCAGACTCCAGATCCTCGTACAGCGCATCGTCGATCTGTGTGCCGGTGAAAACCTGCGCAATGCCGGATCCCGTCTTGCGCAGACCCGCACGCAGCTTGTCGAACCAACCTCGGCGCTCCGGCAGCGCAGGCGCGACGGGCGGCGGCGCCACTGGCGCCACGCTGCCCATGGCTGGAGCAGCAGGCGACGGAACAGCAACAGGTGCAACCGGTGGCGTCTTCTTCTTGAAAAA
>Ga0073904_10001907_pt1 | contig 15721 bp, 9 predicted proteins | sample KloWWTrecipitate_FD_66668 | JGI IMG/M metagenome (GOLD analysis project Ga0073904, IMG submission 66668) | Active sludge microbial communities from Klosterneuburg, Austria, studying microevolution and ecology of nitrifiers - Klosterneuburg... | ecosystem: Engineered > WWTP > Aerobic digester >...
TGGCTGCCGCGCTGGCCACCAAGGCCACGACGCCGGCTCCCATGACCAGGGAGCGCAAGCGGCTGATGAGGATCAAGCGGCCCACCTGCATGGGGCGGTCCACGAAGCAGTCGCGGCGTACGGGCCGGCAATCCGGTTCGTACTGGCCGTTCGCCTGGGCCATCAGGATGTAGGGTTCGTACAGCGCGCGGTCGATGAACAGCTGCAGGTAGGGGTACTTGTGGCTGGCGCCCCAGTAGAACTCGCCCACCCGCAGCACGGTGTTGGGGGCGATGTCGTCGTTGGACCAGCTATGGTCGTTGGGCAAGCCCCAGGTGATGCCCGTGCCGGCCAGCGCCAGATAGATCGCGAAGGGGGCGATCCAGAGCAGGCGCTTCGCTCGCGAAGCCCCTCCGGCGGCGGGAGCCGTGCTCAAGCGCCCCGGTCCAATTGCTGGATCAGGCGGCGGACCAGCACCAGCGGCAGGCCGATGACATTGGTTTCTGATCCTTCCAGGCGGTCCACCGGTCGGAAGCCTTCATGCTGGATGGCGTAGGCTCCCGCCTTGTCCATCGGGTCGCCGCTTTCGACGTAAGCGCGCAACTCCGCGCCACTATAAGCGCGCATCCACACCCCGGTGACCGCCAGTTCCGCCACGCATCGGTTGCCGGCGCCGTCCACCACCGCTACGGCGGTGAGCACGTCGTGGCGGCGACCGCGGAGCAGGTTCAGCATCGCCGAGGCTTCTGCCGCGTCTGCCGGCTTGCCCAGGATCCGCCCGTCGACCACCACGAGGGTGTCGGCGCCCAACACCGTCACTGGGGCGCCGGCCAGCCTGTCGGCCACGGCGCGCGCCTTGGCCAGGGCCAGACGCAGGCCATAGGCCGACGGGTTCTCGGCGGGCAGTGGGCGTTCGTCCACGTCGGCAACGTGAACCTCGAAGGGGCGACCAAGGGTGGCCAGCAGCGCCCGCCTTCGTGGCGAGGCCGAGGCCAGGATGAGGGGACGCATGGGCGAGGTCAGCGTGGACATGGCCCTCCATTGTACTGGAGTGGGAGGGGAATCCTTCTTCGCCCACGTTGACCGCCCCCGCCACAACCCCTAAGATTCCGGGGCGCCCACAGCCATGACAGAATCGGTCTCACCGGTCCGCCGGCCGGAGCATCCGACTGAGATAGCATGAGCCCGAGGGTGCCCTCGAAAGGATCTGGTCCCCCAATGAAGTCTGGAACCCTCCCCTCGGGGCGTTCGCGAGCCCTGTTGCTCTTGGGCCTGACCGCCCTTTGGCCGCTGTCCGCCCTGCGCCCGGCTGCGCCGGTCGCCCGCGCTCAGGCCGGCGCCCGTTACAGCGAGGCCCTGGTCATCAAGGGCCAGGACCTGGGCAGCCTCCTGGGTGCTGGTCTGGACCAGGTGCAGGTCTGGCTGCTGATCGACGGTGAATGGCGGCGCGAGGTGGCCCAGCTGGACGAGAAGGTTGCCGGCGCCTATGTGGAGACCGAAGACCGGCTGCTGGATGCTGACGACGAGCTGGCGTTCAACTTCGCCCCTGGAGGGCAATTGGCGTCAGTGGGTCAGACGCCCCCAGGCGTCGCGGTCGATGCGCCCCGTGCTCAGATCGCGGTCACAGATCCCTTGGCCGCGGGCGGCAATCCTCAGTACTTCTATGCGTTTGCGGTGGCGGGCGCTGCGGCCCCCGCGGTTCAACCGCCGGCCGTGGCGTACGACGCGACCGCACGCCTGTTCAAGGGCAGCGGTTATGCCCTGGGCCTGGCGGATCAGGACCAGGACTTCTTCATCGGCGTGCGCGAACTGCGATTGGGGGGCTCCGAGACGGACCTGCTGGACCGCTTGAAGATCCGCCTGACCTTGTCCGCGTCCTTGCTGGGCCAGGAGTTGGCGATCACCGAAGAGAACCTGAACGATACTTTGGGGCTGCTGGGGACCGACCTCTCCGCTGACCCGGTCAAGATCGGTCCCGTGCGCAGCTTGGTCGGCGGCGGAGGCACGCTGTACGCCCAACGGTTCAGTCTGCTGCGCAGTCTCGGCGACCTGGGCGACCTGTCGGGCGGCGGCGGCATCGATTTCGGCCTCAAGGACACGCGGATCAGCCTGGACCTCAGCCCGGCGGCGGAGGGCGCTACCTACCGTGATGCCAACCTGGTTTCCGGCGTCAAGGTGGACGGCAAGCCGGATGTCGTGCCCGCCTCGCCGCTCCCCGCCTGGCGGGAACTGAGCTTCCCCATGGGGCGCTTGTTGATCCTGACCCGCCCGGGAGAGAAAGCGGCCAAGGCCAGCGCCTACTACAAGGACGATGTTGCCCTGGACGGCAACGATACCGGCGACGGCCAGTCATGGGGCGACGCCGGCGTGTTCGCCCCCGATGCCGAGTCCCTGCTGGCCTCAGGCTTCCCGGGCGAGATGGTGGTGTTGCCGGCCGGTAGTCCGGTGACCGCGGCCGGTCTGGCGGCCCAGTATCTGCAGCCGCTTCAGGTAGCGGTGACCAGCTCCGGCAGCCAGCCGGCCACGCCTACGCAGACGGCGCTGCCGACAGGGTCCCTGCCCACTGCTGTTCCGACGGCTGTCGGGGCCACGGCGACCGCCAGCCCGGGGGATGTCACCCTCAAGGGCACGGTCTTCGCCGGCACCGTGGGCAGCGGCCAGCCCTTGTCCGGGGCGCGGATCAGCTTTCAGCCCTGCAATCCGCATCAGCCCTTCACCGCCCTGAGCGGTTCCGACGGGAGCTATCAGCTGCTCCTGCCGCGGGACTACGTGATCAGCTGCGGGGCGCAGGTGCCGATCGAGGTCTCCAAGACGGGTTTTGCGACCGCCATTCAGAGCATTCCACTGGTCGACCTCTTCCGGCAGCCCCAACGCGACTTTGCGTTGGCCGCGGTGCCTGGCGGCAAGGCCTACATCCCCTTCACCCTCAAGAACGCTCCCCGGCCCTGACCCGCCACGGATCCCACCGCAGATGCTCGAAGTCGTCTTCCTGGGCACCTCCGCCTCGGCGCCGTCCGTGCGTCGGGGCCTGCCCGCTACCATGGTCCTCTACCGCGACCGGCGCTTCCTGGTGGATGCCGGCGAGGGAACGCAGCGGCAGATCCTGAGGAGCGGCATGGGCTTCCGCCGCCTGGATACCGTGCTGCTCACGCACGGGCATCTGGACCATATCCTGGGCCTGGGCGGCATCGCCAGCACCTTCGAGCGCTGGGAAGCCACGGAGCGACTGCGCATCCATGCCGGGTCTTGGGCCCTGCAGCGGGTGCGGGATCTGATGGAGGTGGTGCTGCGGGGCGAGAACCTTGGCTTCAAGATCGAGTACCTGCCGCTGGAGCCCGGTATCGTGCTGCAGACCGGCGATCTGGAGGTGGTGGCCTTCCCCGTGAAGCACCGCGGCAGCGGCAACTTCGGCTTCGTCTTTCAAGAGCATTCGCGGCGACCCTTTCTATCGGAGCGGGCCGAGTCCCTGGGCATTCCCCAGGGTCCCGTGCGCCGCGATCTGGTGGCCGGAAAGTCGGTGATCCTGCCCGACGGCCGAACCATCCATCCAGACCAGGTGCTGGGTGAACTTCAGCCGGGAACCAAGATGGTCTACATCGGTGACGTGGCCCGGGTGGACGACCTGGTGGGCATCTGCCGCGGGGCGGATCTGTTGATCTGCGAAAGCACGTACCTGTGGTCCGATCTGGCCACTGCACGACAGTATGGACACCTTACGGCGCGGCAAGCCGGAGAACTGGCGCGCAGCGCCGGGGTCAAGCAGCTCATTCTCAACCATGTGTCGCGGCGCTATCCGCCGCGCGAGATCCTCGCCGAGGCTCGGGCGGCCTTCCCGTCCACCCTGCTATCCGAGGACCTGCAACATTACGCGGTCTTCCCCGGCCGTGTGGAGCGGGTCCACCGCGGCGGTGGCCGCGACGCGGAGCCCCCCCTGCCCTCACCGGATCTGAGCGATGAGCAGCTGGAGGCGATGCTGGGCGGCGCTTGAGGAAGGTCCATGCGCACGCGAAGAAGCGCCCGAGCCCCTCAGAGGGCTCGGGCGCTTCTTGAATCAGATGACTGCAGTGGGCCGACCTGAATGCCGTAGGCCCGTTTCAGACCCAGCGGCCCGAAGGCCCGCGCCGGTCAGCGACCGGCGCCGTCCCGAAAAAAGCTGCGCGGCGTCGGACGAGGCGGTTCGGTTGTGATCCGCGGAGAGGGGGTGGCCTTGACGTCCGCGATCTTGAGCACCTGGGGCATGAAGATGGACGGGTGGTTGACCACCGCGAACTTCTCGGTCTTGGTCATGCCGTCGACCGTGACGCGGAGGATGAAGCGGCCATTGGGTCCCTTGCCGGAGGTCAGGTAGATGCCTTCGCAGCTGAAGCCCTGCTCGCAGGGGAAGAAACGCGCATTGGAGCCGTTATAGGTGGGCAGGTCAACGGTCTTGCCCAGCTCCACCGTCTCCCGCTCTGAGGTCTGGATGTTCACTCGGTCATAGGCCAGGAGCCCCGGCTCAACGATCTCGCCCGGATCCTTGACGACGTCGAAGGTGATCATGGTGCCGTCTGCCACGCGCTGGCCGTTGGCGTCGGTGACGAAGACCGACACCGGATAGCGGCGGTCTTCCACACGCAGGGCGCCGCGGTTGATGACCCGCGCCGGATCACCCTTGACCTCGATCAGCTTCGCCGGGCCGATGACCCGGAAGTTGGACTGCGCGGTGCGTTGGTTCGCTCCGCTGCCAACCGTGAGCGACACCTTGCCGTCAGCGGCGTCGTTGCCGCTGATGAGCTTGGCCTCCGCTTCGCCGTTGCTCAGCGGCACCGAGGCCGGACTCACCGTAGCGGCGCCGGCCGGGTCCACCTTGAAGTTGATGCTGCCACCGTCGATGGCCAGGCAGCTGGCATCGGTGACGTAGGCGCTGACGGTGGCTTCGCGGTTCAGGCCTGCCACCTTCACGGATTGGGCGTACATGGAGGACGCCCCCCCACCGTAGGCCACGCTGAGCAGGCCGAGCCCTGTGGCGTCAGCCTCTCCGGGACCGGGGAAGACGAGGGCGGGCTCACCCGGGTCGCCGACGCCCCAGGGGTAGCTGAGCGATGCGGAATCGGAACCGCCCGAGACCCGCGATACATCGGTGATGTACTGCAGGCAACCGATGAAGCGGCCCTTGGCATCAACCTGGGCCGAACTCCGGGGCAGCTGCCAGCCGGAGAGGTCGGTCGGGACGAGGGCCTGAGCGGCCGTCCAGGCTTCCGCGGCGGCGAGACCATGGGCCTGGGCAGCGGGCATGAGGGCGCAACCCTCCGCCGGGGTGGGCTTCACGACCGGCGGGGTCGGGGTTCCGGATCCCACCTGCGGCTGCGGCGGCTGAAACTTCTGTCCCATCTCCAACAGCACCCCGTCGAGGGCCGCGGCCCGGTTGCGCGCGGTGGTCAGTTGGCTCGTGAGGCCGGGCAGGTTCACTCCGGCGGCCATGGCGATCATCGCCTGGCTGGTGCGGGTGACCGAAGCAGTGGACGTGCGCGCGGTTTCCAGTTGCGTCAATGTCTCCTTGAGCCAGATGGAGTAGGGGTTGTCCGGGCTTCGCGGCGGCCACGGATCCGGAACTGCGGGCACCTTGGCACAGCTGCTCTGCAGGGCTACGAGATTTTGCATCGCCAGTGCGGAAGCCGTTTCGACTTCCTTCTTGTAGGCGTCCACGAAGTCCGACACGGATACCGCCACCAACTGGCTCCCGCTGCCGTTCAAAGCCGCCGTTTCGAAGCGCTTGACCGTGATGCCGGAGAAATCGATGAAGCGGACGACCAGTTTCTGGTTGCCCGCGCCGCTGTAGCTGACTTTGGCCTGGGCGCTGCTGCTGCCGCCCGGGTAGCTCCGAGTCGGAGTCACGCCGTCGGCCTGCACCATGCTGAGGGCGATCTCAATGCCTTGATCGGTGCCTTCCTGATCGGCCGGCGCCGGTCGTTGGGCCGGAGCGGCCAACGTGAGGCTGGAGAGGGCGGCGGAGCATAGCACCGCGGCCATCGTGGCGAATCGGATACGCATTGCAACCTCCATGGGGGGCCGCCTCGAATGGGGAACGAGGCGAAGGGGGGACGGCGCCTGCCGTCCGGGACCAGGATGAGCGTCGAACTGGCGGCCTAGACCGCGCGGGGATGGCGCGATCGGCCTGGCGCTGCGTTATCGGGGAACGGCCGACCGCCGTGGACTCCACGGCGGTCCTAAAGCCGCGACATCCCTCGAGTGGGCCGTCGCGGCTCCGCCGGGTACGGTCACATGCGCTTGCGAAGCCACCATACCAGGCCTACCAGGGCCAGGATGCCCAGGCCGAAGACGGCGATGTTGGAGGACGGCGCCTTGGTGCCGCCGGGCTTCTCATCCGAGCCGCCCGCTGCGCTGCCGCCGACCGGCGTCCAGGTAGGGCCGGCCTGCAACGCGGCCTGGGTGTCGTAAGGAACGGCGGTTTCCTCGATCTTGGCCGCGTTGGTCGCGGCCCGCTCCGGCTCGCGGCTGGCCTGGGCGGTGGCGCCGATCGCGACGGCGGTGGCGCTCGTGGCGCGCGGGGTCGTGCCCACCTGCACCGCGGGGCGCGAACCCGGCGCACCGGGGGCGGGTTGGGTCACCTTCGGCGTGCCGTTCGGCGTTGCCTGATCCTCAGGTCTGCGCGTGGGTGGCGCCGGCTCGGTGGTGGTCGGGGTGGGCAGGGTCTTGTCGGTGACCCAGAACTCCAAGGTCTTGGCGGGGCTGCCTTCCACCTCCACCTTGACCGCGTAGCCCGTGCCCAGGTCGGCGTCGGTAGGCGCAATGGTCAGGCCCGCGGCGTCGCTGGCGGCAGCGTCCAAGGCGGCAACGATCTCGTCGATCAGGTCGACCTCTGCCAGCATGTCCTCGGCCAGGCCCTTGTACTTGTCCTTGTCGGCGGCGGTGAGCCCCACGGTCTGGGTGGCTACCTTCTGCAGGGCCTCGGCCCTGGGGCTCAGATCTTCCGCCCCGGCCTTGGCCTTGTCGCCCAGCTTCCAGCTGTTCAGGAGCCGGGCAGCCGACAGGATGCCACCGGCGCTCCCGGCGACCAGGCCGGCGTAGTCCTTCTGCCCGCGATCCTGCGAGGCCACCTTCTCGGCGTTTTCGCGGGCCCCGTCGGCCAGTTCCTTCAGGTCGGCCACGATGGTCTCATACATGGCTTCGCCGCTGATGGCATAGGCCTTGGTGCCGTCGCCTTGCAGCTTGAAGGACTGCTCATACACATGGATGTTGCCGGGCGCCGTCACGACCACGCCTACCGTCTGGTTGCGGGCGCCCTTGTAGGTGACCAGGGCGTAGAGGGTCTGCGCGCTGGCGGGGAAGCGCGCCAGCGTGCTCTCAGCGATGGCGTCCTTCACCTGGTCGGTGGGGCTGAGGGCGAAGCCCTCGATCAGTCGGCCTTGGGCCGCCGCTGAGCCCAGGCCGGCCAGGGCGAGGGCCAGGGCCAAGGCGATGGAACGCATGGAACGAATGACCACGGTCTGCGTCTCCTGAGGTGGCGGGGCTGCGGATCAGCCGCGGCGCATGGCGGAGCGGCCGGCCCAGAGCACGATGCCCAGGAGGGCCAAGATGCCGGCCCCGGCCAGGATGAGGAGCGACGAGTTGCCTGTAGCGCCGCCGGCGGGATCCTCACTGGGGGCCGCGTCGATCGGTGCCGAAGGTTCAGGGCTCTCGGCGGGGTTCGCCGGGGCTGTTTCCTGTTGCGAGGCCACGGATTGCTGGGGCTCGGCGTCACCCACAAAAAGCTGGACGCTGTCCGCCAGGTAGGATTCCTTGCCCAGATAGAGGTTGACGACGTATTCACCCTTCTCCAGCGGTCGGTCCTTGGCGTCGTAGACGAACTCATAGGTGCCGGGGGCGTCCACGCTCTTGCTCTCCTCGAACAGCCCTACGCCTTCGGTGCCCAATACCTTGATCTTGACGTCGGTGGCCTGCGTGCCGGCAAACTCAAAGGCCGCTGTGATCGACGGAGTGCCTTCCGGCACACGGTAATAGTCGTCGCCGGCCTCGATCGGGATCAACGCCATGGGCTGGCCACCGGCGTCCAGAAGGCGCAGGTCTTTGACGGGGCTGCCCTGCGCTCCGGCGCCATAGGGCGCGAGAGCGGCGCCCAGCAGCGCGATCAGGGCTGTCTTGCCGATGCCACGATACAACATGCGATCACTTCCTCCTGACAGGTGTCTGTTGAACGGATCACGTCCACTACGGGCTGGACGCTTCCGGATTGGGCCGGTTCGGGGACGGCCGGCGCTTGACGCGCGGCCCCACTCATCATCGCCTTGCGGACTGAGCGCCGCTTGAGCAGAGTCTGAGGCCTTCCTGAACGGCTCAGGTGGATCACCGCGGATGCGATGATCCGCCGGCTCCCCACGCCTCGGGCAGAGATCTTCCGGGTTCGTCGAAGATCAAGCGTTAATCATAGTCGCACGCTTGGGCCGATCCAAGCTGCCGCAGCGGAGATGGCAGGGGCCCTGCGCGCTCTGCAAGCCGAGCGGCTGGTGGGCGCAGGCGCGACGTCAGGCTCATCGGCAGCCAGATCCGCCCGGCCCGCTCCGGCCACTGCCAGCCGAAAGCCGCTTCGCGCCGGGAGCCGTCGCTGAGCAGGCCCACCAGCAACTCCTGCGGCGTCGTCGCCACCGCTCCGGGCACCGCTTCAGCGCGCACCAGGAAGACGCCCACCGGCAGCGCCACGCAGACCGGGCCGTCCGAGCGGCTGCGCAAGCGGCGCAGGACCGACCGGTCGGCGTTGGCGAGGACCTCCAGGACCTGTCCCGCCAGGTAGGGTTCGCCGTTCTGCCGACCATCGCCGTTGCGGTCCTCGAAGACCGCGGCGCAGATCTGACCGCTGGGTCCGGTCACGGTGGGCGGTGGGGTATCCGTGGGGCTGGGGCTGGGCGATGGCCAGAGGGTCGCGGAAGGTTTGGGAGTGGAGGGCGGCGTCGGTGTCGCGGTGGCGGGCGGGCGGGCACCGAAGGCATACAAAGCCGGTTGGCCGGGGAAGGGCACGGTGAAGAGCCGCTCGCGCTGGCCACTGGCAACCAGGCCGGGCGGGAGACTCTGCGCTTCCAGGCGGTACGCGCCGTCGATCAAGGCACTCCAGCAATGGTCGGGGTCGTTGGCCCCGTCGGTGGTCCAGGTGTCGAAGACGCCGCTGGGCAGGTGGGTCAGCCGCAAGATGACGCCGGCGAGAAAGCGTTCGTCAATGCCGCGCAGACCGTCGCCGTCTTGATCCTGAAAGGCCACCACGCAGACCTGGCGCTGGTTGGCCGGACCGGTGGCGGTCGGGCTGGCGAGTACGGTGGGGCTCGGCATGGTGGTGGCGCTCGGACTGACCGGCGGCGTTGGGGTCGTCGATGGCGGCGACGGCGATGCGGTCTGGGCGAAAAAGGTCGTCGGGGTGCGGGACGGCGTGGCCGGCAGAGGCGTGGCCACAGTCCCGGTCGATACCGGCGTTGAAGAGCCGGGCGGCGTGATCCCGGCGGTAGCGGAGGGCGGAGGCGTGGGGCTAGCCTCGGGCGGGACGGTGTAGGCCAGCAGCAGCACGGGGCCCAGGGCAGGATCCGGCGGCGTCGTCGCACGGTTGTAGACATCCACGCCGCTTTCCCAGGCGAAGAGATTCTGCTCTTCGCCGACGGGGCCGTCGATGCGGAAGCTGGCGCGCCTGGTGCCCGCCAGGCGGCTGTTGAGCAGGCCCACCAGCTCGCCCGAGAGCCCCAAGGCGTTGCGCCGCCCCACGGCCAGCTCGCCGTCGCTCAGGGTGGAGCCGACCTGGGCCAATACGGAAGCGCTGTCGATCTGATCGAAGGTGGCCTGCCGCCAGGTCGGGTCGATGCCCGGACCCAGCAGCTTGACGGCCCAGCTGCCGGGCTGGGTGAAGCGGCTCTCGCGGCCCACCAGCTCCAGTCGACCCTCCAGAATCTGGGCTCCCGTCGGCAGGCTGCTCAGGTCGAACTGCACGAGACCATAATGGCGGTTGGTGCCCCGCGTCCACATGCCGCTGTACAAGGTGGGGTAGCCCAGGTGGTTGGGGCGGTCCTTGTTCGTAGAGATCTGGGGGGCGTAACCGACGTCCGCCGGAGCGGGTCTGAGGCTGACATAGCTCAACTGCACGCCGGGCCGAGGTGTGCTGGTGGCTGTCGGTGCCGGTCCGGCCCAGGTGGGCAGGGGCGTGGGGGTGATAGTGGCGCTCAGCTGGTACCAGACGGCGGTGTCCAGATAGGGCTTCTGGCAATCCCGCGGGCAGTAGCTCACGGTCAGGATATCCCGGGTGCTGACCTTGAGCAGTCCCTGCGCCGGGTTGGAAGCGCGATCAGTGAAGCGAATGGGTCGTTCCGCGCGAAAGGTGGAGAAGCCGGCCCTTTCCTCTTTGAGCTGCCAATCGAAGCCGACGGGGTCGCTCGTCGAGGTCACGCGCACGGTGATCGTCTCCAGCACCGTCGGGTTCTCGTTGGCCCCTGGATCCCGGCCGCTGAGCCAGCCTTCGGCGTTGACGCCGTAATAGACGTCTTGATCCCAGGCGACGAAGCCACCGGTATACCACTCGATGCCCGTGCCCACCCCGGTGAAGGGGCCTTCCGGCCAGGACGTCGAGGTGCGGAAAGGGCTGCCGCCGGCAGGAATGCCGTTGCGTGGGGCGAAGACCATTGTCTCGCAGCCGCTTCCGCCGTAGGTGACGCCGTCCGGATGGTTCACCCACTGCAGGCCACCGCCGGAATCCTTGATCTGGATCACCACGGTGTCGGTCTGCTGGTGGCAGTAGATGACGTAGACCTTGGTGGTCCCGGCCGGGAACTCGGTGACGCCTGGGCCGCGCATGCAGTGGTTGTCGTCCAACTGCTCCTGGTAGCTCTCGTCACACATATGCATGTGCCAGGCCGGGGTGATCACCGGTGTGGGGCAGTAGGGCGGGCAAGCCTGCGCGTGGGCCGAGCGGATGCGCGGAGCGCCATCCTCCAAGCCGCCCTGAACCAGGGCCAGCAGGGCGGTGAGCCCCAGGAGCAGCGCCGCCCCCAGGAGTTCGCGAGGCAGGCGCGGACGGCTGCATTGCTTCGCCAGCCGGCGATCGGAGGCGCCCGCCTCGGCCGAGAGCGGCAGAGGCGTTTCGGGGTTGAGGCTCTCAGCGCCGCCAAGGGCGAACGGCAGGCGCGGAGGACCGAGGGTAGCTTCGTCCATGCAGGGACAAGGACGCGCCGGCGGTGGCCATCGTTACGCGTGATCGACCTGGATCGTCTGCTATCTTCTGGCAGATCGCCCTTCGCCGGCTCAAGCAGGAAGGCCCGCCGCGTGCCCACGACCGTCTCGGTCATCATCCCCAACCTCGATTCGCCTACTGTCGACCGCACCGTGCGCGCGGTTCTTGCCCAGCGGGGCCTGGCCATCGCGCCGGAGGTCATCGTGGTAGGACGGGACGGGCCGGGGCGCCTGGCGGGGATGGACGGCGTGCGGCTGCTGCTCACAGGCGGGCCGCGCTATCCGGGCGCGGCACGCAACCTGGGCATCGCCGTTGCGGTCGGAGAAGTGCTGGCCTTCACCGACGCCGACTGCGAACCTGAGCCGGACTGGCTGGCCGCCCACATGGCGCGGCAGGCGGCGGGATCCACGGTAGTGGGCGGCGCGGTGCTCTATGATGCAGACAGTTATTGGACCTTGGCCGACAACCTGTCGATGTTCCACGAAAGCGACGCCGCGCTGCCGGCTGGACCGCGTCCCTACCTGCCGACGCTCAACCTCAGCGTGCATCGGCGGGCGGTTGAAGCGGCGGGGCTCATGGACCCGGACCTGCGCTGTGGCGAGGACCTGGACTGGACCATCCGGCTGGCGGTCGCCGGTCATCGGCCGTTCTTCGAGCCGGCGGCCCGGGTCTGGCATCGACCATCGCGTGGGGATTGGCGCGCGGTCTGGGCCCATTGGCGGCAGAGCGGAAGCTGGATGGTCGGGGTGCGCCGGCGGCATCGCGGCGTGCTGTCAGCGCCCGCATGGCTGGCCCATCCCGCGCTCGTCCGGTTGTTGTCACCGGGGATCGCTCTGGTGGCCACGGCGCGGCTCTTCGGGCCAGGCGGCCCCGGTCGCCGTCACTGGCGGACCCTGCCGGCCGTCTATCTTACCAAGCTGGCCTGGTGTTCGGGCGCGGCGCGGCCGGTGAAGCTCCGTTGACCGGGCGGAGGACGCCCCCCTATACTGCAAGCTGCAAGATCATGGGTTCCTTGAACGCTTCCATCCAGCCCCGCGTGTGGGGCCGGCGCCTTGTGGCGCCGACCGCGGTCGTTGTGGCGGTCGCTTTGGCCTGCCTGTCGCCGGTGGCGTCAGACCGGGGCGCCGCGACAGCGCGCACCTTGGCCGGAGCCGGCCTGTTCATCGATAGCGGCCAGCGCCTGGGGCGCGCCGCCGCGATGGCCGTGGCCCTGGGAGATCTGGACCGCAACGGCAGCCGCGATGCCTTCGTCGGCAACGGTGCCGGCTACTTCAACCGCGTTTGGCTGAACAACGGCCAGGGCTTCTTTCGTGACAGCGGCCAGCTGCTGGGCGTCGCCAACACGACGGCGGTGGCCCTGGGCGACCTTGACCGCGATGGCGACCTGGATGCAGTGGAGGGCAACTACGGGGAGCCCAGCCGCTTCTGGTGGAACGATGGACGAGGCAACTTCAGCCTTGGCATCCAGACGCTCCCGCCCATGGCCACGAACGCCCTGGCCTTGGGGGATCTGGACGCCGACGGCGACCTGGACCTGGTGCTGGGTGATGACAGCCTGGGCGTCGCGATCTGGCGCAATGCCGGGCGCGGAAGCTTCGTCGACAGTGCCCAGCGGCTCGGAAACGCGGTGAGCGCGGCCTTGATCCTGGGCGACGTGGACGGCGACCGCGACCTGGATCTGGTCGAGGCCGCGGCGGACCAGCCGCATCGGGTGTGGCTGAATTCAGGGCGGGCGGCCTTCGTCGACAGCGGCCAGCGGCTGGCGGCGCCCGCGGCCGCTGCCGCGGGCCTGGCGGACCTGGACGGCGACATCGACCCAGATCTGGTGATGGCCCATGATGGCCGGATCTCGGTCTGGCGCAACAACGGGCTCGGCACCTTTGTGGACTCAGGGCAGAGCGGAAGCATCGGCCCCGTCACAGCACTGGTGCTGAGGGACGTCGACCGCGACGCCGACGTTGACCTGTTCATGGCCGAATGGAACGCACCCGCATTGGTCTGGTTGAACAACGGCCTCGGCCTCCTGAGCGACAGCGGGCAGCGCATGGGATCTGAGTTCAGTCGCCACCTGGCGCTCGACGACCTGGATGCCGATGGCGACCCGGACGCCTTTCTGGCCAACGTGGTCCAGCCGTCCACGGTCTGGTTCAACTGGGACCCCGCCCGACCCACGCCGACGACCACGCGCACGCCGAGTGTGACCCCGTCCGCGACCCGCACCCCGACGCGGACGCGTACGCCGACGGCCTCGCCCACGCGGACCAGCACGCCGACGCTGAGCCCTACCAGCTCCCGAACGCCGACGCCGGCGACCTACACGCCGACGCCCAGCCGGACACCGGCGCCCGCTACCGCGAGTCCCACACCGACCGCGACCTTGGCTCCGCCGCGCACGGCGCTGCCCACGGCCACGGGCGCTACCTCGACGCCTTTCACAACGGCCACCGTGACGGCCACGGCTACCCCGCGCGGCGGGCAGACGGCGACGGCCGCTCCCAGTGCCACGATGACGGCGACAGCGTCCCGCACGGTGACGGGGACCGCGACCGGTACCGCTACGGCGACGGCGACCGCGACCGCTACCGCCACGGCAGCTTCTACCGCGTCGCCCACCGCTACGTCCTCCCTGACTCCGACGCGGACGCCATCCGGCATCCCTCCGCCTAGCGCCACAGCGACGGGTCTGCCTACCGAGACGGCGACGGCTGTCGCCACCGCCACGGCGACCGCCACCCGGACCGTGACCGGCACGCCGTCGCCTCCGGCGACCGCCACAAGGACGGCTACTCCGACCGCTCCGTCAACGGAGACGGCGTCGGCGACACCCACTGTCAGTCCTGTGCCTACTGTGACCGCTACCGTCACCGCGATGCTGACGCCCACCGCTACCGCGACCGGCACCCCCGGCCCATCGCCGACGGCGAGTCGCAGCCCGACGGCAACCGCCACGGCCACTGCCGGGCCCAGCTCGACGTCGACAGCCTCGCCCGGCGGCACGGCGACAACCTCGTCCACCCCGAGCCCCGAGCCGTCCGCGACTTCGAGCGCGAACCCTTCGGCGACGCCGACCCGATCGCCCAGCCCCGGCTCCAGCCCCAGCGTGACGCCCGTGGTCTCGCCGTCGACTGGCGCCACACCGACGGAAACGCTGACCCTGACGCCTCAGGCCGGCAGCACGGCAACGGTGGGTGCGACCGCCAGCGCAACGGCCACCCGCACGCCGACGGCTACCCGCACGCCTACCATCACCCCGACCCCGCGCCCCGGCCAGACCCGCGCGCCCACCTACACGCCCAGCGCCAGCCCCACGGCGACGATCAGGGCGACGGGCACCTCCCCCAGCGCGACGGCCACGTCCAGTCGCGAGCCGGCAACGCCGTCCGGCGGCGTGACGACGACTCCTGGAACCCCGCCACCCACGGCCGGGGCCGGCACGCCGACCGCTGCGCCGCCCAGCCCGTCGCCGACGCCGGCGCCCAGCGCCACGGTTGTCGAGCCCACACCCACCCTGGCGGTCGAACCCACGCCTTCAGCGACGGCCACGGTGGCGCCGCGTCCCACCGCGCGCATCCTCTACCTCCCCAATCTGCTGCGAAGCACCCGGCAGGTCGCCCGTACGATCGGCGCCCCTGGTCGCCCGCGCACCGGAAACCGGCCATGAAGCTGCGCCGTCTGGCGATCGCGCTGGCCCTGCCGGCGATGGCCGCCCTCAGCGCCACGGCCTCGCCGGCGGCCACCACCCGGGTCTTCGTGGACAGCAGGCAGACCCTCGGCAACTCGAACACCCGGGCGGTGGCCCTGGGCGACCTGGACCTCGACGGCGACGTCGATGCCTTCGTGGCCAATGGCGACACAGGTGCGGACCTGGTCTGGCTGGGCGACGGTGATGGCCGCTTCCGCGACAGCGGGCAGCGATTGGGCAACGGCAACGGCCGCTCGGTGGCCCTGGGCGACCTCGACGGCGACGGCGATCTGGATGCCTACGTGGGGCAGGGCAGCGGTCAGGGAGACGTGGTGTGGTGGAACGAGGGCGACGGCTTCTTCAGTAACAGCGGTCAACGCCTGGGCACCGACGACACCTATGGCGTAGGCCTCGCGGACCTCGACCGTGATGGAGACTTGGATGCCTTCGTCGTTCACGCCTTTGGACGACCGGATGAGGTGTACCTGAACGATGGCGATGGCCTGTTCACCGACAGCGGTCAGAGTCTGGGCACCGAGTTCGGTTCGGCGGTGGCCCTGGCCGACCTGGACGGCGATGGCGACGTGGACGCTTTCGTGGTCAACGACGACCGGCAGGGCGACCGCGTGTGGCTGAACAATGGCAGGGCGGTCTTCGGGGCCGTGCCCGGACGATTGGGCAACGCCAGCGGCGGTGCTGTGGCCCTGGGCGACCTGGACGGCGACGGCGACCGGGATGCCTTCGTCGGCAACTACCCGAACCAGGCGGACGAAGTCTGGCTGAACGACGGACACGGCGTCTTCACCGACAGCACACAGCGGCTGGGCCTGCTCAGCACCCTCGGCGTGGCCCTGGTGGATGTC
>Ga0073904_10001909_pt1 | contig 15715 bp, 13 predicted proteins | sample KloWWTrecipitate_FD_66668 | JGI IMG/M metagenome (GOLD analysis project Ga0073904, IMG submission 66668) | Active sludge microbial communities from Klosterneuburg, Austria, studying microevolution and ecology of nitrifiers - Klosterneuburg... | ecosystem: Engineered > WWTP > Aerobic digester >...
TACTTCGCGTCGCTGGGGACGGCGAGCCGAAGCAGGACGGAGGCTTCCGGCTTCACGCCCGGAAGCTCGAGATCGCTTCCTCTTCGGTCTTGAAGATCCGGAAGAGATGAGGCAGGCCCACCATCTCGAAGATCGCGGCCACCGAGTCCGACAGTTCGCAGATCCTCAGGTCACCCCCGTTCTCGCGGATCTCCTCGATGGTTCCGACGAGGGCGCCCAGGCCCGCACTCGCCACGTAGGCGAGGGAACGCGCGTTGATCACGACCGCGAACCGGCCCTGGTCCAGCACGGATCGGAGCGCGTGGTCGAAGGTCTCGACGGTGTGCGCGTTGATGAATCCGATGGGGACGAGGATGGCGACGCTGTCGCCTTCCCGGGTTTCGACCGTGAGTTCCTGTTTCAATGGGGGGCTTCCTTGGGGCGTGAACCTTGTTGCGGGATGCTAAGGCTATCCCGTTTGGCCCGCCGCTCGTTCGGCCGCCTTCACGTCCGCGGCCAGTTGCGCCTTGAGGTCCTCGACCGAGTCGAACCGCCGCTCGTCGCGCAGCCGCGACCGGAAGATCAGGCGAACGCTTCGTCCGTAGAGGTCGCCGTCGAAGCCCGGAAAATGCGCCTCGAGGCGCGCGGACTCGCCCCCGAAGGTCGGGCGAACCCCGAGATTCACCGCGGCCGGGCGAGGCGCGTCCTCTCCCTCGATGAAGCCGACCGCCGCGTAGACCCCGCGCTTCAGGGCGGACACGCCCTCGAGGTCGACGTTCGCGGTCGGGAAGCCCATCGCCTTTCCGCGATGGTCGCCGTGGACCACCAGTCCTTCGATCTCGTACGGTCGGCCGAGAAACCGCTCGGCCTCGGCGAGGTCGCCGCGGAGCAGGGCCTCCCGGATCCGCGAAGAACTGACGCGCCCCCGGGAATCTTCGAGGGTCGGCACCTCCAGGGTCTCGAACCTTCCCTGCCCGAGACCGCGCAGGGTTTCAACATCCCCGGCCCGCGCCGCCCCGAAGCGGAAGCCGTGCCCCACCACGACGCAGCCCGCGTTCATGCCGCGCACGAGCGCCTGTTCGACGAACTCTTTGGGCGAGAGCCTCGCCACCGCGGAGTCGAACCCAAGCTGGGCCAGATCCTCGATCCCCGCCTCTTTCAGGAGGCGCCGGCGGGAGCGGACGGTCTGGATGCGGGGCGGCGCCCCGCGATCGGAAACGACGGTCGCGGGATGGGGATCGAAGGTCAGCGCGGCGGGAACGAGGCCCAGTCGCCGGCTCGCCTCCACGCACGCCCCGAGAAGCCTCGCGTGCCCCAGGTGGACGCCGTCGAAATTCCCGATCGCGACCGCGCGGCGCTTCTCGTGGCCGGGGCGATCAACCAGCGATTCGATGCGCAGCTGCAAACGGCGGGCTTACTTCTTCGGCGTCGGGGTTGGGGAGGGCGGCGGCGGCGGCGGCGCCTCCACGACGAAGAACGACCTCTCGATTCTCACCGGGCCGTCGGGACCGGGCATTTCCACCCGGTAGCCCCGGGGCGAAGCGCTCAACTGGATGCCGTCGACCGAGGCCCGGGTGGCGAGCCCTTCCGCGACCAGTTCATCCATGGAGGCGGGCAACCGGCCATACGCCAGGCGGAATCCCCGGACCCGCGCGTCCGCGACTTCGAGCCGTTCCCGCAGGCGAGTCTCGAGAGCGGTGTTCACCGCGGGCTGGACCAGCGGAGGAAGTCCGAAGACGCCGAAGGGCGAGGTGAGGTTGCGGTAGACGCCGAACAGCGCCACCAGAAGGGCCACGGCCATGAACGCCTTGCCCGCCGCGCCGCCGGTGTCGCCCGCCTTGACCTTCCCGGTCGCGCCCTTGACGTCGGTGAGCGCCACCACGTCTCGGTCCATGAGGTCGAGCAGGGTGCGGCACACCGCGAAGTCGTGGAGCGGAGTCGATTCGACGATCTGGGTGCAGGATTTCTTTCCGTCGACCGCGTTGAAGACCAGGAGCTCATCGCCCGAAAGCGCCAGCTTGCCTCCCCCGCCACCGGACCCGCCCACCCCCGAGAGAATGCCGTCGAGACCCTCGAGACCGTCCTCCTGGCCGCCCTTCGCCTGCACCTGGCTGGCGTCGACCACCCGCTTGAAGACGGACGCCATCGACGGAATGCGGCGTTCGATGATGGGCCACTCGTCCACCATCCGGATGCCTTCCATCAGCACGAAGTCGGCGCCGAGCGAGACCGCGCCGGTTCTTTCGTAGTCGACGGTGGCCTGGGTCTCGAAGTTGTACTCGCCCTCGCGCCAGCGGAAGAGACGGAAGACCACCTGGAAGAGCTGGGCTTCGACCGCCTTGCGCAGAGAGTCCTCGGCGACGATCTTCTCGGAGATCAGCACGTGCCCGAGCCGCTGCATGGTCTGCTTCTGCACCGCGAGCGCCTGGTCGAGCTGTTCCTGGGTGATGGCGCCCTGGGTCACGAGCGCATTGCCGATGCGGTCGGAGGGCCGCGAGATCGAAGACTCCGCGGCCACGATGTTCCCGCCCTCGAAGATGACCTTGACCGACTCGCCCGGGGTCTTGAGGTGGAGGGTCCCCGTCTTCCGCTGAAGGCCGATCAGCTGGACGATGTCGGGAAGACCGAAGTCCTTGAGGGTGCCTGCCAGAGCCATCGGTTAAGCCTCTTGCTCCGGCCGGACCCGGCGCGGCGCGGCCGCCACCAACTGTGCCTTGGGCTTCACCGCCTGCGCGATCACGTAGGTGAGCGCCGCCACCACCCCGAAGCCGGTCTGCAGCGTCGAGCCGAGGGGCGCGCCGGCCACGAGGAGGGGAGCGAGGTACCAGACGGTGAGCAGACCGCCCGCGGAGACCGCCCACACGATCAGCACGGGGAGGCCGACGGTGAAATGGCCGACCGACAGGTGACCGGCGCCGGGTGCTATCACCGAGGCGACCCGGTGCAGCAGGGCCTTGATGGTGACGTAGCGCGTGATTTCCTGGTTCTTGGCCGCGCGCGCCGCGGGGGGAATGCCGCGCTTCACCACGAAGAGATAGTGGCACTGGGAGCAGACGTCTTGTGAGGTCGAACGGGTCTGACAGAGCCAGCAGAAGGTGGTGCCGCACTTCGGGCACTGCTTGGAGAAGCTCTGGGCCCCCCGGACTTTCAGGATCGCGGGAATGAAGAGAAGGAGCACCACCGCCACCAGGGTGAGGCGGCTCACCGCGTTGTCGAAGGTGAGACCGGCCGCGGGAATGGCGCCTCGGAGGATGGCGGAGGGTGCGGGAACGATATCCGGAGGGGCCTGGAGCATGGAACCGTCGCGGTCGAACGAAAACAGCTGGTCGAATCGGGCGAGAACGGCCGCGTCGAGAGCGTCGCCCTTCTTCCGCGACTCCTTGCTCTGGTCGAAGGCCAGGGTGTTCACCTGAACCAGCGAGAGGTTGTAGAGGGCGGTGGCGCGGTCCCGGGCGGAGATCGAAGCCTCGCTCGCCGCGGTGAATCCGGGGAGGGCGCCCGCGAAGTTGCCCTTGTTGAGTTCGAGCGCGGCCGCGTTGTGAGCGAACCGCGGGTCGGCGTTCGCGCGCGGCAGCAGAGCCGCGGCGGCCTCGTCGAAACGCCCGGCGCGGCGGGAGAGGCTCGCGGAAAGCAGCGACCACTCGGTGTCGGCGGGATCGGCGGCGAGCCGCTCCCGCACCAGGGCTTCCCCTTCGACGGAGGTCCCGCCGTTGGCCACGAGGTAGAGCGGCCGGGCGGAGGGCGATGCGTCGATCGCGCGCTGGTGGGTGATCTTGGGAAGCGCGAGGCTCGCCAGAGCGAGCGCGACCAGAAGCACGGTGGAGACCGCCTTCTCGGCGCGGGTCTGGAAGATGAAGAAGAGGGCGAGCCACCAGAACGGGAGATAGCCCCAGCCCATGAAGCCCGCGAGGGGCAGGGCGCCGAAGAGCACGGCCATGAAGAGAGCGAGCGACTTGAGGGGCCCCGGGAGGCCCTCGGCCACGTCGTGGCTGAAGACGGCGGCGTACCGAAGCAGTATCCCGAAAGAGAAACCGGCGGCGAGCAGGCCGCCGACCACGAGAGCACCCAGAAGCAGGGTGGACTCCACCCGGCTCTGCTCGAGCGGGCTGGCGAGGGCCAGGTCCAGGGCGCTCCAGGCGTCGCCCGTCTTGCCCTCGGCCGCCGCCTTCTGCACGCGGTACACCGCGGCGTCCGGGGCGAAACCGATCGCGGCGTCGAGGACAGCCGCGGCCTCGGCCCCCGAACCCTCGCTGCCCCGGACCTCGGCGCGGCCGGCGATGGCCCCCGCGACATCGTCGACGCTCGTGAGATTGCGCTCGGCCCTTCGGCGCTGGAGGTTCCCCAGGGCCCTCTTTGCGGACTCCTGGTCCTGCAGCTTGATGGCGTCGAGCCACGCCTTGAGGTCGGGACCGAAATCGTCGGTGGGCGTGGTGAGAAGCGGGGCGGATGGCTCCGCCTGCGGCATCGGGCTCGCCTGGGGCGACGCTGCCGGCGCCGGCGGGGCCTGGGCGAGAACGAGAGAGGAGAGGACGGACGCCAGGAGGAGAGAGGTCAAGAGCCGGACCCCTTCGCCGCGCCGACGAAAGCCAGCCGGAGATCGAACAGGACGGCCTGGATGATCCTGGTCTCATCCTCGGTGCGCCGCCCCTCGGATTTGTCCTTGAGCATCTCGATCGCGGAGATGATCTGCCGGGCCGCGGCGAGATCCCGGTGCTCGCCCCCGATGGAGTCGGCGGCCTGGGTGGCGAGTGAAATGATGAAGGACGAAAAGCTCACCGGAGGCGCGTCTTCGCTCTGCCGGGAGGCCGCGAACTCGGCGGCGCCCCCATCCTCGGGAGCGGAGGGCGCGTCCGACTTCAATTCGCCATCAGCCGTGAAGTGGCGCCGGTCGGTCACTTTCAGGTTGGGTTCGGCCTGCTCCATACGTTGGTGCGGATCGTACACCAGCGCCGAACCCGAAAGGAACGCCGATTTCAAATCCGCGACGACGGGACCGGAGGGCCGCCGCCCCTCAGGGCCCGCCTTTCCCGGAAGAGGTCCAGCCTCGGCGGCGCAGCCGCCAGACGACCACGCGGAAGGCCAGATACAGGGCGGCGAGCCAGGGCAGGAGGGCGGCCAGGAGTTCGATCAGGGATCCGAGCGATTCCCCCAGGATTCGAAGGGATTGGCGCAAGGCGGCGAGCACGGGATCGAGAAGCCCCGGATTGACGAGCGCGTCCGGCTCGTGGAGGGACAGGGTGATGGTGGAGAGCGAAACCTGGTGCTCCAGATAGCGGCGCTCGCCCTCGGCATGCTCGATGTCCTCGACCACGCGCGCGATTTCTCGCTCGACCTCCAGCACCTCCGACACCTTCCCCGTCTGGCGCCTGAGGATCTCCCGCAGCCGGGCCGCGGCTTCCCGCTTCACCGCGAGGCGCGTTTCGAGGTCGGCCCAGGCCCGGGTGACGTCCTGGGTCTGAACCCCTTCACTCTTCACCCGGCCCAGGGTCTTGAGCGCGCTCAGGGCGCCGTCGAACTTCTCGGAAGGGACGCGGAGAGTGATCTGGCCGCGTTCCCGCCCCGCCCCGTCCTCGGTGGATTGCCGATCGCTCACGTAACCACCGAGGGCCGCGACAGATCGACCCGCCTGATCGACCGCGGCCCGGAAATCCGGAACCTCGATCTGCAGTGCGGCCGTCCGGATCAGCTTGAGGCTCGCGGGAAGACGGGGGACGGGCGAAGGCGCGATCGCCGCCGGGGTGGCCATGGGCGTTTGACCTGAGGCCGCCTGGTCCTGCCGATGGGCCACGTATCCGAGAGCCGAGAGCGGCTCGACCGCCTTTGGCTGGATTTCGGCAGGGGCGCCGGCGGAGCGGGAAGGTTGCCGGCCGCAAGCGGCGACGAGGACAGCGACCAGCACGAAAGGGATGCTCGAGCGTTTCATTTCCAGGTTCCTCACGGTTCAAGGGATCGCCATGAAGACGTCCGAGCGGGTCCGGTTCTTGGTTCCCCCGGGTCCGGAGTTTCCCCGGCCGATCGTTATTGATTTAAAGTCACTTGCCGTATTGGGGCTTCGGGGGCTGGTCGCATTGCGCCGTCCGCCGGGAGCGTCAGGCAGGGCGAAACGCGATAACCAATGTCCGAAAACACTGAAATCCGCATCCTGGTGCTCGATGACGAGCTGTTCATGCTCAAGCTCCATGCCCAGATGCTCGCGAACCTGGGCTTTGCCTCGGTCAGCACCGCGCAGAGCGGCCACGACGCGCTCGCCCGGATGGACGAGGAGAAGGAGGCTCCGGATCTCATCCTCCTCGACCTTTCCATGCCCGCCATGGACGGGCTCGAGTTCATCAGGCGCCTGGTCGATCGCAAGTTCGAGGGGCGCCTGATCCTGGTCAGCGGCGAGGACGAACGGGTGCTCCGCACCGTGGAGAAGCTCGCCGAAGCGCACCACGTCCGGGTTCTCGGGCACCTCAGCAAACCCGTCCAGGAGGACAAGCTCGCCATCCTGCTCCGGCGATGGCGGCCCGCTTCCGGCACCTTCGAGATCGCCTGGAAGAAGATCTACTCCGAGGACGCGGTGCGCCAGGCCATCGACGGCGAGCAGCTGAGCGTCCACTACGAGCCCCAGGTCCTGCTCAACACCGGCGAGTTCACCGGGGTCGAGGCCCTCGTCCGCTGGCGCCATCCCAAGGACGGCATGGTGGTGCCCCAGCAGTTCGTGGGCGTGGCCGAGAGCACCGGCCTCATCCACAAGCTCACCCGCTTCGTCTTCTCGAAGGCCATGGCGCAGCTCGCGGTCTGGCGCGACGCGGGTCTCCAGTCCAAGATGGCGGTGAACGTCTCCATCGACGCCCTCTCTTCCCTGGACTTCGCCGACTTCGCGAACGAACAGGCGGCGACAAACGGCGTCTCCCCGAAGGACGTGACCATCGAGGTGACGGAGAGCCGGCTGATGCAGGACCTGAGAGCACCCCTCGAGGTCCTCACCCGCCTGCACCTGATGAGATTCCAGCTCTCCATCGACGACTTCGGAACCGGCTACTCCTCCCTGTCGCAGCTCCAGGACATTCCCTTCAGCGAGCTCAAGATCGATCGGAGCTTCGTCCACCGGGGAACCTCCGATACGACGGTGCGGACCATGTACAACACCTGCCTCGGCCTCGCCAAGCAGCTCAAGATGAGCACGGTGGCCGAAGGGGTCGAGGACAAGCACGACTGGGAGTTCGTGCGCGCGAGCGACTGCGAGACCGCCCAGGGGTACTTCGTGGGCCGGGCCATGCCGCCCGAGGCCATGATGGGCTGGGCCGCGAAGTGGAAGAACCGCAGCCAGGCCGGCTTCCCGGAAAGCGACTAGGCGCGCCGGGCTTCCCCCGGTGCACCTCATGACTTCCGAGGTCACGCGAGTGGTGGCGCTTGGCGCCAGCAACCTGACCCTGGGGATTCAGACCGCGATCTCGACCGCGCGCGGGGCCTTCGGGCCTTCGGTCGAGGTGCTCGCCGCCAACGGCTACGGCCGTTCGTACGGAGCGATGAGCAGCATCGCGGGCCGGGCGCTTCCGGGCATTCTTCAATCGGGTCTGTGGACCGAACTCGACCGCCTCGATCGCGTGCCGACCCGGGCCATCATCATGGATGTCGGCAACGACATCCTCTACGGCTTCCCGCCCGCGCAGATCCTCTCCTGGGTCGAGGAGGCGGCCGATCGGTTGCTCGCCCACACGAGCGACGTCACCCTCACGGATCTGCCCCTGGAGAGCGTCAAGCGCCTCTCCCCCGCGAAGTTCCTCTTCTTCCGCTCCTTGTTCTTTCCACCCTGCCGCTTATCGCGCGACGAGGCCTTCGCGAGAGTGGACGAGGTGAACGCAGGCCTCATCCGGCTCGCGGCCTCGCGCCGCCTGAGACTCCTGCGCCTCCATCCGGACTGGTACGGCTTCGATCCCATCCACATTCGACCGGCGTTCTGGGGCGAAGCCTGGAACGAGATCCTCGCGGGACGGGACGCCTCCCTGCCCTCGGCGCGCTTCTCGCCCGCCGAGTGGGCGAGGCTCCACACGCTTGCTCCCGAGAAGCGATGGTGGCTGGGGTTCAGAGGAGGAACGCGGCAGCGCGGCCGGACCCTGCGTCGAGGCGGGCGGCTCTGGTTGTACTGAGGAGCGCTCGCCTCGCATCTCAACAACCCACCCGTCATTGCGAGGCCTGATCCGTCCCGCAGCGGGCCGAGGCAATCTTGCGGGAGCAGGAACCGACCTCGCCGCCTCGGCCGTGAAACGGCGGTAGGATGACGCCTGAGGAACGCGCCTATGTCGGAATCCATCACCATTCCAGCCCATATAGAGGACGGAACCATCCATCTCGATGCGCCGCTACCTACCGATATCGAGCGTGTGGAGGTGCGCGGATACCGGGCCGGTCGCAAGGATAGGACCGCGCTCGACGACCTGATTTCATTTCTGGAGAGTCTCCCCGCGGGCACCCGCACAAAGGACGACATTGATCGCCAGATCGAGGAAGAACGGAGTTCCTGGCGGTAGTGCGTCTCTACATAGACGCCAATCCGATGATCTACGCTGCCTCCACTTCCGTTGACTTCGGCTGAAGGGATGCGCAGAGCTTCGTGAGCGTCTGTCTGGTGGTGCCCCGCGGGCCTTCACTACCGAGCCCTGCGAGATTGCTTCGGCCCGCTGCGAAGGGGACCGGGGCCTCGCAATGACGGCGGGTGTTAACGGTCGTGGACGGGTCCGTCCCGTTGCCACACTACCCAGCCCGTGCAGCGGGAGGCTGTTGGGTCGTCATTGCGAGGAGCCATTCCGTTGGTACCGCGAGCGCGAAGCCTGCCCTTGGGGCACGAAGCAACCCCCGCCCCCCACTACCAACCCCTAGACCCGGACGCGATCCTCTCTCAGCACCTGGTCGAAGGCGGAGAGGAAGAGGTCCGCGTCTTCGTCGGTCAGGACCAGGGGCGGGCGCAGCTTGATCACGCTCTCCTGCGGGCCATCGGTGCCGGTCAGGACGCCGAGATCGCGGAGACGGTTGACCACGTACTTCGCCTGCGCGCGCGCGGGCTCGCCGGTCGCGCGGTCGAGCACCAGTTCCACCCCGAGGAAGAGACCCGAGCCCCGCACGTCGCCGATGAGGCGGTGCTCCTCCATCATCATTCTCAGAACGGAGATGAGGTTCGTCCCCGCATCGAGGGCGCGCTGCTGGAGACCTTCGTCCCGCACCACGTCGAGGACGGCGAGCCCGGCCGCGCAGGCCACCGGGTTCCCGCCGAAGGTCGAGAAGAATTCCATGCCGTTGTCGAACGACTTCGCGATCTCCTCGGTGGTGACCACGACGCCCAGGGGGAAGCCGTTGCCGGCCGGCTTCCCCAGGACCACGATGTCGGGGACGACACCCTGCATTTCGAAGCCCCAGTAGTGCGTGCCCAGACGGCCGAAGCCCACCTGCACCTCGTCGGCGATGCACACCCCGCCGCCTTCGCGGACGTGGGCATACGCCTCGGCAAGGTACCCCTTCGGCGGAACGATCTGCCCGCCCACACTCGGCAGCGTCTCGGCGATGAAGGCCGCGGGCCGCCTTCCCGCCCGGCGCAGACGGCTCACCACCTGGCCCACCGCGCGCCCGTACTTGACCCCCGCCTCGGGGTCGTCGCGTCGGAAAAGGCCCCGGTAGTCGTCGGGCATGGGCGCCACGTGAACGAGGGGACTCTGGCCGCCTCCCCCGTGGCCCAGGAACTTGTAGGGACTCACCTCGATCAGCGACGCGGTGTGGCCGTGGTAGGCGTTCTCGAGGACGATCACGTCCTGGCAGCCGGTGTGCGTCTTCGCCATGCGCAGGGCGAGATCGTTGGCCTCGCTGCCCGAGTTCACGAAGAAGCACACGCGCAGCGGTTCGGGCATGAGGGCGGTGAGCCGCTCGGCGTAGCGGACCACGTTGTCGTGGAGGTACCGCGTGTTGGTGTTCAGCAGGCCGACCTGATCCTGGACCGCGCGCACCACCTTGGGATGGCTGTGCCCGACCAGGGGCACGTTGTTGTACATGTCGAGGAACGCGCGGCCGGTCTGGTCGTACAGGTACGCGCCGAAACCGCGGACGAACTTCAGCGGCCGGTCGTAGGACAGCCTGACGCTGCCGCCAAGCAGGCGTCGCCGCTTTTCGAGCGTCGTCTCCTCGGGCTCGGGCGGGGCGCCGAAGCGCTCCTTCGGGATGCCCAGGATGGGATTGGGATCGGGCGAAAGGGCCTTCCACATCTCCCGCTCCGAGGCGCGGCACACCCCGGGGAAATCGCGATCGAGGCCGAGAAGATCGAGGACGACCTGGAAGTGGAGGTGCGGCGCCCAGTCGCCGTTTCCCGGCGGCGAGCCCACGCGCGCGATCTCGTCGAACTCGGCGACCTTCTGCCCGACCTTGAGCCGGGTGAGGGTGTCCTCGGTCAGGTGGCCGTACAGGGTGAAGAAGGGAACCCCCGCGTCGGTCCGGTGCCTGAGCACCACCAGGGGGCCATAGTCCTGCGGCGCCTGGTTGTTGACGAGAATGTGGACTTCGCCGGGGAGGGGCGCATACACGCGGGTCAGGGGCTCCACGAACAGATCGACGCCGAGGTGGACGGTCCGGCGTTCGTCCGTGGGCGCCCCGCCTTCGGCGAACAGGGGCGACGCGTAGAGAAGGCGCGCCTCGTCGTAGCGGCCCACCCCCACCTTCACCGACGCCGTGCGCATCTCACCGAAGAGCCTCTCGGTCAGCCGCGGCGTGCTCGCTTCACCCGGGTCGGCGCCGAGGAAAGGACTCCCCACGCTGAGATCGAAGACCAGGCTCGGCTCGGTGCGAAGGTCGAAATCCAGGACCGGGGCCAGGGCATCGGCCTGCTTTTCGAGGAAGGCCAGGATCTCGGCCGCCTTCTCGACCACGGGTAGACCGCAGGCATGCCGGAAGGTCGCATGAGCGAGGGCGGGCGGGATCTTCAGGAGGGATTCGAGGGCATCCCAGGCCCCCGCTTCGCTGACCGTGACGTACGGATCGTCGGGCCGGACCTCCTTGCGGATGGCGGAGTTGGTGACGCTGACCGCGAGTCTCGCCAGGATCAGCGGAAACAGCACCTGGATCTCACGCGCCTCGAGAGGACGCTCCCGGTGGTATCCGCGCACCACGAGCGCGGCGGCCTGAAGCTTGTCCTTGCGGCCGAGGATCGCGTAGGTGGCGCCCACCGCCGCTTCCGCGACGGTGACGCCGGTGTGCATGTCGCCGAAGTCGATGACGCTCGCGACCCCGCGGGGTTCCTTGTCCGCGGCGTCCACCAGGACGTTGAGATCGTTCGCGTCCCCGTGGATCACGGATCGCGGAAGGTGCGGCAATGCCGGCACGACCTGCTCGTTGAAGAGGACAAGGGCGCGCGCGACCCGGGCGCGGGACTCGGGCTCCTCGATGCGCGAAAGGGAGCCTTCGATCCAGCCGGCCCGGGACAGGTCCCACTTGAAGTCGCGCTCGCTCGCCGGATGAGCGAAGCCCACAAGGCCCCGGTCCAGGGCGCCGAGGAAGCGGCCCAGGCCCTCGAGCATCCGGTCGCTCTGCGGCCGCGCGTTGGCGAACGGGACACCGTCGACGTACGAGAGCATCCAGACGAGGCGGTTCACCCGCGCCTTCTCGTCCGCGCCCGCCATCGAGAGGGACGTGACCGACTCGCCGCTCCGGGCCTTGCGCACGCGCGGCAGGGTCAATCCCGGGGAAGCGGCGGCGAGGTGCTCGAGGGCGGCGCATTGGAGATCCACGAGAGAACGCTCGCGGCCCGGGTGCATGACCTTGAGCACGAACCGGCCCTTGTCCCCCGCCGCGATTTCGAAGTTGGAGTCGTATTCGCCGGGCAGGGCCACCGCGCGCACCTCGCTCTCCGAGCCGAGGCCGTAGAGCACGCGCGCGAGGCGCACCGCCTCGGTCAGGGGGACGGGGGGAGCGGGAACGCCGAGCGGGCCTTCGGTGATCACGGCCCTAGCCTAAACCGGCCGAGGCTCGTCCGCGCTTCCCGCCTGCGGGCTATCATCGACGACAGGAGAACCCATGAGACATTTTGTGCTGCGCCGGATCCTCGCCGCCCCCGCGGCCCTGGCCCTCTTCGCCCTGGCCGCGCCCGCGTTCGCGCAGAAGGCGATCGTGGTGGTGCGGCACGCGGAGAAGGTCGACCAGTCCACGGATCCGGTGCTGTCCGCCCAGGGCGCGGCCCGGGCGGAAGCGCTGGCGAAAGCACTCGCCGCCATGGAGGTGAAGGCGGTGTACGTGACCCAATACCAGCGGACGGCCCTGACCGCGGCGCCTCTCATGAAGGCGGCGGGCCTCAAGCCCATCCAGGTCCATTCGGATGCGAGCGCCGAACTCGTGGAACGGATGAAGAAGGAGCATCCGACCGACGTGGTCCTGACCGTGGGCCACTCGAACTCCGTTCCCCGGATCCTCAAGCTCCTCGGCGCCACCGAGACCATCGAACTCGGCGACAACGACTACGACAACCTCTTCATCGTGGTGCCCGCGGCCTCGGGCCCGCCCACCCTGCTGCGCCTGAAATACTGATTCCGGCCCGCTAACCGACGAGGAACACGGCACCCGCGCCCGCGACGAGCAGCAGCGCGGCGAAGGGCAGAAAGGTCTTCTTCAGTTCGGGCGCGCCCACGGACAGGGCCATGCTCGTCTTCACCACCGTGTTGGACATGACCGCGATGAGAATGGTGCGGGCCGCCACCCCAACGAGGTCGGCCTTCTGCTCGGCGAGGTTCGCCATGGAGAGGGAGATCGCGTCCACGTCGGTGAGCCCGGCCACCGCCCCCGCCAGATACAGGCCCGCGCTTCCGAGATAGACCTCGGCGGCCTTCGCGATCAGGGTGACGAGGCCGAAGAGCAGGCCGAACTTCACGGCTTCGCCGAGTTCGAAGGGGTTGCTGCCCGACTTGACGCTCGCCTTCTCTCCTCCGCCGCGGCGCGTGAACAGGAACGCGCAGGACAGCAGGCTCACCGCGCCCAGGATGCCCACGCCGAGGGCGAGTCGTCGCGCGAGTTCGGCGTTGATCACCGCGACCGCGATCAGGACGCGGAAGAACATCACCGTCCAGGCCATCAGGATGCCCAGGGCGAACGATGACGACAGCTGCGGCTCGTGCCGGGAGCGCTGGGAGAACCCGAGGGTCACCGCGGTGCTCGAGACCAGGCCGCCCAGGATGCCGGTCAGGGGAATCCCGTGCTCCTCGCCCAGCACCTTGACCAACACATAGCTCGCGAAGTTCAAGCCGGAGATGAGGACCACCATCAGCCAGACCTTGTAGGGATTGAGGACGTTCATCGGCTCGGGGCCGTAGGTCTGGTTGGGCAGCAGGGGCAGGACGATGACGGTGATGATCGAGAACTTCAGCACCGCCTCGATATCCGCGGTCTCGATTTGCTGCGCGGTCTCGATCGACCAGGCCTTCATGGACAGGAGGAGCAGGGCGCACACCGCGATGGCGGTGGCGAGGCCCTCCTCGCCGGCCGCGCAGAGCGCGCCGATGGCGAAGGTGAGGAGGGCCGACATCTCGGTGGTGGCGCCGACGTCTCCCTTCTGCGAGCTGAGGATGAAGGAGGCGATGGTGAGCCCGGCCACGGCCAGGAACGCAACGGGCAGGGCCCACGGGAGCAGGAGCGTGAGCTGGAGATAAGCGGCGGACGCGCCGAGGAGGGAGATGAGCGCGTAGGTGCGAGCACCCGCGAACTGTTCCTCGTTGGGCTTCTGCTTCCGCTGCCGCTCGAATCCGAGAAGAAGTCCCAGACCAAGCGCGGTGCCGAAGCGGGCCGCGAGTTCTATGGGTGTCATGGAAGAATCTTAGCCCGACCCGTTCCCGTCCTGTCCGTCCCCGCCCCGGGCGATCGGGTTACGCGGGTTTCACGTCCCGGAGCATGATCAGCAGCATTCGCGATGCGGCCTTCGCGTCCACGGCGTGGGGCACGTTTGCGGGCATCACCGTCACCGTGCCGGGCACCGCGTCCACGGGCTTCCCGCCGATAGTGAGGACGATGTGGCCCTCGAGCACCATCACGAGGGCGTCGAAGGGAGTGGTGTGCTCGGTCAGGCCCTGACCGGCATCGAAGGCGAAGAGGGTCACGTTGCCGCCGGTCGTCTTCGCGAGGACGCGGCTCGCGATGCCCCCCGGGGTGGGGACGATCAGGGAGGGAAAGGCGAGGGCTTCGGCGGGAGGAAGAGAGGTTGGGTTGCTCATGCGCGGAGCATGACAGAGGACCCGGTTCGGCTTACGGCATCCGCGCGTTCGAGCGTTCCAGCACCGATGCAAGCTCGTCAACGTGCGCGCTCTCGGCCATGAGAGCCTTCGCCACCCGGGCGATCTCGGCATCCGCCTCCGCCCACGCCTTCGCCTCGATGGCCTCACGGACTCCAGGCACGGTCTTGACCCCGTACCCGGTGTACACGCCCGGCGCGTAGAGAAGGTGCTTGTACCACGGCCGGCGCAGGAGCCCCGCGGGATCGGTCAGGCGGCGCTCGCTGTCGATGAGCGCGCGATTCAGCACGCGCAGGGTCTCGGGCGGCACGCCCGCGAACCAGGCCTTTCCGAGCGCGGCCTCGTAACGCTCGGCGCTCTTCGTGAGCGCGGTGAGGGCGTTCTCGAACGGGGCGAAGTTCAGATGCGGGGGGATGTCGGCGCGCGACGGAGCGACCGTGGGGCGGCGGGGATCCTGGACCGCCTTGAAGACGCCCTCCTCGATCTGGCGGTTGCGCTCGGCGATCGCGCCCCGCTGGTCGTCCGCGAGCTGCCGGAGTTCCTTCAGGTACATCCGGGTGGTGTCGGCGAGGCCGCCGAATTCGAAGGGCAGCAGGTCCGCGTTCGCGAGGCGCAACACCGCCGTGCCCACGGTCTGGGCGAGCGCCTTGCCGTAAGCGAAGTCCTTGTCCGAGAAATTCGTGTACCAGTAGAAGTCGTCGTAGATCGAGTGATAGATGCCGCCGTCGTCCAGGCCTCCGAAGCCGAGGTCGATCGACGGGACGCCCACGTGATCGAGGAACGCGGTGAAGTCGGTGCCCGACCCGAGCGCGTCGATGCGAAGGTCGCGGCGTTCGCGCAGTTCCTTGCGGCCGTCGGCCGAGGCGGCGGACAGGTCGCGCAGCCGCCGGCGCTCCTTCACGGAGAGGCCGGTCTCGGGATCCTTCACGTCGGCGGCCACGTCGTTGATGAAACGCTCGAGGGTGTGCGAGCCGCCCATGCCCAGGAACCCGCGCCCGTTGCCGTCGGTGTTGATGTACGCGACCGCGTGCTCGCGCAGCTCCGCGGCATGAGCCTCCGCCCACTCCGTGGATCCGAGCAGCATCGGCTCTTCGCCATCCCACGCCGCGAACACGAGGGTGCGCTTCGGCTTGAATCCCTGCTTCACCAGCTCCCCGATGGCCCGGGCCTCCTCGAGCAGGACCACCATGGCCGACGTGGGATCCTCCGCGCCGTTGACCCAGGCGTCGTGATGGTTGCCGCGAACCACCCACTGGTCGGGCTGCTCGGAACCGGTCAGGCGCGCGATCACGTTGTTCACGGGCTTGAGATCCCAGTTGAACGCGAGCTTCAGGTGGACCTTCGCCGGCCCGGGGCCCACGTGGTACGTGATGGGGAGGGCGCCCCGCCACTCGACGGGAGCCACCGGACCGCCGAGGGCGGCGAGAAGCGGCTGCGCGTCGCCATACGAGATCGGGAGCACGGGAATCTTCGTGATGCTCTTCGCGTCCTTGATGGCGAGACGC
>Ga0073904_10001910_pt1 | contig 15702 bp, 10 predicted proteins | sample KloWWTrecipitate_FD_66668 | JGI IMG/M metagenome (GOLD analysis project Ga0073904, IMG submission 66668) | Active sludge microbial communities from Klosterneuburg, Austria, studying microevolution and ecology of nitrifiers - Klosterneuburg... | ecosystem: Engineered > WWTP > Aerobic digester >...
AGGCGGTCGCGGAGCTCTTCGCGAATGCCCTCGATGGCCTTGCGCATCTGGTCTTGTGGCGTGACGTAGTGCGAGCCCGGGAAGATGGCATACTGCGGCACCGAGCCCTTCACGCGGCCTCGCAGCGGGTCGACCTCCTTGATCGCCTCGATGGTGTCGCCGAAGAACTCGACGCGGATGGCGGTCTCTTGCTCGTACGCGGGGAACACCTCGACGATGTCGCCGCGTACGCGAAACGTGCCGCGGTGGAAGTCGATGTCGTTGCGCTCGTATTGGATGTCGACGAGCTGGCGCAGGAACACGTCGCGGCGCAGCTCTTCCCCCACGCGGAGATCGATGAGCAGCCCGTGGTAGCTCTCCGCGCTGCCGATGCCGTAGATGCAGCTCACCGACGCGACGATGATGACGTCGCGCCGCGAGAGGAGCGCGTGCGTCGCCGCGTGGCGCATGCGGTCGATGGCGTCGTTGATGATGGCGTCTTTGTCGATGAACGTGTCGCTGGAGGGGACGTACGCCTCGGGCTGGTAGTAGTCGTAATAGCTCACGAAATAGCGGACGGCGTTCTCGGGGAAGAGATCGCGCATCTCCCCGTAGAGCTGCGCGGCGAGGGTCTTGTTGGGCGCGAGGATGAGCGCCGGCCGCTGGGCGTTCTGGATGAGGTTCGCGATCGTGAAGGTCTTGCCGGAGCCCGTGATGCCGAGCAGCACCTGGTGCCTGTCGCCGCGCCGGAGGCCCTCGGTGAGCGCGGCGATGGCCGTGGGCTGGTCCCCCTTCGGGTCGAAATTCGTGGCGAGCTTGAAGGGCAGATCCGGCATGGACCGCGCATGGTCGGGCCTCGCGCCGCGTTTCGCAAGCGCCCCGCGGCCCGTCAGCGCGCGATGGCGAACTGCACCCGTGGGAACGACGGCCGAAGCGCGTCGATGGCGTGCACCAGGGTCTGGAAGTCGGTCTCGGGAGTGGCGGTCAGGTTGATGCGGTCGGCCGGCGCGGCGTCGCGGACGGTCGCCGCGCACGCGGTGAGGGCGGCCCAGTCGTAGTCCGACCCCTCGCGCCGCGCGAGCGTGGGCCCGGGGGCGAGGCCGGCGGTGCGGCCGGGGTCGGCGCACCCGGGGGCGAGGCGCTTGCCGCCAGCGCTCACCACCACGCCGTTGCGGGCGAGCACCACCGTCGCGGGCTGCGCGGGGGCCGCGCGCGCACCTGGGCGAGAGCCGCCACCGAGCACCGCGAGCTCCGCCGCCATGGCCTCTGCCTGCGCCGCGAGGTCGGTTGGCGCGGCGCGGGGGGCCTCGTGCTCGATGGCCGCGAGGGAGCCGTCGGCGCGTGTCACGAGCAGAGAGACGGTCGAGACCTCGCTCTGCCCAAGCGTGAAGAGGACCTCCACGAGCACGCGGTACGGGACGTCGGGCGCGACCGCGAGCTTTGCCCCGTGGCGCCCGTTGCGGGCTGCGCTCACCGCGCTGGCGAGCGGCTCCACGAACAGGCCGCCGCCTCCGCCTCGTTTGTGCGCCGCCGCGAAGCCCTCGATCCACGCGGGGGGCTGGGGGAGCGGCAGGAGCCTCGCGCCGCCGATCGTGAGCCCGCGCTGCGACACCGCGAGCTCGAGCGCGCCCGTCGGCGGCCGCGCGGTCGCCGTGGACTGCGCGAGCCCGGCCGGGGCGGTCCCCGTTGCGGCGCTCGCGGCCGTGGTCGTGGTCGGCAAGGGCCGCGTCGCCGCGGTCGTGGTCGTCGGGGGTGTCGTGCCCGCGGGCGTGGCCGGTGGGCCGACCTGCTCGGCGCAGGCGGCGAGCGCGACGGTGGACGCGATGGCGAGGACGCAGGTCAGAGGGGCGAGGGCCGAGCGCATCGCAGAAGCGTAGCCGGAGCCGCCCTCGGCCAGGAACGGGAGTCGAAAGCGCAGCCCAGGCCACGTGCGCGCACCCTCGAGGGACGGGCGACGTCGCGCGCGCGCCAGTTCCCGTCCGAGCCTCCGACGGAAAACGCATTATTTTCGCCTCGGGCCGGTCCGAACGCGCGGAACGAGCGTAGTGTTCGCTTGGAGGGACACACCGTGATGCTCTGGGACCCTAGCCGCCGGCCCCCTATGCGAGAAATCGCCTCGATTCGCGCCGCGGCGCACCGCGTGACGTCGGAGCTCGCGACGCTCATGGAGCCGCTCGCTTCCTCCAGTCTGCCCTTGCTCGTGTGTGGAGAGGTGGGTGTGGGCAAGAGCAGCTACGTCGACGCGCTGCTCAAGCGTTCGAGCCGTGCCCACGCGCCCGTGGTCCGGCTGAGCGCGCGCTCCCTCCCCAGCGAGGAGGAGCTCTTCGGCGTCGAGACCGCCGAGAGCCGCGGCGGCAGAGTCGTCGAGGGGCAGCTCGCGAAGGCCGACGGCGGCGTGCTGGTGATCGAGGACGTCGACGACCTGCCCGAGCCCCTCTCTCAGCGGTTCGTGCGCCTCGTGCAGGATGGCGAGCTGTCGCCAGTGAACAGCGCGCTCACCCGTCGCGTCGATCTCCGGCTCGTCGCGACCTGCGCCTCGCCGCGCCCCGGGCACCCGCGCACCGCGGGCCACGCCGAGGTGCACCGCCTGTTCCCGCTCACGGTCACGGTGCCGCCCCTCCGCAAGCGGGGCGACGACGTGGAGGCGCTCGCGAGGCACTTCGCGAGGGGCGCCGCCGGGGGCGTGGCCGAGGCCGGCCTCACGCGCGACGCGGTCGCGAAGCTCCGGTCGCATTCGTGGCCGGGGAACGCGCACGAGCTCCGGACGGTGGTCGAGGCGGCGGTGCGCACCGCGAACGGAGGCCTCATCGACGCCACACACCTCGCGCTGGTGACGCGCTCGGCCGATGTGGACGGCGTAGCGGAGCGCGAGCGCTTGATCGCGGCGCTCACCGAGGGGGCCTGGAACCAGAGCCGCGCCGCCGAGATCCTCGGCGTGTCGCGCCGCACGGTCATCCGCAAGATGTTGCGCTTCGGCGTGCCTCGGCCGCGGAAGAGGTAGCGCTGGCCAAGGCCGCGTGGGTGACACTTCGTCGGGGAGGCAAGCGTTCCCTGTCCGCCCGCCGCGGCTCAGGGATCGAACGTTCCGTATTTGGGAGCTGGCGCGGAGGCTGCCGGCGCAGGTCGCTTCGCGGGGGTCGCGGATCCGAGGGTGGCCGGGACGGCGGGGGCCTTCCGGCTTGTGATGCCGGCGGGGGCTGTCGGCGTCGGCGTCGGTGTGGGCGGTAGCGAACGTAACGGTGGGACGCTCGGCGCGCTCGGCGTCGCGCTCACCAGGGTTACGGCCCCGTTCGTCGCTGGGAGGGCGGGCGCGGTCGTGGAGCCTGACGGGATCGCGGCGCCCGTCGAAACGATCGAGCTCGACGGACGGACGTCTGGCGACGACCTCGTCACGTTCAGCAAGTGGGCCGCCATCCCTCCGAGGCCCACCAGCGCGACCGCCCGGATCACTCCCCAGCCGTAGCGGGATCGAGGACTCCCCGAACCGGCGTCGCTGGACGGCGCGACGTTTGGCGCCAAGAAGGCGCTGGGGCCGGAGTCTCGGCCCGGCATGGGCGCGGTTTGATCGACCGCGCGGGCCTCGAGCGGGATGGGAGCAACGTGACGGACCGTGGCGTCAGAGTCGATCCCGCCGCCCGGACTGCCTCGCACCGCTGCCCGGGGCGGCGTATCGCGAGGCGAGGATGACCTCAGTCTCGTGGTCGCCAAATCGCTGTCGTCGAGGTGGAGCGGGAGCCTCTTCGGAGCAGCGACCGCTGACGTGAGCCTCCCCGCGACGTCGGGCACGGTTCGCTCGCCGACGGGTGACGTGCCGACGGCCCCTGGATTTCTATCGGTCCGCTCGCCATCCGCGCCGCGCGGATCGCCGCTCCGAGCACGCTCTCGCTCGAGCTCCGAGGGTAGGTGGGGCGAGCGCGGATCGGCTCCCTCCAGGCTCCGAGCGGGCTCCGCGAGCGGGAGGAGGGCGCCTCGGAGCTCGCTCGCATTCGCGTACCGCCGCGAGGGGTCCTTCTCCAAGCAGCGCTGAATGACGGCCCTGTAGGCCGGAGGCAGCGTGGCGGGGAGAGTGGGAGCGCTGGTCCGGATCGCGTTCAGGACCTCCGTGATGCTGCCCTCGAAGGGCAGCCGCCCCACGACGACCCTGTAGAGAATGATGCCGAGCGACCAGATGTCCGCGCGATGGTCCACGTCGCGCGACGAGCTCGCCTGCTCGGGGGACATGTACGACGGGGAGCCGATGATCGTGGAGACCGTGGTCGTGTCGCTCACCTCGCCAACCCGCTTCGAGATCCCGAAGTCGATGAGCTTGGCGGCCGTGTCGCCGTTCGCCTTCTTGACGATGAAGATGTTCGCCGGCTTCAGATCGCGGTGGACGACCCCTTGCCCGTGGGCGTCCGCGAGACCCTCGCACACTTGAGCGAGAAGCCGGGTCGTCTGCGGAAGCGTGAGCGTACCGCGGACGATGGCGCCCTCGAGCTCTTCTCCCGCGAGGAGCTCCATGACGATGTAGATCGTCCCATCCGGGAGCAGACCTGCGTCGAAAATACTCGCGATGGCCGGTGAGCGCACTTGAGCCAAGATTCGCGCCTCGCGGAAGACGCGCTCCCTCATCATGGGATCCCGCATCGTCGCGTCGAGCATGACCTTGATGGCGACGGGCTGGCCGAGGACCAGGTGAGTCCCTCGAAGGACCGCTCCCATGCCGCCGAACGCGAGGACCGAATCCACGCGGTACCGCCCGTCGATCACCTGACCGACGAGCGAGGTCACCCGCGAGGGTGCGGTCGCGCTACCCATGGCTCACGGTCCGTAGTTTCGCCAAGATCAGCGGGCGTGTCGACAACCCTCGGCGAGCTGCGTGCGCCGGGCCCAGCCACTGCTCGCCGCGCCGTGCGCGTAGCGAGTGTGTGGCCGCGACGACTCCGCGAACCGCCGCGTCACGCGCGCGCTGCCTGAGCAGGCTTCAGCAGGCTCCCGGGCTCACCAGGCCCGGGTGGCCGCTGAACACGATGGCGTCGAGGAGGTGCTCCTGCTCCACGAGCGCGAGCGTGGGGTGCAGAGGGTCGATCGCGAGCTGTCCCGCCGGGCCGTCGAAGCCGCACGCGAGCGCGCCGTGCAGCGAACCCTCGCGCCAGAGCTGCTCCGCCGGGGTGCTGGCGCCAGGCGGCGGAGAGAAGGTGACCCGGGCCTTCGTGCGCAGGCGCTCGTGGGTCTCGAGCGCCCGGAGATCGTCGAACGGATCGGTGAGCACGTGGCTATCGATGCCCGTGCACAGCCGCGTACCGGAGGCGCGGAGGGCCGTGAGGTCGGGGAGGCCGTCGCCGAGGTCGCGCTCCGTCGTGGCGCACACACACGCGAACGCTCCGGCCTCGCCGAGCAGGCGCGCCTCGTGCGGGGCGAGCTGCGTCGCGTGGACCGCCACGAAACGGGGGGAGAGCACGCCGAGGTCGGCGAGCAGCTCGGCGGGGCGACGGCCGGTCTCGGCGAGACACTCGTCGACCTCGCGCGGCTGCTCGGACACATGCATGTGCAGCGGCAGACCGTGCTGCTCGGCGTACCGCGCGAGCGGGACGAGCAGGTCGGGCGGCACCGCGCGCACCGAGTGCGGCGCGATGCCCACCACCACGCGAGGATCGCCCGCGTAGAGCGCGCGCAGGGCCTCGACGTCGCGGAGCACGTCGTCGACGTCGCGATCGCAGAAGCGCCGCTGCCCGGGCTCGGGCTCGCGCCCGGGGCCCGCGCGAAAGTAGGCCGTGCGGAGGAGCGCGATGCGGAGGCCCTCGTCGAGCGCGGCCTGCACCACGCGCTCGGCGAGCTCGGTGCGGCGCGCGTAGGGCGTGCCATCGGGTGTATGATGCACGTAATGGAACTCGCCCACGGTGTCGATCCCGGCGCGCCGCAGCTCGCGGAAGGCGACGCGGCTGATGCGCTCGATGCTCTCCGGCGTGAGCGACGTGGCGAGGCGGTACATCTGCCCGCGCCAGGTCCAGAAGTCGTCGGCGCCGCCCGTGCCCGGGCCTGGGCGCTGCGCTGTGCCGCGCATGCCGCGCTGGAACGCGTGCGAGTGGGCGGTGGTCAGCGCGGGGAGGAGCAGCGAGCCTTCCGGGGAGCGAGCGAGCACCGCGCGGTTCTACCACCTCCGGGGTGCGCGGGCTCGCCGTGCGTGGGGACGACGAGCTACGTCATGCCCCAGGCCAGCGGGGGGCCGCCCGCCGGCGGAGGGACCGGCCGCCCACCGTGTGGGACCGAGGCGAACGTCGTGCCTCGGCGCGCAGGCGTTCGGCATGGCACCGCGGTTCCGCACGACGTGCCTCAAGGCCACGCGCGCCGATTTCGCCGCAAATAACGGGAGCCCCTCAGACCCCTCAGACCGCGTTTAGCGCGGCGGAATCGGGCAAGTCATGCTGCATGTACCCGAGGCGCAGTTTGGCCGGCAGCCATCCGCGTAGTTCTTCGGGCTGACCGTGCACTCACTCCCCACCCAGGTGCATGTGTCACTCGAGCAGGCGAAGTAATAGACCCGTTCACCGAAGCTCCTGCATGTGCCCGGCCCCAACTGCCCGGGTTTCAAGTTCGTGCTGCACGCTGCGCCGTAGGTGCCTGTAAACGCGCCTCCCCGGTTGCAGGTGGAGCCGGTGGAGCCCGATGAAGTGCCGGACCCGCTCGCAGTGCTGCTGGGAGACCCACTGGACGCTGAGGGCGCGCCCGCCTCTGCGTCCACGGGGCCGTCGTCGTCGTTGCAACCCGCAGGGGAAAGTCCCACCGCGGACATTGAGCATAAGAGGGTAAGCAGCGGCAGCAAACGCGTTCGACGCATTGCGTGACCGTACGGACGAGCACGCCCGGTCACAAGTCGGCAATTGCAGACCATGACCGTAGCCCAGCGCATCACAAGATGTAGGGCACGAATCATCTTCTCTCTACCACTCTATCTGCAAGGGGAATTGCCGCGCGAGCACAAGACCGCTCCGGCCCGAACGCAACGGGCGGCCCAAGGAGCTCGCGAGGTAGTTAGTGCACCGGGAGTGAGATGGGGCCAAAGACTCTTGCTCGACCATGTGTTTTGCGTCTCACGAGGAAGGAGGTTGACGCTCAGCGCCGCTGATCGAGAGGTTCAGTCCGCCAAGCACCGAACGCCGAGCTCGAAGGGACGAGCCGCTCGGATGCGCTCAGCCCACGCAGCAACGCTTCGAATGAGCGAGCTCCACGAGCGCGGCCTCGCTCGGGCAGCCGGGCCTCCACGGATACCAGTCGCCGAACCCCGCGGTGGTGTAGAGCCGCGAGTCTCCTCGAGAGTAGGGGCCCCAGAGGTAGCGCTCAGGCCATAGCCGCTCTCCCACGGACTTCTCGTGAAAGCCGATCTGTCCCCCGTGGGTGTGGCCCGAGAGCACGAGATCGACGCCCCGTGCATGCGCGGGATCGAAGCCCTCGGGGCGGTGGGACATGAGAAGTCGAAAGTCGGCCTCGCCGCCGGCGCGCTGAAGTGCGCCGTCGAGGTGACGCGCGAGCCGCGGTCGAAGGTCGCCGCGCATCCACACGGGATCGTCGACTCCAAGGATCGCGAGCCGCGCGTCGCCGACGGCGACCGTGCGCGCGTCGTTGACGAGGAGGTCTATGTCCGAGCGTTCGAAGATCCTCCGCGCGCTCGCCGCGCCGTGGAAGTGCTCGTGGTTGCCAAGGCACGCGAAGGCGCCGAGGCGCGGCTTCAACGCCGCGATCATGTGCAGCGCCGGAGCGAGGAGCGACAGGTCCTCCGCGACGTCGCCGGTCAGCATCAGCAGATCGGGGCGGTCGGCGCTCGCGAGGAAGCGCTCGAGATCGTCCAGGCGGCGAGTGCAGCCGAGGTGGAGGTCGGAGAGTTGGAGGATTCGGAGTCCAGCGAGCTCCTGTGGGAGCCGCGGAAAGTCCATGCGCACTCGGCGCGTGCGTGGGAGCGCGGCGCCGGTGACGAACCCGGCCACTCCGGCGCCCAGGCCGGCGGCAGGCAACGCGAGCGTCGCCATCGCGACGACCGCGCGGCGGGCGGGTCGCGGCTCGCGAGGCACGTCTGCTTCGACGGCTTTCGCCGTGGGCTCGCCCCCGCGAGGATCGATCGACACGGCAGGAGCGAGGAGCAGACGGTTCAGCGCGCGCCCCACCAGGACCGAGGGCACGAGGCTTAGGCACAGGAGCCCGAGGAGCGGGAGCAGCGCCATCGCGACGTCCACCCCGTAGCTCGCGAGGGGACGAGGGAGCGCGCCCCAGGCGACGTGCGCTCCCACGACCAACAGGGCCACCGCGGCGACGGTCCGCCGGGCGGCGCGCGTGCTCGCGAGGCGATGCGCGGCGAGCCGGGCGAGGACTACGGAGACACCGAGCAGCGCGGACTCGAGGACGAGCGACTCGCGGAGGCGAAGGAGGGCGATCATGGCTCGCGCCCCCAGCGCCCCCCGCGTCCCCAGGTCTGGTCGCCCAGCTCGGCGGCGATGGTCCGCTCGGTGACTTCATCGACCGAGGGACCTGGAGACGCGAGCTCGAGCAGGGACAGAAGCGGTCTCATCGGGTGACCTCCACTCGAGAGCCTGGGGCCGCGACGTGGACGCACCGCGGAGGGCGCGGGAACAGGGGTTGAATCGTGTGTGAATCGCGCGTGAAAGGACGCCGCGCGAGGCGCCGCTACGGTGGCCGTCGGCGGCGCGCTGACGAGCCCGCCGGACGCGTGTGGACCTCGTGTGAACGGGCGGTGAATCCCGTTCGCAGCCTCGACACACCCGTGAAACATCAGTGAATCAAGGGGTCTGGCGCGTGACTACCCACGAGCGCGCGGTACCGTCCGTGGATGCACAACACCTCGTCGGGACCCCCCATTCCCTTCGCCTCGTCCGCTCGCCCCGCTCGCCCCGTTGACGCCGTGGCCTCGGCCGGTGCTCTCGCCGAAGGGCATCCCCTCGGCGAGTGGGCATATTCGGCCTACTCGGGAGCCGCGCACCCGTACCGGCCCGAGCCCGCGTCGGAGCCGATCGTGGCCTATCCACAATATCGCACGATGCCCGCGCGGCCCCGCGAGCTCGTCGCCGCGGTCGCCCTCGTCGCCCTCGCCGACGTGGCGTTCGTGCGGTCGCTGGAGATCCCCGAGCCGCTCTCGATCCGTGGGGTCACGGCGTCGCTCTTCTTCCTCGCGGTCCCGACGATCGTCGTCCTCGCGGCGCGCGCGCGGCGAGTGACCGCACGCCTCGCGATGGCCGGGCTCCTGTTCCTCGCGATCGCGGCTCGATGTGCGCTCGCCCCGACGCTCGGCACCGTCCTGCTCGGGCTCCTGGGGGTGTTCGCGCTGGCGGTCACCCTGCGGAGCCGGCGCGCGTTCATGACCGACGTCGCGCTCTCGCTCGGCGCGACGTTCACGACCACGCCCCGGCGACTGTGGGCCGCGGCGGTGGGAGCCCGGGGCGCGCTGATGGGTCGCCCGGGCACGAGGAGCCTCGCGCCGATCGTCGTACCCCTCGCGCTCGTCGCGGTCTTCGTGGGCATCTTCGGCCTCGCGAACCCCCTCGTCGGCCGTTGGCTCAGCGCGCTCTTCACGCTCAAGCTCCCCTACGTGGAGCGCATGGTCGCTTGGGTCCCGATCGGCGTGGGCGCCGTGCTCCTGCTCCGGCCCGCTGTCCGGCCGTGGAGCAGAGCCGAATCGGCCGAGACGGACACCCAGGCCGACCGAACGTCACTCAACATCGCGCAGAACGCGATGCTCGCGCTGAACACCCTCTTCGCCCTCTACAACGCGCTCGACGCCGCCTATCTCTGGGCCGGATCGCCACCGCCCGGGGTCAGCGAGCGTGCCTATGCCCATCAAGGCGCGGCGTGGCTCACGATCGCGATCGCCGCGCTGACGGTCGTCGTGGGGGTCCTGTTTCGCGGCGCGCTCGCCCATGATCCGCGCGCCAAGCTGGGGCGGGCGCTCGCGTTCGTTTGGCTCGGCCAAGGTGTCGTCCTCGCGCTAGGGACCTATCGGCGCCTCGCCATTCACATCACGACGAGCGGCTTGTCGAACATCCGAATCCTCGGAATGATGGGCACGACGCTCGTCGTGGTCGGGCTCATTCAAGTGGGAATGAAGCTCTCGAGGCGGCGCTCGTTCGCGTGGCTCCTGCGACGTCAGCTCGACGCGCTCGCGATCGGGCTCCTTCTGTTCTGCCTGATGCCGACTCACCTCATCTCGGCGCGTATCAACCTCACACGCGTGATGGAGCACGAGTACCAGGCGCTCGTCCACGTCGAGGAAGAGGTCCTGGAGGTCGAGAGCGCCGCGGCCCTCCTCCCCATGGTCGACCACGACGACGAGCGCATCCGTCGCGGCATCGCGGCCCTCCTGCTCGACGAGCGCGACACCCTCCGCGCTGGTCGGCTTCATCATGGGCCGTACCGTGACTACGCGACGACCCACACGCTCCGCAGGCTCGAGGCGGCCTCGCCGAAGCTCGAGGCGGTGCTCGGAGACGTCGCTCGCGTCGACGCCATAAGGCCGTTCGAGTACATCCGAAACTCGGCGATCGAGGGGGAGATCGCGCAGTCGGAGATCGCGAAGGTCGAGCCGGCCGTCTCGAGGAGAGAGAAGCCCCTGCGCGCGTGGATGGACGAGGCGCGCTCGAAGCTCGACGCTACGCGGGAGTCGATCAGCGTGTCCGTGCCTCAGCCACTCGCGGACGAGAATCAGTACAAAGTCATCGTGACGGTCACTCGAGGCGACTCGAAGCGCGAGATCGAGCTCGTCGTCGGGCGCTTCGAAGGGACGCGCGACTGGACGATCCGTGACGTGCGCGAGCTCACGCCGCCGTCGCGCTGAGGGCCCGCCCGCGGCGGTCAGCGTTCGCGCGAGGTCATCGTTGGGGGCCAGCGCCTGCCCTCAGGTCGATGCCTCCGTCGGGCGCTCGACGGCCCGCGCGAGCTCCCCCACGAGCGCAGGCAGCGTCACACGGATCGTCGCGCCGTGCTCGCCGGTCTCTGCGCTCGCTGAGCCGCCGTGGGCGACCGCCACGGCGTGTACGAGCGCGAGGCCTAGGCCCGTGCCGCGCTTCTCCCCTCGGGTCGTGAAGAAGCGCTGAAACACTCGCGGGAGGGCCTCGGGCGGGATGCCCGGGCCGTTGTCGTGAACCTCGAGGTGGACGACCTCTCTCCCGCCCTCGTGGGTTGTCGTGAGCGACACCTGCACGAGCCCCGGCTCCGCTCGCGCACCGGCGAACGATGCCGCGTTGTCGAGGAGCTCCCGAACGAGCGCATCCAGTCTCCGGCGGACGCCAAACACGAGGTGCGGGCCGCGCGCTTCGGCGGAGAACTGGACGCCCGAATAGCGAGGGTCCTCCGCGAAGCGCACGACCGCGGCACCCAGAAGCTCCGCCAGGTCGACGCGCTCGCGATCCTCGCGCGGCATGCCTGCTTCCGCTCGCGCGAGGTCGAGGAAATGGCTGACGAGCGCGTCTAGCTTTGTGGCGCTCGATCCGAGGGCGCGGGCGAGTCGCTCGCGGCGCGCGTCGTCCACCGGGGCCTCGAGCGCCTCGGCCACGGCCGTGATGGCGGCGACAGGGCTCTTCATCTCGTGCACCACGTCGGCGACGAACGCCTCGTTCTCGGCCCGCCTCCGCGCGAGCGCGCCAAGGAGCGAGTTGAGCGCCGAGGCGAGGTCCCCCACCTCGTCGGCGTGTTCGGCCAGGTCTGCGTTGGGGCTCTCGGAGCTCGCTTTTTCGAGCGCCTGCCGCCGGAGCCTGGCAATCGGAGCGGTCACCCTTCGCGCCGCCCAGAAGCCCAGCGCCATCGCCAGCGGTGCGGTCACGAGCGAGAGTCGCAGCAAGATGCGGCGCACGAGGTAGACCTCCTCGACGGGGCGCGCCGAGCTCTTGTCGACGTACACCACCCACGCCCGGCTCTCCCTGTCGTGCGCGGGCCGCGTGGCGCGGCACACGCGGAGGCCATCGCGCGCGCAGTCGATGTAGAGACCGCGCGCGAGCGCGTAGGAGACCTCGGGCCGCGCGAGGATGGGCGTGATGGAGTCGTAGTCTCTCGAGGTCTCGGTGGAGCGGGCGAAGAAGAAGAACGCCTCGACCGGGTGCATGGCGTCGCGCGGATCGTCGCGGTCGACGTCGAGCGCGCCTTCCACGCCCACCCGCGGGACGACGCGGATCCGCGCCCGGTACTTCTCGGCGATCGCGACCACCCGCGCCTCGGACGGGCGATCGTAGGCCTCCACGTCGAGGGTCACGGCGTCGGTGGCGTCGAGGGTCTTGCGCCACAGCGCCTCGGGCACCGTGCGCTCGACCTGGCTCACGACGAACACGAGGAGTGGGAGCGACAGGCCCGCGAGCGCCACGGCGAGGAACACGCGCAGGCGCAGCGAATAGCGCGCCGAGTCGCGGAGAGGGTCGTCTCGCCGGCTCATGTGCGGAGCCGATAGCCGGCGCCGATGACGGTCTCGATGCCCGAGAATCCCGGCTCGATCGCCTCGAGCTTGCGGCGAATCCGCCTCACGTAGGTGTCGACCAGGCGATCGTCGACGACGCCGTCGTCGCCCCGCGCGAGCTCGAGCAAACGGGTGCGCGAGAGCACGACGCCCGGCCGCCGAACGAACGCCTCGAGCAGTCGAAACTCGGTCATCGTCACGGTGATCGCCGTCCCGCGGTGGCGGGCCTCGACCCGCTCGGTGTCGAGCGTGAGGTCTCCACACACGAGCGCCGTTTTACCTGCGCTCGCGGCCTGCGCCTGCGGCGCGTCTTCACGCGCTGCCTCTCGCCGAAGGAGCGCGGTGACGCGGGCGAGCAGCGCGCGGGTCGAGAAGGGCTTCGAAACGAAATCGTCCGCGCCGAGATCGAAGCCGAGGATCTCGTCGACCTCGGTGTCTCGAGACGTCAAGAGAACGATGGGGAGCTTCGAGCCGCGCGCGCGAAGCTCCCGCACGAGCGAATACCCGTCGAGGTGCGGGAGGTTCACGTCGGTCACGAGGAGGTGCGGCGGATCGCGCGTGAGGGTCGCGAGCGCCTCGCGCCCGTCTTTCGCCGTGGAGATCTCATGGCCGGCGTCCGTAAAGGCCAGCGTGAGCACGTCGAGCAGCGCAGCGTCGTCGTCGACGAGGAGGACCCGGGGCATTCCACGCAGGATAGCGCTCTTTCGCGCGTGTTCGGCGCCGGCAGGCGTGGGTCGCGCGCCGTCCGAGCGCGCCCTCAGCTCGCGACGCCGGCGCGGGGCCGCATCACGACGCGGAGCGTGAGCTCGGCGGCGAGGAGCGCGAGGAGGGCGAGGGCGAGCGTCCAGGAGAGGTCGACCTGGGTGTGGGCGGAGCCGCCGGCGCGCGCTCCCTCCCGCGAAGGAGGCGCGGCGCGCGGGCGCGTGTCGAGCTCTCGCGGCGAGGCCGACACCACGCGGCGCTCCGCGCGATCGCCCCGCGTGAGCTCGTACGCGCCCACGAGGCCGGGGCTCGTCCGGACGCCCTCCGCGTCGCGGGTGGTGGCGAGGGGCTCGCCGTTCGGGTCTCGTATCGCGGCTATCGCGAGCGCACCGTTCCCGTCCTCGCGGAGCAGCCACGGCGCGCCCACCTCGGTGCGGCGCCGCTCCGCCCGCGACCGCGCGACGTCGGCGAACGCGTCGAGGAGCGAGAGGAAGCCCGGGCGCAGCACGAGATCGCTGCCATGGACCGAGAAGGGGAGCGCGACCACCCACACCACGCCCGCGCCCACGGCGCGCCTCGCGACGAGCGGGCTGCCGTCGGAGAAGGCCAGCAGGGACTCGAAGGTCGGGATGTCGGTGGGGCCGAGCGTCGCGCGGTCGGGCGCCCCGAGATCGCGCAGGCTCGGGGCGGCCTCGGCGAAGAGGGCGTGCGCGGACTTGGGCTCGGCGCCGTCGGGCTGGGGCGCGCCGCCTGACACGTGGCCGGGGTTCTTTCCCCAGGTGACTGCCTGCGTGAGCACCGGGGCGAAGTTCGCGCCGAGCGGGGCCTGGGCCGCCCGCGGGCCGAGCGCGAAGAGCGCGACGCCGCCTCGCTGGAGGAATGCGCCGAGCGCGGCGCGCTGCTCGGGGGTGAGCCCGGGCGGATCGTCGACGACGACGCCCGCGAACGCGGCCAGGTCCTCGAGGCGGTCGGGGAGCTGCGGGAGCGGGCGCAGGGCGAGCTCGGTGTGGAGCGCGGCGTAGGCCTGCTCGACGACCGGGCTGCCGCCGGTCACCACGGTCTCGCTCGCAGGATCGGCGACGACCGCGAGCGCGGTCGGGCCGGCCTCGGTCAGCACCGGCGCGGCGTCGTTGCTCGCCACCGCGTCGGCGCCTGCCAAGCGCGCGACGAGGTCGTCGGGCGCGTCGGGCGCGACCGTGATCGACACCTCGGTCGCGGAGGATGTCACGCCGGGCGAGCTGCCGAACGCGCGGCTGCCGTCGCGTGAGCGCACCTCCACCGAGCGCCCCGCGAACGTCTCGCCCGGCGTGCACGCGACGCGCACGCGCACGGACGTGCCGGCCCGGTCGGCGGTGATCACGGCGCAGTCGGTCACCTTCTCCGCCAGCTCGGGCAGCGGCGCCCACACGGGCAGCTTGCGGTCGGCGCCGAGCGGCGCGCCCTCGGGGTGGCCGTCGGCGCGATCGCTGAGAAGGACAAGTTTCTTGTCTATCTGCGGCAGCCCGGTGAGCAGGCCCTCGGACATCGCCAGGGCCTCGACGAGCTCGGTGGCGCGGTCGCTCGGGCGCGCGTCGCGCAGGGCCGCGCGCACGGCCGCGAGATCGGTGGTGGGCGCGAGGAGGACCCGCGGCGGCGCGCCCGCGAGCACGATCGCGATCGCGTCCCCCTCGCGCGCGCTCGAGACGAGCTGCTCGGCCCCCGCGACCGCCGCCGCGAAGCGCGTCTTTCCGGAGGGGAGCGTCGCCCGCATGCTGCCCGAGTCGTCGAGCACGAGGGCGAGCGCGACGGAGGCGCCGCCGTCACGATCGAGCGCGAGGCGCGAGCAGGTGACGAGCGGGGAGGCGCCGAGGAGCGCGAGCACCACGACCGCGAGGGCGCGCACCGCGAGGAGCGCCCGGTCCTCCAGGCGCGAGCGCTTGCGGGCCTTCGGCGGCGTCGCCGTCACGAGGTGCGCGGGCGCGAACGGCACGACGTCGGCCCGCTGTCGCCGCAGTCGGTGGGCGAGCACGGGCGCCGCGACGAGGAGGGCGACCGCGAGCGCCAGCGCGGTGACGAAGCTCACGCGAAGGGGGTATCACGAAGCGCGCCGCGGGCCAACGCGCGCGGCGCGCGCGGCCGCCGTGCGCGAGTCACCTAAAGAAATCCTGGTTGATCCAGAGCTTGCCCGAGGGCGTGGTGTGGAAGCCGCACGCGACGCCGGTGTACGAAGGCGAGGTCATGTTGATGTAGTGGCCGTGATCTTTGTATGGCTCGCCCGGCCCCTCCGCGAACATCTGGGCGAGGCAGTCGGAGAGCGTGGCCTCGGGGCTCTGGCCGGGGTAGTTGGGGCACGCGTTCTGGGCCGACTCGTGGCAGCGGCCCATGGTCGCGTGGGGACCGGCGCTCGTGTCCGAGGCGGCCTCGCTGTCGACGCAGGCCTCTTGGTCGGGGCGGCGGACCACCGGCCGCACGCCGACCCGCGCGCGGTACTCGTTCGTGCGCGTGACGCATAGCTGCCGCGCCGCCTCGAAGCGGTCGCCCGTGGTCTGAGGCGGGACCTGAGGCGGGACCTGAGGCGGGACCTGAGGCGGGACCTGAGGCGGGACCTGAGGCGGGAC
>Ga0073904_10001912_pt1 | contig 15699 bp, 18 predicted proteins | sample KloWWTrecipitate_FD_66668 | JGI IMG/M metagenome (GOLD analysis project Ga0073904, IMG submission 66668) | Active sludge microbial communities from Klosterneuburg, Austria, studying microevolution and ecology of nitrifiers - Klosterneuburg... | ecosystem: Engineered > WWTP > Aerobic digester >...
GCATGGTTGCCGATGGCCGCCGCCGTCATCAGGGACACGACCGCCGCGGGACCCACCGCCAGCACCCGGCTGCTGCCGAAGATCGCGTACAGCAACAGCGGCGCCACGCTGGCATAGAGGCCGACCTCGGGCGGCAATCCGGCGAGCTGCGCATAGGCCAGGCTCTGCGGAATCAGCATGATCGTGACGATCAGGGCCGCCACTGCATCGCGGGTCAGCGTCTCGCGGTCATAGCGTCGCCCCCAGTCGAGCACCGGCAGACCCGGCCGCCAGCGTTTGCTGGCTGGAGGCGGACGAGTGGTCGACTCAAGCGTCATCGGACCAACTTCCCGGGCCGGGCCATCTGCGGACCGGCCGACAGCGGGCACGTGGTCGGCCGAATGTCCATGGGCTTCGTCTCCTGAAAAGGCGGCCTCTCGACGAGGCTCCGAGGTCGCGCTGCGGTCAGACCGCGTTCAAAGGAATCTTGATGTAGCGTGTCCCGTTGGCCTCGGGTTCGGGCAACTGGCCGGCACGCATGTTCACCTGCACCGACGGCAGGATAAGCGTAGGCATGTCGAGCGCCGAATCGCGGGCGTTGCGCATCGCGACGAACTCCTCTTCGCTGATGCCGTTGCGAACATGGATGTTGCGCTCGCGCTCCTCGTCGACCGTGCTGACGAACTGCACCTCGCGGCCACCCGGCTGGTAGTCGTGGCACATGTAAAGGCGGGTCGCGGCGGGCAGGCTCAGCACCTTGTTGATCGATCGGAACAAGGTGCGGGCGTCACCTCCCGGGAAGTCACATCGGGCGGTGCCGTAATCGGGCATGAACAGCGTGTCGCCGACGAAGGCAACCGTATCCCCCCCATCGATGACGACATAAGTCATGCAGGCCGGCGTGTGCCCCGGCGTGTGCATCGCACGCGCCTGCAGGCCGCCGATCGCGAATGCCTCCCCGTCGGCAAACAGGTGGTCGAACTGGCGGCCATCGCGCGCGAACTCGGCTCCTGCATTGAACAGGCTGCCGAAGACCTCCTGCACCTTCGTGATGTGCTCGCCAATGCCGAGCCGGCCACCGAGCTCCTTCTTCAGGTACGGCGCTGCCGACAGGTGGTCGGCATGGGCATGGGTCTCGAGGATCCACTGCACCTGCGCGCCCAGTTCCCGCACCCGTGCGATCAGGCGGTCGGCGCTGGAAGTCGACGTGCGTCCGGACTTGGGGTCGTAGTCGAGCACGCTGTCGATCAGCGCGCATTGCCGGGTGGTCGTGTCGAGCACCAGGTAGCTGATGGTCCAGGTGGCAGCGTCGAAGAAGCCTTCAACCTGCAGGCGGGAGCGGGGGTTCATCCCTGTCTCCTGCCCCTGCACGGCACCGACATGCGCACGTGATGACTCAACGGCGAGCGACCGGGCAGGTGTTGATGCCGAGGACCGTGTACAGCGGGCACATGCCGATCGCACCGGTGAGCAGCGGCACGACGCCGATGTACCCCCACATGCCGACGGTTCCGGTCGCGGCCAGGCCGATCAAGACCAGACCGCCCGCCACGCGCAATGCCCGGTCGATGGTGCCTTCGTTCTTCTTCATGGTGTGTTCCTTTCGAGGTGGGTTCAGCAGCGCTCGCGACGGCCTTCGCCGCGACTGCATGCTGCTGTTCATTACAAGAGGCGTGCCATCCGTGGCACTTGCGACAGATCAATGGCAAGGCATTGATCTGATTGAATTTTTTCCAGGCTGGCCGAATACCGCAGGCCGCCTTGACTGCCACGCAACCACAGTTGGCAGATCTTCTCTGCCGAATTTGGCAGACATGGCAGTTGGGCCCAGAATGCCCCGGCAGGAGCACCCGCCATGGCCGACACCCACCGATCCGATCCGAACACCGACCCTTCGGATTCCGGCGACCTGCATTCGGACCCCCAGGTGCAGGCCCTGGTCTCGTTCCTGGAGCACGAGGCGCAGCCCATGATCGTGCTCGACCCCGACTACAACATCCTGGCCGCCAACACGGCCTACCGTCGGCAGTTCGGCACCGTGGACAAGCCCTACCTCGGCCACAAGTGCTACCGCATCTCCCACCACTACGACGTGCCGTGCGACCAGGCCGGCGAGCACTGCCCGATGCGCAAGGCCTTCGAGGCCAAGGGCCCCGACCGCGTGCTGCACATCCACCACACGCCGCGCGGTCCGGAGCATGTGGACGTGGAGTTGCGACCCATCCTCGACGGCGACCGGAACGTGGTCGCCTATGTCGAGCGGTTGTCGACGGTGCGCAGCGCGTCCGCACGCCCCAGCGCCGAAGGCCTGGTCGGCGGTTCGCCGGCCTTCAACGCCGCGCTGTCCGCAGTGCAGCGGGTTGCACCGGCGATGCTGCCGGTGCTGCTGCTCGGCGAATCCGGCACCGGCAAGGAACTGTTCGCACGCGCCGTGCACGAGGCCAGCGAACGCGCGCACGGCCCCTTCGTCGTCGTCGATTGCTCGGGCCTCACCGACACGCTGTTCGAGAGCGAAGTCTTCGGCTACGAGAAGGGCGCCTTCACCGGCGCCCACGCACGCAAGCGAGGCCTGGTCGAGACCGCCGAAGGGGGCACGCTGTTTCTCGACGAGATCGGCGACGTGCCCCTGAGCATGCAGGTCAAGCTGCTGCGCCTGATCGAGTCGGGCACGTTCCGCCGGGTCGGCAGCATCGAGACCCAGAAGGCCGACTTCCGGCTGGTGGCCGCGACGCACAAGCCGCTGCAGCAGATGGTGGCAGACGGCCGCTTCCGGCAAGACCTGTACTACCGCATCAGCGCGTTCCCGATCCACCTGCCGCCGTTGCGCGAGCGCGCGGACGACATCCCGATGCTGGTCGACTCGTTCCTGCAGCGAGGCAGCTCCATCAAGCATCGCGTGTCGGTCGAGGCCCGCGCGATGGCACGCCTGCAGGCGCACGACTGGCCCGGCAACATCCGCGAGCTGCGCAACGTGCTGGAGCGAGCCCGCCTGTTTGCAGACGATGGCATCGTGCGCGCCGAGCACCTGCCCGAAGGCCTGGGCTGCGCAGGCCCAGCGCCTGCAGCCCCGGAGCGCTGCGCACCGCCGTCGGAACGGATCCGCGCCGGCGCCGACGATGCCGAGCTGAGACACCTGGCCACCAGCTTCACCGGCACCCGCCGCGAGCTGGCCACCCGGCTGGGCATGAGCGAACGCACGCTGTATCGACGCCTGAAGTCCATGGGCCTGGCCTGAGCGCGGTCCGGCCGGCGCGCACCGCGCCTACTTCAACCGGGTGCCATGCAGGTCGAAGATGGATACCTTCACCGGAAAGGCCTGGCTGACGCTTTGCGTCACGGTGCAGTAGTCCTCGAAGGTGGCCAGCACGCGGTCGAGATGCTCCAGCGTGTCCGCCGGCACCCCCACGGTCAGCGTGACCTGCATCGACAACACCCGCAACCGGCCCTCGGGACTGCGCCCCACTTCGGCCTGCGCTTCGCAGGTGATCGGATCGGGCTGCTGCTTGAACTTGCGCAGTGAGAACAGCAACGAAGCGCTGAGGCAGCTGCCGACGGCCGATGCGAGCAACTGAACCGGCGACGGCCCGGTTCCCTGGCCCAGCGGTGCGGGCTCATCGAGCCGGAGCGGCGGACGCTCTCCTCCGAAGTCGGCGTCGAACTGGTAGTCGTGCACCTGCGTCAGGCGCACAGGCTGTGTTGCAGCGGTCATGGCGATCTCCTTCATCGAACGGGTGGAGTGACAGGCCGCAGCGGTTGTCTGCGGCCTGTCGGCGCCGGCGCCCGGGATGGCTCACAGTCTGAGCCTTCTCGGGTGGGGCGGTCAGAACCTGAGGCTGATGCCGATGTCGAACGATCTGCCCTGCCCCGGCAGCGGTTCGATCTGCGTCGCCGACGCAGAAGCCTTGTAGGCCGCCAGGTTGGCGCCGCCCAGCGGCAGGTCGTACTGCCGGTCGAACAGGTTGCGCACGCCGGCCTGCACGGAGAACGCCTTGTTCATCTGGTACCGCGCACCCAGATTCACCAGGCTGTAGCCAGCTGTTCGATCCTCGTCACGGCGATCGTCGACCGCCGACTTGCGAGCGACCGCCTGAAGCTCGGCGGACAGCGTCAAGTCGCGCCACCGCTCTTCCAGACCCAGCGACAGGTTGACCGGCATCTGGTGATACAGGTCACCGCCGTCCTCGCGCCGGCCCCGGGTCACATCGAGCTTGCCCTTGACCGTGCCGGTACCCCACGATGCGTCGTCCCAGGCGACCGCCGACCAGGACAGGTTGACGCCGTAGAGGTGTGCATCGTGGTTGGCGAACTGGAGCAACGCCTTCGACGCCCCCATGCGCATGTAGGGCTTGAAGGTCCCGATCACATTGACGTCGATGTAATCCTCGACATAGGTGTAGTAGGGCGTGATGGAGACTTCCCATCGCGCCTTCGCTGCATCGTGCCAGTTCACGGTGGCGCTCACGGTGTGCGCCACTTCGGGCTTGAGGTCGATGTCGCCCACGTAGCCGTTTCCATCGCCGAACCAGCCCACCATCATCATGGCCATCATGCCGCGGCCCCAGCTGTAGCGCTCGTAGAGGTTCGGCGAGCGCTCCTTGCGGGCGAACCCCAGCTGGTACTCGACCTCCTGCGAGGCCGCATAGGTGGCCAGTGCCGTCAAATCGATGTTGTGGTCACGCTGCTTGCGGCTGCGTGCATTGAATGCGGCCGCAGCGGCATTGTCCGGAGCGCACATCATTCCGCAGCCGTAACCCTGCACGTCGCCCGCATTGCTGCGAACCGACTCGTGGCGCACACCCAGCAGCGTGCTCCACTTCGCGCCGAACCGGGCTTCCCATTCGGCAAAGAGCGCCATGCGGTCCCTGCGACCATCGACGATGTTCTCGTAGGTGTTCGGGGACATCATCATCGAGCCCGCCACCGGCGGCCACCAGTCGTCGAGGCGGAACCGATGGAATTCATTGCCGATGCGCAGCTTGCCGTCCTGCCACGGCAGCTCCGCCTGCAGCTTGTAGCCCGCATCCCGACCGTGCGTTTTCATGGGCATGGTGCCGGTCTTCTCGCGCGTGAAGAACCCCATCTCGTGCCGCGTGTCCTGCCCGTAGATCCTGGCTTCCAGGCGCCCCCAGTCGAAGCTGCCTTCGTAGGCCAGATTGGCAAAGACCCCGCGGTTGTCCGTCATGTCCATGTACTGGTTCGGATAGCCCTGGTACGGAATGGACTGCCGCCCGACCTTGAAGACCAGGCGTTGACCTTCGCCCTGCGCGGCCAGCGTCAGGGCGTGGTTGTTGCTCTTGTAGAGGGTGTCGAGCACCTTGTCGCCGTGCCCGTCGCGGTAGCTTTCTCCCTTGGCCAGGGCGCCGCTGTACTGGAGGCTCAACGTTTCGCTCGCCACGCCAGCGGAAAGTTGCAGCGTGCGACTGTCGTCGATGCTGCGCCTGAGGAACGCGATCTCGCCCTGGGTCAGCAGGCCCTCGCCCGCCCGCGCGAAGACCGGAGCGGCCGATTCCACATCGATCACGCCGCCGATGTTGTCGCCCCCCAGGCTGACCGGCGAAATGCCGGCGACCGCCCGGGCCCTGCTGACCTGGCTGGGCTCGATGTAGGAGAGCGGGGCGTTCATGTGATTGGCACACGCCGAGGTGGTTTCGGCGCCGTCGATGCGGATCTTCAGGCGGTCGTCTGCCAGTCCGCGCAGGGCAGGCAGACCGGAGACTCCGCCCGCGCTGTAGGTGCTGGCGCCGGGCTGGCTGTTCAACAGGGTGGCACTGTCGCTGGTCGACAGGCTGCGGCCGGCTGATGCATCGGAGGCGACCGCGCCCCGGATCACGACGGGTGGCAGGACGGCCTTGTCGGCGGCAGTCGCCATGAAGGGCTGAAGGCCGATGGCCAACAAGATGAGGCTGTTGCGTTTCATAGAACAGTGATGTCCGGAAAATTTGAATGGGAAAAGGAAGGCCTCGCGCATCGGGGTGCGGCATGCAGACCGCACGCGGAACGACGCGCTCCGGCGGGCCGCGATCGATTGCGGCGGTCTGCCGGGCAGCAGACAGGGACAAGGGGGGATGAAGCCGACCGGCCGAGGCCCCGCAGGGACATCCACCGGCCAGCCAGCGGTGCGCAAGCGTGGATCGGCGCGGCAAGGCGCCGCCCTGGCTACGACGAGGCCGTCAGCAGGTCAGGAGAAGCGAGGGGGAGCCCGGGGCTGCGCGCTGGCCCACGCATGGAGCGTGTGCTTCGCCCGAAGAAACAGACGAGGCACCTCGAACCGCAGAGGGTCCGGCAAGCGGACCACCAGCGGCTCGGCGGGCAAGAGTGAATCGTGGCCCTGATGAATACAGAACGCGCAGTGCGCCAGGGCCCCCAATTCAGACCGGGGAGAAGGCGAACCGGAGGGCTCCCGTCCGGAGTCATCGACTGCTTCGACACCCGCCCAGAGCACGCCTGAACTGCTGCAGATGGCGCCCAACCCGGCATCGCCTGAGGTGTGCAAGGCGTGCGAGACGGTGGGTGCCAGACTCGCGAACCAGATGGCGAATATCGCGATCCAGTGTGTGGAAACGTGAGCGAGCAGGCGCGAGCGCATGGGGAAAAGTCTATTCCCTCGCACGTGCGATTCGCTTGACCCACGTCAGTTCGGCGGAGCCGGATCAGCGGTTCAGCTGCGCATACACCTCGCTGACCAGTCCTCGGACCTCGGCCTCGGACGCTGCGGCGAGCGGCGGCCACCTGGCCGCGCAGGGGCCGTTGCAGACGCTCTTGCACGAACCGGCGGCGTCGCGGTCGAAGGTGCAGAGCGTCATGCCATTGGCACCGACGAACACGCCTTCGGCTTCCTGGGCCGGCGCAGACTGGGCCATCAGAGTGCTGCCACTGCCACGGCCACGCCAAACAACTGCCAGCTCCCGCCATCTTGGCAGCTTCGCGTGGCCGACGGTGGCAGACGGACACCGCCAAGAATTCACAACCCCCTGTCGCACAACAGGTTTTCCGAATGCCAGGCGATGGCACGGAACTTGGGTTGAAGGAACCGGGCGCCCCCCGATGACCACAACCTGCTGAAGCTGAAGGATTCCCGTGACTGGACAAAACCTGGCCGCCGCAAGGCTGCTGCTGCCGGACTCCGACCGGCGCACCTGGTTACTCGCGACCGCGGCTGCTGCCGGCGCGGGGGCGGTCGCAACCGCCGTCCCGTTCGTCGCTACGCTGACTCCGAGCGAGCGAGCCAAGGCGCTCGGCGCGTCGGTTGAGGTCGATGTTGCCGATCTGCGGCCCGGCGAGATGAAGACGGTCGAATGGCGCGGCAAGCCGGTCTGGGTGGTGCGTCGCACCCCTGAGATGCTGGCGGCACTCGAGGGCCACGATGCGCAACTCGTCGACCCGCGATCGATGCGCGACCAGCAGCCGACCCAGGCGCAGAACCCGGCCCGCTCGATCAGGCCGGAGATCTTCGTTGCGGTCGGCATCTGCACCCACCTCGGGTGCTCGCCCAACAGTGCGCCGAAGGGCAGCAACCATCCGGCCTTGCCCGGAGACTGGCCCGGTGGCTTCTTCTGCCCGTGCCATGGCTCCACCTTCGACGGTGCGGGCCGTGTCTACAAGAACAAGCCGGCGCCCACGAACCTGGAAATTCCCGCGCATCGCTACGAGAGTGACACGCGCATCGTGATCGGCATCGACGCGCACGAAGGTCCGGCCCTCGCATGAGACACGCTGTGGCCATCGACAAGCAGGCGTCCCCGTCTGGCGAAGCCGCAGTGGGGCAAGTGCTGGTCGCCGACACTCGTGCGGATTGCGCTCAAACGGATGCACCTTCCTCGGAGAAGCACCCATGAACCTCGTCTGTCCTGCCTGCGGCACCACCAACCGCGTTCCCGACTCGCGACTGCACGACCAGCCGGTGTGCGGTCGCTGCAAGGGCGCGCTGATGGCGGCCCATCCCGTCGAGCTCGACGATGCGCGTCTGGCTGCCTTCGTCGCGGGCACCGGCCTGCCCGTGCTGGTCGATTTCTGGGCCGAATGGTGCGGGCCCTGCAAGATGATGGCGCCGCACTTTGCGAGCGCTGCGACCCAGCTGCCGGACGTTCGATTCGTCAAGGTCGACACCGAAGCGAACCCGCAGGCCAGTGCGCTGAATCAGATCCGCAGCATCCCGACGCTGATCCTGTATCGCGACGGCAGGGAAGTGGCCAGGCAATCGGGTGCCCTGCCTGCCGCCGACCTGGTCCGCTGGATTCGATCCCAACTCGGCCGCGAGGCCTGAGGCGATTCGATGATCATCGAGGCGGCGGCCATCGCCGCAGCTGCATGGGGCCTGCACGCCTGGTCGCACCATGCCATCCTGAACGGGCTGCGCGCACCCCGATTGACCCACGGGCGCGCACCCGACAACCCGGATGTGCCGCGCCAGGCCTGGCGCGAAGTGGTCATCCCGGGGTCGAATTCAAGGCAGCTGTTCGGCTGGATGGTGCGGCCTGCATCGGGCTCGGGCCGACCGGATCCAGCGGTCCTGGTGATGCACGGATGGGGTGCCAACGCGTCGATGATGTGGCCGGTGGTGCGGCCGCTGCATGAAGCCGGGTTCGCGGTGCTGCTGATCGACGCGCGGTGCCACGGCCTCAGCGACAACGAGGCGTTCAGCTCCATGCCGCGCTTCGCCGAGGACATCGCGGCCGGGCTGGGCTGGCTGCGCGGGCAGACCGAAGTCGCGGCCCACCGTGTGGCGCTGCTCGGTCACTCGGTCGGTGCAGCAGCTGCCATGCTGCACGCCTCGAGACACCACGACGTCAGTGCCGTGGTCAGCCTGTCCGCATTCGCGCATCCGCGCGAGGTGATGCTGCGCCTCATGGCCGAACACCGGGTGCCTTATCCGCTGATCGGCTGGTACGTGCTGCACCATGTGCAGCGCGTGATCGGCGCGCGTTTCGACGACATCGCCCCCCTGACCACGCTGCGCGGCGTGCAATGCCCGGTGTTGCTGGTGCACGGAGTCGCCGACAGCACGGTTCCGTTCTCCGACGCGCAGCGCCTGCAATCCGTGTCATCGCGGGCCCGACTGCTGCCGGTGAATGGAGACCATGATCTGCGAGACACGCTGGCTCTGCATGGTGGCGCGCTGGTCGAATTCCTGCTGCAGGCCGATGCTCAGGCACGGCTGCGGGAAGATGGCGGGAACGATGACCATCCGCTGCCCTGGCGATCTGCCGCCTGACCTGACCGAGGACCCCTGCCATGACGCTGAACACGCCGCTGCTTCCGCTGATCGATGACGAACTCGACGTTCTGTCCAGCCTGGTGCCGGTGGCCGGCCAGCGCATCATCGAACTGGGCTGCGGTGCCGCAGCACTGGCGCGAGCCCTGCTGGCAAGGCATCCCGACAGCCGGGTGACAGGCCTCGAGGTGGATGAGCGGCAGCAGGCGAAGAACCAGGCGGCGCCTCAGGCCGGACTGGAGTTCGTCTCCGCCGGCGCCGAGGCGATCCCTTTCGCAGATGCCAGCTTCGACCTGGCGCTGATGCTCAAGTCGCTGCACCACGTTCCCACCGAGCGCATGGCGCAGGCGCTCGGCGAGGCGGCTCGGGTGCTGCGCGCCGGCGGGCATCTGTACGTGTCGGAACCGATCTTTGACGGGCCGTTGAATGACCTGGTCCGCCGCTTCAACGACGAGGGCGTGGTTCGCGCTGCGGCGCAGGCTGCGGTGGACACCGCCCTGCGCACGGGCTGCTGGGCTGCGGTCGCCGAGCAACGCTTCGAGATGCCGGTGCAGTTCAGCGACTTCGCCGATTTCGAGCGGCGGATGATGCGGCCGACCTTTGCCGATCACCGCATCGACGATGCCAAGCTGGCCGAGGTGCGCGACGCCTTCGAGTCCCATGTCGCCGCCCACGGAGCGGCGTTCACGAGGCCGATGCACGTGCGGCTGCTGCGCAGGCAATCCGATGCGAACTGACCCCGAGAGCCACCGCGTCGGCAGCCTGCTGGTCGCCCTGCAGTTCTCGCTGATCGCAGCCCTGATCGCGCTGGCCACGCCCGCGTTCGCAAGCGGCCGGGCCCCCGCAGGCGCCTGGCTTCTGGCCTTGGGCGGATTGCTGCTCGTCGGGTGGGCATTCTTCTGCAACCGCCCGGGCAACTTCAACATCCATCCCGCGCCCCGCGCGGGCGGCCGGCTGGTTCGACACGGGCCCTACCGGTGGGTCCGCCACCCGATGTACACGGCGGTCTTCTGCTGCGCGCTGTCAAGCGCCTGGGCGAGCCCGTCTCGGTGGGGTTGGCTCGGCGCAGCCGCCCTGGTGGGCGTGCTCGCGACGAAGGCCCGGCTGGAGGAGCGCTGGATGGTCGAAGCGCACGCAGGCTATGCCGACTACCAGGCACGAACCTGGCGGTTCGTGCCGGGCCTGTATTGAGACGCGGCTTGAGTGCGCTCAGCGCTTCACGTGCGCGGCAGCCTCATCCTCGCGCACATGCTTCAGCGTGTAGCGGATGAAGAAGCCGGCCATGCCCAGCGTGAAGGCGATCACCGCCAGACTCATCAGGCCCGCGTCCGAAGTGAAAAGGTCTGTCAACGCATGCATCGGAATCTCCCTTTGATCAACACAGGTCCATTGGATTCCTCGAGCGGCGGGCAGACCTTGTCATGGGTCAACATATCTTCACGACACTCACCCGCACAGAGACCGATCCCGTACCCTCCCGCCGACCTCGCGATCCGCCAGCAGGCGGCCCTGCACGGGGCCTCGTCGCTGCCGGGAAACTCACCATGAAAGCCCCCTCCCCATGAATCTCGACTGGAACCACTTCACGCCCTGGGCATCGCTCGCGGGTGGGCTTCTGATAGGCGTCGCCACTGCCCTCTACCTGTTGGGCGACGGCCGCATCGCCGGCATCGCCGGCATCGTGTCGGCACCGCTGCGCGCCTTGCTGACCGGAGGCAACCTGGCGGCCGAACGGGTCCGGCTGCTGTTCATTGGCGGGCTGCTGATCGCGCCGTGGGCGTGGCAGCTGTTTGCGCCGCTTCCCGAGGCCACGGTCGATGCGGGGCCAGTGGCGATCGTCGTGGCCGGCCTGCTCGTCGGCATCGGGGTTCGCATGGGCAACGGGTGCACCAGCGGCCACGGCGTGTGCGGTCTCAGCCGCTTCTCGCTCCGTTCGCTGGTCAACGTCCTGGCGTTCATGGGCGCTGGCGCTGCTGCCGTTTTCGTTGCCCGCCACGTGCTCTGAAGGATGACCATGCGCGAACTGATTGCACTGCTGAGCGGCCTGATCTTCGGCCTGGGACTGATCGTGGGGGGCATGACCGACCCGGGCAAGGTGAAGGGCTTCCTCGATGTGGCCGGCCTGTGGGATCCGAGCCTGGCGCTGGTGATGGGCGGCGCGATCGCGGTCGGCGTGTTCGCCTTCGCTGCGGCCCGGCGACGCACCACGGCCTGGAGCGGCGACTGCATCGACATCCCGTCGAACACCACCATCGACGCCCGGCTGATCGGCGGCGGCCTGCTGTTCGGAGCCGGCTGGGGCATCGGCGGGTTCTGCCCGGGACCGGCGCTGGTGGCGATGAGCAGCGGCCTCGGCAGCGCCGCGATCTTCGTCGTCGCGATGCTGGCAGGCATGGCGCTGCACGACCGGTTTCTCGCACCGCGCTGAGGCGCCTGCCCCGCACCGAAAGGGAAGCTCCATGCTTGTATTCCGCCAGCTCTTCGATCCGACCTCGTCAACCTACACCTACCTGCTCGGTGACTCCGCGGCCGGCGAGGCCGTGCTGATCGATCCGGTGTTCGAGCACGCACGCCGTGATGCAGCCCTGCTGGGCGAACTCGGTCTGCGCCTGGTCGCCACGCTCGACACCCACGTGCACGCCGATCACGTCACCGGCGCCTGGTCGCTGAAGCAGCGCTGCGGCAGCCGGATCATGCTGTCCGAAGCTTCGGCCGCGGTCCATGCCGACCGCCTGCTGCGACATGGCGATCGCGTCAAGTTCGGTTCACGTCATCTCGAGGCACGGGCCACCCCGGGCCACACGAACGGCTGCATGACCTACGTGCTGGACGATCAGAGCATGGCGTTCACCGGTGACAGCCTGCTGATCCGCGGCTGCGGCCGGACAGACTTCCAGCAGGGCAGCGCGGCTGCGCTCTACAGATCGGTGCATGAGCAGATCCTGTCGCTGCCGGCCGGTTGCCTGCTCTATCCCGGTCACGACTACCGCGGGCTCACCGTCACGAGCGTCGCCGAAGAGGCGCGCTACAACCCGCGCCTCGGCGGCGAGGTCAACGCTTCGGACTTCGCGGGTTTCATGAACAACCTCGGGCTGCCGCACCCGAAGCTGATGGACATCGCGGTGCCGGCCAACCTGCGTTGCGGCCGCTCCGAAGGCGACATGGCCGTGCCCGCCGATCCGGACTGGGCGCACCTGACCTACAGCTTTGGTGGCGTGTGGGAGATCCAGCCGCACGAACTGGAAGAGCACCTCGTCGGCACTGCGTCGGACGCGGTCCAGGTCATCGATGTGCGGGAGCCTTCGGAGTTCAGCGACCAGCTCGGCCACATCCGCGGCGCCCGGCTGGTGCCGCTGTCGCAGCTGACGTCACGCCTGTCGGAAATCGACCAAAGCCGTCCGGTGGTCACGGTGTGCCGATCAGGCGCCCGATCGGCACAGGCCTGCGTGCTTCTTGGCAAGTCGGGGTTCGAACGGGTCGCCAACCTCGCCGGCGGCATGCTGCGCTGGCGCGCCCAGTCGCTGCCCGTGGAGAACGGGGCGGGCTGAAGCCTTCAGGCGTCGGCGACCTTCACCACCAGCTTGCCGAAGTTCTCCCCCTTCAGCAGGCCCATGAAGGCCTGCGGTGCGTTCTCGAGTCCGTCGACGACGTCCTCCCGGAACTTGACCTTGCCTTCGGCCAGCCAGGCGCGCATCGGGCCGAGAAACTCGTTCTGGCGACCTTCGTAGTCGAAGATGATGAAGCCCTGCATGCGGATGCGCTTGACCAGCAGAGCGCGGGTCAGCGCAGGCAGGCGGTCGACGGCAGCGGCTGAAGGTGCGCCGCCGTAGAGCGACATCAGTCCACACACCGGCACGCGCGCATGCGTGTTGAGCAGCGGCAGGACCGCATCGAACACCGCGCCGCCGACGTTCTCGAAGTACACGTCGATGCCCTTCGGGCAGGCCGCTGCCAGCTGCGCCGGCAGGTCGTCGCTGCGTCGGTCGAGACAGGCGTCGAAGCCGAGTTCATCGACGACGAAGCGGCACTTGTCCGCGCCGCCGGCGATGCCGACGACACGGCAGCCCTTGAGCCTGGCGATCTGCCCGACCACCGAACCCACGGCACCGCTGGCCGCCGCGACGACCACGGTCTCGCCGGGCCGGGGCTGGCCGACATCGAGCAGGCCCATGAACGCGGTGAACCCCGGCATGCCGAGCACGCCGAGGGCGAGCGACGGATGCGGCATGTCCGCGTCGAGCCGAGTGAGTCCGCTGCCGTCGGACAACGCATAGTCCTGCCAGCCGGTGTAGCCCATCACCAGGTCACCGGGACGGAAGTCCGGGTGCTGCGAAGCCTGGACGCGCGACACCGCGCCGCCGGTCATCACCTCGCCGAGCTGCACCGACGGCGCGTAGGACGGCGCGTCGCTCATGCGGCCGCGCATGTACGGGTCGAGCGACAGGCAGAGCGTGCGCAGCAGCACCTGGCCTGCCGCGGGCGCCGGCACGGGTTGCTCTTCGAGCCGAAAGTGCTCCGGCCCCACCGACGCGGCGGGACGCGAGGCGAGAACGATCCGGCGATTGACAGTCTGGCTCTGGGGCATGGCGAAATCCTGGGATGGGGGTACGGGGTCCGACGTGGCGGGCAGCATCGTAATCGCCCTGCAGTTGACCCGCGATGCCGAATGCCGCGACCATCGGCAATGCACACATTCGCCCAAGCCCTGTTCGGTCTGCTTTTCCTCGCCCTGCCGGCGATCGGCCACGCGATCGAGGAACCATCCTACGAAGTGGTGCGCAAGATCGACGATGTCGAAGTCCGGCAGTACGCGCCGTACATCGTGGCCGAGGTACAGATCGAGGCCGACGCCGACGAAGCCGGCAACCTCGCATTTCCGATCCTCGCGGGCTACATCTTCGGCAAGAACAAGGGCAAGCAGGAATTCGCGATGACCGCACCGGTGACACAGGCAGCCGCTCCAGTGCGACTCGAGATGACGGCGCCGGTGACGCAGGCTGCTGCCAGCGGCACACCGGGCAGTCATGTCGTCCAATTCGTGCTGCCCCGGGGAGTGACGCTGCAGACGGCGCCCGAGCCGCTCGATGCGCGGGTCAGGCTTCGCGAGATGCCTGCTCAGCAGGTGGCGGTGATCCGCTACTCGGGCTTCTGGTCGGACGCCAACTACAAAGAGCATCTCGAAAAGCTCCGGGCGACGCTGAAGGCAGCCGATCTGACGCCTTCGGGGGAGCCGGTGTTCTCCAGGTACAACCCGCCGTTCACGCCGTGGTTCATGCGGCGCAACGAGATCTGGCTCGCACTGCCTTCCGTGCGCTGACGCACAGACCCCCGGCGGCGAGCCGCACTATGGTGGGGTCACCTTGACATTCAACACTCGCAATCCGACGACGGGCCAACCATGATCCGCATCGAACTGCACGTCGAACTGAGCTACGAGGTCGATGCCCAGGGGGCCGACTTCGTGTTCAACATACACGCCGCGAAGACGCGCTGCCAGACGATCGCGGCCGAGAGCCTGGTGATCAGCCAGCTCGTTCCATCGCAGATCCACACCGACCCGTCGACGGGCAACCGGTATCTGCGCCTGCGCGCGCTGCCCGGCCAGCTGAAGCTGTCCTACATGGCGACGGTGGACATCACCCACCATGTCGCCGATCCGGCGCAGCTCGCGGAAGTGCCGGTGCACCTGCTGCCGCCCGATGTGATGGGCTACCTCTACCCCAGCCGCTACTGCCAGTCCGATCGGCTGGTGAAGTTCGCGATCAACGAGTTCGGAACGTTGTGGCGCGGGCACAGCCGCGTCGAGGCGATCCAGGCGTGGGTGCGCAGGCACGTCACCTTCACGTCGAACACCTCCAACTCCAACACGTCGGCGGTCGACACGCTGATCGAGCAGGTCGGGATCTGCCGGGACTTCGCGCACGTGATGATCGCGCTGTGCCGCGCCCTGAGCATTCCGGCGCGCTTCACGACCGCGACCGACTACGGTGCCGACCCGGTCCTCGGCCCACCCGACTTCCATGCCTATGTCGAGGTCTACCTGGGCGACCGCTGGTACCTGTTCGACCCCTCCGGGACCACCATCCCGATGGGTCTGGTGCGCTTCGGCACCGGGCGCGATGCGGCCGACGTGGCGTTCGCGACGATCTTCGGCAGCGTCGTGACCCACGCACCGGTGATCCACGCCTGGGCGGTCGACGACCCCTCACGCGGCATGACGATGCCGTTCCGCTGCCTCGAAGCGCTGTCGACCGACGGCGGCGCGCCGTCGGCGGCGTCGTAGGCCCGAGCGCGACACCGATGGCGATGTTCGGGCTGGAGCACAGCCGGATGGCCTACGGGGCCGACTTCGCGTTGCACGGCGTGGCCGTGGCAACCCTGGCAGCCGCGCTGATGCTGGCCGGACCGGTCGATCGGTGGATGCCGCTCGCGTCGATCGCATTCGCCGGCCTGCTGGCCTGGACCGCCCTCGAATACGCCCTGCATCGGTTCGTGCTGCACGGCGTGCG
>Ga0073904_10001916_pt1 | contig 15685 bp, 14 predicted proteins | sample KloWWTrecipitate_FD_66668 | JGI IMG/M metagenome (GOLD analysis project Ga0073904, IMG submission 66668) | Active sludge microbial communities from Klosterneuburg, Austria, studying microevolution and ecology of nitrifiers - Klosterneuburg... | ecosystem: Engineered > WWTP > Aerobic digester >...
TGGCTCCCCGACCTGGATTCGAACCAGGAACACCGCGGTTAACAGCCGCGTGCTCTACCGTTGAGCTATCGGGGAACGGTCCAAGTTTCCGTCCCGGGGACTGAAGAATCAACTCGCCGCGAACGGCCCGGGGCCGTTACTCATCGAAACCGAGTACTGTTGCGCCGGAATCGGCCATCGCCCGGATCTCGCCGTCGCTGAATCCGAGTTCCCGAAGCCACCTTCGCGTATCGCGCCCCAGGGGCGGCGAAGCCCCCTGCGCTGCCGGCGGGCTATCCGACATGTGCCAGGGGGGCGCCGCCATGCGCTGCGGGCCGGTCAGGTCGTGCTCCAGGTCCACTACGTAGCCGTTTTCGAGCACCTGCGGGTTATCCAGCATCTCCTCCACGAACCATACCGGGCTGGCGGGCACGCCGTGCGCATCGAAGATCGCCATCCACTCGTCCGTCGTTCGCGATGCGAACATCGCCTCTATCTGGTCGATGATTTCGCGCGGCGCGGCCTTCGCGTTGCTCCCTTCCATCGGGTCCTCGATTCCGAGGGCCGTGCGCATGCGCTCGCGGGTCGATGGCGAGAGGCACCCGACCGTAAGCGCGCCGTCCTGCGTGATGTACCCGCGGTAGTAGATGCCCATGCCGATAACCGACTCGCCCATCGCCCGCCGCCGCTTCACGAACGCGTCAAACGATTCGCCTTCAATTCGCGATCGCTCGAGGTCGGCCAGGAACGCGGCCCTGCGCTCGCCATCGGCCACCGGCACCGACATGAAGCCGGAAGCCTGGATCATCAGGGCATTCGCCAGCAGCGATGTCTCGACAAGCTGCCCCCTGCCGGTCACGTTGCGATGGTGGAGCGCCGCGCAGACCGCAAGCGCGATCGAATAGCCAGTGGTGAAATCGGCGGGGGCAGCCGGCCCCGAAAGTGCCGGGAAGCCACGCTCATCGAGCCAGAGACGATGCATCAGCAGCCCGGAAGCTGCCTGCGCGACGATGTCGTAGCCCGGCCGGTGGGCCCAGGGCCCCTGCCTCCCGAACGCCGTGCTATCCACGTAAATGAGGTCCGGCCTGTGCGCGCGCAGCGTCTCGTAATCGACCTTCAGCCGGCAGGCCACATCCGGGCGGCTATTGATTACCGCCACGTCGCAACTTCGGACGAGGCGGTGGACCGCCTCCTGGCATTCCGGCCGCGAAAGATCGAGCACCAGCGATTGCTTGCCCCGGTTGAGCGCCTGGTACGGCTTCGACTCGTTGGGAAAGAACTGGCTGGTCAGGCGCCACGGCTCACCCTCCGGCGGCTCGACCTTTATCACCTCGGCGCCAAGATCCGAGAGCAGCATGCAGGCCAGCGGCCCCGCGATTACCTGTGTCATATCGAGCACGCGGATTCCCGCAAGCGGTCCAGAGCTCATTGTTTCCTCCTGTAGTCGTTGCCGGAGCCGGAATGGCGGCGGCGCTGGGGTCACGCTTTCGCGGAGCCGGGGCGAACCCTGCAACCGCCGCCCGCGCCGGGCGCGCCGCCTTACTCGCCGCGAGCCGCCTTTCTGCGCTCGTAGTTCTCGAAGGCACGCTGCACCATCGGACGCTGGCGGCCTTCTGGCTTCTGCAGCGCATAGCCGGGGTCGCTTTCACCGGTCGAGCTCAGCATGTGCAGGGCATGCGCCCCATAGATGTGGCTCGTGAATCCCTGCGCTTCCTGGGCCTGGTTTATCGCCAGCTTGATCATGCGCAGCTGGAACGGGTCGTTTTCCGCCACGCGGCCGGCATAAGCGGCCACCTCGGCATCGAGCTTCGCCCGCGGAACCACCCAGGTGACGAACCCCAGGTCCTCGGCCTCCCGCGCATCCACAAGCCTGCTTTCGAAGAGGATCGCCTTCGCCTTACGCGGGTGCATATCCCACGGCACCGAGAAGTACTGGAAGTTCGTGGGCAGGAAGAGGGCGTCATCGGCGGCGATGATCACGTCGCAGGCCGAGGCAATCATCCAGCCGCCAAAGATGCAATATCCCTGGACAGCGGCGATGGTGGGTTTGGGCACGTTGCGCCAGCGAAGCGTTGCATCCACATACAAGTCCCACGACCTGCCGTAGCGGCCCCGCAGCCCCTCGGCCGCCGGGCGCGCCTTCCGATCGGCTAACTCATCGGGAGTGCCGAGGTCATGTCCGCCGGAGAAGTGATCACCCGAGCCGCGCAGCACGATGACCCGCACGCCCGGGTCTCGGGCGGCCCGCCCGAAGGCATCGTCCATCTCCTCCAGGAGCACGCGGCTCTGGGCATTGCGGACGTTAGGCCGGTTCGTCGTGATCGTGCCGATACCGTCGGCGGTTTCGTACAGGACCTGGGTATAGTTGCTCATCGTCTCCTCAATCCGGCGGTCCTTCGCCACTGATGCCCGCCTCCGCGAGCGCGCGATACTCCTCCGGGCCCATGCCCAGCAGTTCAGCCAGCACTTCGGCCGAATGCTCTCCGAGCCGGGGCGCCGGCCGAACGGGCGGGTGCGGCGAAACCGGGTATTGCCACGGAATCAGCGCCTGCAGCCACTCTCCCGCCTCCGCATGAGCGACCGGCCCGATGATGCCGCGCGCGCGCAGGGCTGCATCGCCGGCCACTTCGAGCGCGTCGTGCACCGGCGCCGCGATGACGCCGGCCGCAATCAGCAGGGCCGCGAGCTCATCCCGGTCGGCATCCCGCGTGATGCACTCGATGGCAGTTTCCAGCTGCGCCTCGTTCGCTTTCCGCGTGGCGCTAGTGGCGAAGTCCGCGCTTTCGAGGGAGGGAGGAGTGCCGAGCGCATGCCTGAGCCGCGCCCACTGCTCCCCGGTCTCGCAGGCAATCGCTATCCAGCGATCGTCACCCGCGCAACGGAAGATCCCGTGAGGCGCGAACGCCGGGTGGCGGTTGCCCATCCGTTCGCGCTGGCGGCCATTCCGCAAGAACTCCATTGCCGCCTCTCCCGCGAAGGCCAGGTTCGCTTCCTGCATAGAGAGATCGATGTACTGGCCTTCGCCCGTCTGGTTGCGGTGATGGATAGCCGCCAGGATAGCGGCGAAGGCGTTGAGCCCGGCTACAGCATCCGGGTACATGATTCCCGAGTTCAATGGCGGACCGCCGGGGTAGCCCAGGAGCGCCGAAAGCCCGGAAGTCGGCTCGATCGTCCCGCCAATGCCGGGGATGTTCGCCCATGGCCCGGTGTGCCCATAGGCCGAAAGACTGCAGAGGATGATCCCCGGACGGATCGCATCCATCTGCCCGTACGCGAACCCCAGGTTCCCCAGCACGCGGGGCGAAAAGTTCTCGACCACGAAATCGGCCAGCGGAAGCAGCCGCCGGAAGAGGCCGGCGCCCTCGGCTGTTTGCAGATCCAGCGTGAGGCAACGCTTGTTCAGGTTCACCGAGTTGTAGAGGTAGTTGCAGTTCCACGGGTTCCTGGCGCCGAGCGCGCTCAACCGATCGCCAACCGGGGCGTCATACGCGCCGCGCCACGAATCCGGCCGCTTGCGCACCTCGATCTGCACGATATCCGCGCCCATGAACCCGAGCAGCTCGGTGCAATACGTCCCGGCCCACGCCTGCGTGAGGACGATGCCGCGCACCCCATCCAGCGGCGCCTTCATCGCGAACCCCCGGACCCGCGGGCAGGGCCTGGCGGCGCGCTGCCGCGCAACTCCCACGGCGTTGCCGACATCCGGAACGGCGCCCCGGGATACGGCTTCCCATCCACCTCGGCCCAGAATCCGCGCTCCGCGAGATGAGCGTTATCACGCAGTTCGGCCATGCGCAGCACCGGGCCGGCAACCACCCGGCGTGCCGCCAGTTCATCAAAGAGGTCCTTCCGGGTGAAGCGCGACATTGCCCGGGCGACGCGGTCCTCGTACTCATCGCGGTGGGCCGCGCGGTACCAGCTTGTCTCCCAGCGGGGATCTTCGGCGAGATCCTCCAATCCGAGGACGTTCATCGCATCGCGCCAGAAGTGTGCGCGGCTCAACGTGAGCGCAAAGTAGCCATCGGCCACGGGCACCGGCCCCGATGCGAGGTCCACCCCTTCGCGCCGGGGAGCCGGCCTGCCGGTGTACTGCCCGCGCAGGATGCCGGGCGACCCCGCGGACGTCATGACGTCGAGCTCCGCGATGTCAATTTCCTGTCCCCGGCCATCCCGGTCGCGCGCGATCAGTGCTCCGATGATGGCGGCCGCCGCCAGCACTCCAGAGCAGAGCCCGACCTGGTGGCCAACAGGCCGCAATGGCGGCATATCCGCATTGCCATTGAGCGCCGCCCAGCCGGAAAGCGCGGCCACGGTCAACTCGTTCCCCGGAATGCCCGCCCGTTCACCCCTGAGCCCGTACGGCGTGACGTGGGCCCACACCAGCCGTGGATTTCCTGGCCCGTCGTAGCCCAATCCGCGTTCGGCCAGCTCGTGGGCGCCGAAGCTCGAAACAACCACGTCAGCGCGCCGGGCCAGCTCCCCCGGGAGGGCGCGCCCCGCGGGGTGGGCCTCATCGAACAGCGCCGAGCGCTTGTTCGCCAGGAAGTACGCGGCAACGACACTCTCCCCGGCATCATCGAACGGTGGCTCGTGGCGAAGCGGATGCCCCTCCGGGCCTTCGAGGAAGGTCACATCGGCGCCGAGATCGGCGAGCAGCCGCGTACACCACGCGCCACTGGCCGACGTCGAAAGGTCGAGCACCCGGATTCCGGAAAGCGAATGACTCAAAAGGCTGTCTCTCCTGGCCGGCCGGGCTCCCCCGGCGGAACAGGCGGACGATACCGTGCCAGCGCGCCGCTGAGTAGACTGCCGCCAGGGATCGCTCCCGCCGATTGGTGCGCCGGGATACCATGCCACCCCTGAGCCACGCCTTCCTCCTTCGCTGGTGCCGGGCCCCGGTATTGCTGGCAGCGGGCACAGCCATTCGCCGGCGGCGTGCCAGCCGGTCCAGGCTGCGCTAAGCTTGAGCCCCTTCGCCGGCCCCCGAATGCTGCGCAAGCGCCACGCAGCTTCGCAAGTGGCGATCACTTATCGGGCCGTAGCGATCACTTATGGCGCAGACCGGGGATGGCAAGGAGCACACCCGTGAACCTCGAAAGGCTCCAGACCTTCCGGCTCGTGGCGCAACTGGGCAGCTTCAGCCGTGCCGCCGAGGACCTCTTCCTCAGCCAGCCCGCCGTCTCCCTGCAAATCCGCCACCTCGAAAAGGAACTCGGCGTCGTCCTCCTCGAACGGGGCGGCAACCGCGTCCGGCCCACCAGCGCCGGGGAAGCTGTGCTGCGTTTCACCGAACAGGTGCTCGAGAGCCACGCGAGCCTCCTGCGCGAACTCGCCACTCTCCAATCCGGCTCCTCGCTCGTCACCATCGGCTGCTCGGCCAGCTCCACCCACCAGGTCATTCCCCAGCTCGTTGCCGAGCTCATGCGTATCGCGCCCGGCGTTCAGCTCCGCGTGATGACGCTCCCACCGGATGAGGCGGCCGCCCGCCTGCAGAAGGGCGAGCTGGATTTCACCCTGACCACCGATGCATTCCTTTCCGATCGCGTGGCTGCCGAGCCCTTCTCCGTGGCCCGGCTCTTCGTTGTCGCGCCGCCAACGCACCCGCTGGCGCGCAGGGGCCGCGCCTCTCCCGAAGAAGTTGCCTCCTACCCGTTCGCGCTGCTCCCCGCTCCCTGGACTGCCCAGCGCCGATTCCGCGAATGGGCCGCGAACCAGGGAGTCGAGATCAACGTGACGATGGAGCTTTCCACCTACGACGGCCTGAAGCAGACCGCTCGCAAGGGCCTGGCCCTCTCCCTGGTTGCCGAATCGGCCATCGCTGGCGAAGTGGCGCGCGGCGACCTCGTCGTCATCAACACGGCTGGCCTGCCGATCGAATTCGTGATCTATCTCGCTCACCGGACCGGTCCCCTTTCGCCCGTTCACTCGGTAGTCAAGAAGGCGGCGCTCCAGAGCAGGCTCACGCGCGCCCTGAACCGGAGGGAGTCCGCCGCGCGCGCTGCCTCGCCCCAATCCCTCGCGCCCGCCTGACTTTCCACCCCGCGGCCAATAACTCGTGTTTATGCAGGCGGTAATAACCCTTCCTGCGGCGTTCGGCCGGGTGGTACACATGGCCAGTCTGGAAGGCAACGGGCCGGAGGCGGGACAGCCGGCATGGAAGGCCGCGGCACTCACCCTGCCCGCCATTTGTGGGCGGGCCTGGCCGCACTTCCCCGGGCATCAACTGGAGGGACATCGAAGTGACAGCAGAAAACTACTGGCAGCGGAACGCTAGGCGCGGCATTTCCCGCCGCCGCTTCATCGGAGCGATGGGCATCGCCTCGGCGGCGGCAATGGGCGGCAGCGCCCTCGCTTGCGGCAGCGATGATGACGAGCCGGATACCGGTGGCAACGGCGGGGACACGCCGGGCGCCACGCCAACATCCGCGACCGAAAAGCCGACCCGCGGCGGCAGCCTCATCGTTCGCCGCCCATCGGCCATGACCTTCGCCGACCCACATCGCAGCAGCAGCGGCTACGACCCGACCATCAACCACCTTTATGCCGCCCCGCTGCTGGCCACGGCGGACGGCAAGCTAACCGCGAGCCTCACCGAATCCTGGGAGCAGCCCGACATCACCTCGGTGAAGCTCACACTCCGCAAGGACCTGAAGTTCACCGACGGCACGCCGGTGAACTCCGCGGCCGTGAAGTACGCCTTCGAACGCCAGGCCGATGCAAAGCTCGGCGCCCCCCGGCGCAGCCTTCTGAAAGACGTGACAGTCGAAACCCCGGATGAGTACACGGCCGTCCTCAAGTTCGCCAGGCCCAACCCCGTCTTCCTCGAAAGCCTCACCATGAACGAGCCAGCCGGCCTGGGTGCGCTCATTTCGCCTACGGCCCATGCAAAACTCGGCGATGACAAGTTCAACGAGGCCCCGGTCAGCGTCGGGCCGTTCAGAATCGAGAAGCTCGCGCTGGATGGCGAGTCGGTCTTCGTCGCCGACCCCGATTGGCCCCTGACTGCCCCGGGCGGCGACAAACTCCCCTACCTCGACAAGGTGATCGTCAAGGTGATCCCCCAGACGGCCGTCGCCGTCGCCGAGCTCCAGTCGGGCGGGATCGACCTCGACTACGTCTTCCTCGGCGAAAACGTCGCCCAGATCAAATCCCAGCCAGACCTCGCCGTGAACGTCAACAAGGGTGCCATTACCCAGCGCATCGGCATGAACCTGGGCAAACCGCCGACCGACATTGTGGCCTTCCGGAAGGCCATCAGCCATGCGCTCGATCGCGAAGAATTCGCGATGGTCTTCACCGATGGGCTCGGCGAAGGCGGCCGCGGCCCGCTGACCAGCCTGACCTGGGCATACGACGGCAACGCCCCCTATTACGCATACGACCTCGCCAAGGCCAAGGGCTTCCTCGCGCAATCGGGCGTAGCCGAAGGCACGAAACTTTCCATCTGCACCTACACCTCCGGTGTCTACCCCCGGATTGGCGAGATGATCCAGGCGCAGCTCAAGAAGCTCGGCCTCGACATCCAGGTGGATAACCTCGAGGTCCCGGTCATCACGGAGAAGTACCGCAAGAACGGCGAGTACCTGCTCGGGCTCGAAGGCGGCGGTGCGCCCCAGGGCGACCCGTACCAGTACCTGGAAACCAATTTTGGCTCGGCCAACCAGCCGGGCGGCACGAAGATGCCCGAGATCGACGCGCTTCTCGCGAAGGCGCTGACCGCGCCCACCGAGGAGGAGCGGAAGAAGGTCTACGGCGAAATCGTGAAGCTGGACTACGACAATTCCTACAAGGTCTGGCTGCTCGAATCGCCGACCATCGCCGGGCACACCAAGAAGACCCGCGGCCTCAGCTGGTTGAGGACCGGCAGCGCGATGGATGTTACCGCCGCCTGGAAACAGGCCTGATTGTGCGGGGAGGGGTGTTTCCCCCGCCCCTCCCCCACCCCCTGGAAACTGCACTGTGACTGCTTACATTGCCCGGCGCATTCTACAGATGCCGGTCGTCATCCTGATGGTGACCCTCGCCCTCTTCATCATTATGCACATGCTCCCGGGCGACCCGATCTACGCCATGATCGGCGAATCCGAAGCGTCCATCGATGAAGAAGCGATCGGCGAACTGCGCGAGGAGCTCGGCCTCAACGACCCCGTCCTCATCCAGTACGTCGATTGGACATCGAAGCTGGCACGCGGCGACCTTGGCCGATCATTCCGCGATCGAACGGCGGTCACCGAGGCGATCAAGGATCGGCTGCCAGTCACCATCCAGCTCGGCCTGCTCTCGCTCTTCGTCGCCATCTGTGTGGGAGTGCCGGCGGGCACCATCGCCGCGGTCAAACGGAACTCTCCCATCGACATGCTTGTCACGTTCTTCGCCATGTTCGGCGTTGCCGTGCCCAACTTCTGGTTTTCGATGATGCTCATCTGGCTGTTCGTGGTGGAACTCCGCTGGCTCCCGGCCTCCGGCTTTGTGGGCATCTGGGACAACCCGGTCGAGGCCACCCGCCACATGATCCTCCCGGTCACCACGCTCGGGCTCACGCTTTCGGGATCGATCATGCGGTACACCCGCTCAAGCGTTCTCGAAACCCTGAACCAGGATTACGTCCGCACGGCCCGGGCGAAGGGCCTCGCCAACCGCACGGTAGTCATCCGTCACGCGTTGCGGAACTCCCTCTTGCCCGTGGCCACGATCATCGGCCTGCAGCTCGGATCGCTCCTTGCCGGCAGCATCATCATCGAAAGCATGTTCGCGCTTCCCGGCATCGGACGCCTCGCGATCCAATCCATCAACGGGCGCGATTACCCAATGCTGCAGGGAGTCGTCCTCCTGTTCACGATCACCGTCCTGCTCGTCAATCTCGTGACCGACATCAGTTACGCGATCCTCGATCCCCGAATCCGCTACTCCTGAGAGGCAAACCGCCGAATGGCACAGGCAATTGAGTTTCTCCCGGCCGGCCGGCGCCACAGCCGGTTCACGGCGGCCCGCCTCTGGCGAATCGCACGACACCATCCGATGGCGGCGGTGGCCCTCGCCATCATCATCACGTTCATCGTAATTGCGCTGCTTGCGCCCGTGATTGCCCCGTACGACCCGGCCGAGACCAATGGGCGCTACCGCCTGAAGCCTCCGGAATGGAGCCACCCGTTCGGGACAGATAGCCTGGGCCGCGATGTGCTCAGCCGCGAAATCTACGGGGCGCGGGTCTCGCTCCAGGTGGCCGTCCTCGCCGTCTCCGTCGCCGCGAGCATCGGGGTGCCGCTCGGCATCCTCAGCGGTTACCGCGGCGGCTGGGTCGATGTCGTGGTGATGCGCCTGACCGACGCGGTGATCGCCTTCCCGGGACTCGTGCTCGCCCTTTCGCTCGTCCTCGTCCTGGGCCCGAGCATCACCAACATCATGGTTGCCCTGGGGATTGGCGCCGCGCCCAACTATGCCCGCCTGGTTCGCGGCCAGGTCCTCTCACTTCGGAACATGGATTACATCCTGGCGGCGCGCGCAATTGGCGCTGGTGATATCCGGATCATGGTCCGCTACCTCTGGCCGAACACGTTGCCGAGCGTCATCGTCGCCGGAACCCTCACGATGGGAACGGCCATCCTCGCGGAAGCCAGCCTGAGCTTCCTCGGCGTGGGGGTCCGCCCACCAACGCCCACCTGGGGTGGCATGTTGAACGAGGCCTTTTCGCAGATCTACGTTGCCCCGTTCCTCTCCTTCTTCCCCGGCCTCGCGATCTTCATCATCACGCTTTCATTCAACCTCCTGGGCGATGGCGTGCGCGATATCCTCGATCCGCGGCTGCGAACGACCCAGGGGCTCTGAGGACCGGGCGCGCACAAGCCAGCCCGTGCAGGCAATGGGGGTCTCAGACTTCCTTGATGGCGATGTCGATTGCGAACTCGCCGAAGCTCACTACCAGCGGGACAACCAGCCGGGTGAGGTTCAACGTCGCGATGGAGCTTCCTTTGCCGAGCAGCAGGATCGGCGGCGACATGTCGTTCGGGAACCCATTCTGTTCGAGCCGGATCCCGGCCTGGCCGGTGATCATGTTCGCCAGCTCGGCGATTGCGCTCTGGGACATCGAATCGAGTTCCTCAACCGGTTCGCCGATCATGCGCGAGGCGAAACCCAGTGCGGTCTCCATCGACATCGAGTAAATCACGAGGCCGGCAACGCCCCCGGTGATAGCGATCAGGGCGCTCACATCGCTGCTGGTCTGGGGCGAACGGACGCGGTGCAGCTGGCCCCGGCCCACCGGCTCGCCGCATTCCTGCTGGATTACTTTGGCGGCAGCCTCGACAAACGGGCCGATCAGCTCGACCCGGGCCTGGTCGGGGGCCTGGGCGGCGGCGTGTGCGGCCTCGGCAACGGAGATCTTTGCCAGCATGAATGTCCTCCTCCGGTTTCGCCGGGACTCGGGCCTCGAATGAGGCCGGCTCTGCGGATTAGCCGACCTGGAGTGTGCGTCCGAGATCGGACGCGTAGGCCCCAAGGTCGTCGATGTCTCGCGATGTGATGGTGACTGTGGCTGGCAGCACCCCCTGGGAGCCCCACCGCAGTGCGATCTCCCAACGCGCCCATGTCTTCAGCAGTACGGTCTTTTCCACCGTGGGGAACCGCGCACGCGACATCTGCTGGACGATCTTCCGGTGCGCGTCCTGCGAAATGAGCACGGTTACGTTGGACATCCCGGAGCGCCCACCATCGACCTTGAACACGAGCCGGTGGAACCCCGAGCCCCCATTCATGATCTCCGAGGCCATTAATACGGCCCGCACTGGAACGGTGCTATCCATGGTCCCCATCCCCGAATGGCTTCACCAATCCATCATCGTCAACCATTCCCGAGACCTGTAGCGCCAATTTCCGGCCCCTGGTGCCGGCGAACCCTGCAAACCGCTCGCAGTTCCCCGCCATCACGCGAAGGGGCTCGCTGACCAGGTGGTCCAGGACGATCACATCGCCAGGCGCCAGCCGGGCAAGGTCCGGCGCCTCCACTTTGGCCTCACCCAGGATCGCCCTCACCAGCACCGGCAGCGGCATCAGCTGGTCTTCCCGCACACGCGTATCGGCGCTGGCCGATCGCGAAGGCCGGTTATCGAACAGGCTCTGGCCGGTGAGCTTCGGCAGCACCTGTTCGAGCACCGTGAGCGGGAAGCAGAGCGAGATCCCGCCAGTCTGCTCGGCCAGCCGCACTTCGTACCAGGCAGTGATGACGAACTCCGAAGGCTGGATGGCGTGCATCACCTGGGGGCCAAGCGCCAGCTCGGTCACGTCCGGGGTCAGTTCCACCACCCGCATCCAGGGCTCAACCAGCGAGCGGGCAATATCCATCCCGATGTGGCGGATGAGCGAGATCTCGATGTCAGTCAGATCGCGATTGAGGACGCGGGCTACTCGTTTTCCCTTGCCACCAAGCAGCCGATCGATGATGCCGAACGCAACATCGAGCCCGAAAGCTGCCACTGCATAGCCCTGCAGGGGCGACATATCGAGGATGATGACGACGGAGGACGTCCCGATCTGGGTTACGTATTCCTCATAGATTCCGCGTTCGAGCGCGCTGAGCCGCGCTTCTACCGGCGCGCGAAGCCGCCCGGAGAAGTTGGCCGCGATGGTTCCGGCCACGCCCTGCTGGATGATCTGGAGGCCGCGAAGCTGTTCCTTGGAAAGCTTTTCGGGATGGCGGAAGTCGTAAAGCTTCACCCGGCGGCCGGCCTCCTTCCGCGAAGGCGGCTGGATAGCGGCCACGGCATCCCCATCCATCTGACTTACATCAGCGTTGAGGAGGGCATCGATCTCTCGTTGGCTAAGGACAGCGTTTTCAGAAGCCACAGTGGTGTATCTCTTGCCGAGAGTGTCCCTGCTCTGACTATCGGCGGTGTATGGGCGAAATCCCTAGTGCTGCGGCGGTGTCACCCTCGTAGCAATTTGCTCGCATCAGGGGAATCCCCGCCAGCTTTGGGGGCGCCGCCCAATGCCGCGGTTGAACACCAAACTCGTAGCTTTAGAAGCGTTCCCGGTGCTCGCCGCCGGACAGTTCGAGGAGGACCGCCATTGGCCACGAAAATTGAAACCACGGAATTCGCCGCTCAGCCCGCTACCGAGGAGCACGTTGTTGTGTTCCGCCTCGCGGCCGAGTACTACGCGCTCGATATCCAGACGGTCCAGGAGATCGTCCGGATGCAGACCATCACCTCAATCCCCGGCTCGGATTTCTGGGTCGAGGGCATCACCAACCTGCGCGGACGCGTCGTGCCGGTTATCGATCTGCGCAAGCGCTGCGGTGTCGATGCCGGCGAGTACTCGCCCGAAACCCGCATCGTGGTCGTCAGCTCGGCGGGCGGGATGGTCGGCCTGATCGTCGATGCGGTCACCGAGGTCATGCGTATCCCGGGCGACCAGGTCGAGCCACCCAGCTCCATCGTCTCGGTACCCGATAACACCTACCTCCGCGGGATTGCCAAGCTGGATGACCGGCTCGTCTCGCTGATGGACCTCGAAGGCGTCCTCCCCGCCGCGCTTGAGGAGGGACTCTTGCAAAGCGCCTCCCGGGCAGCCTGATCCGGGATCTTCCCGGTCCCGTTTCTTCAATCCCGATCACGAGGAGTGCCGCCGCATGGCAAGCACCAAAGGCCAACGCCTGCAGTTCGATCTCGACGATGACGATCTGAAGCTCTTTTGCGAAGAGGCGGATGAGCAGATAGAGCTGCTCGATTCGTCCCTCGTCCAGCTCGAAGGCGAGCCAGACCCGGATCTCGTCCAGCAGATTTTCCGGGCCGCGCACACTCTCAAGGGATCAAGCGCGACCATCGGCCACAAGAAGATGGCCAATCTCACCCACGCGATGGAGACGGTGCTCGATGCCGTGCGCCAGGGGCGAAAACGGCCATCATCCGATGTCGTCGATGCCCTCCTGGCCGGCCTTGATGCCCTCCGCGTCCTGGCGAACGAAGTCGTGACTTGCATCGATTCGGGTATCGAGACCGTTCCGCTCGAGGCTGACCTGATGGCAGTCCTCGAGGCGCCGGATGAGGAGGGCGGCACGCCCGCCACCGACCCGGCCGCCCCGGCCTCCGAATCCCCCGCGTTCACGCTCCCGGCGGCCAACATCGAGACTGCGCTTGCCGGAATCGGCGATGGTATGTCCGCCTACTTCGTTGAAGTGGGCATCGAGCCCGAATGCCAGCTCCCGTCGATCCGCAGCTTCCAGGTCATCCAGGAGCTTGATGCGCTCGGCCAGGTGCTGGAAACCTGGCCCGGGCGCGACCTCATCGAAGCCGGCGCGGGCGAGTTCTCTATCGTCGGCTTCCTCCTTTCCCGGCAATCCGATGAGCAACTGCAGACCGCCGTGCGCGCAGTGACCGATGTCCAATCGATCGCGACCCGCCTGCTCAACACTGAAGACCTCGATCAGCCCCAGCGCGCCACGGCCGCACCCCCGGCGGCGGCCGGGTCCTCCCGCCAAACGCTCTCGCTGGTTGAGGATGGCTCGCCCGCCGAAGCGCCCCGCGGCCAGCCCCGCAAGGCAACCCAATCCGTCCGCATCGATGTGGAGCGGCTCGATGGCCTGATGAACCTCGTCGGCGAGCTTGTCATCGACCGGACCCGCCTCCAGCAGATCCGGGAGCAGCTCAGCGCCGTCCTCAAAGATGCCAACCTCAACGAGCTGACCGAGAACTTCGAGGAGACTACGTCCCACCTCGCACGCGTTACCGACGAGCTGCAAGAGCAGATCATGCGCAGCCGCATGCTGCCGATCCGCTCGGTCCTCACGCGGCTGCCGCGCCTGGTGCGTGATGTCGCCGCCAAGTGCGGCAAGCGGGTCGAGCTCGTCACGGCCGGTGAAGAGACCGAGCTCGACCGGTCGGTCATCGAAGAGATCTCGGATCCCCTGGTCCACATCCTCAGGAACGCGGTAGACCACGGCATCGAAACGCCGGAAGAGCGGCGCGCGGCAGGCAAGCCCGAAACCGGGCTGGTGACCGTGACCGCCTGGAACCAGGAGACCTACATCTACCTTTCCGTGAAGGATGACGGCAAGGGAATCGACACCTCCACGCTGCGGCGCAAGGTTGTGGAAAAAGGGTTGATGAGCCGCGAGGCGGCCGAGGCTGCCACCGAGGAACAGGCGATCCAGTGGGTCTTCCTCCCCGGGCTTTCCACCGCCAAAGTCATCTCCGATGTCTCCGGGCGAGGCGTGGGGATGGACATCGTCCGCACCAACATCGAGCGGTTGAACGGACAGATAACGGTCCAGAGCACCCCGGGCAAGGGCTCGGAGGTGATCATCCAGCTCCCGCTCACACTCGCCACGACCAAGGCGCTGATGGTGATGGCCAACGCCACTGTCTACGCCATCCCGCTGGTCTCCGTCACGGAGGCACTCGCGGACCATGAGGCCGACATCCACGCCATCAACGGCAGGAAGACGCTCCGGCTGCGCCAGCGCCTTCTCCCGATGATCGATCTCGCCCGCGCGCTCGGCGATTCCCGCCCGCGCCAGATCGGCGGTGGGAAGTTCGTGGTGGCCGCCCGCCATGGCGATCGCCAGATCGCCTTCGTCGTCGATCGCCTGCTTGGCGAACAGGACGTGGTGGTCAAGTCGCTCGGCGACCTGGTGGGCAACCGCAAGGGGATTACCGGCGCAACCATCCTCGGAGATGGCACCCTCGGACTCATCGTCGATACCGCAAGCCTTGTGAGCGAACAGGCTGCGCTTGCAACACCGGCCTGACCGGACCGGCCACAGGGGAGGACCGTATGTCAGAAGAAGCGTTGATCCGTATGCTCTCGGGCGTCGCCCGGGATGGGGCAACCCGCGCCGGCCGCGGCCTGAGCGGTCTCATGGGCCAGCAGATCTCGATCGAGGTGCCCAACGTCCGTGTCGGCACCAAGACCGATGCCTGCGATGCCGTCGGAGGCGAGGAGTGCCTCGTCCTCGGCGCCTATCTGACCATCTCCGGCGATATCACCGGACACGTCATGTTGCTCTTTCCCGAAGCCCGCGCGCTCGAATGCGTCGATCTCATGTGCGGCCAACCTCCCGGAACGACCACCGAGCCCGACGATCTCGCCCATTCGGCTATTGGCGAACTGGGGAACATCGTGGGCTCGGCCTTCGTCAATGCACTCGCCGATGACCTCAACCTGATCCTCCACCCGAGCCCCCCGGCGATCCTTCACGACATGGCAATCGCCCTTGTCGAGACGGTCTACGCCGAGGTGCTCTCCCAGGGCGGCGATGTCGTCATGATGGATGCGGTATTCGAGGATGAGAAGGGCCGTACTGCCGGTCTCCTCATCGTCGCTCCCGATCCAGCCTCAGTGGAGCGGCTCCTGGGGGTGGCCGCATGACTGCGCCCGCAGCCGATGCCCGCCGTGTCTCGGTCGGGATCGGGCAACTGGCGATCAGCAAGGATGGCAACGACGTCCTTGTCGCCTATGGCCTCGGGTCCTGCATCGGGATCAGTTGCTACGACCCCCAGGCGAAAGTCGGGGGACTCGCTCACGTGCTCTTGCCGAGTTCGGATGGCAAGCGCGTGGAAGACCGCGAGCCCGCACGGTTCGCCGATACCGGGATCGACCTCCTGGTGAAACGGCTCTGCGATGCGGGCGCCGTTCCACGGAGGCTGATCGTCAAAATCGCGGGCGGCGCCGCCGTACTCGGCCCCGCAAACGCGGAAAAGTTCAAGATCGGCGA
>Ga0073904_10001918_pt1 | contig 15682 bp, 15 predicted proteins | sample KloWWTrecipitate_FD_66668 | JGI IMG/M metagenome (GOLD analysis project Ga0073904, IMG submission 66668) | Active sludge microbial communities from Klosterneuburg, Austria, studying microevolution and ecology of nitrifiers - Klosterneuburg... | ecosystem: Engineered > WWTP > Aerobic digester >...
CGAGGCGGTCCAGATACGACTGCCCCTGCGTGTAAACAGCCTGCTGCAAAGCATCACGCAGGGCATTGCGCAGGACCTCCACGGGGATCAGGCGCAAGATCGAACGGGCATTCGGCTTGCCCAACCCGACCAAGCGCAAGGTAGTCTTGATCGCATCTGGCGCAAAACGGTCGTGGCGTAGTAGCCGGGCGCACGCATTCAGGGCGTCACCATCACCGGCCTCGGTCAACACGCGGGCCCTGAGCAGCAGGGCGGGTGGCCAGCCGACTTGCGCTTCGAGCAAGGCATCGACACCTGCCAGAGCCGCTGCAAAGTTTCCGGTCCGGCTTTGCGCCTCAGCCAGTTCAAGTCGCGGAGCGGGGTTGTCAGGTTTGCATTCAACAGCGCGCAGAAAGGCGAGTTGGGCCTGCGCCGGCCGGTCGGCACCCAGCATCACCCAGCCCATCTGCCGCAGCGCGTCCACATGGTCTGGCGCCAGACGTAGGGCGGCCTTCACTGCCAGTTCAGCGTCGGCCAGTCGACGCTGTCGCAGCCGCACCTCGGATAATGCGCGCCAGGCCTCTGCCGAATCGGGCGCGTGTGCCACCGCCCGCTCCGCCCAGCCCTGCGCTTCAGCGATCAACTCCGCACGGGTAAAGATGAACGCCGCCTGAATCTGGGCCGGGCTATCGCCCGGCAAGCGCGTCACTAGAGCCCTTACCGCCTCAACGGCGAGGGCCTTGTTGCCAAGTTCCAGCGCCAACCAGCCTTGCATGCGAAGGCCTTCAATGTCGTCGGGCGCCAGGGTGAGTACATGGCGAAGCGTGCGCTGTGCAATCTGCAAACGCCCTCGCCGCCACTGGGCCACGGCCAACAGTCGCCGCAAATCCACCGCATTACGGTGTTGTCGCAAGCGCCTGACCAGCACACGGCGTGCCGCGAGCGTCTCGCCCAAGTCGAGCAGCACCTGGGCCATGAGATCCTGCGCAATCGCATGATCGGGCGCCTGGTCCAATACCATTTCCAGCAGCCACCTAGCGCCCACGAAGCGCTCCCAGCCACGCTGGATCTGCGCCCTGCGAAACATTGCATCAATGAGGCCCGGATCCAATTCGTGTGCGTTGGCCAGCGCTTCATCAGCCTCCTGCAGTTCACCCATGTCCTGTAGGGTTGCACCCAGCAGAAGCCAGGAATCTCCCCGTGAAGGCTGCGCCTGCACCAGATCGCGCGCTAGCCGCTTCGCGCCTTGCCAGTCTCCACGCTTCCAGCAACGGCGCACCGCTTCAGCCACCAGTTCAGCATTCAGTGGCCACTGGTCTAGGGCCTGTCGTAACACGGCCTCGGCCCCGTCCACATCCTGCACCGCCTGCAAACACTGCGCCAGGTGCAGATGCAGCCGGGGCTGTTCGGGCGCGGCAGAATGAAACGCCGTGATGGCTTCACGGTAGGCCTGCACCGCCGATGCGTGGAGCTCGCGCTTCTGCTGCAACCATCCCATTTGCATCCATCGTTGCGGCAATTTCCTTTGCGCAATGGCGTGCGCAGCCCAGTCAGCGGCCTCTTCAATCCGGCCCAGGTCGTGCAGTACCCATGCTAATGCATAGGCCGCTTCATCGAGCGAATCATCGAGCTCGCAGGCGCGCTGAAAAGCCGCGGCTGCAGCAGCCGCGTCACTGCGCCGTTGGTACAGGTAGCCAGCGTACCAATGCAGCGGTGCATACGCAGGAGCATGTTCAAGTGCGGGGAAAAGAACATCTGCGGCCTCGTCGTCCCGACCAGCCTGTATCAGAAAAAAACCAAGAGCAGCAAGGGCCTGGTTTGATGGTCTGCCCCCCGCAGATGCCTGCTGCGCCTCCAAAATCGCGGCGTCCAGCTCACCTGCGGCATAGAGCCGCCAACTTTCCGTAACCCTTTGAAATACGAAAGAATCGGCGTCCATAAAGTTAATTAATCAACCCGGCGCGCCAGCACGGACAGTCCATTGAGCTGGGTTTCGATGACGCAGCAGTCAAACAAGCCTCCCCAGGCTAATGGCTTTAACAGCAGCACGACTGGGCAAATACGGTACACACACCATCCATTTCAGAGTTCCGCGCCAGTTTACCCAAAGCCTGCGCACGACGGCATTGAAGGTTGCGCAGTGTTGGTCGAGGGTCCCGCCTTCGGCAGGCAGAAATAGCCAGCAAGTACCGGGTGTGTAGCCAAAACCGGTCCTACAATTTGGCAACGGCCTTAACGCCCCCGCAATGCACCCCACCGCCCTGGATAACGGCCGCCTTTTTTTGAATGCTACCTGTATGGTCGCACAGGAGCCACTGTGCTCGACATTGGAGCCCAGGACGTCAACGGCTCGCTTCGGCCACTGGTGCCCGAGGGCTGTCGCTACATTGGCCTGGATTTTGAAGCTGGGCCTGGCGTGGACCTTGTATTGGACGACCCTTACCGCCTGCCGTTTGACGCAGGATCAGTGGACACGGTGGTCAGCAGCTCATGTTTCAAACACGTCGAATTCTTCTGGCTCATGTTCAACGAGGTGTTGCGGGTGCTCAAGCCCAACGGCCTGTTTTACCTGAACGTACCGTCCAATGGCGAGTTCCACCGCTACCCTGTGGACTGCTGGCGCTTCTACCCTGATGCCGGCATGGCGCTGGTGAACTGGGCTCATCGCGCAGGCTACAAGCCAGTGCTACTGGAATCGTTCACCACGCGGCAACGCCTCGATATCTGGAACGACTTTGTGTCCGTCTACCTAAAGGATGAGGCAACATTGGCCGCACACCCTCGGCGCATGCTTGATCACATTGGACACTACAGCAACGGTCGGCGGCATGGAAGGCCTAAACTACTGCAACCCGAAGCGGCCCCCGAGGACCTTGCGAAGCTGCAGCGGCTGACGGGCTATAGCAAGCCCCAAAGCTAAGACCGACCTCAGCTGTTGATTTCCGGTGCTGTGCGGTCTTGTAATCCCCATAAAAGGCCTTATCATTAGCACTCGTCGGAGTTGAGTGCTAACATCATCCAATCCGCAAGTTAATGAGCACTAACTCAATGCAGTTGGTGCAAGTTTGAATGTGCAATTGTTTCAAAACCCAGGAGATTTCCCATGAAACTGCGTCCTTTGGCAGACCGCGTGATTGTTAAACGCGTCGAAAACGAAACCAAAACTGCTTCCGGCATCGTCATCCCTGACAGCGCCGCAGAAAAGCCAGATCAAGGCGAAGTCTTGGCCGTTGGCCCAGGCAAAAAGAACGACAAAGGCGAACTGTTGGCCATGAACGTCAAGGTCGGTGACCGCGTTTTGTTTGGCAAGTACAGCGGCCAGACCGTCAAGGTCGACGGCGACGAGCTGCTCGTCATGAAAGAAGACGACCTCTTCGCTGTTGTCGAGAAATAAAGCTACTGCGCGAACGCCATGCGTCGTTGCTCCGTGCTCGCCATCCTCACGTACAGAAGTACGTTCCGGTGGCTGTGCGCGGTGCGCCTAGCCTGACGTCCGCTCGCTACGCTTTCTTCCCCAACAACAGGTTTTGTATTTATTTGAAATTATTGGAGTCATATCATGGCAGCAAAAGACGTAATTTTCGGCGGCGAAGCCCGCGCACGCATGGTTGAAGGCGTGAACATTTTGGCCAACGCGGTCAAAGTGACACTGGGCCCCAAGGGCCGCAATGTGGTTCTGGAGCGCTCGTTCGGCGCCCCTACCGTGACCAAGGACGGTGTGTCCGTGGCCAAGGAAATCGAACTCAAAGACAAGCTGCAAAACATGGGTGCGCAGATGGTCAAGGAAGTTGCTTCCAAGACCTCTGACATCGCTGGCGACGGCACCACCACTGCTACCGTGCTGGCACAAGCCATCGTGCACGAAGGCATGAAGTATGTGGCCGCTGGCATGAACCCAATGGACCTGAAGCGCGGCATCGACAAGGCTGTAACAGCCCTGGTCGAAGAACTGAAGAAGGCTTCCAAAGCCACCACCACGTCCAAGGAAATCGCCCAGGTCGGTTCCATCTCTGCCAACAGCGACGAAACCATTGGCAAGATCATTGCAGACGCGATGGACAAGGTCGGCAAAGAAGGCGTGATCACTGTTGAAGACGGCAAGTCCCTCGACTCCGAACTCGAAGTCGTCGAAGGCATGCAGTTTGACCGCGGCTACCTGTCACCCTACTTCATCAACAACCCAGAAAAACAAGCCGCTTTGCTGGACAACCCGTTTGTGCTGTTGTTCGACAAGAAGATCAGCAACATCCGTGACCTGCTGCCGACCCTGGAGCAAGTCGCCAAGGCTGGCCGTCCTTTGTTGATCATTGCTGAAGATGTCGATGGCGAAGCCTTGGCAACTTTGGTGGTGAACACACTGCGCGGTATCTTGAAGGTTGTGGCTGTCAAGGCTCCTGGCTTTGGTGACCGTCGCAAGGCCATGTTGGAAGACATCGCCATCCTGACCGGTGGCAAGGTCATCGCTGAAGAAATCGGTCTGTCGCTGGAAAAAGTGACTTTGGCTGACCTGGGTACCGCCAAGCGTATCGAAGTGAGCAAAGAAAACACCATCATCATCGACGGTGCGGGTGCTGCTGCTGACATCGAAGCCCGCGTCAAGCAAGTGCGCGTTCAGATCGAAGAAGCCACTTCTGACTACGACCGTGAAAAGCTGCAAGAGCGCGTGGCCAAGTTGGCTGGCGGTGTTGCCGTGATCAAGGTGGGCGCTGCCACCGAAGTCGAAATGAAAGAGAAGAAAGCCCGCGTGGAAGACGCATTGCACGCTACGCGCGCTGCTGTGGAAGAAGGCATTGTGGCTGGCGGCGGCGTGGCTCTGCTGCGCGCCAAGCAAACCGCTGGTGTGGTCAAGGGTGCGAACTCGGACCAGGACCACGGCATTGCTCTGGTGATGAAAGCCATCGAAGCGCCTCTGCGCGAGATCGTGTACAACGCCGGTGGCGAAGCGTCGGTGGTGGTGAACGCCGTGTTGGCCGGCAAGGGCAACTACGGCTTCAACGCAGCCAACGACACCTACGGCGACATGATCGACATGGGTATCCTGGACCCCACCAAGGTGACACGTACTGCACTGCAAAACGCAGCGTCGGTCGCGTCTTTGATGCTGACTACCGAATGCATGGTGGCCGAGTCTCCCAAGGCTGAATCCGGCGGCGGCATGGGCGGTGGTGACATGGGTGGCATGGGCGGCATGGGTGGTATGGGCGGCATGGGCATGTAATTGCCTCGCTGCTGAAGACCATCGGGTTTTCACGCTCCCCAAAGCCTGCAAGGTTTGCGCCTTGCAGGCTTTTTCTATGGGCCATTGTTCTACGGCGCTTGCTATCATGCGGCCATGGTTTGGATACGCTTTCTATTGCTTACTGTATTGCTGGCTCGCATCGCCGCCGGCGCTGCGTGGGCCATGCCGCCAGTGATAGACATGCCATTGCCAGCCAGCCACTCTGTGAGCGCAGCCAATATGCCCTGCCACATGGTAGCCTCGGCAACCGATGCCGAAAGCTCTACTGCCCAGAACGCCACCGCACAGCCCGCCTCGGGCCATACCGGCTGCGGCCACTGCGCGTTGTGTTTTCCGGCGCTGACTATGGCAGTCCATCTGCCTGTCACCGTGGCGGTTTTCAGCGCTCCCACAACGCCTGCAAAGACCAGTTCCCACTGGCAGCCAGCCCCCGATCTGCGTCCACCCATTTAAGACGAAATCGCTGCGCCCACTGCGGCGTGGTACCCATGATCGAAACTCTTGGCGCCACCTTGATGCGCCGCTCGTCCGCATTTTCTGGAGGGTGCAATATTGTTGCGCCCCATCACCATGACACCCAATTTTCAAACCCAACACGCCACCATGCTGTTCAAGTATGCGGGCATCAGTTTTATTTCCGGTGCAGTCAACCACGGCTTTTTCAGTGGCGAACGCTCGCTGTGGACGGGCGGTATCGGTATCGTGCTCTTTGTGCTGGGCGCTGTGTGGGAACACCACCAAACCATGGCAACCGCCGAAACACCCCGAAGCTTGGGCAAGGCCCTGCTTTGGGGTACGCTGCTGTCCATTGGGCTGGGGTTTTTTACCGGCGGGTTACAACACTTTCCTGATTCTCCGGCGCGCAGTGCGTGGGTCGTTCCCACTGGCTTCGCAGTGTCGGTCATCGCACTGGCGCTTAACAGCGGTTTTCAGTGGCGGCGTAGCATGGTCTCCTATGGCGTGCTGGTGGGCACAGCGGTTCTTGCAGGAAGCTTTGGTACCGCCCAATGGCTGCAGGCACACCCCGAGTGGGCGGCCGTTGGGGGTGACCACAGCCATCGCGAACCTGCCCCGCTGGTAGCCCAGGTGGTTAGCCGCACAGTGAGCGTCCACATGGATGACACCATGCGCTTTACCCCCGACACCATTGCCGTCCGAGCCGGTGAAACGGTGCGTTTTGTGGTGCACAACGGCGGCACTGCGACCCACGAATTTGTGTTGGGCAGTGACCAGGAGATCGCTGAGCACGCTGCACTGATGCGCCAAATGGCCGAAGGCAAAGTCGTGCAGCATCAGCACGGTGGCGGTATTGCGCTGAGTCTGGCGCCCGGTGAAATGGGCGAACTGGTGGTGACGTTTGCGCAACCCGGCGCGCTACAGATTGCCTGCCTGGTGCCCGGCCACTTTGAAGCGGGTATGCGGGGGCGCATCCAGGTCGGCACGCATCCCGTAGATGCTGGATCAGGTCACCACGATATGGCTGGCATGCACCACTGACAACCGCACCGGACTACTCGGCACTGGGCAAGTTCTGGATATGCGCCAGTGCCCGGCGCAAGGCTACGGCCATGCGTGCGGGTTGGGTTACACCGATCATGACTTCCGTCAGCCCCTGCCAGCGGCCAAAGCGCCACAAGGCCAGAGCTACGTCGAGCACCTGTTCGGCATTCCAGCCCTTTGGGCCTTGGCTGTACAGGCGCTTGACTTCAAGCACGCCGTCGCCACGGTGTGCCTTCGCATCAAGGCGGCCGATCAACTCGCCACGGCACAGAATGGGGAGCACGAAGTAGCCGTGCACGCGTTTCGCCTCGGGGGTGTAGCACTCCAGCCGGTAGTCAAAGTCAAACAGGGTCAGGGCACGCTCGCGGTCCCACACCACCGGGTCAAACGGCGACAGAACAGCCGTGTGCTGTGCCTGCAGCACACCACGCATGGCCTTTTTGAGCAGCGTCTGGTGGCTGTGGTGCACGTAGGCAGGGGCATCCCACCCGTCAACCACAACGCGGTGCAGGGTGCCGGCCTCGACCAGCGGTTGCAGGTCGGCGTCTTTCAGGCGTGGTTTGATCCGAAAGTAATCGTTGACCCAGCGGGCCTGGGCAATGCCCAGCGCGATCACGGATTTTTCGATGAACTGACGGTGGACCATGGCGGGATCTGGGCTCTGCCCTGCGGCCTCCTGCGTCAACGCGTGCGGGGCAACGCGACGAGTTAATTCATAGACGCGGTGAAAATTCTCGCGCCGGGCCACCATCAGCTCGCCACTGGCAAACAGCGCTTCCAGCCAGCGCTTTTCATCCTTCCAGGCCCACCAGGCTCCACCCTGCCCTTCTGTGCGTTCAAAGTCCGACGACTTGACCGGGCCTACGTCCGCAATATGCGCCAGCAGCTTGTTCAGATGCCTGGACTGGTGTGCGTAGGTCTTCTTCGCATGGTTAAGCCCCCAGTGCTGACGCAAGCTGCGGTTGTAGGCACGGTGCAGGAGCAGATCATCAGCCGGCGCAAAACAGGCTTCATGGGCCCAGGTCTCAAATACCTGTCCGCCGCTCAGAGCCGCTTCCAGCCAGTGGTTTGGGTAGTCCCCCAATCGGGAAAAGAGCACCAGATAGGGACTGCGTGCCACCACGTGGATCGTGTCGATTTGCAGCAACTGCATGCGCGCAATGCACTGGTGCAGCGCCTTGGCCGTGGCGCGTGAGGAAGGGTGCTCCAGCAGGCCTTGTGCCCCAAGGTGCAGGGCACGGGCCTGAGCCAGGGTGAGGAAAGGATTTGTCAACACGGCCCGTGCACCACGCGATACACGACGTCAACCGGGCCAAAAGGCCGGCGTCAAATCGTCCATCACGTGAGTGCCAGCTAAAAATTCACGCAAGGCCGTTTCACCAATGGCGATGGCAAGCGGGAGCCCAATGCTGGACCCGACCGAATAGCGGACACCCAGCGCCAGCATGGCATTGCGCGAGGCATGCAACTGTTGCAACTTATTCACTACATTTTTAATAGCTGATTGCGCAGTATCCACGAGGGCTAGAGCCGAATTTCGCAACAACCTATGCATGGCGGCGCGCAGGTCACATCGTTGTCGCGTAATGGCCTGCATTGGTTGTAGTCCAGGTACTGACGCGCCGGGCAGCGTTTCAGGCCGCCAACAGCAATTGATCTAGTTTCACCGCATCGGCGCAGAATGCGCGTATGCCCTCGGCCAGCTTCTCGGTGGCCATAGCGTCCTCATTCAGCGCCAGACGAAAATCGTTTTCGTCCAGCACCTGGTGTTTCAGATCGGACTGGCGGGCCGTTGCAGGGTCGAGTGCGCGCACCAACGGTGCATTGGTGGTCGCCAGGGTGGCCAGCAAGTCGGGGCTGATGGTGAGCAGGTCGCAACCCGCCAACGCCGTGATTTGGCCCACATTGCGAAAGCTCGCTCCCATCACTTCTGTGGCAATCTCAAACCGCTTGTAGTAGTTGTAGATTTGGGCGACTGAACGCACGCCGGGGTCGTTGGCACCCGCGTTGTCAGCCTCCACCCACGCAGCACCCGCAGACTTTTTGTACCAGTCGTAAATGCGGCCCACAAAGGGCGAAATCAGCTGAACCTTGGCTTGTCCGCAGGCCACGGCCTGGCAAAACGAAAACAACAAGGTCAGGTTGGTGCGAATGCCATCACGTTCCAGTCGTTTGGCCGCTTCAATACCTTCCCAAGTGGCGGCTACTTTGATCAACACCCGGTCAATGTGGATGCCCTCTGCCTGGTACAACTCGGCAATACGCCAACCGCGGGACACGGTGGCACTGGTGTCAAAGCTCAGGCGGGCGTCGACTTCGGTCGACACACGCCCCGGAATGATGGACAAAATTTCGCAGCCAAAGCGCACCAACAGCCGGTCCATCACCTCGTCCACCGCACGGTCACGAAACCGGTTGACGGTTTCCCTGAGCAATGGCGCATATTCCGGCTTTTGTACCGCCTTGAGGATGAGCGAGGGGTTAGTGGTAGCGTCTTGCGGCTGGAACTGCGCCATTTGCTTGAAATCACCGGTGTCGGCGACCACAGTGGTGAATTGCTTGAGTGCGTCGAGTTGGTTCATGTTTGAATTATCCGATGAAACAAAGTGACAGCGCAGTGTGTCTTTTCATGTAACTTCAGCAACCTATGAGTTTTGATCTTATCTTGTTCGGTGGCACAGGTGATCTGACATGGCGCAAGCTGATGTCTGCTTTGTTTCAGGCCTTTCGCCATGGCAATATGCCAGACCGTGCGCGCATCATTGGCGTTGGACGCGATGATCTGAGCGACACGCAATACCGCGCACTCATCCAGTCACGATTTGACAACGTCTAGCTAGCCAAGCGCCCCACCACGGACGAATTCTCCCGTTTTGCGGCCCTACTGGAGTATGTCCGCATGAACTTGTCCCAGCCTAACGACTACCCCAGTCTGGCTGCGAGCCTGCTGGCCTGCATGGTCTACATCGACCTCAACCCGGTGCGATTTGGGACGAGAAGCTCAAAGTGCTGCGCTCGCTCAAACCGTGGACCACAGAATCACTGGCACAAGATGTGGTGCGCGGCCAATACGCCAGCGGCAGTATCGATGGCGCCAAGTTGCCGGCGTACCGCGAAGAGCCAGGCGTCAACCCACTGAGCAATACCGAGACGTTTGTGGCGCTACGCACCGAGATTGCCAACTGGCGCTGGGCTGGTGTGCCCTTTTGAATCCGCACCGGCAAGCGCGTGGCTGGCCGCGATGCGCGCATCGTGACTAACTTTCACCCAACGCCCCACGCAATCTTCAACACCCAAATCGAGGTGGCGAACCGCTGATCATCAATCTTCAACCCAAAGACGGTCTGGAATTGCATTTGATGGCGCAGGGTCAGGCCAACCGGCAAAGCCCCCTGGGCGGCGCAAACCCTGGTTCCGGTACAGCTTGACCTTGATTTTGACAAACGCGTGGGCACTGAACGGGTGGGCGCCTGTGAGCGACTGCTGCTGGACGTGATTGATGGTCGCTTAAACCTGTTTGTACGCAGCGACGAGCAAGACGAGGACTGGCGGCGCTGGGTAGAGCATCTGCTCAACCATTGCTCTGGCGACGCCCAGCCCCTGCGCCTGTATGCTGCCGGAACCCTGGGGGCCAATTGCGTCCAGCGCGATGAATGCATGCGATGGCTTTTGCTGGGCAGAATAATCATGAGTTGCCAGCCATGCTAGACCGTGTATAAGCTGCTCTGCCATCACTGGCCCCTTCAGAGCAGTCCGTGGGCAAGCTGTGCCAGGCTGACCCCACGGTTTTTGCCAAATTGCCAGTGAGTGTTCTGGCCAATCGGTCACACGTGAACAAACCAACCGTCGTCCGCTTTGGCCGTGGCCTGACGTGATGGTCGAGGTGATCGGACAACACGGTCGCGGCCATTCTTAAGTACCGAAACGAAGCCAGCATTGCGGCCATGAATCGGGCAATTGCCGCCCTCATGTTCGCATACGATGGCAGGGCAGCACATTCAGCTTTTTTTAGTGTCGGCAATTCTCGCGCTGTGGCCCAAGCTGCACAGCATAAATTCTTCCGCGTGGGCATTCACACAATTACCTACAGCGATGGACAGATGCAGGTGATGAGCGCAACCTCCATCGTCGTTACCGTCAGCGAATCGCCACTGGCCAGTGCCGGTCATGTCGAGCTGAGTTCCGACCACCCAGAAGGTTTTTGACAAGTACAGTCCCATGGTGTCACGCTTGCTGCACATGATGATCATCGACATCCTGGCCACCTGTATGGCACTGACCAATGTTGGTGACACACTACAGCCGCTGCTGCGCGAGATGAAGGGCAACCTGCGCAGCAAACGCTGCACCTGGAATGTAAAAACCCCCGCTGCGTTGCCGCAACGGGGGTTTGGTCTCTTAACCATTAGCTGGCAGATGCCAGCGTCAGTTTAGAAGTTGTGACGAACGCCAATGCCGTAGATGTCGGCGTCAACAGCGGACTTGCCACCTGCCTTGTTAGACTTGCCGTCACGACGGTAGTCGAAGTAAGCGGTAGTGCGCTTGCTCAGGCTGTAGCCAGCGTACAGCAGGTAGTCGGTGTCATCAAAGCCGGTGTCTTGAGCGACGTCAACCGTGAAAGCCCATGGGCCAACGGGAACGCGAGCACCCAGGGACCAACCTTGCGAAGGACCAGCAGCATCTTGGAAGGAACCAGCCAGGATGAAGGCGCCGAAGTTGTAGCTAGCACCCAAAGAGTAGTTGCCGTCGGTGGAAGCACCAGGTGCAACCTTGTCGTTCTTCCAGTAGGACAGGCCAACTGCCAAAGGACCAGCGGCGTAGATAGCGTTAGCATCCAACTTGCTACCCAGACCACCATTTTCCATACCGTCCAACTCGGTCACGTAGCCCAGAGTTGCCGAGAAACCACCCATGTTTGGGGTGGTGTAGCTGAACTCGCGGCTGTTACGCGAACCGCCGCCAGCAAAACCGAACTGGTTAGCAACAGCGGAGAAGTTGGCAGCGCCAGTCAGTTCCCAAGCAGCAACGCCGAAGAAGGAAGGAGACAGGGTACGGCCAGCCTTGATACGGCCGAAACCACCGTCCAGAGCCATGTAAGCGTAACGACCGCTGGCAACGTCAGCAGCGCCAGTGGAGTAGTCGATGTTTTGCTCGAACTGGGCAGTAGCCTTCATGCCGCCGCCGAGGTCTTCAACAACCTTGATGCCCCAACGGCTGTTGCCGTCGTTCTGAGCGTCATTGGTCTTCATGTTGGCGTCGCTCTTGACGCCAGTTGCATTCACGGCACCCAGTGCAATATCAGCCACGCCGTACAGGGTAACTTGCGCCATGGCGGCGCTGGAAGCGGCCAAAACGGCCAAAGCGATGAGGGTTTTTTTCATTTCGGGTTTCTCAAAAAGGTTAAACAGCGGGCTCCGGTCCGACGGGATTGGAACCCCGGGCCAACCTCCTAGTTCAGGAAGTTGGGTCTATTGCACCAGACCGCTGCCTGTTTGGCAAAGCATTGCCCTTAAAAAGGGCCGAAAAGTCCGATTTCCCCTAGTATCCGTTGCTGGGTTGCAACAATTTGTTTTCCCACCTCCTGTCACAGAATCACGCTAGACTGTGACACTGTTCAAATTCCGGAGATTGACCATCGATTCGCTGCTAAATGCTGCAGATTGCGCCCTGCGCACCTTGTTTGCAAAGCCCCGTGCAAAGCATGCCAGCCCCTCGGCAACCGAATCAACCGGGCCGTTGTCACCTGACGAGAGCCGCCAGGCGGCGGCATTAATGCGGGTAAACCATGTGGGCGAAGTTTGTGCACAGGCGTTATATACGTCCCAGGCATTGGCAACCCGAAACTCGGCATTGCGGGTCCATTTTACGCAAGCGTGCCGTGAAGAAACAGACCATTTGGCCTGGACTGCAGACCGCTTAAGCGAACTGGGTTCCCGCCCTTCCCTGCTGAATCCGTTGTGGTATGCCGGAGCGTTCGGGTTGGGTCTGCTGGCAGGCCGGCTGGGTGACCCGGTCAGCTTGGGTTTTGTGGTGGAAACAGAGCGTCAAGTAGGCGCACACTTACAAAGTCATCTTGAACTATTGCCTAAGGCAGACCATGCTTCCCGGGCAATTGTGGCGCAGATGCAATCCGATGAGTTGCATCACGCCGAGGCCGCCAGGACCGCCGGCGCTATGGATTTGCCAGCATCCGTGAAAGGCATGATGCGCACTGCGGCCAAGGTCATGACGACCGTCGCGCACCACGTCTAAACCGTCAAATTCAGGGTTGAATCAGGCTTCAATCACTTCAAAACTAGTTACGATTTCAGCAGTCTTGGCCAGCATGATGCTGGCAGAACAGTATTTTTCGTGGCTCATGGCAACTGCCCGTTCGACCGCAGCAAGCGGTATGTCTTTACCTGTTACGGTAAAGTGCATTTGGATTTTGGTAAATACTTTTGGGTCCGTTGGTGCCCGTTCAGCTGACAGCTTGACGGTACAACCCTGAACCGTATGGCGACCGCGTTTTAAGATCAGTACCACGTCATAGGCCGTGCAACCACCGGTACCTGCCAACAGGGTTTCCAGTGGTCGGGGCGCCAAGTTTTGCCCACCATTTTCCGGCTTATCCGCATCCAGGGCCCCATCCATAGCCAAGGTATGTCCGCTACCGGTTTCCGCCACGAACCCCATGCCCGAACGGGTATTCAAGCCGCCGGTCCAACTGACTGTGCATTCCATCGTTTCATTCCTTGGCAACTGTCATCAACCGAATCTACGGTATGACGCCGATTATCATGCGGGAACACCCCATTGCCTGCCATGACGACCAAATCCCCAAAACCACTCACCCCCGCTGACTATCTCAAGAAAATATTGACTGCGCGCGTCTACGACGTCGCCACTGAGTCTGCTCTGGAGCCAGCCAAACAACTGGGCAAGCGCTTGCACAACACCGTGTTGCTTAAGCGCGAAGACCAGCAGCCGGTGCGCAGCTTCAAGTTGCGGGGTGCTTACAACAAGATGGCTCAGCTCAGTTCTGAGCAATTGAAAAAGGGTGTTATTTGTGCCTCCGCCGGCAACCACGCTCAGGGCGTTGCCCTGAGCGCATCCCGACTGGGTACCCGCGCAGTCATCGTGATGCCCACCACCACGCCCCAAGTCAAGATTGACGCCGTGCGTGGTTTTGGCGGGGAAGTTGTTTTGCACGGGGATAGCTACTCCGACGCCTATACCCACTCGCTGACACTGCAAAGCAAGCAAGGGCTGACCTTTGTACACCCGTTCGACGACCCGGACGTCATTGCCGGACAGGGCACCATTGCCATGGAAATGCTGCGCCAGGTCCAAACGCTGCACATGCGCACCGCACCGCTGGCAAGTGGCACGCCCACGCCTCCGGCCTTAGACGCAGTATTTGTTGCCATTGGCGGCGGCGGCCTGGTGGCCGGCGTGGCGAACTACCTCAAGGCGGTGGATCCGCGCATCAAAGTCATCGGTGTGCAGATGAACGATTCCGACGCAATGATTCAGTCAGTTGCCGCAAAAAGGCGCGTCACCTTGCCAGATGTGGGCCTGTTCTCGGATGGCACTGCTGTCAAGCTGGTCGGCGAGGAGACTTTCCGAATCGCGCGTGGCTTGGTCGACGAATTCATGACGGTGGATACTGATGCAGTATGCGCCGCCATCAAAGACATCTTCGTGGACACCCGCAGCATTGTGGAGCCCGCCGGTGCTTTGGCAGTGGCCGCCATCAAACAGTATGTGGCTAAAAACAAGACGCGTGGCGAAACCTACGCTGCCATTCTGTGTGGCGCCAATATGAACTTTGACCGACTTCGCTTTGTTGCCGAACGGGCCGAAGTGGGCGAAGAGCGCGAGGCCTTGTTGGCGGTGACGATTCCAGAAGAGCGCGGGAGTTTCAAGCGCTTTTGCGAGTTGATTGGTGGTTTGCCAGGTGGTCCTCGCAACGTGACCGAATTCAACTATCGCATCAGCGACGCAACCAAAGCCCACGTGTTCGTCGGTCTGACCACGCATGGCAAGGGCGAGTCCGCCAAAATCGCCACCAACTTCACGCGCCACGGATTTCAGACCCTGGATCTCACCCACGATGAATTGGCCAAGGAACATATCCGCCACATGGTGGGAGGGCATTCCACCCTGGCTGAGAACGAACGTCTGCTGCGCTTTGTGTTCCCCGAAAGGCCCGGAGCATTACTCAAGTTTTTGAACCTAATGCGCCCCAACTGGAACATCAGCCTGTTTCACTACCGCAACCAAGGTGCGGACTATGGGCGCATACTGGTTGGCCTGCAGGTTCCCAAGGCGGACGACAGGGCATTTGCAAAGTTCTTGCAGACCTTGGACTACCCCTACGTGGAAGAATCGGATAACCCGGTGTACCGCATGTTCTTGCGGCAGCAGTAAGACCGTCGCACCTAGACAGGACGAACCAACATGGGCATTTCCCTGGATGGCAAATTGGTTGTGGCAATCTCTAGCCGCGCCTTGTTCGATTTTGAAGAAGAAAATCTGGTTTTCGAGCAATCGGATGACACGGCCTATATGCGACTCCAACTGGAGCGATTGGAAACACCGGCCAAACCCGGTGTTGCATTCTCGCTGGTTCAAAAGTTGCTCGCGTTCAATTTGGAGCCTTCGCAAAAGGTCGAAGTCGTTATCCTCTCGCGTAACGACCCGGTCAGTGGCCTACGCGTCATGAAATCAGCCGCTCACTACGCACTGCCGATCATCCGGTGTTCGTTTACCAGAGGTGAGGCACCCTGGCGCTATCTAAAACCCTTACGTGCCAACCTGTTCCTGAGCACACACTTGAGTGACGTTCGCGCCGCATTAGCCGCTGGCGTGCCAGCCGCACAGGTATACCCTCAGTCAGCCCATGCCAGTGATGCACATCCTTGCGAAGTACGCATTGCCTTTGACGGCGATGCGGTGTTGTTCAGCGACGAAGCCGAGCGT
>Ga0073904_10001919_pt1 | contig 15676 bp, 9 predicted proteins | sample KloWWTrecipitate_FD_66668 | JGI IMG/M metagenome (GOLD analysis project Ga0073904, IMG submission 66668) | Active sludge microbial communities from Klosterneuburg, Austria, studying microevolution and ecology of nitrifiers - Klosterneuburg... | ecosystem: Engineered > WWTP > Aerobic digester >...
CGCGCCTGCATTCAGCACCGACTGCTTCAGGCCCTGCAGCGCGCCCAGCTGGTATTCCTTGGTCAGGTGCTCGACTTCAATGACGGGCATGGTGTGCAGTGACCTCCGTTCAGATGACATCGGCGAAATAGCTTTCCGCGCGCTTGAAATAGAGATAGCTCAGTGGCAACAACACACCGACCAGCACGGCCCCGGGCAGCATGGAGACGAAGTCAGGCGGCTGGCCGCGCAGCACCACGCGCTGGAACGCATCGATGATGCCCGCCAGGGGGTTCAGCGTGTAGAGCGTGTAGAGCCGATCGGACCATGCGCCTGCCGCCTGCTGCACCAGCAGCTTGTCCTTGACCAGTTGCAGCGGATAGATCACCGGGGAGGCATACATCACGAGCGAGAGCAGCACTGGCAGGGCCTGGCCCACGTCGCGAAAGTACACGTTCAACGCTGCGCCGAAAAACGAGACGGTGAGGGCGGTGAGCACCGTGTAGGCAATGATCAGCGGTACCCAAAGTGCATAGGCTGTGGGCAGCATGCCGTACCAGATCATCAGCGCGGCCAGGATCAGGAAATTGATGCCCAGTTCGAGCATCTTCGTGGCCACGGACGTGATCGGAAAGATCTCGCGCGGGAAGTAGATTTTCTTGATGAGCGCCGTGTTGGCGACCACGCTGTTGACTCCCTCGGAGGCCGACTCCTGAAAGAAGATCCAGGGCATGAGGGCCGCGAACGTGAGTACGGGGTAGGGGATGGTGCCGCTGTCGATGCCGACGAAGGTCTTCACCAGCGTGAAGATGAGCATCAGCGTCAGGGGCTTGATGACGGCCCAGGCGATGCCCAGATAGGCCTGCTTGTAGCGGATGGCAATGTTCTTCCAGGCCAGGGTGGCCATCAGCCCGCGGTAGTCGTATATGTTCTTGGCAACTCTCAGCATGGTGTCAAGCTCTTCTAGTCGGCCGGTTTACGGGACGGTTTGGCATCAACCGCCTTCTGGTCAGGTCATGCAGTGACATCAGGCGAATGTCCTCGCAACCATTGCTCCAGCATCAGGAGAATCCACACCATTTCGCCGTAGTAGCCGGGGTGTGCGGGCAGATGCTGCTTCAGCAGGGCATCGATGAACGCCGGCTGGATGATGCCGCGCCGACCCAGCGACCGCAGGGATTCGCTGGCGAACTCGCGCAGCTTTTCGTCCCGGTTTGCCCACACTCCGAACGGCAGCCCGAAGCCTTGCTTCTTCTTGGTGAGGATCTCGTCAGGCAGGAACCCGCGCAGTGCCTCCTTGAAGAACCAGCGCAGCTTCAGCCCGTTCAACTTGTATTCGGTGGGCAGGCGCAGCGAGAAGTCGACCAGCCGCTGGTCCAGCAAAGGAAACCCTGCCGCCACGCCCGCCAGCGCGGTGGTGCCGCAGACTTTGGGCAGGTCGGCTTCGGCCAGCGTGTAACGCCAGTCGTAGGCGAGCATGCGGTTCAGTGGGCTCGTGTCGGGCAGCTGCTTCCAGACTGCCTGCTGCTGTCGCAGCGGGTCGGCTTGATCGATACGGTCCAGAAAGGCAGTCGTGAAGACTTGCTCCGGGCCCAGACGCAGAAGCAGGTTGTACATCTGCATGCGATCGGGAAGCGGCACCTTCGCCTGTTCGACGTAGCTTCGCGCCTTGCGTGCCAGCGGCAATTTGCCGAGCGGGGTGTGCTCGAGGAGAGGCTCAAGCACGCGGCTGCGCAGCGCAGCGGGTACGCCGTCGTAGTAACCGAACACACGTTGCTTGGCGTAGCGGGTGTTGCCACCGAAGAGCTCGTCGCCGCCATCGCCGGCGAGCAGCCGGGTCACGCCATCCTCGCGCGCCATCCTGGCGCAGTAGAACGCCGGCAGCGCTGACGAGTTGCCGAATGGCTGGTCGTAGTGCACGGCCACCGCGGGGATGCCGCGCACCAGATCGGCAGGCTTCACGTAGTACTCGTGATGTTCCGTCCCGAATCGCTTGGCAGCGATACGTGCGAATTCCATCTCGTCGTAGCCTTCAGCCTCGAAACCGATCGAGTAGCTGGCTGCCGGCCGGCCGGTTGCGAGTCCGATCATCCCGGCGACCGTCGAGCTGTCGGTTCCGCCACTCAGGAAGCAGGCTGGCTTGCTTCCGTCCAGTTGGGTGGCAACGGCCTGGCGCAGCAAGTCGCGGAACTCCGAAGCCAGGGGTTCGAATGAAGGACTTGCCGGCTCGCGGAACTCCGGAATCCAATACGGCGCGACGGTCAGTTTGCCGGATTCGAACCAGGCGTAATGGCCCGCCGGCAGGCGATAGACGCCCTCGAAGATGGTGCGTGGGGACGGCACCACGTGGAAGTACAGGTAATCGAATATGGCCTGCGGGCTCACCGCCGCCGTCGGTGCAAGCTTGGCGAGTTCGTCGGCGCGCTCTGCGAAATGCAACTGACCATCGATGACCCGGTAGCAAATCGAGCAGACGGCAAACCGGTCCACCGCGAGAAAGGTGCCTCCCGTGTGGTCGGTCAAGCCGACCGCAAAGTCACCTTCTGCGGCGGCGGCAGCCTTCGCTGGCCCTTGGGTCAGCGCGGCCGCCCATGCTGCTGGGTTGCCTTGTTCCCGGGCCAGGGCAACCAGCTGGCTGTTGGTGAACCTCGGGTTGCCAAGCGTCAGTCGTGGACGCAAGGGGGCCCGCAGCTCCGTGGAATTGGCTGGGGCGGCGAGTTCGGCGGCGCTCATGGCAGGTTGTTCATTGGGTATGTCCCGCACATGAGTTCTGGGCGGTGTCGTCTTCTGATGCGCCAGACGGCGGCAGTCCGCAGAAGTGGTGTGCCGGAACCGCCGGTGCTGTGGTTACACCGCTGCTGGCGGTCGAATCTTCAAGATGGCTTTCTGAATATGTGTCGGATCGTACTGGCGCAACACGCTGGGTTTGGTGTCGTGTTCGCGCTTGTTGTGTGCTGAAACCTTGCTTTGGTCGACAAATCCGCGAAAAGCGCATCCTGAAAGCAGTCAGGCGGCCAGACAAAACAGGTGGTGCTGTCGAATTGAAGTTGATCCGCGTCAGCCGGCAGCCACGAAATGCGGGTTGTCAAAACCCGGCTTGCCGTAAAGCAGGGGCTGGCCATCGTCGAGTCTTTGCACACGGCCTCCCGCCGCAGCAAGCACCGCGTGCCCGGCTGCGATGTCCCACTCCATCGTGCGACCCAGGCGGGGGTACATGTCTGCCTCGCCGCTGGCCACCAGGCAAAGCTTGAGCGAGGAGCCTGCCGAAACCAGATTCGCGACCTTGGTGCCCGACAGAAAGGCGTCGAGGGCGGCAGCGTCACCGTGCGACCGGCTGGCGACGACGGTCGCTCCAGCCTCGGGTATGGCTCGACAGCGGATGCTCCTGCGCCCTGATTGATCCTGCACCCAGGCCCCGTTGCCGCGGGACCCCGCGAACAGTCGGCCCAGCGCGGGCGCCAGTACGACGCCCAGCACCGGTTCTCCTCGCTCGATCAACGCGATGTTCACGGTGAATTCGCCGTTTCGACTGATGAATTCCTTGGTTCCATCAAGCGGATCGACGAGCCAGAACCGCCCGCTCCCATCGCCGATGTCGGGCACGCATCCGGCGGCGACCGATTCCTCTGCCACCACGGGCGTGTTGGGGGTCAGTTCACCCAGTGCTGCAAGGATGAGTGATTCGGCCTGCTCGTCGGCTTCGGTCACCGGTGAGGCATCGCCCTTGCCGCGGACAGAGAAATCCGTCGAGTACACGCGCAGGATGAGCTCGCCTGCCGCACGCGCAATCTGCGTGACGGATTCGAGTAATTCAGCGTCGGTCATGGGTGACTTCCTTGAATGGGGGCTTCAATACCCGCCTACTAATGTATGGTCTGTTAAAGGTTTACCAGTCACGAGTTGCAATGCGTCTCGCCGAACAAATCGGAGCTGAATTGAAGGAGAGCCCATCGTCGGCACTGTTGACGTTGAACGAACGGCGGCGCCGTGCGGTTCAGCTGCGATTGGCGGGCAGGACGCTGCAGCAGATACGTATGGAGACCGGCCTCAGTGCCCCCACGGTCATCGGCGCTTACAGGCTGTTCTTGAGCCAGGGCTGGTCCGGTGTTGCCATTCATTCACTGGGGCGCAGGTCGGGCCAGCGTCGTTCGCTCACCGAGGGCGAAGAGTCCGAGTTGCAGCGAGTCATGTTCGAGGTTCCCCCTGAAGCGGTCGGCTGCGGATTCGGTTTGTGGACTGTCGAGGCCGTGCGTCAATTCGCTGAGATTCGCTTCGGCCACGCACCTCAGGGGCGAGCACTGTCCCGAATGCTGGAACGCGCCGGACTCGGGCTGATGTCCATGTCCGAGCTGTCCGACAACCACGTCGGCCTGGCTGGCTGGCGCAGTGAGCGCCTGCCCGGTGTGACCCGCGAGGCCCGCAAGCGCGGTGCGACGATCGTCTGGTGCGGGCAGATCCGCATCGGTGTCGGCGCCAGTCCTCGCCGCCTGCTCGTCGCCCAGACGCTGCGCGGCAGCGTGTCCTGGCTCCCGATTCCTGACGCAAACAGCATTCAGTCGTACACCGGATTCCTGCAGCGCCTCCTGGCCACCTGGGTCGATGCCAGACACGTGCTCATGCACGGCGTCGATCTTGGTACGGGCGGCCTGGTCGACTGGCTCAAGTGCCATCCCGAACTGGTCATCGAAGCCTGCCCGGCAGGTCCGACTCCTCGCCGGGGTCGGCCAGTCCAGGCGGCGGTCAAGGATGTTGCGAACCCATTCATGAAGATTCAACAACCGGCCTCAACCGGATCTGCGCCCATGAAACTCACTCACCTGCAGCGGCTTGAAGCCGAAAGCATCCACATCCTCCGTGAAGTCGTCGCGGAGACCGAGAACCCGGTCATGCTGTACTCGGTCGGCAAGGACAGCGCCACGATGCTGCACCTGGCGCGCAAGGCCTTCTATCCCTCGCCGCCGCCGTTCCCGCTGCTGCATGTCGATACCACCTGGAAGTTTCGCGACATGTATGCGCTGCGGGAACGCATGGTCAGCGAGACGGGCATGCAGTTGCTGGTCTACCAGAACCCGGAAGCCATCGAACGGGGCATCAACCCGTTCGACCACGGTTCGCAGATCCACACCGACATGTGGAAGACGCAGGGCCTGAAGCAGGCGCTGGACAAGTACGGATTCGATGCCGCCTTCGGCGGGGCGAGGCGAGATGAAGAGAAGTCACGCGCGAAAGAGCGCATCTTCTCGTTCCGCAGCGCGCAGCATCGCTGGGATCCCAAGTTCCAGCGGCCCGAGCTCTGGCAGCTCTACAACGCGCGCATCAGCAAGGGCGAGTCGATCCGCGTGTTCCCGCTGTCGAACTGGACCGAACTCGATATCTGGCAATACATCTACCTGGAAAACATACCGATCGTTCCTCTCTACTTCGCGGCCGAGCGCCCGGTGGTGGAGCGCGATGGAACGCTGATCATGGTGGACGACGAGCGCATGCCCCTGAAGGCGGGCGAGATTCCGGTGATGCGCAAGGTCCGCTTCCGCACCCTCGGCTGCTACCCGCTGACAGGTGCCGTCGAGAGTGAGGCCGACACGCTGCCGGCCATCATCCAGGAGATGCTGCTGGCACGGACCAGCGAGCGCCAGGGACGGATGATCGATCACGACGCTTCGGCTTCGATGGAAAAGAAGAAGCAGGAAGGGTACTTCTGACATGGCACACAACTCCGACCTCATCGGCAGCGACATCGCTGCCTATCTGCGCCAGCACGAGCAAAAGAGCCTGCTGCGTTTCATCACCTGCGGCAGCGTCGACGATGGCAAGAGCACGGTCATCGGGCGGCTGCTCTTCGAAGCGAAGATGCTCTTCGAGGATCAGCTTGCAGCCATTGAGGCCGACAGCAAGAAGTGGGGCACGCAGGGCGGCGACATCGACTTCGCGCTGCTGGTGGATGGTCTGGCCGCCGAGCGCGAGCAGGGCATCACCATCGATGTGGCTTATCGATTCTTCAGCACTGATCGGCGCAAGTTCATCGTTGCCGACACGCCGGGCCACGAGCAGTACACGCGCAACATGATCACCGGCGCCTCGACCGCCGACGTTGCCGTGATCCTGATCGATGCGCGCAAGGGCGTGCTGACGCAGACCCGACGCCACAGCTACCTCGTGCAGCTGATCGGAATCCGCAAGGTGGTGCTGGCCATCAACAAGATGGACCTGATGGGCTATTCCGAAAAGGTTTTCGACGCCATCGTCGAGCAGTACGGGGAATTCGCGCGCCAGATCGGTCTGGAGGACATCACGCCGATTCCGTTGTCGGCGTTGAAGGGCGACAACATGCTTGTGCCCAGCGACAACACGCCCTGGTTCCATGGACCCACGCTGCTGGGTTACCTGGAAACCGTGGATGTGAACGACCAGCGTCTGCAAGCGGGCGCGTTTCGCCTGCCGGTGCAGTGGGTCAATCGGCCCAATCTCGATTTCCGGGGCTTTGCCGGCACCATTGCTGCCGGCGCGGTCAAGGCGGGCGACCGAATTCGGGTGCAGCCCTCCGGCCGCGAAAGCACAGTGGCCCGCATCGTCACCAGCAACGGGGACCTGCCGATGGCCGTTGCCGGTCAGTCGATCACGTTGACGCTTTCCGACGAGATCGACATCTCTCGTGGCGACATCATCAGCGGGGCTGACAGTCCCGCCGAGGTGGCCGATCAGTTCGAGGCCACCCTGGTCTGGATGGGCGAAGACCCGATGCTGCCCGGCAGGCCCTACTTGATGAAGATCGGCACCCGCACCGTGAGTGCCACCATCACCGAGCCCAAGTACAAGGTGAACGTCAACACGATGGAGCACCTGGCAGCCAAGAAGCTTGATCTCAACGAAATTGGCGTCTGCAATGTGTCGCTCGATCGCCCGGTGGCCTTCGATCCGTATTCGGTCAATCGCGAGACCGGCGGCTTCATCCTGATCGATCGGTTGAGCAACAACACAGTGGGTGCAGGCATGCTCCACTTTGCGCTGCGCCGATCTCACAACATCCATCTCCAGCATGTCGATGTCGACAAGACTGCGAGAGCGGCCCTCAAGGGCCAGCGGCCGGCCGTGGTCTGGCTCACGGGGCTGTCGGGTGCCGGCAAGTCCACCATCGCCAATCTGGTTGAAATCAAGCTGCATCAACTGGGTCGACACAGCTACCTTCTGGATGGCGACAACGTTCGGCACGGGCTCAATCGCGATCTGGGATTCACCGATGCCGACCGGGTCGAGAACATACGACGAGTGGCCGAGGTGGCTCGACTGATGGTGGACGCCGGCTTGATCGTCATCACCGCGTTCATTTCACCTTTCCGGGCCGAGCGCGCGATGGCGCGAAGCCTGGTTGCGACCGGCGAATTCATCGAGGTGCATGTCGACACACCGCTGGAGGTGGCCGAGTCCCGCGACGTCAAGGGGCTTTACAAGAAAGCTCGGCGAGGCGAACTGCGTAACTTCACCGGCATCGATTCGCCATACGAGGAGCCCGCAAATCCGGAATTGAGGGTCAACACAGTCGCCAGCACTCCCGAGGACGCCGCTGACCTGGTGATTGCCAAGATGCGCGAACTGGGCCTGATCCATTGAAGCCGCCCGAACTTGGTCGCCGTGACTTTGGAGGCGCTGGATGGATTGGCTGAACACCCTGGCCGGCTTCGGGGTCGGTGTGATCGTGGGAGTCACCGGGGTGGGAGGCGGCGCTCTGATGACGCCGATCCTGGTTCTGCTGTTCGGCGTGGCGCCAGCTGCCGCCGTGGGCACCGACCTGTGGTTTGCCGCCATCACGAAGATGGCCGGCGGTGCCGTGCACCACAGCAAGGGCAGCGTCGACTGGCAAGTCATTCGTCGCCTGTCGCTGGGCAGTTTGCCCGTGGCGATTGCCACGCTGTGGTGGCTGCACAGCACCGGGGGCGTGCAGGTCAAGCAGGGCTTGATCCTCAACGCCCTGGGGGGCGTGCTGCTCGTGACGGCTCTGGCGATGGTGTTCAAGAGGCAAACGCAGGCGTTCGGGCAGGCTCTTCGGTCGACTGCGCCTGATACGTTCAAGCGGGCACAACCAGGGCTGACGGTGCTGGCCGGGGCGATTCTCGGGTTCATGGTCACCCTGACCTCGGTGGGCGCCGGCGCACTGGGAGCGGTGATGTTGGTGTATCTCTATCCGTACCGCATGACACCGGCGCGGCTTGTCGGTACCGACATCGTCCACGCCATTCCCCTGACGTTGGTTGCGGGTACCGGGCACATGGTCATGGGCAACGTCGATTTCGCGTTGCTGGGAAACCTGTTGCTGGGATCGATACCGGGCATCCTGATCGGTGCCCACCTCGCCGGCAAGGCGCCGGAAAAGTTTCTGCGTCTGGCCATTGCAGTGCTGCTGGTGGCAGTCGGCGTCAAGTTGTTGTTGTCGTGAACGTGAGTGCTTGTCCGCAGCTTTGAACTCTCAGGGGCTCCATGAACGAGATTGACGATTTGCCCTCGTCCCCAAGTGCAGACCCGTGCCGCACCGTTGTGATCGTCGGTGCGGGATTCAGCGGTGCCGCCACGGCCATCCAGCTATTGCGGATGGCGAAAACTTCCCTGCGGGTGGTTCTGATCAACGAGTCGGGGCGCATGGCGCGCGGTCTGGCCTATGGCACGCACAACAACGCACATGTCCTGAATGTGCCTGCTGGCAACATGAGCGCGCTCGCGGGGGATCCCGACGACTTCCTGCGCTACTGCAGATGGTCTGACCCTCAGATTCAGCCGCACGCGTTCGTTCCACGACGGCTGTATGGCGCCTATCTGGAAGCGCTGTTGTCGGCTGCCGAGCTTTTCGGCGGAGAAGTCGCTCGACTTGACCGCGTCGTTGGCCGTGTGATCCAAATTCGGCCAGGAGTGCCGCGTGCACGAGTTCTATTGCAGGACGGCCGCGAATTCCTGGCTGATGAGGTCGTGCTTGCATTCGGCCACTTCTCACCGCGTGACCCGCTGTCCGCGAGCGACATGGCGGCAGCGGGAGTGCGCTACGTATCCGATCCATGGCGCCCGGACGCCCTGGCGCACATTCGACAGGACGACGATGTGCTTCTTGTGGGCTCGGGGCTCACGGCTGTCGACGTTGCTCTGGCGCTGAGCCGCATGTCGTACACAGGTCGTCTGATTTCAATATCGCGGCGGGGTCTGGCGCCTCAATCTCATCGGCTCTCAGGTGCGCTGCAAGGGGGCATCGATGGTGCTGCACTTGCGGCAGCGATGGGCAACACGGCTCGCAGCTACCTGCGTACGCTGCGTACGGAAGTGAGGCGTTGCCGGGCCCGTGATCAGGATTGGCGGGACGTAATCGGCGCGCTGCGTCCGCACACATCCCAGTTGTGGCGGCGATTGACGCTGGATGAACGCAAGCGATTCCTGCGTCATCTCAGGTCCTATTGGGATGTGATGCGCCACCGCTGCGCACCGGCTGCGCATGACGTGATGGTTGCACTCAAGCAGTGCGGTCAGTTCAGTGTGTTTGCCGCACGACTGCGCGGCGTGACGTCGGTGCTAGACGGCCTGGAGGTGAAACTGGAGCTGCGCGGAACTGGGGCACTGCAACGGCAGCAAGTGCAGGTCATTGTCAATTGCACTGGGCCGACCAGCGATGTTCTGCACAGCGGGTCGCCGTTGATCGAACACCTGCTTGATACCGGCCTGATCTGCCCCGACCCCTTGAGGTTGGGTTTGCTGGTCGGTGAGCGCTACCGAACGATCAATCGAGCAGGGCAGGAGATCCCCTGGTTGCACTACGTTGGCCCGCTGCTCAAGGCAACTGAATGGGAGGCGACGGCAGTGCCCGAACTTCGGGTGCATGCGATGCGTCTGGCCGAGCAACTGGTTGGGCATTGACTGGTCTTTCGGTCGCCTCAGATCCAGTTCAAATCGTTCGTACCAGCCAGTGGCTCAGCGTTTGATCGCCAGGCCACGTGCTGTCGGTTCATCGTACTGGCGTGAGCAGCATGTCTGGCTCCAACCGCCGGTTGCCGCCGCCATCCCATGCTGGCGGAAGATGCAGTTGCCCCGGTCCGACAAACTGGTTGTTGACCATGCGGACCGGTACCTCACCTGCCAATCGGTCGGTCCACACATGCACGAAGCGTGCATTGGGGCTGGCCGTGTTGATGAAGACGTTGTTCTCCAGCACGAGGCTGCCGGTCATGCCGTCCCGAGCTTCTGCGCCCATGCTGAGCAGGTCCGGGTTCTGGGTTAAGGCGCTCTGGGCAATGAGGTTGCCGACGACCACGTTGTCTCCGCCGTTCGGGAACTCCAGTTCGTAGGACGCTGAGCCCGAGGGGCGGTCGTCGAGCCGGTTGTCGATCACCCGGTTGCGCCGGGCGCGAGATTTCAGCAGGTGCCCACGCCAACCTGTTCCGAACCGGCTCCCCCGGATGCTGAATTCGCCGATCGCCCCGACATAGAGCAGGTGGTGCAGCATGCCCTCGTGCTGCGGGGCGGCGCCGAAATCGCAGTCCACCACGTCGAGTTGCATGCTGGGGTCGCTCGCGGTCAGGATGCCCATTTCGTTGTCGAAGAAGCGGCAGCGTCGCACCGCAAGCCGGCCGCGTTCGAAGCGGATACCCGCGCCGTTGCCGACGGGCACGCGCGCGCCGCGGAACTCGAGGTTCTCGAGGACCACATCTCCGCGAATGACGAGCATGGCCTTGCCTTCGCGATGCTTTCCATCGGCGTGGAAGACTGCGCCGGTACCCAGGCCCCGGATCGTCAGGTGGGGGATGTCGATGACGGCCACGTCGCCGTGATAGTCGCCGGCGTGAACTTCGATCACGTCGCCGCTGGCGGCCGAATCGATCGCACTCTGGAGTTGGCTGTACCGCTCGCCGGGCCCAACGCTGAGCATGCGGCCGCGGTCTCGTGCCGTGGCGGCGAGCGGCCATGCCGACAGGAGCTGCAAGCAGCGGCGTCGGCAAACGGCTTCCCCGGGCCTCGGCAGATCACGCATGCGACCTTTCCGCGCGTCTGGGCGCGGGGTGCTGGCGTTGTCGGCGGCGGCGAATTTCGCGCCTGCCGAGCAGGGCACCCAACAGGGCGAGGCTGAGGTACAGCTGCAAGAAGCGTGGCGAATCGATCACGCTGTCGATCAACCCCACGCCCTGAAACGCCAAAAGTGCCATGGCGGCGGCGAGGAAATAAGGCTGTGTCCCGGCTGCACGCCGCGCACCCCAGAGCCCTGCGACCAGTAGGCCGGCGTGGGCGATGACCCCCACGATCCCCAGTTCGAAGAAAACCTGCAGCCAAAGGTTTTTCATGTGCCAGGTCAAGTGCCTGTCGGACGAGTACATCCAGTGTGCAGGCCCATCCTCGAAGTCGCCGTTGCGCAAGCGTTGCTGGCCCTGGGCATCGATCATCGAAAGATCGTCGACCTCAATGGCCCCCGCCCCTCCGGAGAAGAGCGTCAGGCGCAATGGCCGCGCTGGCCAGCCCGCCAGGGGATTGAATGGCAGCGTAATGGGCTCGCTGACGGTGTGCCATTGCCCGTCCGCCGGCACCGTCAGCCTGGCGGCCCCGCAGGTGCGGCTTTGCACCAGATCTTTCTCGCACAAAAGGACCTGGATGCCGCTGTCCTGGGAAGCGCGCAATCGGGCGGTCACGGTGAGCGGCTCTGAAGGGATGACATCGACGCGCTGGTCAAGGTAAGACAGGGAGCCCGGGCGCGATCGCAACCAGTGATGACCCTGCGCGTGTATCAGTTCGAACATGCCGGGCCGTTCTTTCGGATCGCCCAGAACGTAGGCCTGGCGACCGAAACTGCCCATGCCGTTCCCGAACAGCGTGGCAAACGTGTTGCTGCTTCCAAACGCCAACCCTTCCTTCCAGTGCGTCAGCCGACCGGTGGCGTCTCTTCCGAGGGTGTCGAAGCGGGACATGGCGTAGGGTGCAAGCAGGATCACGCCGGCGATGACGCCGACCGGAGCGACAAGCAATACGCTTTTCCAGTGATCCTGGCGCAACTGCCCGAGATGTCTTCCGTTGAATCGGCGCATCGCGAGCAGGGCCACCGTCGCGCAAACCATCAGGAGAAAAACCACCTGTCCGCCGCGCGAGAAAGTGATCATCGTGGCGTACGCCGCGCCCATCACCAGCACCGCGCAGGACCACCGGACCCAGCGCCGTCGTTCCCGCATTGCAGCCACGACTGCGAACGGAGTGGCCGCTGCGAGAAAGCATTCGATGAACGCGCCGCCGAGCGCAATGGCACTGAAGGGTCCGGGCGCACGGTAGTCCGAGGAAAAGTCCAAGGGGCCGACGAAAGCCAGGCGCTCAGTGACCGTCAGCACGACCACGCCTGCTAGGGCGATGACCATGCCGCGACCCAGCATCAGGCCGCTTCTGTCGGCGCTAATTCCAGAGCGTTGGACGAAGACCGTCAGCACGAAAGCCCACATCAGCCCTTTGCTTTGCATGGCGCCCCAAGCGAGGTCCAGCGGAGTGAGCAACGCGATGGGATCAATCGTTTCCAGGTGACTGAGGCCGATCAGCACACCCGGAACCAGACCCAGCAACAGCCACGTTGCCATGGGAAGGCCTCTCCTGCTTTCCTGGATGCCAGGATTTCGTGTGGACGGGTGGACGAAGGCGAGGATGGCGGTTGCCAGCATGGCAAGGTCCAGCGTGTCCAGCCACCGCGGCCCGGTGTAGCTGGCTACGTCGGTCAGACCGATGGACATGGGCACCAAGAACAGCACCGTCTGCGGATAGCACCAGACGCAGGCGACATACGCCGTCAGCGCGAGCGCGGTGCTTGCATGGTTCCCGGGTGCCGCGTAGCTGGCGACAAGAATGACGGCAGTGGCCAGCATCGCCGCAAGCTGCTCGTTGCCTGCTGCGACGGCGGTGTCCAGCGCGATTGCCTGTTGATCAGCGGCCAGTTCTGGAGCCTTATTCGTCATCTGCGGCAAGCTGAGCGACGCTGCCGGCGCTTGCCTGCGCAACCTGTGCACGATGCGATGCGCGGCCCAGGCAGCCGCAGCGGCAATCAAGACGTTGGTCGGATCGGGATGTCGGCCGATCAGGATCAGCTTGGATCCCTCAAGTCCAAATGCAATCAGGGCCGCCAGGCTGGCGCTCAACACGGGCCGTGGGCGAGCCCATAGCAATCCGGTTGCGACGCCGACACAGGCGTAGCTGGCGAGGCATTGCAGCAGGCTCGTCAGCGCGCGCGACTCGCCGACGTAGTAGTGATAGTAGAAGGGCAGGTAATTCAGGCTGGCCGCCCGCTCCCACCAGCCGGATATCGATACCGGACTCCTCCCCCAACCGGCGAGATAACCCAGGACCAGAGCCCATACGGCTGCGCACGCCATCAGCAGCAGACCTTTGGTTCCGGACTTCAACGTCAGGTTGAGTGAGCCGGTACGTGCGGCGATGGCCGCGCCGGCAGAAAAGCCGAATGCACGAGAAAGTGCCGAGGCGCCTTGCGAGGTCGTGCTCAGCAGAAACAGCTGGATGACCTCGATCAGCACGCCGAATCCCAGGCCCAGGAACCACGCGGCCGGCCATCGACTGGGTCTGCGTCCCCTGCCCAGAGCGATACCAAAGGGGATCGCCAACAGCGCTTCACCGAAGAACTGCAAGCCAGCGCGCAGCGAATCTCCGAGATGGATCGGAGCGAGCCACCAGCCAGCGTGTCCGGTGGCAAGTTTCTGGTCGAACACCGCTGACGCGGTGCTGAAATCAAAGGGGAAGAGGCTCAGGGTGGCATAGGACAAGAAGTAGAGCCAAAACAGGGAGACCAGCGGAGGCGCCTCAGCGAACATCGCGCGCGCCAGCAGCTGGACAAATGGACGGCCGAACAGCAAGCCCGCCACGCAGCCGATGGCGGTCCCAGCGCACTCGGCCAACACGTCGTTGAGCGAGACCGTTCGCTGCGGGAAAAAGATCTGCGCGAATTCGACAGTCCAGGCCAGCGCGCTGCCCAGGCAGAAAAACAGCAGGGCTGCCGCCCAGGGCGGTACGCCTCGGGTTTGCTCGCCTGGCGAAGTTGTGCCCGCCATGGCGGCACATGTCGCCAGGTAACCCAAAGGAAAGTAAATGAGAGCATTGGCCAACCAGTCAATGCGGCTGGCGAGTCCCAGGTTCAGCCAGGGCATGTGCATGAAACTGTTGACGGCCGTGTCCCATGGCACGGCGTGGAATTCCAGCGGGAGCAAGCTGCCGTAGATGACGAACACGACCCACCCCAACCACACCCAAGTGAGTCTTCGTCCTATTGCAGGTGCGCTGTCGTGCATGGATGTCGGTCGAGATGGAGAAGGCTTTCGGCTGCGCCTTCCGAAGGTATTGTGTCGCCCGCGCGTCGCAGGACTGTCATCGATTCCGACTGGCGGCTCCGGTTGAGCAGCGCCCTCCCTTTACCCAGGGCGGGACGCTGTTGAAGGAGGTCGTCGCGCTATGCTCCACAGCCTTGGATCGGGCATCGTGGCTCCTGCGAAAGCACGTTTCATATGAATTTTCGATTTGCTTTCCCGGAGATCGCCACCCCTGTCGAAGAGTGCTCCGCTGCACCAATCCGGAATGCTTGATCGCGGCCTGAGTGGCCAGATTCCTTACACAGCCCTGTGCGGAGGCCTCAGCGTTGCCTCATTTGCCTCTGCGGCCGTTCTGGCTTGGCATCACCCGCTCGCACCGGTCCTCGTCTGCTCCGCCCTGTTGCTCTGGCTCGCGATCATGGTCTGGCGTCCGGGGATCTGGTTGGTTGTCGTACCAGCGTCGCTCCCGGCGCTGAGCTTTTCCCCATGGACCGGCTGGATCGCGTTCGAAGAGTTTGATCTGCTGCTCTGGGGCGTGGTTGCGGGCGGATATGCCCGGCTCGGGCTTGCTCGCTGGACCGCAGGCGCAGCCCCGCCCGGCGCGCGAACGGATCTGGTTTGCCTCGGCTTGGCTGGCGTGCTGGGAGCGTTCGGGATCGCTGCTCTCGTTCGTGGCATTTTGGTGGCCAGTTCCGGCGCTTCAGGCCTGTTCGAGAGTTATGCCGACCCGCTGAACAGCTGGCGTGTCTTCAAGCCGCTGTTGCATGCCGCGTTGATCTGGCCCTTGCTGCGCTGGGAAATCAGCCGAGACGCCGAGTCCGCCACACGTTGTCTTGCATCGGGAATGCTGGTTGGCCTCACGTTGGTGACACTGGCAGTCGTTTGGGAGCGTCTGGCGTACACGGGCCTGTGGGATTTCTCGGCCCGCTATCGCACGACGGCACTGTTCTGGGAAATGCATGTGGGTGGCGCTGCCATCGATGTGTACCTGGTGCTCGCGACGCCCTTTGTGGCCTGGGCGCTCTGGACGACGCGCTCGCCCCTGCTGTGGGCGCTCGCTGCCGTGCTAGCGCTGCTGACGGGATACGCCTGCCTGACGACTTTTTCGCGTGGCGTCTATGGCGCGGTGGCGGGCTCGTTGTTGCTGCTTGCGCTGCTGCTGCGGGGCCGGCGTCTGCCGCGCATCCGCTGGCGAGTCGTGGGGGGCTTTGCCCTTGCGGTCGCGCTCACGATGGAGGTGGCGGCCGTGCTGGGTCTGGGATCGTTCATGCGTGAGCGCATGGCTGCCAGCGACCACGACATGGATGGCCGGCTGAAGCACTGGGAAAACGGCCTGGCCTTGCTGCAAAGTCCGTCCGACTGGATGCTGGGAATCGGCCTGGGCCGCCTGC
>Ga0073904_10001920_pt1 | contig 15676 bp, 13 predicted proteins | sample KloWWTrecipitate_FD_66668 | JGI IMG/M metagenome (GOLD analysis project Ga0073904, IMG submission 66668) | Active sludge microbial communities from Klosterneuburg, Austria, studying microevolution and ecology of nitrifiers - Klosterneuburg... | ecosystem: Engineered > WWTP > Aerobic digester >...
GAAGCGGTTGACGTACTCCCAGACCGTCTTGTTCGACGTGTGGAAGAGGTGTGCACCGTAGCGGTGCACCTCGATGCCAGTTTCTGGGTCGGCCTCACTGTAGGCGTTGCCGCCGATGTGATGGCGGCGGTCGATGACCGTGACTTTACGGCCCGCGGCTGCGGCCCGTTCGGCGATCGTGAGGCCGAAAAAGCCCGATCCGACGATGAGAAGATCCATGCAGTTCTGTCCCTGGGTGAGAGTGTCGTCGCGCGCGACGAAGCGGCGGAAGATGTCGACGCATCCGGGTTTGAGTCTACCTTCGCGCTTCACCGCCCCGTGATCACCGTGACTCGAGTGAGGAGCCTGCCCAACGCATAGGCTGATGGGGCCATGACTGTTGAGATCTTCATCCCCTTCTGGGGCGAGCCCGCGCTCCTCTACCAGACCGTCGCGTCCGTGCGCGCGCAAACCGACGCCGACTGGCGCCTCGAGGTGCTGGACGACTGCTACCCAGACACGTCCGTCGCGCAGCACTTCGCCGATCTGGATGACCCTCGCGTGAGCTACGTGCGAAACCACACGAATCTCGGCATCACCGATAACTATCGGTTAGCTATCAGCCGCGCTACCACCGAATACATTGTCATTCTCGGTTGCGACGATCTCCTTCACCCCAACTATCTCGAGGTGGTTCGCCGAGCGATCACTCTCGTACCCCAAGCGGATGTCGTTCAACCGGGGGTTCAGGTGATCGACGAGAGCGGCGCGGTGGTGCTACCACTTGCTGATCGAGTCAAACAACGTGTCCTGGCGCCGCGTGGCGGAACTGGAGTGGCGGTCCTGTCGGGTGAACGCATGGCAACCAGCCTGATCCGTGGGGATTGGCTGTACTGGCCGTCGCTCACGTTTCGAACGTCAACTTTGAAGCGGATCGATTTTCGTGACGGGCTCCCGATCATCCAGGACCTGGCGCTCCTCATGGATGTCGCTTTCGCCGGCGGCACCCTCGCGTTCGCTCCGACACTCGCATTTTCGTACCGCCGTCATGGCGCGAGCGCGTCGCAGACGACCCTCCTTGACGGACGACGCTTTCGCGACGAGCGCACCTTCTATCGGCAAGCCCGCGCACTTGCCGCCTCCCAAGGCTGGAAGCGCACTGCCTGGACCGCCCGGATTCGACTGATGTCGCGCTTGCACGCAGTCGCCGAACTCCCAGGCGTCATCCGGCGCGGTACGGCACCCGGGCTACAATCGACGCTGGCGCATATTTTCGCGCTTTGACCGCGCGGGAGAGGTCGCGATTGGGCACGTCGCGGCACGCAATTGACTATTGGAGACGCCCATGTCTGACCACATATTGATCACGGGCGGCGCTGGATTCATCGGCACCAGATTAGCTCGTCGCTTTGTCGATGCTGGCGCCAAAGTCACCGTACTCGACGCCCTGATCCCGCAGGTACACGGTGACGATCCTGCAACCACCTCGCCGCTACTCCGCTCGCTCGATGGCATCGCCGAAGTTATTCACGGAAGCGTCACTTCGATCGATCAGCTTCGTACCGCACTCGTAGGTGTGAACGTCGTCATCCACCTTGCGGCTGAGACCGGCACCGGCCAGTCGATGTACGAGATTGACCGCTACGTCACTACCAACGTCGGCGGTACCGCGAAGCTCCTCGAACTCCTCGCGAATGAGCCGCACAGCGTGCGCCGCGTCGTCATCGCGTCATCGCGCTCGATCTACGGCGAAGGCGCCTACAGCACCTCAGACGGCAATATTGTCTTCCCCGCTCATCGCGATGACGCGGTGATGGCCTCTGGTGACTTCGACGTGCACATGCACGGCCTCGGACCGCTCACGATGGTGCCCACCGACGAGCAAGCCAAGTTGCACCCTTCTTCGGTGTACGGCATCACCAAGCAGATGCAGGAGTCGCTGATCATGACGGTCGCGCCCACGCTCGGCATCGAGCCAGTCGCACTCCGCTACCAAAACGTCTATGGGCCCGGCCAATCATTGAAAAACCCCTACACGGGCATCCTCTCGATCTTCTCCACCCTCATCCGCCAGGGCAAAGACATTAACATCTTCGAAGACGGGCTCGAGAGCCGCGACTTCGTCTACATCGATGACGTTGTCGAGGCGACCTATCTTGCTGCGACGCATCAGAATGCCGTGGGTGGTGTGTTCAACGTCGGCTCGGGCATCGCGACAACGGTCAGCGAGGTCGTTGAGGCGCTCTTCGAAGCGTTCGACACCCGCGTACCGACGCATATTTCCGGCAACTACCGCGTGGGCGACATCCGCCACAACGTGGCGGATACTTCTCGCCTCCGCGAGGTACTGGGATTTTCGCCAAGCGTCACGTTCAGCGACGGAGTCGCTCGATTCGTGGAATGGGTACTCAGCGAGCCCATAGAAGACGACAGTTATCAACGCTCGCTCGAAGAGATGGCATCGCGGAGTCTGCTGAAGTGACACTGCGCAAAGTGATGGCGGCATGCCTGAGCGGAGCGCCATTCGCTCACAGTAGCTACGTCGACTGGCGCCGCACGGACTCGAGCGGCGCAGTGCCGATCGCTGGTGCCTAAACTCTTCCTACTCGACACCTGAGGAACCCTGCTATGCCTTTGAGTTCGTCTGCGACCCGGGTGCCCCAGCAGCATGAGCAAAAGACTCGTCGGCGCCTTGTTCGAAGCAGAACGGCAACGGGTGCTGCTCGCGTCTTGGAGGAGGTTCAGGGGCTTCGCGCGCTCGCCGTTGCTCTTGTTGTGATCTACCACGTCTGGCCGGCGTCGCTGCCAGGAGGCTTCCTCGGCGTCGACGTTTTCTTTGTCATCTCCGGGTATCTGATCGGAAGTCACCTGCTCCGCGAGGTGCAGTCCTCAGAGCGTGTCTCGCTCACACGATTTTGGGTACGCCGGATCAAGCGGATCCTGCCCGCCGCATTCCTGGTGCTTCTCGCGTGCGCCGTGATCACGGCCGTGGCGCTTCCCAAAACAGTGTGGGCAAACACGTTCTTGCAAATCGGCGCAGCCTCCGTCTACGCCGTGAACTGGGTGCTCGCTTCACAATCAGTCGACTACCTCGCGGCCAGTGAGCCACCCACGATCGTTCAGCATTTTTGGACCTTGTCGGTCGAAGAGCAGTTCTACATCGTCTGGCCGATCTTGCTGGTGCTCGCGCTGTGGGTGGCGCGAAGGATGTCCAAAGATAAGTCGCTGAGTGTCTCGACCCGAACCAGAATCGTCGGTGCGCTCGCTCTCGTGGCAACGTTGGCGACCTTTGGATACTCGTTGCAGTTGACCGCCTACGCCCCGAGCCTCGCCTACTTCAGTACATTTGCGCGTGCATGGGAATTTGGTGCAGGGGTCACGCTCGCATCGTTGGCACTGTTGATTCCGAGATTCTTTGACAGCTTGCGTGAACATCGTGTCTGGGGCCAATCGCGCCTGCTCACAATCGTCGGGCTTGCGATGATCGTCGGGAGCGCGATGCTTATCGATGGATCCTCATTGTTCCCAGCGCCGATTGGTCTCGTGCCCGTGGTCGGCACCCTTCTCGTGATCGTTGGTGGATTCACACCGAGCTGGTCGGCTGGATCGGTCCTTGGGCTCCGTCCTGTCCAGTTCCTCGGCGACATTTCGTACTCGACATACCTCTGGCACTGGCCATTCATCGTTTGGTTCACCTACGCATTTGCGCGCGAACCAACGCTCAAGAGCGGTCTCGTACTGATTGTCGTATCACTTGTCGCCGCGTGGCTCACCAAATTGTGCGTTGAAGATCCCATGAGACGCGCAAAAGCATTTTCAAGACTTCGGTGGCCCGCATACACCTTCGCAGGCGGGGGCGCAGCACTGATCATCGGTCTGACAGCGCTCGTCGGTTCAACGAACGTGAGTACGCTGCCAACCCCACCGACGGATGCGCAAAGCACCGACTGTTTCGGCGCCGGTGCGATGCTTTCAGGTGCGGATTGTGAGGAGCCGTTCGAACTGCCAGCGTCTCTCGATCTCACCGCCGCAAGCCAGGACCTCGACACCGCTAACTGGTGTCTGACGTGGTTCGACGAAGACTGGAAAACGTGCAAATTAGGCGACACCTCCGCGACGTCGAAGGGTGTGATCGCTCTCGTGGGCGACTCGTACGCAGCGTCCTACACGGTGGCTTTCGACGAGTACTTCAAGAAGACTGGCTACACAGTCGAGACGTTCACTCGTTTCGGCTGTCCAGGGTTGGGCTTCCCTGACCCGGGTATTGACGGCGCGAACCTTGCAGACGAGGGCTTCGTCGACTGTCGAGCGTGGTCCGACAAGGTTCGGAGCGAACTGCTTGCGCGGGAGGACATCTCGACCGTGGTGTTCATCAGCCAGACGCTTACCCCGGCCGATGTGGAGGCGTCTGGCACGCGAGCTCTCAGCGCAGAGGACGTCGAGCGCACGTGGTCGGTGTTGGCAGACGCGGGCAAGACTTTGGTCGCAGTAACGACATCGCCTGACTTGGCGGTGGGCATGGTACCAACCTGCTTGGCAACGGCCGCGACCAGCAGCGCTCCGTGTTCTCGCGCGCGGTCCGAGGTGGTGTTCACCTCCGTACGGGATCAGGCGCTCAGCAAGCTTGGAGGCAGAGTGCTGGGCATCGACCTGACGGACGCGTTCTGCGATGGGCAGCGTTGCTATGCGGTGATCGGTGGCGTCGTTGTCTATGCAGACGAACGCCACGTCTCAGGAACGTATTCGCGCACGGTGCTCAACTACCTTGGGCCTCAGTTGCTTCGAGCGATCTCGAGCGGCACGAACCACGAATAGCCGTACCAAGCCCAACATGATGGGTGAGGTCGGGGTGAGCGCCCTTCGCGTGACTGTGATCGGCCAGCAAATCTCGATCGCCTGCATCGAGATCTCAACTCGCTGTGCCGGCAGCGGCGCCGTCAGTCAACTCGCCCGGTAGAAACGCGTCCGACATCCCCGCCTAGCGCACAGTCCTTCAGCCGCTCAGTCGTGGAGCTGATCCGACGCCCGGCTTGCCCCAACCAGGCGGCGAGCAAACGCACGCCGCCTGCGCGCGGCCTCACGCCACGCGCGCACCAGCATCCAGCGTGAACGCAGCGCCGCGCGCACTCCTCGCGCCCTCGGTGACGACGCGTTTGACTCGTGGATGCGTCGGCGCACCGTCGCGTGTTCGACATGACGCAACTCACCGAAAGCGTTCGCCACCGTCGCGATCCAGAGGTCGTGCGACTCGACAACAAACTCTGGAAACGGAGTCACCACTCCCAAGAACTCCTTGCGTACTGCCATTGCACAGCCGAAGTACGGTGCTGCCCCGGCAAGGATGCGCAGTTCGTTTCGCACACGTTGCCTCGACGTGGCGGCATGCAGCTCCCAAGGGCGACCCGTCAGAGGTGAGCGCAATGGCGCGTCATCGCCCAGCAACACCAGGTTCGATGCCACGACGTGCCCGTGTTGCAAGCCGTCGAGCAGCATCTTTCGCCTCCCTGCCACCCACACATCGTCTTGATCGGCCAACATCACGACGTCTCCCGTGGCAAGCCCCATCGCACGTTCGAAGGTGCGCACGTAACCGCGGTTCCGCGGCTGCAGATGTACCCGCACACGCGGGTCATCGAGCGCATTGATCACGTCAACGGTGGCGTCGCTGCTCGCATCGTCGACCACGATCACTTCATCTTGGTCATCAAGCTCATCAAGAATCGAGCGAAGCTGCTCACCAACGTAGGTCGCGCCGTTGTACGTCGCCATGCAGACGCTCACGCGGGCCAATCTGCCCAAGAATGCCCCGCCCTCACTGTGCAATGTAAATCACGCCTCGTCGTGTTCGAAGGTCTTCGGCAACCACGCGTAAACTGAGGCCGATGCGGTCACTCATGTTCAGGTTCGCCGGTTTCACGGGGGCACCGATTCTTTCGGCACTCGCTCCCTTCATCATACTTCCGGTGATCACTCGAGTTGTCGGCCCCGAAGGGTGGGGCAACTTCGCGACAGGCCAATCAATCGGCATTCTCGGTATGGTGATCGTCTTGTTCGGCTGGGGTATTGCCGGACCGGTCCGGGTCGCCCGAAGCCACACTGCAATCGAACGATCGATCATTCTGCGCGAAAGCATCCGATCACGGCTCTTGACCTCGGTGGTTGCAGTTCCCATTGCGGGGCTTGCGACCGCTCTCATATCGGGCCCGTCGTTTCGTGTCGAGTCGATACTGATCGCCGTGGCAATGACGCTGGGCGGGCTCACCCCCGCATGGTTCTGCATCGGCCAGGGCAACCCTCGCGCCCTCATGCTATTCGACGCAATCCCCAAACTCGCGGCATCCGCCGTCGCTCTCCCGGTCGTTGCGCTCAGCGGGCAGGTGATCTGGTACCCGGTATTGCTCATGGTGTTCACGCTGCCCGCGGTCGCCGTGCACGCGCGCCTCACACTGCGCAGCGACGACATCGACCATGCGGCCCCGCGCGGGCTTCGCCGAGTCCTTCGCGCTCTTGTACCGACTGCGACAATCGACGCAACCGGGAACGCATACGGCGCCACCGCCATCCCCATCGCTACTGCAGGTCTGAGCGCGTCCGACGCGAGCGCTTTCGCATCGGCAGATCGCGTCTACCGCATCGGCATCATGGCCGTCATTGCGTTTGGCAACGCATTTCAGGCGTGGGTTCTCGAACCCGCCGCAACAGACCGACGCACACGCCACGTCATCGCCATCCTCGCGCATGCCGGCCTCGGTGTGATCGGTGGCGGCGCGATCGCCCTGCTGGGGCCGTGGGCAACTGCCGTACTTTTCGGACCAGCCGTCGCGGCGCAAGCGCTCCCTTGCTTGTTGTTCGGGTTGGCATTCTTTTTCATCTCGACTGCAACGCCGCTCATCCGCAATCTGCTCATTCCTGAGCACCGGTACCGCACGGTCCTCGCAGCCACCATCACTGCGGCGATCGTTGGACTCACCACGATGATCGCGGGATCGACGGTCGACTCGGCCCCGATCATTGCGCTCGGCGTTGCGGCTGCTGAGGGATCAGCACTCGCCGTGCTGATCGTGCCGGCGCTCCGCGTGTTTCGAGATGAAGCCACCCATGCGCCGCGCCCGGTCCCGATCAATCCGCCGGCGGAGCCGACCAAGTGATCGTGGCCGCAAGCTGCTGAAGGCCGTCTGGCATTCGGCCCATTTTCCCACGTCGTGCATCCCGCCACGCGGCGCGATACAACGACCACATTGCGCCTCTCGGCCGCGCAAGCGTCAACACGGAGCTGAAGTGCAGGAGCTCCAGCACGGTATCGCGCAATGTCCAGCCAAAGAACTTTCGCCCGAACTCACGATTGATCACAATGCGATTTCGCACGCGGTAGTAGTAACGAAATGGTGTGCTGAGCGTGACGACCGGTGGGATGCCAGGCAATGAGACGCGGCGCCCAAACGCTCGGCGCTCGTACCGCCGGCCAAGGCTGTGCGCCAGAGTGAGGCCCGGGGCCGCGATGGAGGCAAAGCCGCGCGCGTGGCAACGGAGTTCGAACTCGGTGTCAACGAGATCGATGAAGAGGTCCTCGCGGAGCAAACCGACCGCGAGCAACACTGTTCGGTCGATCAGCATGCCGGACTGGATTGAGTGCCGCGCAAACAGCGTGTCGTCGCTGCCACGCGAATGCACCTGGCTCACGCCAGCAAAGTATTCCGGGACGACCGGCCCCGGGTGATGTCCGCGTTCTCGAGCCGCCTTGTGTGCCTGTTCGAGCGCGCCGATGAATCCCGGTTCGACCATCGAATCCTGATCAAAGGTGACGGCAGCGTCGCAGCCCTGCGCAAGCGCGTACTCGAGCCCCGCATTGAGCGCTGCAGCGATGCCCGAGTTCTCGGCAAGCCTCACGACAGTGACATCACGTGCGGCGATCGCATCCAGCACCGCTTCGAACCCTTGCCCGCTTCCGTCATCGACAACGACGACGCCAGCGAGTTGATGTTGCACGGCATCGATTGCCGTGAGGAGCTCAGAATCCGGCCGAAATGCGGTAATAACCGCCCACACCGCAGTGAATGTCACGAACGCGCAGGGTTGGACGAAGGATCGCTTGGCGCTTTGGCGGGCCGCACAGCCGTTGCCTGGGACTCAGCAATCGCGAGTCGCGCGTCCAATGCGTCGAGGCGCAGCGTCATCGCATCGAGCTCCGCCCGCGCGAGAGCAGCTTCCTCCGCGAGCCTACGAATCTCGTCTTCAGCCTGCGAGAGTTCCCACGAGTGGTGCAATGCAACTCCCAAGAGCAGCACGATCGCGAGCGAGAAGAGGAGGTTCGCGGGCACCTGAACGCCAAGTGCTGCGGTAAGCCAGAGCAGTAACTGCGGAAATATGCCGAGCACGAGCACTGCCAGCCCGATGATGAGCCACATCGCTGCATACTTTTCGCGCAATTTGCGCGCGAGCAGCATCCAGATGACGATGATGAGGATGACGACTGCAAAGCCGATTCCCGCAAACACAATCATGCTGTCACCTCAGCGTTTGTCGGCGCCGGCGACTTCCGCGCACGCCGCATGACCGCCAACGTGAGCGCGAACATCGCGCGCAAGAGATAGAGACTCGCCCCGATCGTGCCTTGTGAGGGTTGTCCGTGCACACGCGGGCGCATCGCGACCGGCACCTGTGTAACGGTCAACCCCGCGTGCACTGCGGCTACGAGCGAATCCAGCGTGTCTCCGAAATACTCGGCTGGGTAATACTGCACGTACTGATCAATCGCCCGGCGGTTCGCTGCACGAAAGCCACTGGTTGCGTCGGTCAGCTTCGTCTTCGAGACTCGCGACAAGACGCTCGCGAGAAAGATCATCGCCCAGCGACGCGGGCCACGCACGGAGTAGTCGCCGACGTCGGCAAAACGGGCACCGATCGAAATATCGGCCTGCTTCAGCCCGTCGACCACGACGGCGATATCTGCCGGGTTGTGTTGGCCGTCGGCGTCCACCTGGATAGCCCGTTTGTAGCCGTGCCGTTGGGCGTAGGTGAAGCCTGTCTTCATGGCACCGCCGACACCCAGATTAAAGGGCAGGCTCAGCACCTTGGCTCCGGCCTGGCGCGCGACGGCTGCGGTGTCGTCTGTCGATCCGTCGTCAACCACGATGACGTCATAGGCACCGTCAATAGCTGCGATCTCACGGACTGTAGCGCCAACATTTCGCGCCTCGTTCCAAGCGGGAACGATAATCAGCACGCGATCTTCAGGCACAGTCATGGTGCGATCAATCCTACCAAGCGCCGCTCACAGGACCGCATCGTCGCCTATCGGTTCGCACTTGGCCCGCAGGCGACGATCTCGTAAAGGCGAGCCTCACCCTGTTCGTCGACCAGCCGAACCCGATCCGACGTGCCCAGATCTTCAAATCCAGGGAACTCGTGCTGCGCACCGTGGACCTCCTGTGAACCGAAATCAAGCACGAAGCCCACGTGCAAAATCTCGACCGCTTCGCACACTGCACCGCCCGGTTTCGCACCCACGAGACCCTCGTTGACGAGTTCGAGTTCTTGCGTAATCTCCATCAACGTATGCGGCATGAGAACCGGCCGATCCGCCAGCGCATATGCCAGAGACGACCCGTTCCAGGGGCTACCCGCAATCGCCACACCCTCGGGCACATGCTGGTCAACGCGGTTCAACAGGGCGTATTCGTCGGAGTTCACGAGTGGTGAGGTCGGTGTGATGGCGAAGAGCGCAGAAACTGAGGTAGTCGCCTGCGCCAACGCCGCCCCCTGCACCGCCAGCATTCCTCCCACCGCGAGTGCCGCACCCAAGAGCACTCGTCCACTGGGTGGCGTCGACGCACGGATTCGTTCAACGACCGGGATCGTCGCGAGTGCAGACGCGGTACGCGCAACACCGTACGCACCGAGCGTCACCATCACGAGAGGCAGCATGGCGGCCAGCCGGGGCGTGTTGTTGTACCAGGCACCAGTCAACGCATCGCGGAGCGTGCCGAACGGCAGAGCGACGACGGTTACAAACAGGATCGCTGCGACGAGGTACATCCCGAGCGCGACCAGCGATGCCGGAGTTCGGGCGATCAGCGCCCAGATAATACCCGCGAGCACCGCAAGAATCGCCACCAGCGCTGCGGCGCCATACCAAGTCGAGATAGACAGAACTTCCCACACCGCGGCAGGCACACTCAATGTTGTCGGCCAACCCCGCGCTTCGAGTGGGGGGCGCAAGATCTTGAGGGCTAGGATCCCGGCCACAATATAGGCAGCGAACGCGCCTGCGATGAGCACCCGGCTGCGCGCGCTCGAATGTGCGCGCCATTGCGCAATGGCGAACGCAATCACCATCGGCACCGAGAGCGCGAGCCAGCTTACCAAGGCTCCCGGGTGCGCAAGCGCGATGCCGGGAAGCGTCCCCAGGAGCACAAGCGTCCACCACCACCGCGAGAAACCGGGCACGCGCTGGCCCAGCCCGAAGACTTGCGCCGTTGCCGCGAGCGCGATCGGGACAAGCGAAAGCCCGAGTTGATAGGGGTAGAGCACGCCATAATCAAGGAGAAGGAGTGGGAAGAGCGGGAATGCCGTGGCCAGGATCGCTGCCGAGATCGTGAGCACCCGCCCTCGCCCAAAGAGTATGCGCGTGAGCAGCACTGCGCCGAGCGGCCAGATCACCGCACCGACCACAATCGACATCGCGTTTACGGCGACTGGAATCGATACACCGCTCAGTTGCACGATCAGCGACACTGCACCGTGCCAGGCAGCCGGGTAGAAACCGAGCGCGCCACCAGGGTTAGTCATCCGCCCGATTGCGAGCGAAGATGCGTTCCCTGTGTCGAGGATGAAGCGCACCGCGTTCAGGTGGAAGATATTGTCGAACGTCTGCGAGAAGTTCGTCGGAAGCCCGACCGCGTCTGCAAGCCGAAACGACAGCACCAGAATTGCCGCAATCGACGCGACGAGAAGCCACACATCAAAGCGAGGGCGCGTGCGTTCTCCTTCTTCTTCCGGCTGCGAACGCGTTCGCAGATATGCGAACCTCGCTCCCCACAGTGCCGCCCCTACCACGAGGGTCACCACGAGCACTGATACGACCGACCACGATAGGCCAACCCACTGCGCCACGATGGCGGTCCCACCGATCATCGTGATCCCGAAGGCCGGCGCCGTCGCTAATGCCGCAAACCCGCGAAGCCCAACCGCCCACGCGAGGCTGCCTCCCGTCACCGCGAGCAACAGCAACAGGAGGGCTGCCGCCCAGAACAGTTCGAACCAGGACACGAATACAGGACCTTTCGACGGAGATACCAGACGCGCACCGCCGGCTCTTCAGGATAGCGAGAGGGTACGGAGAGATCGTGACCAACCCGCGAGAAGGGCGACGGTACCCGTGTGCGAAGATTGGGGGGTGAAAGGCATCATCCTCGCCGGCGGTTCCGGCACGCGCTTGCATCCAATCACCCTTGGCATCTCGAAGCAGCTCATCCCTGTTTACGACAAGCCAATGGTCTACTACCCGCTTTCGACGCTCATGCTCGCGGGAATTCGAGACATCCTCATCATCACGACGCCCCACGACGCGGCGCAGTTCGAGCGGCTCCTGGGCGATGGTTCCCAGTTCGGTGTAAACCTGACGTTCGCGCAGCAGCACTCCCCAGATGGGCTTGCGCAGGCGTTCACGATCGGCGCAGACTTCATCGGCGACGACAAGGTCGCGCTGGCTCTCGGCGACAATCTTCTCTACGGCCCCGGGCTCGGCACGCAGCTCAAGCGCTTTGCCGATGTCGACGGTGGCGCTGTCTTTGCCTACTGGGTGGCCGAACCATCGGCATACGGTGTCGTCGAGTTCGATCAAGACGGCACTGCCGTCTCGCTCGAGGAGAAGCCCACCGAACCAAAGAGCAACTACGCCGTGCCCGGTCTGTACTTCTACGACAATGACGTCGTGGAGATCGCGCGCTCGCTCGAGCCCAGTGCGCGTGGCGAGTATGAGATCACCGACGTCAACCGTGCCTACCTCGAACGCGGCAAGCTTGCCGTCGAGGTTCTGCCTCGCGGGACGGCTTGGCTCGACACCGGCACCTTCGACCAGATGACCGATGCTGGCGACTACGTCCGCACCATGGAGCGTCGGACTGGACTCCGCATCGGCGTTCCCGAAGAGGTTGCCTGGCGTCAGGGGTTCCTCTCTGACGACGAACTTCGCGAACGTGCGAACAAGCTCGTCAAGTCGGGTTATGGCTCATATCTGCTCAGCATCTTGGAGAGGGGTCTCTAATGGCCAACATTCTCGTCACCGGCGGTGCCGGGTTCATCGGATCGAACTTCGTGCACTACGTGGCCGAAAACACCGACCACCATGTCACTGTGCTCGATTCGCTCACATACGCCGGAAACTTGGCGTCGCTCGCCGGGTTGACTGAGGACCGGGTCACATTCGTCAAGGGCGACATCACCGACGCCGCACTCGTCGACGATTTGTTCGGCAAGGCCGACTCGGTCGTGCACTACGCAGCGGAATCGCACAACGACAACTCGCTAGACAACCCGCGGCCGTTCCTCGACACGAACATCGTCGGCACGTTCACGCTGCTTGAGGCCGCTCGCAAGCACGACACACGCCTGCACCACATCTCGACTGATGAGGTCTACGGTGACCTTGAGCTCGACGACCCGGAGCGCTTTACCGAGTCCACTCCGTACAACCCGTCCAGTCCCTATTCGGCGACGAAGGCCGGCAGCGACTTGCTGGTACGGGCGTGGGTTCGCTCGTTTGGCGTGCGAGCAACGCTGTCAAACTGCTCGAACAACTATGGACCTCGCCAGCACGTGGAGAAGTTCATCCCGCGACAGATCACAAACGTGATCCGCGGGATCCGCCCCAAGCTCTATGGCTCGGGGATCAACGTGCGTGACTGGATCCACGCCGATGATCACTCGTCAGCGGTGCTGACCGTCCTCGAAAAGGGTGAGATTGGCGAGACGTACCTGATCGGTGCTGACGGCGAGCGAAACAACAAGGACGTGATCGAGTTGATTCTCGAGATGATGGGCCAACCCAAGGACGCCTATGATCACGTCACGGACCGCGCGGGCCACGACCTGCGCTACGCCATCGATTCGGCCAAGCTCCGCACCGAACTCGGGTGGACGCCCAACTACGCAGACTTCGACGCGGGCCTTGCAGCCACGATTGAGTGGTACCGCGATAACGAGGCGTGGTGGGCACCCGCCAAAGACGGTGTCGAGGCGTTCTACGCTTCTAAGGGGCAGTAAGCGCCATGACGATCATGTTCGGGAAGGCGCTAGCTCCTCACTCGACGCCGATCCCTGGGCTCACGGTCTGGGATCTCCCAGTTCACGGCGACTCGCGCGGTTGGTTCAAAGAAAACTGGCAGCGCGAGAAGATGGTCGCAGCGGGCCTGCCCGACCTAGGCCCGGTGCAGAACAACATCTCGTTCAACGATGCAGTAGGCACGACGCGCGGCATTCATGCTGAACCGTGGGATAAGTTCATCTCGCTCGCGACCGGTAAAATTTTCGGTGCATGGGTCGATCTGCGCGAAGGCCCCACCTTTGGCCGCACATTCACCACAGAACTTGATCCATCCATGGCGATCTTCGTTCCTCGCGGGGTCGGCAACTCTTACCAGACGCTCGCGCCGAACACGGCGTACACGTATCTGGTCAATGAGCATTGGTCACCGGACGCAACGTATACCTTCCTCAACTTGGCCGACCCTACCGTATCGATCAATTGGCCAATCCCGCTCAGTGAGGCGGCTCTTTCAGACAAAGACCTCACTCATCCGCTGCTCTCGGCAGTGACCCCATTTTCGATCTAGCCAACGGAGGCTCGATATTTTTGTGCCAGCGACTCAACTAACAACGAGCTCCCCCGTTCGAAACGCGGCCGTCGTCGCATTGTTCGTGTTCTTCCTTGCGTTGCTGGTAGCACCACCTGCCCAAGCGGCAACTATTGGCACTGGTGCCGTTTCCATCAAAGGACCGGGCTCTGAGCTGGTACCAGAGGTCACCGTCGACATCCGTAAGGACGCCTGCGATGGCGCCCGCGTGTGGCACACGACGACAACGAATCGAGCGGATGCTTATGGCGCGTTCGGTATTGGTTTAACGCCCGGCGTGTACTGCATCATCACGCTCAACGTGCCGGCCCCTTACGAGATCCCAGCCAATGTGGTGTTCACAATGGAAAATCGCGCGGCAAACTGGGTCACGGTCTGGTTGCCAGGCCCACCCCCGGTCGTATCCGGCGCACTCGTCGCAAAAGATGAGCAAGGCGCGGGTATCAACGGCGTCGCGGCGCACATCGCCACCGGAGACTGCGGCCAAGGCGGTGGCGGCGTATGGCAGAACACGACCGCGAGCAACCAATGGTCAACGGGTGGGTTCGGGGTCTCACTAACGGTCGGCACATATTGTGCCACCGCACTCAGCGCACCCCCGGGGTATTCGCTACCCCAACCGTCCACATTCGAAGTGACCGCGCCCGGGCCGATTTGGATTACTCTCTGGAGCAGCCGGATCCCCTACGCTGGCGACTCTAACAGCGTAATTTCGGTGGACATCCTCTCGGGTTCGAAGATCGTCGAGTTCTCGTGCCCTCGATGCGCGGGGTACACCTCAGTTTGGGCGGATAGCACCGACGGCAGCAGCGATCTGCTCGTAAACACTGTCGGAGCCTACTCAGGCCGTACTCTTCCCGGCTTCTTGGATTGGACAAGCGTTCGATACGACAGTCTGGAGATCACCGCGGACAGCGCTTGGACGCTTCAGCTTCTCGACGTGTCTTCGGCTCGACAAGTTGGTTCGAGTTTCAGCGGTTCCGGTGACGATGTCGTGCTCGTGAACGCCCCGGGAAACGTCGCCACCATGTCACACCATGGAAGTGGTTACTTCGGAGTTTGGAGCGTTGACTACAACGGGGACGTGAACCTGCTGGCAAATACCGTCGGAGATTTCTGGGGCAGAGTTCCTGCTTTGACGCCCGCGTTGATGAAGATCGAATCCGAAGGGAACTGGCAGCTGGACATTGGGTAGCCCCCTCCGCCAAGCGGCGTCCTCGGGCATCAAGCCACCAGACATGCCTCTCATGTTTGGGGCGAGGGGTGCCTTGTCGCCTCAAGCGCCGCGCTGGGCTGCGGCTGTTGGCTCGCCTAGTCTTCTCCGGGCATCCCGTGAATATAGACCTGGACCTCTTCTTCGGTGACTGGTCCCAGCTGGCCGCCCCAAGACTCGAAGTATGGTTCCTCCGGCGTCCCGCCGATCGTGCACATCATGAGCCATTCGGTGCCCAGGTTGAGGCCGTGGGGATCTCCGCCCTCTGGCCTCGTGACCGGGACGATGACGAGCCAAGGCGGATCGACGACGCGACGCTCAATGCGGGCTTCATCAAGTCGGATAACCTCATCGGCCTCGTCATCACCACGGGTTTTCGCTTGCTCAACGCACAGTGAGGCGAGAAGTTCGGGAGTGAACTCGGCAACGGGCGGCGTCACCAACGGCTGGGCGACTGGTGCCTCACTTGCCGACTGCTGGCTGACCAGTGCCGATGGGCTGGTACTCGGGTTCACTCCCTGCACCGCGCAACCGGTTGTTGCAAGGGCGAGCATGAGGATGAGTGGTGCGATTCGGCGCATACCTCGACCATAGGGCAGACTGCACAAGCCGTTCACTTTTCGAACACCAT
>Ga0073904_10001921_pt1 | contig 15674 bp, 12 predicted proteins | sample KloWWTrecipitate_FD_66668 | JGI IMG/M metagenome (GOLD analysis project Ga0073904, IMG submission 66668) | Active sludge microbial communities from Klosterneuburg, Austria, studying microevolution and ecology of nitrifiers - Klosterneuburg... | ecosystem: Engineered > WWTP > Aerobic digester >...
GCCGACGGCGGGGTGGCCGACGGCGGGGTGGCCGACGGCGGGGTGGCCGCCCGCGGGGTGCTCGCGGCCGACGGCGGGGTGCTCGCGACGGACGGCGGGGTGCTCGCGGCGCGCGGCGTCGCGGGGGACGACGTGCCGATGGGCGGGGTGGCAGGTGCCGCGCCGGTCGCGGGTGCGGGAGCCTGCGGCACGACCGTGGCCTGCACCGTCGCGGGCTCGGGGGCTGCCGCACCCCCCGCCGTACCCGGCATCGGGACCACCGGTGCGCCCGGAGCCGGCCCCGCGCCGACGCCAGCGCCCTGCCCGGACCCGACACGCCCGAGCTCGCGCTCGACGCGGTCCAGCCGGGCGCCGACACCCTGGACGCCGTCGTCGACCGCGGGCAGCAGCAGGCGCGCGACGAGCAGCTCGAGGTGCAGCCGCGGCGACGTCGCCCCCGTCATCTCACTCAGCGCGGCGTTGACGAGGTCGGCCGAGCGGGACAGCTCCGAGGCGCCGAGCACCGAGGCCTGGACCCGCATGCGCTCGAGCTGGTCGGCCGGCAGGTCGCGGAGCACCGCCTGGGCGGCGTCCCCCGACGCGGCGATGACGATGAGGTCGCGCAGCCGCTCGAGCACGTCCTCGACGAAGCGGCGCGGCTCGTGCCCCGAGGACACGACGCGGTCGACGACGCGGAACGCGCTGGCGCCGTCGCGCGCGGCGAGGGCGTCGACCGTGTCGTCGAGCAGGGCGGCGTGCGTGTAGCCGAGCAGCGCCACGGCACGCTCGTAGTCGATCCCCCCTGCGCCCGCGCCGGCGACCAGCTGGTCGAGCACCGACAGCGAGTCGCGCACCGAGCCGCCGCCGGCACGGACCACGAGCGGCAGCACCCCGGCCCCCACGGCGACCCCCTCGGCGACGCACAGCTGCTCGAGGTAGGGCTGGAGGGTGTCCGGGGCGACGAGGCGGAACGGGTAGTGGTGCGTGCGCGAGCGGATGGTCCCGATGACCTTGTCCGGCTCCGTCGTGGCGAAGATGAACTTCACGTGCGGCGGCGGCTCCTCGACGATCTTGAGCAGCGCGTTGAACCCCTGCGGGGTGACCATGTGCGCCTCGTCGAGGATGAAGATCTTGAACCGGTCCCGGGCCGGGGCGAACGCCGCGCGCTCGCGCAGGTCACGCGCGTCGTCGACGCCGTTGTGGCTCGCAGCGTCGATCTCGACGACGTCCAGGCTGCCACTGCCGCCGCGCGCGAGCTCGACGCACGAGTCGCACGTGCCGCACGGCACCGGCGTCGGGCCCTGGGCGCAGTTGAGGCAGCGCGCGAGGATCCGGGCCGACGTCGTCTTGCCGCAGCCTCGCGGACCGGAGAACAGGTAGGCGTGGGTGACCTTGTCCGCGCGCAGCGCCTGCAGCAGGGGCTCGGTGACGTGCTCCTGCCCGATCACCTCGGCGAAGGTGTCGGGCCGGTAGCGGCGGTACAGGGCTTGGGTCACGGCACGAGCGTAGAGGGCGCCACCGACGGCCGCCGCGCCCTGTCCCGCCCCCTTGCGCCTGCCACCGTGTCAGGGTGTGGTCTGTGGGTATGGCACGCGAGCACCTGCTGACGATCGGGGAGTTCTCGCGCCTGTCCCGGATCAGCGTCCGCATGCTGCGGCACTACGACGAGCACGACGTCCTCCCGCCGACGTCGGTCGACCCCCTCACCGGCTACCGCTCGTACCACCCCGACCTCCTGCGCACCGCGCGGCGGGTCAGGGCGCTGCGCGACGTCGGGCTGGGGGTCGCCGAGCTGGCGGGGTGCGCCCCGTTCGACGACGCCGCGATGCTGCGGGCGGTGCTGACGCACCAGCGGGGGCGGCTGCTCGACGAGTCCGCCGCCGTCGCCGAGCGGATCCGGGAGGTCGACCACCTCATCACCCAGCTCAAGGAGCCAGCCATGCACGAGATCACCCGCCGTACCCTGCCCGCACGGACCGTCGCCTCCGTGCGGGGCACCATCCCCAGCTACGCCGACGAGGGCCTGCTCTGGCAGCGGCTCATGGCCGCACTGCCCGCGGCCGGGGCCGCCGTCGCACCCGACGCCGCGGCCGTCGCCGTCTTCCACGACGAGGACTACGTCGAGCAGGACGCGGACGTCGAGGTCCGGCTCGACGTCGTCGCCCCGTTCACCGGGACACCCGATGTCGCCTGCGTCGAGGTCCCCGCCGTCGACGTCGCCGTCGGCACGCTGCACGGCCCGTACGACGGGATCGGGGAGGTGATGGACGCGATCGGCGGCTGGATCGCCGCCCATGGCCTGTCCGTCGCCGGTCCGATGTTCAACGTCTACGTCGTCGGCCCCGAGGTCTCCCACGAGCCGTCCGACTGGGTGACCGACGTGTGCGTCCCGGTCGCCGGCTGAGCACCTGTCGCGACTCCTGGAACCGATCCGCCCCTGCCGATCCCCGATCGGTTCCAGGAGTCGGGTCGGCCGGGGCATGCAGCGACCCCTCGCACACCCGCCAGAGCCCGCCTGCCCTTGCTGCCTTCCGGCCCTGGGGGAGTTCAGCGAGATGACGCCGCACGAGGGGTCGGGACCAGCGTAACGCAGCCCGCCCGCGCACCCGCGCCCGCCGTCAGCGCCCGTGCCAGCACCCGCGCCCGCCGTCATCCCCCGCGGTGTCTGCCCGGACGCACGCCCAGCTCTCAGCGAGCACCCAGGGATCTCCCAGGTAGGCGCGGGAGGGTTCCTCCCATGACGACCTTCGCTCCCCAGGCCCAGGCCCAGGCACCGAGCCCGCAACGGGCCGGGGCCCGCGCCCAGGCCGCGCCGCAGACGCCGGTCACCGGCCGGCCCGCCGTCCTGCGGCTGCGGCCCCCCCGCGCTGCGCCGGTGGTGGACGGACGCCCTCGACCTCACCGTCTGGGCCTCGTACCTCGTCGTCGTCGCCCTGTGGGTGCACCACGGCGGGGTCGCCGACCTCACCGCCGGGATGGGCTCGGCCCTGACGTCGCTGGGCCGGCTCACCGGCCTCATCAGCGCGGACATGCTGCTGCTCCAGGTGATCGGGATGGCCCGGGTGCCGTGGATCGAGCGGGCCTACGGGCAGGACCGGATCACCCGGTCGCACCGCCTGCTGGGCTTCTGGTCGGTCAACCTCATGGTCGCCCACCTCATGCTCATCACCCTCGGCTACGCGGCGCTCGACCAGGTCGGCGTGCTGGGCGAGCTGTGGTCGCTCGTCACCACGGCCCCGGGCATGCTGCTCGCCACCGCCGGCACCGTGGCGCTGCTCATGGTGGCCGTGACCTCGATCCGCTGGGCGCGCCGCCGGCTGCGCTACGAGTCGTGGCACCTGCTGCACCTGTACGCCTACCTCGGCGCCGGCCTGGCGCTGCCGCACCAGCTGTGGACCGGGCGCGACTTCCTCGCCTCGACCGCCGCGACCGTCTACTGGTGGGGCCTGTGGGGCGTTGCCATGGCTGCCGTGCTCGTCTACCGGGTCGCCGTGCCCCTGCTCACCTCGCGCCGCCAGGCCCTGACGGTCTCCCGCGTGGTCACCGAGGCCCCCGGCGTCATCAGCGTCACGATGACCGGCCGCCGCCTGGCGGAGCTCGAGGTCGCCGCCGGCCAGTTCTTCGTCTTCCGCTTCCGCACCGGCGCCGGCTGGACCCGTGGCCACCCGCTGTCGCTCTCCGCAGCACCGACGACGGCGGCCCTGCGGGTCACCATCGGCACCCGGGGCGACGACGGCGAGCGCCTCACGCGGATGGAGCCCGGCACCCGCGTGCTCGTCGAGGGCCCCTACGGCCGGCTGCGGCCCGAGGTCCGGACCAGGCCCGGCCTGGTGCTCATCGGCTCCGGCCTCGGGATCGCCCCGCTGGTCGCCCTGGCCCAGAACGCCGTGATGACCGGCGCGACGCGGGACCGGCCCGCCACCCTCGTCCGCCGCGTCCGCGACGGCGATCGTCAGCCGCTCCAGGCCGACCTCGACCACCTCGTCTCGCTCGGGGCCCTGCGGGTCGTCGACCTCGTCGGTCCGCGCAGCACCACCGGGACGGCCTGGCTGCCGCAGCACCTCGGGCACGTGCCGGGGCCGCAGGCCGCGCGCCAGCTCGTCCCCGATCTCGAGGGCTGCGACGTGTTCGTCTGCGGCGCGGCCCCGTGGGCCGAGGCCGTCGCCGCCGATCTGCGCTCCGCCGGCCTGCCCCCCACCGCCCTGCACGTCGAACGCTTCACCTGGTAACCGGAGGACCTCATGCGCCGCATCGTCATCGCCATCGGATCGACCCTGACCGGGCTCGTGCTCCTCTTCTCCTGGCCCACCAGCCTCAACAAGACGGTTGCCGCCGCCGCGGACACGTCCACGGGCACCGCCACGACGACGGACAGCTCGACCTCGACGGGCACGTCCACCGACACGACCACCCCGACCGAGACGGCGACCCCCACGCCCGAGGCGACCGCGGAGCCCGTCACCGCCACCTACACCGGTGCGTCCGTCAGCACCCGCTACGGCGACGTGCAGGTGCAGGTCACCGTGACCGACGGCGTCGTCACGGCAGCGGACGCGATCGCCTACCCGACCCGGGACCGCGAGAGCCAGCAGATCAACGCCTGGGCCGTGCCCGCGCTCAACGACGAGGTCCTCGCCGCCCAGAGCGCCTCGATCGACATGCTCAGCCACGCGACCGTCACGAGCCAGGCCTACATCGCCTCGCTGCAGGACGCGCTCGACCAGGCCGGGATCTGACCGTGACCACGCGGGCCCCCGCCGACGCCCGCCCGGACCACCGGGCGTGGGTCGAGCAGATCATGGGGATGCCGGTGAGCATCCACGTGCGCGGCGTCGGGGCGCGGGGCGCGCACGCCCGGGGCACGGAGGTCGCCGATGCGGTCGAGCGGGTGTTCGCCGACCTGCGCGCTGCCGACACCATGTTCAGCCCCTGGCAGGCCGACTCGCAGGTCAGCCGCCTGCAGCGGGACGAGCTGACGCTCACCGACGCCGACCCGCTGGTCCGCGAGGTGCACCGGCTGTGCGAGACCGCGCTCGAGCGCACGGACGGCTGGTTCGACGCCTGGAACGCCGTCCCCGACCGGCCCGGCGTCTTCGACCCCACCGGCCTGGTCAAGACCTGGGCCGTCGCCCGCGCCGCCCGCCACCTGCGTGAGCTCGCCGTGCGCACCGGCATCGGCTATGCCGTCGGGGCCGGTGGCGACGTGCTCACCCGGCCGGCCGCCGACGGCGCGCCGTGGCTCATCGGCATCGAGGACCCGCGCGACCGCTCGGTCGTCCTGGCGACGCTCCCCGCGGGCGACGGCGGGGTCGCGACGTCGGGCATCGCCGCGAAGGGTGCGCACATCCTCGACCCGCACACGGGCGAGCGCGTCGTCGGCGTGCTCTCGGCCACCGTCGCCGGGCCGTCGCTGATGTGGGCGGACGTGTTCGCGACGGCCGCCGTCGCGATGGGCCCTGCGGCTGTGGAGTGGGTGACGAGCCTGCACGGCACCAGCGGCCTTCTCGTGCTGGCGGACGGCGCTGTCCACCGGTGGGGCAACCCCGTCTGAGCCCTGCACGCGGGGCGGGCGAACTGACGGTCTGACATCATCGGACCTGTCCCGCCGGTGCCGAGTGGCACGTGCCATCCATGGCGAGGCACCGATCACCTGGAGCCGAGATGCTCGACGTCATCGCTGGCCTGCCCGTGCACCCGCTCATCGTCCACGCGACGGTGGTCCTCGTCCCGACGGCCGCACTGGCCGTCGCGCTCGCGGCCGTGTGGCCGCGGTTCCGCCGCTGGGCGTTCGCCCTCCCCCTCCTGCTGGCGCTCGCGGCGCTGGTCCTGACACCCCTGTCCGAGCGGTCCGGCGAGTCGCTCGAGGAGCGGGTGGGCGGGACCCCGCTGGTCGAGACGCACGCGGAGCTCGGCGAGGGCCTCCTGGTCTGGGTGCTGCCGCTGGCCCTCGTCGCCGCGGCGCTCTTCTGGCTCGCGGTGCGGGAGCGCCGGGCCGCAGCCGAGGGGCCCGGCGCTGCGGGTGCCGGCGCTGCGGGTGCCGGTGCTGCGGGTGCCGGTGCGCCGGGGACCGCCCCGGCCCGCTGGGTCACCGTGACGCTCGCGGTCGCCGCGCTGGTCCTGGCCGGCGGCACGATCGCGCAGACGGTCGCCATCGGCCACAGCGGCGCGACCGCCGCGTGGTCCGACGTCGACACGACCACCCCCGCAGGCGACGACGACGACGACTGACCCGGTTCTGGTCCGGATCCGGGCGTCCAGCACCCGGATCCGGACCAGAACCGCTGCGCGCCCGGAGGGTCAGGCCTGCGCGTCGCGCCAGGCGACCCACTGGTGGACGAGGTCCAGGTCGTAGTCCGGGCCGTTCAGGCCGATGGTGAACAGGCTCACGCCGGCCTCGACGAGCTCCGTGGCGACGAGGGCCGGTGGCTTGTCCACCCCGACGGACCGCTCGACGAGCGTCGCGGTGTCCCGCCCGACGGCCGCGCCGTGCTCGTCGAGGATCGCGCTCTTGCGTCGCAGCGTCCCCACGTCGCCGAACGAGTGCCACAGGTCGGCGTGCTCGGCGACCACGCGCAGCGTCTTGCGCTCCCCGCCACCGCCGATCATCACGGGGATGTGGCGGGTCGACGCCGGGTTGCCCGCCGCGAGCCGCGTCGCGATCCGCGGCATGGCCGAGGCGAGGTCGGCGATCCGCGAGCCGGCCGTGCCGAACTCGTAGCCGAACGCGTCGTAGTCCTTCTCGAACCAGCCCGCCCCGACGCCCAGGATGAGCCGTCCGCCGCTGATGTGGTCGACGGTGCGGGCCATGTCCGCCAGCAGCTCGGGGTTGCGGTAGCTGTTGCACGTGACGAGCGCGCCGATCTCGACGCGGCTGGTCTGCTCCGCCCACGCGCCGAGCATCGTCCAGCACTCGAAGTGCTTGCCGTCCGGGTCGCCGTAGAGCGGGAAGAAGTGGTCCCAGTTGAAGATCACGTCGACCCCGGCGTCCTCCGCGCGGCGCACCGCGTCGCGGATCTGGCCGTAGTCGGCGTGCTGGGGCTGGATCTGGACGCCGATGCGGATGCTCATACCGCGACGGTACGCGCCGATGCGGCCGCGGGCCCACCCTCGGCGGGCGCGCCACGGCCCTGCCGCCGTTCGGGTGGATCTGCGGGCATCTGCCCGGTTCGCCTCAGACCCGCCGTCGTGCGGCCGATCGGATCGACGGCCGCGCCACCGCCCTGCCGCCCTGCCGCCCTGCCGCGACCCCACCGAGGAGCTCCCCGTGCGACCGTCCCATGCCCCTCACCGCGCGGCACAGGGGTTGCGTCACGTGCAGGGGCGCCTCGTGACCGTCGGGATCGTGGCGGCGCTGCTCACCGCGACCACCCTCCCCGCGCAGGCCGCCCTCCTCCCGCCCACCGCGACCCAGCTCTCCCAGGGCGGCACCGCGACGGCGTCGTCGGCCCAGGACCGTGGCTCCCTCTCACCGTTCGCCGCGTTCGACGGCAACCCGGCCACCCGCTTCGCGAGCGCCGGCACCGACTCCGAGTGGCTCCAGGTGGACCTCGGCCGGCGCGCCGAGCTGAGCGCCGTCGTGCTCGACTGGGAGACCGCGTACGGCCGGGACTACCAGATCCAGGTCTCCGACGACGCGACCAGCTGGACCCCCGTGCACACGACCATCGGCGGCGCCGGCGGCGACGAGGAGCTGACCGTCAGCGGTACCGGCCGGTATGTCCGACTGGTCGGCACGCGACGCGGCACGATCTGGGGCTACTCGCTGTGGGAGATGCAGGTCTACGGCACGGCGCTGCCCGACGTCGGCCCCGCGTGCGGCACGCAGGACGTCGCGCTGGGCCGGCCGGCGACGGCCTCCTCCGCCGAGCGCGGCGGGCTGGCGCCTACCTACGCGGTCGACGGCAACCCGGCCACCCGCTGGTCCAGCGCCTTCGCCGAGCCGCAGTGGATCCAGGTCGACCTCGGCGCCCGCCGCGACATCTGCCGCGTGACACTGCGGTGGGAGACCGCCTACGGGCGCACGGTGGCGGTGCAGACGTCGCGGGACGGCCGCAGCTGGACGGCGGCGACGGGCAGCACGGACGGCTGGGGCGGCCCCCAGTCGCTCGATGTCGCGGCGGCTGCGCGGTACGTGCGCGTGGTGCTGTCCGACCGCGTGACGATCTACGGGGTGTCGCTCTGGTCGCTCGAGGTGTTCACCGCCGACGGGGCCGGCCCCGCCCCGCTGCCGGCCGCCGGCTCGCTGACCTCCAGCGGCACCGGCACCGCGGCGCAGCACTCGAACGTCCCGGCCCCGGCCGGCGCATCCGTGAGCCTGCTCGACGCGGAGGGCGCGGTCGCCATGGCGGTCTCGGTGCCGGGCGAGGGCAGCTACGTGCTCGACCCAGCGTCCGGGACGGTCGGGTTCACCCCGGCGCTCGGCTTCGCCGGCACGGCCGCGGGCGTGCGCGTGCAGCTGACCGACACCTGGGACCAGGACTCCGTGGGCACCTACCGCCCGGTGGTCCTCGCGCCGGCGGCGCCCGCAACGCCCAGCACGAGGTCGAGCGGGGTGGGCCGCGCGGTCCAGGCCGCCATGGTGGCGGTGCCGATCGGCGGGTCGGTGCTGCTGCGCGACGACGGTGGCGCGCCGGCCGCCCGGGTCAGCGTGCCCGGACAGGGGCTGTTCACGCTCGACCCGGCGACCGGGGCGATGACGTTCACACCCGCGGCCGGGTTCGTCGGCCGGTCCGACGGCGTGGTCGTCGCCCTCACCGATGCCTACGGCCAGGTGACGCTGGGCCGGTACGTCCCCACGGTGGTCCCGGCGGCCGGGGCGGTTGGCGGCGAGGCGGCGGGTGCGAAGCCGGCGGCCGCCGTCGCTGCGACCGGTGGGGTCGCCCGTGCGGCTCGAGCACAGCACCTGGGCACGGACGCCACTCCCGGCCCCGGCAGCGAGGCCGGGGCTGGCGGCGACGCGCTCGCGTCTCCGGCAGCGCCCGACGACGCCCCGGCTCGAGGCTCGCTCCCCGGCGCGGGCGCCGTCGGCGCACTCATGGCCCTGGCCGTGCTGCTCGTCGCGGCCGTGGCCTGGCTGACCGTGCGGCGGCGCGAGCCCCGGCCGCTACCGTGCGGCCATGGAGCTTCCTGACACCTGGGACCTGACCGGACGTGTCGCGCTGGTCAGCGGCGCGGGCAGCGCGAGCGGCATCGGTGTCGCCACGGCCCGCGCCCTCGGCGCCCTGGGCGCCAGGGTCGCGCTCACCTCGACCACGGACCGCGTGCACGAGCGCACGGCCGAGCTGCGGGGGCACGGGATCGACGCGACCGGGTTCGTCGCCCGGCTCGAGACCGAGGAGGGCGTCGCCGGACTCACGCAGGCGCTCGGGGCGGCGGGGCTGATGCCCGACGTGCTGGTCAACAATGCCGGCATGGTGGCCGTGGGTGACGGGCCGATGCTCTCGGGCGACGTGACCATGCCCGTCGCTGACTGGCAGCGCAGCCTCGCGACCACCCTGACCACGGCCTTCCTCCTCACGCGCGCCGTCGTGCCGACGATGCGGGCACGAAGGTGGGGGCGGATCATCACCGTCTCGAGCCTCACCGGCCCGGTGATGGCGGCGCGGGGCGACGTCGCCTACGCCGCGGCCAAGGCCGGGCTCGTCGGCCTCACCCGTGCGCTCGCCGTCGACGAGGCCGCCTCGGGGATCACGGCCAACGCCGTCGCGCCGGGCTGGATCGCCACCGGCTCGCAGCTCGGCAGCGAGGCGGCCGAGGGCCTGCGGGTACCGGCCGGGCGCAGCGGACGTCCGGAGGAGGTGGCCTCCGCGATCGCGTGGCTGGCGTCGCCCGGTGCCTCGTACGTGACCGGGCAGGTGGTCGTGGTCGACGGCGGCAACAGCGTCGCGGAGGAGCAGGGGTAGCCCGAGAGCGAGGCGCGCGGGGAGCGAGCACGGCCGCCCGCCGGTTCGGGTATCCTCGTCCGGCCGGGAGGATTCGCCTAGTGGCCTATGGCGCACGCTTGGAAAGCGTGTTGGGGTAACACCCTCGGGGGTTCGAATCCCCCATCCTCCGCGTGACGAAGGGCCCGTGACCTGCGAGTTCGCAGGTGGCGGGCCCTTTGTGTTGAGTTCGACAACTGTTGCGTCCTCGAGCGGTAGCACTCTCGGTAGCAGTCGCCGGTGCCCGGTCGTGCGACGCGACGGCACGCCGGCAGCCGCCTCGCCCCTGCGGAGCCTCTCCGGTGGTTCACTTGCCAAGACAAGGGGGGGCCCGTGCTCATCGACAGTGAGGTCGTCGCCAACTTCGAGATCGTCATCGGGCTGGTCGCACCGATTGGCACTGATGTCGACGCCCTGGTGCGTCACCTCGAGGCCTCGCTAGAGCGGGTCAACTACACAACCGAGTGCATACGGCTGAGCGGCCTGCTCGACGAGACGCCAGCTGGCGCAGGACTGCCACGCACCTCAAGCGACCCGCGCTACTACGAAGCCCGCATGGACGCCGGCGATGACCTGCGCGAGTCACTCGGCTCCAGCGATGCGCTGGCCGCGTATGCCATCTCAAAGATCAGGAGCAATCGCTTCAAGCGGACCGGCGCCAACGAGCAGACAGCCAGGCACGCATGGATCCTGAGGACGATCAAGCACCCCGAGGAGGTCCGCCTCCTGCGCGCCACCTACGGGCGGCGCTTCGTCCTGATCTCCGCCACGGCCTCTGAGGCATCGCGCAGAACGAGCATCTTGAGCGGGCTTCGAGATGCAAGCCCGGAGAACACCCAACTTGAAGCGCGAGTGGCTGAACTCATGCTGCGCGACGAGCAGGACTCGACGACGCCCTACGGCCAGCACGTCCGCGACGCGTTTGCGCTCGGCGACTTCTTCGTTGATCTCGACTCGGCTGCCGGCCCGAAGGCTGAGCTTGACCGCCTCGTAGGCCTGCTCTTCGGCGAGCCGTTCCTCACGCCACGTCGCGACGAGCAGGGCATGTATCTCGCCTTCGCGGCATCACTTCGCTCGGCCGATCCTGGCCGCCAGGTCGGAGCGGTGATCACCACAGCCAAGGGCGACGTCCTCGCGGTCGGCTCGAACGAGGTGCCCAGGGCTGGCGGCGGGGAGTACTGGGTCGGTGACCAGCCTGACCATCGAGACTTCCAGCTGGGCAGCGACTTCAACCGCCGCGAGGTTCGCCGAGCGCTGCAGGAGCTCCTTGGAGTGCTCGGTGCCGAGGGCCACCTGAACGCTGACCTGAGCGGCCTCGACGGCCGCGAGCTGCTCGACTCCGTAGTTGCCAAGAGCGGTTCGTCGATCGACTCGACACGCATTCGCAACTTGATCGAGTTTGGGCGAATCGTCCACGCCGAGATGGCGACGATCACCGAGGCAGCGCGACTCGGCGTGCCGATCCTGGGCTCAACGATCTACACCACTGCGTTCCCGTGCCACATGTGCATGCGGTTGATCATCGGCTCCGGGATCTCACGCGTTGTCTACGTCGACCCCTATCCGAAGTCTCTCGCAGGGGAGATGTACGCGACTGAGATCCGGCTTCGCGGCGACCGCGACGACGACAGGGTGGCTGTGGAGTCGTTCTTGGGGGCGTCATGGCGGGTGTACCCGGACGTCTTCGGCGCCGTGAACCGCAAGCGCGACGCCTCTACGGCGAAGTTCGAAGCATGGTCGCGACGAGACGCGCGCATGCGGCTGGCGGAGCTTGACCCCTTGAACGGCTCCGAGTTCGTAGAGGCGCAGGTCCCGCTCGCGCTCGACGACAGACTGCGACGACTCGCGGACACTCCTGCGAGTGTCAGTGGTTTGGTAGATGATGTGGCAACCGACGTAGAGCCTGGCAAGGAGGAACCGTGACGGTAACTGAGCCCGGTTGGCTGGTAGACGTGAGCCAGCGGTCGCGTGAGGAGTTGTCTGCTCTGACCCCCTCGAATCAACCTTCCTGGTACAGGTGGGTTGGAGGGCCTGACTCCGGCAATCGCGAGAGCCAACGCGCGATTGGCTTCCAGCCGGCCAAGGCCACTGACGACGGAGGCGAGTGAGCACCGCCGAGTAGGCGCCGAGGTTCGATTGGCCGCTATCGCGAGCCCTCGACCGCACCCCACAGCAGTTCGCCCATCCTGCGGTTTGCTTCCTCGACGAGCCCGGGCACCACGTGCTGGTACCGGGCCGTCATCGTCGGTGACGTCCACCCCAGCATGTCCATCACCACGCGCTGGTCGACCCCCTGCACCAGCAGAAGGGTCGCGGCGGTGTGCCGTGCGTCGTGCAGCCGCGCCGGCCGAACGCCTGCGCGCTCGAGGAACCTGACCCAGTGCACGGAGTGGTCGCTCGGGTCGATGGGTCTGCCGGTGACGGTGGTGAACACCAAACCGGACTCCTGCCACTCCGAGCCGGCGTAGATCCGCGCCTTGCGCTGGGACTGGCGTTGACGGCGCAGCGCCTCGATCATCGGCTGCGGCATGGGCAGGGTCCGCTTGCTCTGCCTCGTCTTCAGCTCGGCCAGCACGAGCCCGCCGTCGCGGCGCTGCGGGCACTTCGAGGGCCGATCGTCGCACCGGGTCGGGTCATCGCAGCCGTGGCGGTACCGGCGGCGCTCCAGCTGCTGGCGCACGCGAACGCGGCCCAGCTCCAGGTCGACGTCGGCCCAGGAGAGCCCGAGCACCTCTCCCCTGCGCAGCCCGAGCGAGATCGCGAGCATGAAGGCGACGCCGTTCGGCTCGTTGTCGGCCGCGGCCATGAGCGTCCGGGCCTCGGAGACGGTGAGCGGGTCGAACTCCGGAGCGTCGTAGCGGGGCGTGTGGGCGAGCGTCACGGGGTTGCGCGGGATGCGACGGCGGCGGACGGCGTCGTTGAGCGCCTTGTTGAGGGTCCGCCGGACGTGGTGCACCGTGCCGACGTTCAGGCCCTTGGCGAGCAGCACGGTGTAGAGGTACTCGACGTGCTCGGGCTCGAGGTCGGCGAGCCGGTGCTTGCCGATGGTCGGGATGATGTGCGCCCGGACGTCGGTGGTGTAGCCGTACAGGGAGTTGGGTCGCACGCGCAGGGCCGAGGCGGTCAGCCAGTCCTCCAGCCAGTCGGACAGCCGCGGTGATCGCCCGGCGGGGATCTTCGCGGCCTCGTCGCGCACCCGCTCCAGGGCCCGGACCTTGTGAGTGACCTCGGCCTGGGTTCGGCCGCTGCGCTTGCGGCGGTCGGATGAGCCGTCGGGCTTGGTGCCCATCGTGACGAAGCCGTACCAGCGGCCGTCGGTGCTCTGGAACACCGACGACCGGTTGTTGGCCGCCCGGGTGCCCATCACTGGCCGTCCGACGACGGCGGGTTCTGCTCGCGGCGCAGCCGCTCGACGTACTCGACAAGGCAGTCGTACGGCACGCGGCGCAGCTTGCCCAGGTGAACCGTCTCCAGCTCGCCCTTCAGCATTAGCTGGTAGACGAACGACCTGCCGATCGACAGGCGTCGCGCGGCCTCGGGGACGGTGAGCATGAGGCGGGGCGCCTCGTCGTACTCGGGGTTCTGGCTCATGGTGGTCCTTCCTCGGGGTGGTGCGGTTGGTGGCAATGCGGCTCAGCGGCCGAGCACGGGTCCATCGGGGGCACGTGTCGGCGCGGGTGGCGAGATGGACCGCAGAAGCTGTGGACGCTGCGACCGGTCGAAGGCCTGTGGATCGCGCGACCCGAAGTCGTGGGGCACATGCAGCGGCGGAACGGGCGCCGGCGCGGCCGGGTGGTAGGCGGCCCAGGTCTCGGTGGCGCTCAGCTCGGCGTGGGAGGTCGCCAGGATCTGTTCGAGGACGTCGCGGGTCGACGACGACGGCCGGGCTTGGCCGGGCAGGCAGTCCTCGCCCGGCGCTTCGGTGACGACGTAGGTGCGGTTGAGGTGCCGCCCGCGGCTCATCGCGACGTAGAGGTCCTCGCGGGCCATCCCCGGTCCGGCGACCGTGTGCGTCTGGTCGACGGTCATGCCCTGGGACCGGGCCGTCGTCGTCGCGTAGCCGAGCTCGACGTGATCGGCGACGTACGCGTACGGGAGCCGGACGGCGTGGCCGTGGCCGTCACCGCGTCCGGCGTCGCCCGCGGCGCGGACGCGCAGCGACCCGTCGCGCGCGATCGCGACGACGTCCCACAGCGCGCCGTTGCGCACGAACCCGTCCGCGGTCCGCAGATGACGGTCGTTGCGGCGGGTGACGACCCGGTCACCGACACCGGCGGTCAGGCCGTCGTGCAGCTCGATCCCGGCCCGGTCCACGGTCCCCGAGCGCACGCCGTGGGCGCGGGCGAGGCGGTTGAGGTCGCGCACGGTGCGGCTGTCCGCCGCCTGCAGGACGGCGACCTGGCCGTGCTCCTGGGCGGTGGTGAAGCCGTCGAGGGCCGCGTAGAGCATCTCCTCGCGCGTGCCGCCGGTGAAGGCGCCGTGGGCCTCGTAGGCGTCCAGCGCCTCGGGATGGGCGCGGCGCAGCTCGAGGCTGGCTCTGGCCTCCCACGGTCGGCTGAACCGGAACAGGGACGTCAGCTCGGCCGTCGGGCCACGGCGGGCGAGCATCGCGAACCCGCCGCCGGCGTCGACCGACCCGCGTTGCAGGTGGTCCCCGACCAGCAACACCTTGGCCGGGGCCTTGCGCGCCTGGGCGACCAGCGCGGCCAGGGTGCGGGTGTCGGCCAGCGAGGCCTCGTCGACGATGACCAGCTGCCCGGGGGCCATCGCCCACCGGCCCTGCTCGAGGCGCAGCGACTGGGCGCGCTGGCGCGCCGGGTCCCACTCCGCGCTGGCATTCGAGTGCAGGACCTGCACCGCGGCGCCGAACGCGACCCCGCGGGCGTGTGCACCCTCGCCGGTGGACTCGTACAGCCACTTCGCCGTCGTCTCGCACGGCACGCCCAGGGACGCGCTCAGGGCGTGCGCCGCCGTGGCCGACGGAGCCAGCGCGACGACGGGACCGACATAACGCTGCCAGATCGTCGTCAGCGCCTTGAGTGCCGTCGTCTTGCCCGATCCGGCCGGCCCGACCAGCGCGTCGAGCAGGTGCTCGGACGTCAGGATGGCCCGGACGGCGGCGACCTGGTCATCCGCCAGCACGCGGCCGGCACGCGCGCTGTCCCTGTCGGCGTCGCCCAGCCACTGCCTGCTGATGCACGGGGAGCGCGTGGTCTCGGCCGCGTCGATGAGGACCCGCTCGGCGGCCAGGAGCTCGAGGGAGGTGTACAGCGCCTCGCCCACCCGGCAGCGCTCCTGCTCACGCGTGTCGTCCAGGTGCACGCTGGCCGCCCTGACCTGGGCGCTGATCTCGCTGGTCAGGCCCAGCCGCTCCTGCGGGGAGGCCATCCGCAGGATCTTCGAGGCGCGCAGAGTCTCGCTGCCGACGTTCCACTCGGTCCACACCGATCGCCTGGTCGCGACGTCCTGCAGCACCTGGGCAGCGATCGCCGCCCGGACCTCTGGCCCGACGTCGTGCGCGTGCAAGGGCCGGCCGTAGGTGCCGGCCAGGGCGCGTGCTGCCAGGTCTTGCGGCTCGCGACCGGTCAGGGTGCGGGCGCGGTTGGCCCAGTCGGCGAGCAGGTCGCGCAGCGGGCGGACCACCTTGGGCGGTCGGGTCACGCGCGTCAGGTGCTGCCGCGCCCTGGTGGTCTCGACGCGGGTGGGCTCGCGCCCGCGGTCGGCCTGGAACTGGGCCGCCCACTCGGCCTCGGCGCAGTGGATCTGCTCCGAGCG
>Ga0073904_10001928_pt1 | contig 15659 bp, 15 predicted proteins | sample KloWWTrecipitate_FD_66668 | JGI IMG/M metagenome (GOLD analysis project Ga0073904, IMG submission 66668) | Active sludge microbial communities from Klosterneuburg, Austria, studying microevolution and ecology of nitrifiers - Klosterneuburg... | ecosystem: Engineered > WWTP > Aerobic digester >...
GCGCCCTTGTCCTTCTGCGGCCCGGTGCGCCAGCCATCACACACCGAGATGCGACCGCCCTGGGCCTCGAACACCTGGCCAGTGACGTGCGAGGACGCTTCGCTGCCCAGCCACACCACTAGCGGCGCGACGTTTTCGGCTGCCCAGGAGTCGAAGCCCGATTCCGGCGCCTTCACCACGTCCGCCATGGCGCTCTCGGTCATCGAGGTACGCGCCGACGGCGCCAGCGCGTTGGCGGTGACGCCATAGCGCGCCAGTTCAGCCGCCTGCACCAGGGTGAGCGTGGCGATGCCGCCCTTGGCGGCGGAATAGTTCGACTGTCCGATCGAGCCCTGCAGACCGGCGCCGGAGCTGGTGTTGATGATGCGTGCGGCAATCTTGTTGCCGGCCTTGGCTTGGTCGCGCCAGCGCTTGCCGAGGATGTTGGCAAGGCAGAAGTGGCCTTTCAGGTGCACCCGCATGACCTGATCCCAGTCGTCTTCGGACAGGCTGATGAACATGCGGTCGCGCAGGATGCCGGCGTTATTGACCACCACATGCACTTCGCCGTAGGCCACGAGCGCGGCGTCGACGATCTGCTGTGCGGTGTCGATGCGGGTGATGTCGTCAGCGTTGGCGATGGCCTTGCCACCTGCCGCCACGATCTCCGCCACCACCGCGTCAGCGGCTTCCTTGCGGATGTCATTGACAACGACGTTTGCGCCCTCGGCGGCAAACGCCAGTGCATACGCACGACCCAGACCACCGCCGGCACCGGTGATGATGACGGTACGTTGTTGGCAAATTCCCATTGTCTTCTCCATTCTTGTGAGGTCGATTGAAGGCCTGCAGCCCCCGCAACAAGCGGCCTTGAGCTGCGCCGCGGCGCGCAGCCGTACTGGCGTACGGCGCGCATCACGGACGCAGAATCAGGGCAGGTCGTGGCGCGGTGCGCCGCTTTAGAGGCGTTCGATGATGGTGACGTTGGCCTGACCGCCGCCTTCGCACATGGTCTGCAGGCCGTAGCGGCCACCAGTGCGCTCCAGTTCGTGCAACAACGCGGTCATCAGGCGTGCGCCGGTAGCACCCAGCGGGTGACCGAGCGCGATTGCGCCGCCGTTGGGGTTCATGCGCGCGAAGTCATATTCCAGCTCCTTCTGCCAGGCCATGACGACCGAGGCAAAAGCTTCGTTGATCTCGACCACGTCGATGTCATTGATGCTCATGCCGGCCTTCTTGAGGGCGGCACGCGTGGCGGGAATCGGCGCGGTGAGGTGCCAGATCGGGTCGTCGCCCAGCACCGAAATGTGATGGATGCGCGCGCGCGGCGTCAGGTTATAACGCTTCAGTGCGGCTTCGGACACCACCAGCAGTGCGGCCGAGGCGTCGCAAGTCTGGCTCGACACCGCAGCGGTGATCGACGGAAAGGCGGGGTCGACCGGCTGCAGCTCGGCCATCTTCTCAAGCGTGCTGACGCGCGGGGTCTCGTCCTTGGTGACGCCCTCGAGGCCGACGATTTCGCGCTCGAAACGGCCTTCGGCAATCGCGGCCAGCGCGCGGCGATGGCTTTCAAGCGCGAACACTTCCATGTCGTGGCGGCTGACGTTCCAGTGGTCGGCAATGCGCTGCGCGGAATAGAACTGGTTCACCGGCTGGTCGCCAAAGCGCGCCTTCCAGCCCTTGCTGCCAGAGAACGGATCGGGGAAGCCGAGCGGCTGCCCGGCGAGCATGGCCGACGAAATCGGGATCTGCGTCATGGTCTGCACGCCACCGACTGCAACCACGTCCTGCGTACCGCTCATCACCGCCTGCGCGGCAAAGTGCACTGCCTGCTGAGACGAGCCGCACTGACGATCAACGGTGGTGCCGGGTACATTCATCGCCAGGCCGGCGGCAAGCCACGCGGTACGCGCAATGTCACCCGCCTGCGAACCGATGGTGTCGACGCAGCCAAAGATGACGTCGTCGTAATCTTCGCTAGGAATCGCATTGCGCTCGACCAGCGCCTTCAGCACATGCGCACCAAGATCAATTGCGTGCACATGGGACAGGCCGCCCTTGCGCTTGCCCGTGGGGCTGCGCAAGGCATCGACGATATAGGCTTCTGCCATCTTCATTCCTCGAAAGTGTGTCCCGGACCAAGGGCAGCGCCGTCGGCCAGGATCGCGCCCGCGATGCGGGCCTTGTGGAAACCGCGATCGCCCCAGGCGGCATCCAATGCCCAGGCGCGCTTCATGAACATCTGCAGATCGACTTCCCAGGTGTAGCCCATCGCACCGTGCACCTGAATGCCGTGGCGCGCCGCCAGCCAGGCTGCCTCGCCGCAGGCCAGCTTGGCGTGCGACACGCGCGCATCCACGCCCGCTTCGTCGTGCGCAAGCGCATACGCCGCGCGATACAGCACCGGCTTGGCGAACTCTATTTTGGTCGCGACGTCGGCGAGGTGATGCTTGACCGCCTGGAAGCTGCCGATCGGTTTGCCGAACTGCTTGCGCTGGGCAACGTAATCAACCGACAGGTCGAGCATGCGCTGCGCCAGACCAAGCAACTGGCCGGCCGTCGACAGCGTGCCGCGGTTCAGGGTCTGTGCCCACAGCGCGCGTCCCGCCTCACCTTCGGCAATAAGCGTGTCAGCAGACGGCTTCCAGCTCACACGCGCCACACGACGCGACAGGTCGATGCTGGCGTTGGGCTCGACATCGACCTGGGCGCGGGGCAAGGCATGCACCGCATCGCCGTCGGCGAGCAGCAACAGATCGGCCGGACTGGCGTCGGCCACCAGCGGATTGACCGGATGCCCGACCGCGATGCGGATGCTGCCTTCGGCAACACTACCAAGCCACTCTTCGCGTGCAGCGGTACCCGCGGGCAAGGCGGCAATCAGACCCGCTGCCACGTAGGCGGCATCGGCCAGGGAGTCGGGGATGGCGTAGTAGCCGAGTTCCTGCGTCATCAGCGCCCAGGCAACGTCGTCCATGCCCAGGCCGCCGCAGTCCTCGGGCACCGACAGCGCGGTGAGGCCCTGTTCGGCAATGTTCTTGCGCTGCTCGGGCGAGCGCCCGCTGTCGGTTTCCCAGATTTCGCGCAACATCTCGGGCGCGGCTTCGGTCATCAGATAGCGGCTCACCGCCTCGCGGAACGTGAGCTGGTCGTCGGTAAAGGTGAAGTCCATGGCCAGCCTCGTCTTACTTGGGCAGGCCGAGCATGCGCTCGGCAATGATGTTGCGCTGGATCTCGTTCGTGCCAGCATAGATCGGGCCGGCCTGAGCGAACAGGAAGCCGTCAAGCCAGCGCGCGGCCTCGACAGCCGCCGGCGCGTCACCGGTCAGCTCGGCGAGTGGGCCGAGAATGCGCATCGCGGTTTCATGCATCTTGAGGTCGAGCTCGGACCAGAAAATCTTGTTGGTGCTGGCCTCAGCACCAATCCGGGCCCCTTTCGCCAAGCGCCCAACGGTATGGTAGGCAGACAGCGCATAGGCTTCAGTGCCGTTCCAGGCTTCGATGACCGCATCGCGGATGCTGGGGTCGCGGTCTGCACTCTCACGGTTTGCCTTGTACAGCTCGACCAGCCTGCGCGCGGTGTACTGGAAGCGCGCCGGAGAACGGAGCAGCAGGCCGCGCTCGAATCCAGCCGTGGCCATCGCCACATGCCAGCCCTGGCCCTCGTCACCGATGCGGTTCTCGACCGGCACCTTGACGTCGTCGAAGAACACTTCGGCGAAGGCCTGCTTGCCATTGAGCGCCTGAATCGGGCGAATCGTCACGCCCGGCGCGTCCAGCGGCACAGCCATGTAGGACAGACCGTGATGGCGGCTCGAGGCAGGGTCGCTGCGGAACAGCCCGAACAGCAAGTCGGCGAAGGTCGCGCGCGTCGACCACGTCTTCTGGCCGTTCACCACATAGTGACTACCGTCGGCAGACAGGATCGCCTTGCTCGTGATCGCAGCCATGTCGGAACCAGCGTTGGGCTCGGACCAGCCTTGCGCCCACATGTCCTCGCTCGACGCCATACGCGGCAGGAAGCGTGCTTTCTGCTCTTCGGTGCCAAACTCGATGAGCGTCGGACCAAGCAGCAGCTGGCCGTTCTGGTTCACGCGCATCGGCGCGCCTGCACCGTAATACTCTTCTTCGAAAATCAACCATTCGATGAGGTCGCAGCCGCGGCCACCAAGGGCCTCTGGCCAGATCACCATCGACAGGCGGGCATCGAACAGCTTGCGCTCCCACGCGCGGTGTTGCTCGAAACCTTCGCGGGTGTCGTAGCTAAGCAGGGGCTCGGCCGGCAGATTGGCCGCGAGCCAGGCACGCACTTCCTCGCGGAAGGCATTTTGCCGGGGGGTATAGGCAAGATCCATGGTCGTCCTCAGAACTTGGCGTCGCGTTTCTCAACGAAGGCGCGGCGGGTTTCGGCCGAATCCGGGCTCGTGTAAGCCTGCAGCGTGAAACCCTGCTCCCAGCGGTACTTGTCTTCCAGGTTGCCGTCCTCGACACCGTTCAGCGCCTCCTTGGCGATACGGATCATGGACGGGCTCTTGGCGGCAATCTTGCGGGCGATCTCGAGCGCAGCTTCACGCAGCTCGGCCTTCGGCACGATGCGCTCGATGAAGCCATAGCGATCAGCTTCGCGTGCACCGATCTTTTCGCCGGTGAAAAACAGGTAGCGCACCTTTTGCACCGGAAACAGGCGCTGCAGATGGGCACCGCCGCCCATCGCGCCGCGATCCACTTCGGGCAGGGCGAAGGTGGCGCACTCGGAGGCGACGACGATGTCGGCCGCGCCGGTGATGCCGATCCCGCCACCAAGGACAAAACCGTGCACCGCGACGATGACCGGCACCGGGTTACGATGCACAGCCTTGAAGGTGGCGTAATTGCCACCATTGACGGCCACGATGCGCTCGGGATGCGCGTCGAGCTCCTTGATGTCCACCCCGGCGCAGAAACCGCGGCCTTCGGCGCGGATCACGATCACGCGGACGTCGGGATCATGCCCGAGTTCGTCGATGCGATGCGCCAGTGCGAACCACTCGCTGCTGTCGAGTGCATTGACCGGCGGCTTGTTGATGACGAGTTCGGCGATGCCGTCCTCGATGACTGTCTGGAATGCCTGGCTCACGTTTTTGGGCTCCTGGGGGCTTGTCATGTTGGGCTGCGCGCTCAGGCGACAGCCTGGATATCTTTGCTTCCGTCAGCGGCGGACGCCACGCCGAGACGACCATACAGGGCCGCCAGACTGGCTTCGGCTTCGGCGGCGATGCCATGAATGAGGTCTTCGCAGCTCTCGAGCTTGCCGATGGCCGCAGCCACCTGACCGCTGGGCAGAATGCCCTCGTCCGGTTTGCCTTCGACCATCGAGCGCTGCAACAACACCGGCTGATTGGCAGACATGACAGTCTGCGACACCGCGCCGGGATCTTCCTTGAGCGCCTGCATGAACACACTGAACATGTGGCCGAGGCTCATGCCGGTCTGCTTCTTCCAGGCCCAGGCACTCCTCAGGGCGATCAGCAGGCGACCGATCGGGCTCGCGGCTTCAAGCTTGTTGATGAAGGGGTTCTCGATCATGCGGTGACGCATGCCGTCCACCGCCAGCGTCACGCGTATCTTCTGCGGGTCGCTGACCTTGAGATAGCGATCGAGCGTAGCGGGCGGCGTGGGCGAGTCGGTGGTCATCATGAAGCGCGTGCCCATGGCAATGCCCGCCGCGCCGGCTGCCAGCGCCGCCGCCAGACCACGCCCGGTGGAATAGCCACCGGCAGCGATTACCGGCACCTTGACGGCTTCGAGCACCTGGGGCAGCAGGATGGTGGTCGGTACGCCACCGGTGTGACCGCCGCCTTCGCCGCCCTGGATGGTGATCATGTCGGCACCCAGCTCGACCGCCTTGATCGCATGTTTGAGCGCGCCGACGGTGGGGATGCACAGCACGCCTGCTTCCTTGAAGCGGGCGATGGTCTTCTTGTCCGGACCGCGACCGTAGCTGACGGCACGCAGCTTGTACTGAATGGCCAGGTCGACGCACTGGGCGGCGTTCTCCTGGAACATGTGGAAGTTGAGGCCGAAATTGCTACTGCCGGTGGCCGCGATGACTTTCTTGATCTCGCCTTCGATCTTGTCGGCGTCGATGGTGGCACCGGCAAGGAAGCCAAAGCCGCCTGCCTTGGTGGTTGCGATCACCAGGTTTGCATCCGCCACCCAGCCCATCGCGGTCTGAATGATGGGGAAGCGGCAGCCAAGGCGTTCGGTCAGCGGTGTGCGCAGCAGCGCGGAGAAATCGGGGTGCGTGGTGGTGTGCGTCATGCCTTGTCCTTGCCGGCGGCCTGCTTGTTGGCGCTGGCCATGGCCTTGGCGTCGTAGCCGCCGAGCTTGTCGCCCGACAACAGTTCGTTGTGGGTGTGGGCGAAGTGGTGCCAGGCAAACACCGCGTCCATCGCGGTACGCTTGCCCTGCAGGTCCTCGACATGATTGATCGCCTGCTTGGTCAGCGCCAGGCCCATGCGCGGCTGTTTGGCCACGCGGGCTGCAAGCGCGTAGGTTTCGGCCTCGAGTTGCTCACGCGGCACGACGCGGTTGACCATGCCCATCTGGTACGCACGCTCGGCGCCCATGCGGTCGCCGGTCATGAGGAATTCCTTGGCGATGCGCGGGTTGAGCTCGTAAGGATGGGCAAAGTACTCCACGCCAGGGATGCCCATGCGCACGACCGGATCCTGGAAGAACGCATCATCGCTGGCGATGATCAGGTCACACACCCAGGCAAGCATCAGCCCACCGGCGATGCAGGCGCCCTGCACCATGGCGATGGTCGGCTTGGGCAGATCGCGCCAGCGCCGGCACATGTTGAGGTACACCTCTTGCTCGCGCACGTAAAGGTATTCGCCACCCGGCTTGTTGGTGTGATCCCACCACAGGTTGACCCGGTCGAAGGGCTTGTTGATATCACGCCCCGGCGTGCCGATGTCGTGGCCTGCGGAGAAATGCTTGCCCTCGCCACGCAACACGATGACCTTGACCGAATCATCATCCACCGCGCGTCGGAAGGCCGCATCCAGCGCGTAGGTCATCTGCGAGTTCTGCGCGTTGTTGAAGCCGGTGCGACTCATCGTCACCGTGGCGATACCGTCGGCAACGGCGTACTTAACCGGTTCATCGGTTTCGTACACCGTGGTATCCGGACGGCTGACGAAATTCTGGTCAGGGGCAGTCATATGTGGTTCCTTGCCGCGCTCAGGCTGCGGCGCGAATGCCCGGCGGATTGCCCTTGAGCTGCGCAGCGCGCATGTCATGAGGGTCAAGGCGGCGGATGATGGCGAGCTGATCGGCGGTCGGATGCGGGGTTTCGCCGAGGTTCGGCGCCTTCAGCAGCGGGAAACCGGTCTTCTCCTGCACTTCGTCGAAGCTCACGCCCGGGTGCAGCGAACGCACGCGGACCGCATGGTCGGGGCCCTCGAAATCCATCACGCACAGGTCGGTGACGATGTGGCGGATGTCCATGAAGTCCTGACGCATGCCGGGCTCCCAGCGCGCCGGATTGAAGCCGACACCGGACACCATGTCCACTTCACCCTCGACGAAAACCCGCTTGTTGTGGCTGGGTACGATAAAGGAGTTGATGTGGTTGATGCTGTTGCCTGGCAGGCCGCGTACGCCGAGGATGGCGGCCTTGGGTTTGCGATAGTCACCGACCACCGACAGATTAGTCTGGCCGAAACGGTCGATCTGGGTCGGGCCGATCATGGCGTGGCGGCGACCGCCCCACACGCACTCGAACACGCGCTCGAAATTCATCGAGCCCGAGTACTTCGGCACGAAATCACCGCGCGGACCGAGCGGAATCGGGTCTTCAACGAGGAAGCACTCGCTGTCGGTCATCAGCAGGCCGGGGCCGTGCGTCAATTTGGCCAGGCTGGCGCCCAGGCGCGGGATCACGCCGATGCCGGAGGCGAGCACCTCGCCGTCGCCACGCCACGCTTCGGAGGCCGCGACGATCATCAGTTCGGCCAGGGAAAATTCTACTTTGTCGCTCATGCCGCTCACGCTCCTCAAAACACCGGCAGGGGCAGCTTGCCCATGCGCTCGACGCCACCGTTCTTGTCCTGGTAGGCCGCCTCGCCCGGGGTGACAAACTCGTCCATGTAGGCCTGCCAGCCGCCTTCGTCGGTGGCGCTGGCCACATAGCGCTTGAAGTGGCTCATGTCCCAGCCGTACTCAGGCGCGCAGGTGGTCGGGTGGGCACCGCAGGGGGCATGCACCACGCCTTTAACCAGGTAACGCTCGAAGGTATTGAAGCGGGCCTCGGCGGCGGTGAGCGCAAAGCGCTCTTCCACGCGCTCGGCCGACACGTAGCAGGCATCGGCAGCACGCGCCACGAGGTGATCGAAGTAGGGATCGCCGCCGGTAATCAAGGTGTTGCCGAGCTGGTCGGCGACGTTGACATGGACGAGCGCGACGTCGAGCCTGAGGGCCGGCATCGCCAGCAGCACTTCGCCGTCGTCATAGGGCGAGGTGATGGTCTTGAGCTCAGGGTTCAGTTTGGTGACGTCGGTCGCCAGACCGCAGCGGGTCGGCAGAAAAGGTACGCGCATGCCAGCGGCGCGCAGGCCCCACTGCCACATGCCTTCATCGAGCTCAAGCAACTCGAGCGCGCCAGACTCACGCACCTTGCGGTACCAGGGCTCGAGCGGGATGGCGTCGAGCGTGGCGAAGCCGAAAATCAGCTTCTTCACCTTGCCGGCGGCGCACAGCATGCCCACTTCCGGGCCACCATAGGCAACCACGGTGAGGTCCTTGAGGTCGGAGCGCAGGATCTCGCGCACGATCGCCATCGGCTTGCGCCGCGGCCCCCAGCCACCGAAACCGATGGTCATGCCATCGCGAAGTTGGGCGACGACATCGGCCGTCGTCATCAGCTTGTTCATGGATTGCTTCCTGTATGCAGCCGCGCTCAGGCGGCCTGTTCCTTGACGCCGAAATCGTGACCCCAGATGCTGACACGGGTGAATTCAAAGGCGCTGTGCTGATCCCAGTCACATTGCAGACCACCATAGCCGTACTCGAGATCAAAGCCGGACGGAGTCTTCATGTAGAAGGAGATCATGCGGTCATTCAGATGCTGCCCCAGGGTGGCCGACAGCGGCACCTTGTGGGCAACCCGACGGTCATGGGCGCGACCGACTTCGGTCATCGAGTCGACTTCGACCATCACATGCACGCAGCCGCTCGGCACCGGATACTCGGCAATCGCCAGGCTGTGGTGACGGACGTTGTTGCAGTGCAGGAAGTGGATGCGCACCGGCGGTGCGGAGGGATCGGGACGGAAGTTGAAGATGTCCGACACGCCGAATCCGAGCACGTCACGGAAGAAGGCCGCCGTGGCGTCGAAGTTGGGCGCCGGCATCACCGTGTGGCCCAGGCCCATGTCACCAGTCAGGAAACGCGGCACGCCCTGCGGCGAGACGAAGGGCTGGCAGTCGGACAAATGCCCCCAGCACAGTTCGTGACGGTTACCCGACGGATCGGTCAGCACCGCAACCGCCTGCATGCCGCGCTGGGCAACCGTGGCGGCATCGGCCAGCTCATAGGCCACGCCCTTGGCGTCGAGCTCGCTCAGTGCGGCCGTGAAAGACGGCTCATTGGCCAACTCCCAGCCCGACGCGGCATAACGGCGCTCGGAGCCAGGAACGACCAGAATGCGGAAGGGGCGCTCGTCCATCTTGACGTACAAGCCGTTACCCGGCGCAGGAGAAGTCATCATGCCGAGTACGTCTTCGGCATAGCGCTTCCACTCGTTAATGTCGTCGATCTGGGCCACGAAATAGGCCAGTCCGCGAATATCGATCATCGTGCTTGCTCCCCCCTGAGAAGGTTTCTTGCGATGGAGCATTGTGCGAACAGCGCGTCGGAACATCATCGTCCGTTGAGACTACGAATCTTCCAGAGCCCACCTCAATTGCTTGCCCCTGCGGGCACTGACGACGATAGGGGCAATGACGCATCAATGCCGACAGAGGCGCCCGCCCCTCCGAGAGCCGGATACGCCTGCAAGGATCGCTGATATCTGGCCACCAGCCCGTCCCGCCACGCAGCCGCACGCCCCCCGCCTTTTTGGATATCGTCGGCGAAAGGCCGGTCACTGCGCGGGGCTCGGCGCCCGGCGGCATATATCTCCAGCCAATTCGCGTAGCGCTGCTTCGTCCAGCGTCTCGACCTCCAGCAGACGGCTGGCAGCACGATCGAGGATGTCGCGATTGTCAGTCAGGATTTTGAGGGCCTGCGCAGATACGTCCTTCAGGACGTCGCGCACTGCGGCATCCATCGCCTGAGCTGTCGCCTCGCTGTAGTTGCGCTCGAGATAGCCGGGTGTGTGACCACCCAGAAAGCTGCTTTTTTCGGTTTCGTAGCTGACGCTGCCGAGCCCCGCATCCATGCCGTAACGCGCCACCATCGAGCGCGCAATATCGGTGGCGCGCGCCAGGTCGTCGGCAGCCCCCGTGGATAGATGACCAAACACCAGCTTCTCCGCCGCGCGCCCGCCCATCAGCACTGCAATCTTGTCGCGCAACTCATCCTCGGTCATCAGGAAGCGATCCTCGGTCGGGCGCTGAATCGTATAGCCCAGCGCGCCGATACCGCGTGGAATGATCGACACCTTGTGCACCGCGTCCCCACCCGGCAAGGCCATGCTGACCAGCGCATGACCCATCTCGTGATAAGCCACGATTCGGCGCTCGCGCGGGTTGATCAGGCGGTTGCGCTTTTCAAGGCCGGCCACGATCCGCTCTATCGCATGGGTGAAGTCATCCATGCTCACCACCTTGCCGCGCCGCCGCGTCGCCAGCAATGCCGCCTCGTTGACCAGATTGGCCAGATCGGCGCCCGAAAACCCGGTGGTCAGGGCAGCGATGTCGTCCACGCCCATGTCAGGGCCGAGGACGATCTTTTTCATGTGCACCTTCAGTATTTGCACCCTGCCTGCGCGGTCGGGCCGGTCCACCAGCACCTGGCGGTCGAAGCGCCCAGCACGCAGTAAGGCGGGATCGAGAATCTCGGGCCGGTTGGTTGCCGACAGCAACACGACCCCCTGCCCCGGGTCGAAGCCATCCAGCTCGGACAACAGCTGATTCAAGGTCTGTTCGCGTTCGTCGTTGCCACCTTGCATCATGCCGGCCCCACGGGCGCGACCCAATGCGTCCAGCTCATCGATGAAGATGATGGCCGGCGCGGCCTTGCGCGCCTGCTCGAACAAATCGCGCACGCGCGCGGCGCCGACGCCCACGAACATCTCGACAAATTCGGATCCCGAGATCGAAAAAAAGGGCACGCTCGCCTCGCCCGCAACAGCGCGTGCCAGCAAGGTCTTGCCAGTGCCCGGCGGACCAACCAGCAGGATACCCTTGGGCATGCGCGCGCCAAGGCTGCCGTATTCCTTGGGATTTTTCAGGAAATCGATGACCTCCTGTAACTCCGCCTTGGCTTCGTCCACACCGGCAACATCGGCAAACGTGACCTTGGTGTCGCTCTCGACATAGACCTTGGCCTTGCTCTTGCCGATGGAGGTCAGACCGCCCATGCCCTGTGCCGCCCCCATCCTGCGGATCAGGAACATCCAGATGCCGACAAAGATCAAGGCCGGCAGTATCCAGGACAGCAGGGTGGTGAACCAGGTGTTCTCAACGGCGCCGGAATAGGTCACGCCGGTATGCCCCAGGCGCTCGGCCAGAGCGGGCGAAACAGGCGTCGTCACGAACCCGGTCTTGCCGTCCTGCGGAGTCTTGAACTTGCCACTGATCGTGGTGCTGCCGATCGTGACGCTTTCGATCGCCCCCTGATCGAGATAGGTCTCGAACTGGCTATAGGGGATCGCCTCGATCGCCTGGGTCTGCACCCAGATGTCCCGCAGCAGGACGATGCCCATCAGGGCAAAGAGGACGTACCAGAGATTGATCTGGGCTCCACGGTTCATGTTTTTACTCCGCTCAGGATGTTTCGGGGCGCCGGACTGGCGGTCGCCACAGACCTCCTGTAGTGACCGCGCCCGCACTGGTGCAATGTGTCGTCAGCGCAAGCCCGCCGCCAGCGACAGCCAGATCCTGAGCATGGCCAATCGCATGGTGAAAGCAAGCAAACAGGAAGCTTTCGGCGCGTGCATGTCAATGCCTCTGACGCCGGACTGGTTGTCAATCGTTTTTCTTAGTCTATACATCAACAGGGCATGCCTCGCTGGTTGGTGGCGCCAGCAGATGAAGTGTCTGCGGGCAGTGGATTGAGGACCCGAACATGAACAAGCCCCTTTATCCCCAATCGAGCGCCGATGCAGCGCGCAAGCGCAAGGAACTCGCCCCAGGACCGCTGGCGGCGTTCAAGGCCTTCAGCGCTGCGGTGTTTGCCGATGGCGCTTTGCCGGTCAAGACAAAGCAGCTCATCGCCGTCGCTGTCGCCCACGTCACCCCGTGTCCTTGCTGTATTCACGGGCACACGGCCGCCGCGCAGAGCAGCGGCGCAACCGAAGCGGAAATCATGGAGGCCATCTGGGTCGCGGCAGAGATGCGCGCAGGCGCCGCCTACGCCCATTCGGCGCTGGCCATCGAAACGATGAACAAATCGCAGGATTGAGGAGCACACAAACGATGGCGAACGCAATCGACAGGCTCAATGCCGAACATGCCAACCTGGGACGACTGGTGCGTCTGCTCGACGGCCGCTCTGCCGTTGGCCAGCCGACGGCGTCGGTTACGGTCGCGCTGTTCGTGGACGTGATGTACTACCTGACCCACTTCCCGGACGTTTCGCATCACCCCGCCGAAGACGGCATCGTCGAACGCCTGCGCGGCAAGGATGCGCTGCCGCCAGGTTTTGGCGACGAGATCGAAACGCAACACGCCACGCTCGAGCGCCAGGGCGCCGACCTGATGCGCGATCTGGAATCCGCGGCGCGGGAAGAAACCATGTCGTGGGAGCTCGTCGAAGCGAACATCCGCCTGTACGCCGAACGCTTGCGCCACAACATGGCGGTCGAAGAGCTGATCCTGTTTCCGGCTGCACTGCGCCACTTTCATGCCGACGACTGGCTCGCGATCGATGCCATCACTTCGCGCGTTCAGCACGACCCGCTGCTGCCGACCTCGGCAGAAGACCGCTTCGCGCAGCTGCGCCGCGTCATCGCCGCCGAAGCAGATTGCGGCTGCGAGGAAGAGCCCGCCGGCCTCGCCCACCCGGAAGCGTGATAAGGGCGTCGGCCACGCCCACCCTTTGTACAGCGGACCCTGTGTCATCGATGGAGGCCAGCATGCCAGCACCGCCCAGAGACGCACCGAAATTCCTGAATCTTGCGCAGATCCGTTTTCCGATCGGCGCCATTACCTCGATCGGGCACCGGGTTTCGGGTGTGCTACTGCTGCTCAGCCTGCCCTTCCTCGCACTTGCGCTTGAGCGTTCGCTGCGCAGCGAAGCCGACTTTGCGGCACTCGGCACGTGGGTGAGCTCGCCGTTGCGGGCTCTGCTGCTGCTGGCGATCGTGTGGGCTGCGACGCATCACGTGCTTGCCGGGGTGCGTCACATGTTGATGGACATCGGCATAGGCAGTCGCCTCGCTCAGGCGCGCATGAGCGCATGGAGCACGATTGTGGCGGCGCTGATCATCGCCCTGCTCGCTGCAATAAGGTGGCTGTCATGAGACTTTTCCACGGCCAACGAGCTTGGGTGCTGCAGCGCCTGACGGCTCTGATCGTGCTGCTGTTTCTGGCGCTGACGGCGGCGACGCTGCTGGTGGGCCCACCATTGAATTATGAACGCTGGCAGGCGCTGGCGACGAGCGCACCCGGGGCCGTGCTCATCGTGATCTTTTTTGCCGCGCTGTGTGGCCACGCCTGGGTGGGCATACGCGACATCGTTCTCGATTACATCCAGCCAACCGCACTGCGCTTGTCAGTGCTCGCGCTGATCGCCCTCGTCCTGATCGCGATCACGATCCGCGTGACGCTGACCATGGCCACCCATTTCACCGTCGGCGCCTGAACACGCAGCGCGAGCACGAGGAGAAGGAACATGCGACTGAGCATCTACCGCTACAACCCCGAAACCGATGTCGCACCACGCATGCAGGATTACGACATCGCCCTCGGGGCACACGACAAGAAGCTCCTCGACGTGCTGATGCGGCTCAGGGAAATCGACGACAGCCTGTCCTTCCGGCGTTCGTGTCGCGAAGGCGTGTGCGGCTCGGACGCAATGAACATCAACGGCCGCAACGGCCTGGCCTGCATCACCGCAGTGTCGGACCTGAAGGAACCGGTGGTGCTGCGTCCGCTGCCCGGCTTTCCGGTGATTCGCGACTTGATCGTGGACATGACCCAGTTCTTTACGCACTACAACTCGATCAAGCCCTACCTGATCAACGACCAGATTCCACCCGAACGCGAGCGCCTGCAGTCGCCGCAAGAGCGCGAGCGCCTGAACGGGCTCTATGAATGCATCCTGTGCGCCTGTTGCAGCGCATTTTGCCCGTCGTACTGGTGGAACCCGAGCAAGTTCGTGGGCCCGGCCGGCTTGCTGCAGGCCTATCGCTTCATCACCGACAGCCGCGACACCGCCACTAGCGAGCGCCTTGCCTACCTCGACGACGTGTACCGTCTGTACCGCTGCCGCACGATCATGAATTGCACCGAGGTGTGCCCGAAAAGCCTCAGCCCTTCGCATGCGATCGAACAAATCCGCGTGGCGCTGCTGCGTGAATCATCCTGAGCGCAGAGGCGTAGCGCGGCTCCAGCCCCGGCTCAGAGCCGAATGCGCTCGAAGCGGTCGATCACGCGCGCAATCGGGATCAGCACACGCCGGATCTTGAATTCGAAGCGCCCCGGCGACTGCAAGGCCACTGGCGCCTCCAGCGGCAGCACGATGTCCTGCGGGCGGTCGTCGGCCAGGGCGTGGGCCAGGTTCATGCCCATCATGGGACCGACCACATTGCCGCCGGCACCGAAGTTCATCAGCGCCATCACACCATCGGCCACGTGGTAGAGGCGCGGACCACCGGCCTGATAGGCCGGTGCCGAATTGGCCGTCATGCCGGTCCAATAGGCATCAAGCTCGATCGGCACATCGCGTGTCGCCGGCCAGGTGCGGTGCAGGTGACGCAGCAGATAGCTGAAATAGCGCTTGCCATCGTCGGCGCCGCCGACACCGGGTATGGTCGCCGTCACCAGCCGATTGCGCCCGTCGAGCACCATCGGATACAAGCCCAGCGGGAACTGTGACATCGCCACCCGCGCCGGGTTGATGACGTCGAGCAGGGCCGGCGGCAGCGGCGTGGTGGCCACGCCACAGGCCAGCAGCGGATATGAAGTGCGCGCCAGCTCGGGAAAGAAGGCGTTACCGAAATGGCCGTTGGTGCACACCACCACCTTTTGCGCGGTGACGCTGCCCTGCGCGCTGCGCAGCTTCCAGCGCCGCCCCACACGCTCACAGGCCTCGACCGGCGAATCTCCAAACACCTGGGCGCCATGACGCGCAGCGACCACGACCATGCCATTGGTGAACATGTGCGGATTGACCCGGCCGCCGTCCTGCCAGTGCACGCCAAAGGCATAGCGCTCGGTGCCCAGCAGCTCGCGCAGACGCCCGGCGCCGACGGTCTCGACCTGATAGCCCAGCGCGCGCCAGTGCGCAGCGTTCTGCGTCATCGACGC
>Ga0073904_10001929_pt1 | contig 15656 bp, 13 predicted proteins | sample KloWWTrecipitate_FD_66668 | JGI IMG/M metagenome (GOLD analysis project Ga0073904, IMG submission 66668) | Active sludge microbial communities from Klosterneuburg, Austria, studying microevolution and ecology of nitrifiers - Klosterneuburg... | ecosystem: Engineered > WWTP > Aerobic digester >...
CAGGATTGCCGCGCCCATTTCCCTGGTGGTCACGGCCTTCTCGTCCTTGGCGGCGATGTCCTTGGTGCGGAGCCCTTTGGCCAGGACATTGGCTATGGCGGTGTCGACATTGTCGGCCCAGTCGATGAGCCCAAAGGAATAACGCAGGCACATGCCGAAGGAAGCGATCATGGCAATGGGATTGGCCAGCGCCTTTCCGGCGATGTCGGGAGCAGAACCGTGCACCGGTTCATAGAGCGCCTTGCGGCGTTTGGTTTTGGGATCTTCAGCCCCGAGAGAAGCGGACGGGAGCATGCCGAGGGAACCGGTGAGCATGGCGGCCACATCGGAGAGAATATCGCCGAACAAATTGTCGGTGACGATAACGTCATACTGTTTGGGCCAGCGCACGAGCTGCATGGCGCAGTTGTCGGCGAGTACATGCTCAAGAGCGACATCGGAATAGCTTTCTGCCTGAATGCGGGTGACGACTTCGTTCCACAGCACGCCGGTCTTCATCACGTTGCGCTTTTCAGCCGAGGCCACGCGGTTCTTGCGGGTGCGGGCGAGTTCGAAAGCGACGCGGGCAATGCGCTCGATCTCATAGGTGTCATAGATCTGCGTATCGATGGCGCGTTTCTGGCCATTGCCGAGATCGGTGATGGTTTTGGGTTCGCCGAAATAAACCCCGCCGGTCAATTCGCGCACGATCAGGATATCAAGACCGTCGACAAGTTCGCGCTTGAGGGACGAGGCTTCGGCAAGCGCCGGGTAGCAGATGGCGGGCCGCAGATTGGCAAAAAGACCCAAATCCTTGCGGAGGCGAAGGAGGCCGGCTTCCGGGCGGTGGACATAGGCGACCTTGTCCCAGCGGGGGCCGCCGACGGCGCCGAAGAGAACCGCATCGGCTCCTTGCGCCTTTTCCATATCCTCTTCGGAAATGGCCTTGCCATGGGCCTCATAGGCGCAGCCGCCGACAAGGCCACGGTCGGTCTTGAACTTGGCGATGCCTTTTCCATCCATCCAGGCAATGATGGCTTCAACCTCGGCCATGACTTCGGGGCCGATACCGTCACCGGGGAGGAGGAAAAGATTGTGGGAAGCCATGGCATATCCGTTTCGCGAGAGCAATTTCGCGGCGATGGGTAGCCGTCCCGAAGGTTTAGTGCAAGGCTTAATGCGACATCAGGACCGGGCGGTTCAGATGGTTGAGGACGTACTGCGTTGCGCCGCCAAAAATATACTCGCGCAGGCGGGAATGGCCATAGGCCCCCATGACGATAAGATCACAGCCATTGTCGTCGGCACAGCGCAGCAGGGCGTGGCCCGCATCATCGCCGGCGGTTGGAAAGCTTGCGGCCTCCACCTTGACCCCGTGGCGGGCCAGGGTCTCGGCAAGGTCAGCTCCGGCGATTGAGCCCTTGAGCGACGGGTCTTTCTGGGGATCGGTACGGACGATGCGCACCTTCTTTGCGGCCTTGAGGAACGGCAGGGCGTCAAAGGCGGCGCGGGCGGCCTCGCGGTCGCCATTCCAACCCAACACCACGTCATCGAGATTCAGTTTGGTTTCGCCCTTGAAAGGCAGGACCATGATGGGGCGGCCTGCCGCCATGAGGGTCTGCTCAACAAAGTCGGATTCGACACCGGTGGTTTCATCGGGGTTGGTGGCGGAAATAATCAGGAGGTCGGCGCTCCGGCCCTTGTTGACGACTTCCTCGGCAATGCTCGAGGTGGCGCCCTGGACGACATGAAAATCAGAATTCAGGCCTTCCTTGCGCATGGCCTCTTCAAAGGCGGCGCGAACCTTTTCCTGGTTATCCTTGAAATAGGTTTGGTTGCCATCAAAGACCTGCGGCACCGCTTCAAAGCCCATGGACGGGTAGAGCTGCACAGCAGGAATGACATAGAGGCCAGAGACGTGGGCGTTAAAGTTGCGGGCAATGGTTGCAACGGCGCTGAGAAGCTGCGGCAGACGGTTCAGCTCATTCAGTGAAACGAGAATTGTTCTGTAGGCCATGACATGTCCTCCGTAAGGCGTGAAGGCAGTGTGCTTGACTTAACATAGGTTGTCCTTGTGTGAGATCAAGAACTATTCGGCGGCCTTGAGGGCCATGGGATTGTTCGGGTGAGTGGTCCAGTTGGCATAGTCCCGGTTGATCTTGCGGCCGGTTCTGGGGTCGGTTCCACTGGTTTGCTGCACCATGGTGATGCAATCCTCAACCGGGCAGACTTCCACGCAGAGGTTGCAGGCCACGCATTCATTGTCCATCACCTCAAAATGGCGCTTGCCATTCTTGGTTTGCATGATGGCCTGGTGCGAGGTGTCCTCGCAGGCGGCGTAACAGCGGCCGCATTTTATGCAGAGGTCCTGATCGATTTTCGCCTTGGCAATGTAGTTGAGATTGAGATATTGCCAATCCGTGACATTGCCCACGGCGCGGCTGCGGAAATCCTCGATTGTGCCGTAACCCTTCTCATCCATCCAGCGCGACAGGCCGGTTACCATTTCTTCGACAATCTTGAAGCCATAGGTCATGGCGGCAGTGCAGACCTGCACCGAGCCGCAGGACAACGCGATGAATTCAGCGGCGTCGCGCCAGTTGGTAATGCCGCCGATGCCTGAAATCGGCAGTCCGGCGGTTTCCCTGTCACGGGCAATTTCGGCCACCATGTTGAGCGCAATGGGTTTCACCGCCGGGCCGCAATAACCGCCATGGCTGCCCTTGCCATCAATCGAGGGCATGGGGGAGAAGTTGTCGAGGTCAATGGAAATGATGGAACTGATGGTGTTGATAAGCGACACGGCATCGGCGCCACCCTTCATGGCGGCGCGGGCGGGGTAGCGGATGTCGGTGATGTTGGGGGTGAGTTTCACGATCACGGGCATGCGGGTGTGCTGCTTGCACCAGCGCGCCACCATTTCGATATATTCGGGAACCTGGCCGACGGAGGCGCCCATGCCGCGTTCCGACATGCCATGCGGGCAGCCGAAATTCAGTTCCACCGCATCGGCGCCGGTTTCATCGACGGCGGCGAGAATTTGTTTCCACGGCAGTTCCTCGCAGGGCACCATAAGGGAGACCACCATTGCGCGGTCGGGCCATTCGCGCTTCACCTTCTTGATTTCCTGAAGGTTGATCTGCAGGGGCCTATCGGTGATGAGCTCGATATTGTTGAGACCGAGAAGACGCCGGTCGGCACCATGGATGGCGCCATAGCGCGGGCCATTGACGTTAACGATGGGCGGGCCTTCTTCGCCGAGAGTTTTCCACACCACGCCGCCCCAGCCTGCCTTGAAGGCGCGCACGACGTTGTATTCCTTGTCGGTGGGCGGAGCCGAAGCCAGCCAGAAAGGATTGGGAGATTTGATGCCGACAAAATTGGTGCGAAGGTCAGCCATGGGGTTTCTCCTCAGCTTATCAGATGTGCGTGGATGGATTCAGCGGCCCGGCGGCCATCATCGACGGCGGCAACGGTCAGGTCCTGACCTCCCGCCGCGCAATCGCCGCCAGCCCAGATGCCCTTCACGCTGGTGCGTTTTTCGGCATCGACTACAATACGCCCGCCGCTCAAGGCAAGGGCGCCGCCGGTCACATCTATGGCCGTCTGGCCGATGGCCTTGAAGATCATGTCGGCGCCGATCTCGATGGTTTCGCCAGTTGGCTCCAGCTTGCCATCAATCTCCTGCACGTAGTCGCAGCCGAGGCCGATGGCTTTCCTGCCGTTGGTCAGAACTCTTTTAGGCTGCAGCCAATGCTTGATTTTCACGCCTTTGGTCTGGGCCAGATCCTGCTCATAGGGGCTCGCCTTCATGTGTTCAGCGCCCCGCCGGTACAGAATTGTCACATCTTCCGCCCCCAGAAGCTTGGACTGGATGGCGATATCAATGGCGGTCATGCCGCCGCCGATTACCAGCACGCGACGCCCGACGGGCAATTTGCCGAGGTCCCTGGCCTGGCGCAGTTCGGCAATATATTTGACAGCGTCCTCGATGCCTTCGGCATCCTCGCGTTCGGCCCCCAGCGCATTCACGCCCTGCAGACCCAGCCCCAAGAATACCGCATCAAAGTCGCGCTGCAAGTCCTTGAGCTGCAGGTCTTTGCCGAAAACCTTGCCGGTCTGGACGGCAATGCCGCCAATGGAAAGGACAAACTCAACTTCCCTGGCGGCAAAATCATCAACAGCCTTGTAGGCGGCAATGCCAAATTCGTTGAGGCCGCCGGCTTTGTTGCGGGCCTCGAAAATCGTCACCTCATGGCCATGCATGGCTAGCCGGTGGGCGCAAGCGAGGCCTGCGGGACCGCCGCCGACCACGGCTATTCTCTTGCCCGTGGAATTGGCCCGGGCGAAGGGATGTTTCTTCTCTGCCATCAATTCATCGGTGGCGTAGCGCTGCAGCATTCCTATCTTGACGGGCTTGCCTTCAGCTTTCTCGCGGACGCAGGCTTCCTCGCAGAGGGTCTCGGTGGGGCAAACGCGGGCGCACATGCCGCCCAGGATGTTCTGGTCAAAAATTGTTTTCGCGGCATTCTTCGGGTGGCCCGTGGAAATCTGGCGGATGAAGAGGGGAATATCGATGGAGGTGGGGCAAGCCGCCATGCAAGGCGCATCATAGCAGAAATAACAGCGGTCGGCTTCGACAAGGGCTTCATGACCGGTGAGCCGGGGGTGCAGGTCAGCAAAGTTTTTGGCATATTGCGCCCTGTCCAGGCGGTTGCCAGCAATCCCTTCCACTCGCGCTGCCATTGCACTTCCTCCAGAAGTTGTATTTTGTTTGTTTTGACGAAGATGACAGGATTTGTTCAAATGGTCAAATTTCGGAATACCAGAGCATTGCAATAGACGTCACAGATTATCCGTTCTATTGTATGATAAATAATAACAAGAGGCGTCTGATGTCAGTTGGGAAAAAGAAACTAAGATTCCGTTCACAAAACTGGTTTGATAATCCGGACAACGCCGACATGACGGCGCTCTATCTGGAGCGGTATCTCAACTACGGATTTACGCGGGGCGAATTGCAGGGCAGCAAGCCGATCATCGGCATTGCCCAGACGGGCTCAGATTTATCGCCGTGCAACCGGGCGCATGTGGACCTGGTGATGCGGGTGCGGGACGGCATAACCGCGGCAGGCGGCGTTCCCCTTGAATTTCCCATTCATCCCATTCAGGAAACGGGCAAGCGGCCCACCGCCAGCCTGGACCGCAATCTCTCCTATCTTTCGCTGGTTGAAGTGCTTTACGGCTATCCCCTCGATGGCGTTGTCCTCACCATCGGCTGTGACAAGACAACGCCGGCCTGTCTGATGGCGGCGGCGACAGTCGATATTCCGGCAATTGCCCTTTCTTCCGGCCCCATGCTCAATGGCTGGTACCAGGGGCAGCGCACGGGGTCCGGCACCATTGTCTGGCTGGCACGGGAAAAACTGGCCACGGGCGAATTGGACTATGAAGGATTCGTTGAACTGGTGGCGACGTCGGCGCCTTCGACCGGGTTCTGCAACACCATGGGCACGGCGACGACGATGAACTCCCTGGCTGAGGCGTTGGGGATGTCGCTACCCGGCAATGCGGTCATTCCGGCCCCGTACCGCGAGCGCGGGCAAATAGCCTATGAAACTGGTCGCCGCGCCGTTGAAATGGTGCTTGAAGATCTGACGCCGTCAAAGATCATGACGCGGAAGGCTTTTGAAAATGCCATCGTGGTGAACTCGGCGATTGGCGGTTCGACCAATGCACCAAATCATCTCAACGCCATTGCCCGCCACATGGGGGTTCCCCTCGAAGTGAAGGATTGGGAAGCCCATGGGCATGATGTTCCACTGCTGGTGAACCTGCAGCCGGCGGGTGAATATCTGGGTGAAGATTTTCACCGGGCCGGCGGCGTTCCAGCCGTTGTGGCCGAACTCATTGCCAAAGGCTGCATCCATGAAGACGCAATCACCGCCAATGGCAAGACGATTGGCGAAAACTGCAAGGACAAGTTCTCCTGGGACCGCAATGTCATCAGGGCCTATGGCGAGCCGTTGATGAATAATGCGGGCTTCAAGATGTTTACCGGTAACCTGTTTGACAGCGCTATCATGAAAACCTCAGTGATCTCGGAGGAATTCCGTCAGCGCTATCTCTCAAATCCAAAAGACCCGAACGCTTTCGAGGCCAAGGCCATCGTTTTCGACGGACCGGAAGACTACCACGCGACAATCGATGATCCCAAGCTGGGCATTGATGAGAACACCATTCTCTTCATGCGGGGCACGGGCCCGCTGGGCTATCCGGGGGCTGCCGAAGTCGTCAATATGCGCGCTCCCACCACGCTTCTGGAGAAAGGGGTGCGCTCGCTCCCGTGCGTGGGGGATGGCAGGCAATCCGGCACTTCGGGCTCGCCATCCATTCTCAATGCTTCGCCGGAGGCTGCGGCAGGCGGCGGCCTTGCGATTTTGAGGAACGGCGACAGGGTGCGGGTTGATCTCAATACCGGGGCGTTGAACGTGCTGCTTCCGGAAGCAGAAATCGCCAAACGCCGCGCGGCGCTGGCGGCGGCAGGCGGCTACAAGGTCCCCGAAAGCCAGACACCATGGCAGGAAATCTTCCGCGCCAACACGGACCAGCTGGCACAGGGCATGGTTCTGAAAGGCGCTGTAAAATTCCAGCGCATTGCCAAGACCAAGGGAATCCCGCGCGATAACCACTGATGCTGGAACTCAAATCAAAAGGCCATCGGGCAATTTTTTCGCGACTTGGCGCGAAGCTCGTGTCGTTTTACACCGACGGCATCGACGTGGTGGCGGGGCCGGGAAGCGATGCGGACGCCCTGGCCAGCGACTGGTTTTCGGGCGCGGTCACGGGGCGGTATGCCGGGCGAATTACTAAGGCGCGTTTCATGCTGGATGGCGAGGAAGTCCGCCTTGTTCCCAATGTGGGGGAAGACCAGCTTCACGGGGGCCCGCAGGATTTCTGCAATGCCATGTGGAAGTCTGCCTATATCGACAATGGCATCCGCTTCACGTTGCATTCGCCCGATGGCGACCAGGGGTTTCCCGGCGCCATGGAGGTGAGCGCCACTTACCGGTTGATCGACACGGTGCTGTCACTCGATCTTGAAGCCACGACGACAAAGCCCACGGTGGTCAACCTCACAAACCATGCCTACTGGAACCTGGCGGGTAGCGGTTCCGGCCTTGATCAGGAAGTGGAGATGCCCGCCGATCATTACCTGCCGCTGCAGGGACCCAAGCTCCCCACTGGCGAAATCAGGGATGTGACGGGAACGGTGTTTGATTTCCGCAAGCTTCGCAAAGTGGGACAGGCCTATGACGCCTGTTTCTGCCTGAATGGAAAGCGCGGGCAATTGCGTAAGGGCCTCACGTTGCGCGATCCGGACTCAGGCCGGACAATGGAGGTTTACACGACAGAGTGCGCCATTCAGTTTTACACAGCGGACCATTTCGGGCCGAAGCTTCCCGGCAAGTATGGCCCGCTGGTGCAGCACGGGTCTATTGCGATTGAACCGCAGAACTACCCCGATGCACCGAACCATGCGAACTTTCCCTCCTCCGTTCTTCGCCCCGGCGAAGTTTACCGCCACCGCATTGAATGGCGGTTTCCTTAAACGCCAGGTTTCAGGTCAGCGGCGGAAAACAGCACGCCGAACTGCTCACACCAGATGACGACTGACTTGTAGTCCGAGAGGTTGACGTCACTTGGGATTACATAATTCTGGTCGCCAATATTACCCTTGAGCGGGCCTAGGCCAACCCATGTGCTGGCTTTTACATCGGCGGAGGCCTTGATGTTTTCGGCTTTTACCAGCCAGACTTTGAGGTCTGGGCCGTTGGTGGACTCGAAATTTGTAAAGCGCAGGACTTTTGTGCCGGAGTCGTTCTCAAAAATGGTGGCCGTACCCTTGCCGTGATGCACGCTGTCGGCGTCACGGAATTCACCCATGGCTGCAGTTTTCATTTGCAACTCCACGGGAAGTTCTTCGGCCACCACACGGTCGATCCACAAGGGTGAGGCGAGATACCAAAAAGCATTGCCCGCAACGAAACCGATGGTTCCGGCGATGATGGCCGTTGCGATGAGCTTTCGGGACATGATTTGCTCCTTGGTTGCTGAACCGTTCATTGCGTGAAGTGAAAGATCACTGCAACTCACATTCCCGGTACCAGGCGTGATTACAAGAAACTATAGGGGTCCACATCAATCCCGAGATGGATTGAGCCCTTTGGCTTTATGTCCTTCAGCCATTGGCGCAGGAAAGCCTGGATATTCACTTCGCGCGGGGCCTTTACCAGAAAGCGCCAGCGGAAATGCCCGCGGACGATGTGGACGGGGGCGGTTGCCGGTCCCAGGATCACAACGCCTTCACCCGTTGGTGCCGCCCTGGCGACAAGGCGCACGAAATGCTCAGTTTCCGCCGCGTCGCTACCGGCGATGATGATGGCGGCAAGCCGTCCGTAGGGCGGGAGTCCGGCATTCTCGCGGATGAGTTTCTCCTGGGCGAGATAGCCCTCACGGTCACCCTTCTTCAGGGCCTGCATGAGGGGGTGTTCGGGCATGTGGGTTTGCACCAGGGCATGGCCGGGCTTTTCACCGCGGCCGGCGCGGCCAGCCACTTGCGCCATGAGGGCCCAAGTGCGCTCGCCGGCGCGCGGGTCGGAGGATTCCAGGGCGAGGTCGGCATCGACGACTCCGACAAAGGTGAGAAACGGAAAGTGATGACCCTTGGCCACAAGCTGGGTGCCAATCACCAAATTGTATTCGCCCTTGGCTACGTCGCGGATGACATCGCGCAGGAAAACGCCGCGAGCGAGGTCGCTGGACAGAATGGCAATCCGCGCTTCGGGAAACCGCTGGACCGCCTCTTCGGCCAAGCGCTCGATGCCGGGACCGCAGGGCACGAGCTTGCCTTCGACGCCGCATTGCGGGCAGGACTGCGGCGTTGGTTCATGATGGCCGCAGTGATGGCAGATGAGCTGGCGGCGGAAACGGTGCTCCACCAGCGAGGCGGCGCAATTGGGGCAATCCATGCGATGGCCACAGGCGCGGCAGACGGTGACGGGGGCATAGCCGCGGCGGTTGAGAAAGAGAAGGGCCTGATCGCCTGACGCCAAAGTGGCGGTGATGTTTTCAATGAAGGGGGCCGACAACCAGGCGCCGGGCTCAAGCGGGGTTTTGCGCATGTCGACGAGATCAATCTCGGGTAGTTCGGGGCGGCCATGCCGGTCGTTCAGTTTCACATGGCCATAGCGGCCCCGGTCGGCATTGACGATGGATTCAAGCGAGGGTGTGGCCGACGACAGGATAATCGGGAATTTTCCGATGGAGCCATAGAGCACGGCCATGTCGCGGGCGTGGTAGGTGACGCCGTCGTCCTGCTTGTAGGCGCTTTCATGTTCCTCATCGACAACGATGAGGCCCAGCTTTTTCCATGGCAGGAAAAGAGCGGAGCGGGCGCCGACGACTATTTTTGCCTCGCCGCTAGCAACGCCGCGCCAGACGCGTTCGCGTTCGCGGGGCCGCAGGTCGGAATGCCATTGGGCGGGCTCGCAGGCAAAGCGGGTTTCAACGCGGGTGATGAATCCAGCGGTGAGCGCAATTTCGGGAAGCAGCAAGAGTACCTGCCCGCCGGCGGCGAGAGCCGCCGCCATGGCTTCGAAATAAACCTCGGTCTTGCCGGAACCGGTGACGCCATCAAAGAGCATGACCCTGGTGCTGCGGGAAGTGACGACAGCGCGAAGCTCCTGGGCAGCGAGCTGTTGTTGCTTGGACAGCGTGAGGCCACCGGCGTTCAGGTTGGGCAATTGGAAAGCTTTATGCGCGGGAAGCGCCACGACTTCCAGGGCCCCTTCCTTGGCCATGGATTTTACCACAGAGGTGCCAACGCCGGCGGACTTGGCCAGTTCCGACAGGCGCATGGCAAAGCCTTCAGCGGCCACATCAAGCACGCGCTGGCGTTGGGGCGTCATGCGGCGGATTGTGCGGCCGGTGGCGCGGTAGGCAACTTGCCCCTTTGCTTCCTCAAAGGCGCCGGGGCAGCGCAGCACCATGCGCAGCACATTGCCCTTAGGCTCGACGTAATAGTCGGCCAGCCAATCCACAAATTTGCGGTGGATTCCGGCCATGGGCGGCATGTCGAAACGGGCGATAACATCGCGGAGCTTGGTGCCTTCCGGCGCCTGGGTTTTCAGAGCCCAGACGACGCCGATGAGGCTGCGGGGGCCAAGCGGCACGGCGACATAGCAACCTTCCTCCAGCACCATTCCGGCGGGAATCCGGTAGGAATAGGGGCCCTCCAGGGCCAGCGGCAAGAGCACATCGGCGATAGGTCGGGAATCGGAATTCATGGCTCTGGAATAGTCTTGGACGGGAGGGCCTGCCAGTCTTATATCACGCGTGCCATGAAACATACGACTGTTCAGCCGACACAGGTTCATGCCCGCGAGATCGTTTACTGGGAGCCCATCCAGCTGGCCCAGCGCTTGCGGGGGCAGGCCTTTCTCACGCTGTTTGAAAGCACCATGCGGCAGGAAAAACTGGGGCGCTATTCGTTTCTGGCCTGCAACCCGGCATCTACCCTGAAGGTCGAGAATGGCCGGACCCTGCTTGACGGTGTTGTCCAGGAAGAGGCGCCGCTTGCCGTGATGGATAAAATACTCAGCCGCAACCGCCTGCCCAAGTTGGCGGGACTGCCGCCGTTCCAAGGCGGGCTTGCAGGTTATATCGGCTATGACTTTGGCCGTAGCCTTGAGCCCCATACGCGCCTGCCTGAATTTCCCGCGCTTTGCCCGGAACTCATGCTGCATGTCTATGATGTGGGCATTGCCTTTGACCATTTACAGGAGCGGGCCTGGATCATTTCAACGGCAGGTGAGCCGCCTGCCGATGAGCTCGAAGAATTGCTGAAGCGCAAGGCGCAAGGCCTGGGGTCACCGGCAATCGAAAACTGGTCCTCCAATTTCACCCGTGAGTCCTATGAAGCTGCGGTAACGCGGACGATAGAATATATTCTGGCGGGGGACATCTTTCAGGCCAATATTTCGCAGTGCTTCAGTGCGGCAATTCCTGAGGGCTTTGAAGCATTGGCGTTTTACAAGCGCCTGCGCTCCCTGAATCCCGCAACCTTCTCGGCCTATCTGGATTACGGCGATGTGCAGATTGCCTCAAGCTCGCCGGAGCGGTTGCTGAGTTTTGATGGCATGACGGTTGAGGCACGACCGATCAAGGGCACGCGGCGGCGTGATCCCAATCCGGCCCTGGACGCGGCACTGGTGGCGGAACTTTCGTCAAGCCGAAAGGACCGGGCAGAAAATGTGATGATTGTGGATCTGCTGCGCAATGACCTGAGCCGCGTCTGTGCGCCTGGCAGCGTGCGGGTGCCGGTGCTGTGCGGCTTGGAGAGCTATGCGTCTGTGCATCATCTGACTTCCGTGGTAACCGGTGTATTGAAGCCGGACAAGACGGTGGGAGACCTCATCGCGGCAGTGTTTCCAGGCGGCTCGATTACGGGCGCGCCGAAAATCCGCGCCATGGAAGTGATTGCAGAGATCGAGGGGCAGGGGCGCGGGATCTATTGCGGCTCCATTGGCTATTTCGGCTTCAACGGGCAGGTGGATTTGAGCATCGCCATCCGTACCGCGATGTTTTCACAAGGCACGGCGCGTTTCCAAGGCGGCGGTGGTATCACGGCCCGTTCGGAACCGGCGGCGGAATACGAAGAAACACTCACCAAGATCAGCCGCATCATGGAGGCCTTTGCGACATGATCCTGATAGTCGATAACTACGACAGCTTTGTTTACAACATTGCGCGCTACTTCGAAGAGCTTGGCCAGCAGGTTGTGGTGAAGCGCAATGATGCGGTGGATGAGGCCGATCTCAAAGCCCGGGCCATTGTGATTTCTCCGGGCCCCTGCACGCCGCATGAAGCGGGCAGTTCATTGGAGATTGTGCGAAACTTTTCTGGAAAGCTTCCCATTTTGGGCGTGTGCCTTGGTCATCAGTGTATTGGTGAAGCTTTTGGCGGCAAGGTCAGCCGCGCTAGGCGCCCGATGCACGGGGATTCATCCGAGATCATTCATGATGGGACAGGAATTTTCAAAGGCCTGCCCAATCGCTTTAATGCGGGGCGCTATCACTCACTGATTGTGGAAACAGAATCAGAAAACTCCGAGATTGAAATTACCGCGCGCAGTGATGACGGCGAAGTCATGGGATTGAAACACAAGCAGCATCCAACTTTCGGAGTGCAGTTCCATCCGGAGTCGATACTCACTGAACATGGTTATGCCATGCTGAAGAATTTTCTAGAGGTGGTGCATTGAGTGTTGTCTGGTTCAACGGCGAGTTTGTTGCGGGAACCCTGATGCTTGATCCCCATGACCGTGGTTTTCTGCTGGGCGATGGTGTTTTTGAAACGGTGGCCGTGATCAACCGCAGGCCGCTTTGGCTTGACGAACATGTGCAGCGCATGGCTCATGCGGCAGTTGAGTTGGGAATCGCTTTTAGCGCAGAGCGCACCTTCTCGGGGTTGACGGAAGTTCTTAAAAAAAGCGAGGCGCCGTGCGAGGTTCTCCGCATCACCCTGAGTCGGGGCAAAGCGGCGCGCGGTTTGGCGGGTGATGGCGCGTCGCCCGGCCTGCTCATCACGCTTGATGAGTTTTCCGTGAAGAATTTGTTTCAGCCCTGCCGCCTCAAGGTCTCGCAGGTGCGGCGTAATGAATTCGCGCCGTCGTCGCGGCTGAAGACGCTGTCTTACATCGATGGGATAGCAGCGGCGCGGGAAGTGGCGGGAGAGGCGGATGATGCCCTGATGCTCAATGCATCGGGCCATGTGGCCTCCGCCACGGTTGCCAATATCTTTGCGATGCAGGGCGATGAATTGGCTACGCCCTCCCTCGATCAAGGAGTTCTATCCGGCATCACGCGGCGTATTCTGTTGGAGCATGCCAAGGAACTGGGACTCAAGCCTGTCGAGCGCGTTGTTCCGCTCGAAGATTTAGTCCGTGCGGATGCGGTTTTTTTGTGCAATAGCCTGCGTTTCATCAGGCCGGTTACAACATTGAATGGCGAGCCGTTGGGAAAGGGCTCGCTGGACAGACTGATTGAGGAACTGGGCGGGCTTGCCAAAAAGCAATGCGGGACTGATCCTCGCACACTGATGTGAATGAAAGGAATAGATTATGAAATTTTTTGTTGATACGGCTGATGTGGTGGACATCCGCGATCTTGCTGATGCGGGGCTTCTTGACGGGGTCACTACCAATCCATCGCTCATTGCAAAGTCGGGCCGGGCATTCAAGGAAGTCATCGCCGAAATTTGCAAGATTGTCGAAGGGCCGGTGAGTGCCGAGGTCACGGCCCTTGATTCTGCGGGCATGATCAAGGAGGGTAATGATCTCCGAAAGATCGCCAAGAATGTTACGGTCAAGGTGCCGCTCACCATTGACGGGCTCAAGGCTTGCAAGGCGTTGCGGGCCGATGGGGCCATGGTCAATGTCACGCTGTGCTTCAGCGCCAATCAGGCACTGCTGGCGGCCAAGGCCGGGGCCTCGTTCATATCGCCCTTCGTCGGCCGTCTTGATGACATTCATATGGAAGGCATGGATCTCATTTCCGAGATCCGCCAGATCTATGACAATTACGGGTTTGACACAGAAATCCTGGTTGCCTCGGTGCGCACCGCCAACCACATCAAGCAGGCAGCGCTCATTGGGGCCGATGTAGTGACCGCACCGCCTGCCGTCCTCAAGGGCCTCGCCAAGCATCCGCTCACCGACAAGGGCATTGAAGCGTTCCTGGCCGATTGGAAAAAGACGGGACAGTCCATCTTGTGATCCTCGAACATGCCATACTCGATGTCGCGCCCGGAGAGGCGGCGGACTATGAAGCGGCGGTGAAGGAGGCATTGCCTCTGATTGCGGCGACGCCCGGTTTCATCCGACTTGAAATCCGGCCCTGCCTGGAGACGCCGGGGCGCTATCTGCTTCTGGTGCAATGGCGGGAACTGGCTGATCACACGGTGGGATTTCGCGATTCCGAGCGTTACCAGGCTTGGAAGAATTTGCTGCATCGTTTTTACAGTCCGTTTCCCCTTGTTGAGCATTTCGGCGATGCGGTTGTCAGCAGTTAGAAGTCATCAACCATTGGGGGCCTAGGTTAAGGCATGAGCGATGGTCTTCAGTTCGGGTTTTCCGGTGATGCGGCAGAGATCGCCGTGCGTTGGCTGCAATCAATGAAATCCGAGCGCCGCATGGCGGCCAAGACGCTGGAAGCCTATGCCCGCGATGTTTCACAGTTTGGGCAGTTCCTCAAAGAGCATCTGGGCCAGCCCGCCACCGTTTCTGATCTTGCCTCCCTGACAGTGTCGGATTTCCGCAGTTTCATGGCCAAGCGGCGGAAAACCGGGGTTGAAAGCCGCACCCTAGCCCGGCAGCTCTCGGCCATCCGTTCTTTTTTCCGCTTTGCCCAAAGGAACGCCTATTTCGCAAATTCAGCGCTTTCGGCGCTGCGTTCGCCAAAGCTGGCACATTCCGTTCCCAAACCCTTGAACATCCAGGCGGCCCGGCAAGTGGCGGCCGGCGATATCCTGTCCACCGACGAGACGCCGAAATGGGTGGAAGCCCGCGACCGGGCGGTGCTCACCCTGCTTTATGCCTGTGGCCTTCGCATATCGGAAGCCATCGGTCTCACCCTCAGCCAATCCAAATCCACCCCCCTAGTGATCACCGGCAAGGGCGGCAAGGCGCGCATTGCCCCGGTTCTGCCCCGGGTGCGGGAAGTGCTGGACTCCTATGTCGCGCTCTGCCCCTTTCCGCTGAAACCCGGCGAACCCATGTTCCGGGGAATGCGCGGCGGGCCGCTCAATGCGCGCAATATCCAATTGCTGATCGAGAGAATGCGGGGGGTTTTAAACCTGCCTGATACGGCCACCCCCCATGCGCTGCGCCATTCCTTTGCCACCCATCTGCTGGGCAATGGGGCGGACCTCCGGGTGATTCAGGAGCTGCTGGGCCATGCCAGCCTTTCCTCCACCCAGATATACACGGAGGTGGACCGGGCCCACCTGCTTGAACAATATCGCAAGGCTCACGCGCAGAGTTAAGGCTTGTTCCGGTGCATTGCTTTTTGTAGCAATCGGCCATGCCTGTCATTGATCCTGTCTCCTCCGATTCTGATTTCCCCAAGAAAACCACCGTTGCCGTCATCGGCGGTGGCGTCATCGGCGTTGCCACGGCGCTGGAACTGTCCGAGCGCGGGGTTCCGGTGGTGCTTCTGGAAAAAGGCATCATTGCCGGTGAGCAGTCCTCGCGCAATTGGGGCTGGTGCCGGCAGATGGGGCGCGATTCGCGTGAAATTCCGCTCATTCTAGAGTCGCTGAAGCTATGGCGCGAAATGAACGCGCGCGTTGGGGCTGAAACCGGCTACCGGCAATGCGGTGTTATTTACCTCGCCGAAAACGAAGTGGAACTGGCGGCGCGGGAAAAATGGTACGCTGAGAATGCCAAGGCCTTTGGCCTGGATACGAAACTGGTTTCAGGGATCGAGGCCGAGCGCCTGCAGCCGGGTTCGACACGGCCCTGGAAGGGCGCGCTTTACACCTCCGCCGATGGCAGGGCTGAACCATTCATCGCTGTTCCGGCCATGGCGCGGCATGCGCAAAAAACCGGTGTCAAG
>Ga0073904_10001931_pt1 | contig 15655 bp, 15 predicted proteins | sample KloWWTrecipitate_FD_66668 | JGI IMG/M metagenome (GOLD analysis project Ga0073904, IMG submission 66668) | Active sludge microbial communities from Klosterneuburg, Austria, studying microevolution and ecology of nitrifiers - Klosterneuburg... | ecosystem: Engineered > WWTP > Aerobic digester >...
CTTAAGGATCGATAAGGCCCCGGGGATAATAAATTCCTCACGCACCGGGCAGCACCGTCAATATAGAGCGCCGCTCGTGCCGGTGCAAACGCCAACCGCCGATTTACTGGTCCTCTCCCGCGATTGCTTCGTCTGCGGTTGCCTGCCCGGGGGACCGCCCCTATCGTTTCAGCGATGCGCCTGATTGTTGCGATCTTCGTCACGGCAGCCTTTGCCGTAGGCCCCGCCGCCGCTGCGCCTGCCCCAGCCGCGCCACCGGCCGCCGCGTTGCGCTGCCACGGGGTTGTCACCGACGACGGCAAGTCGCGGCGCGTCTGCATCGGCGAGGCCCGCTACTTCCGCGATGTCTGCCGCGCCATCGCGCTCTATGCCGGCGAGCGCGGACTGCCCGAGGGATTTTTCGCGCGCCTGATCTGGCAGGAAAGCCGGTTCGATCCGGGCGCCATCAGCCGAGCGGGCGCGCAGGGGATTGCCCAGTTCATTCCCTCCACGGCGCGGCTGCGCGGGCTGCAGAACGCCTTCGATCCGGCGGAAGCACTGGCGCGGTCGGCGGAGTATCTGAGCTTTCTGCGCACGAGCTTCGGCAGCCTCGGGCTTGCCGCAGCGGCGTACAATGCCGGCGAGGGACGGCTGTCGCGCTATACCAGCAGCGGCGGCGGTTTCCTGCCCGCCGAAACCGAGGACTATGTGGAGATCATCACCGGGCAACCGGCGGCCGTCTGGCTCAATGCGCCGCCCAGCGACGTCGATTTCGCCCTCAGCCGCACCGTCCGCTTCGAGCCCGCCTGCATCGAGATGGCCAAGGCCGCGCCGATGCCGCGCCTCGACCTGCCGCCCGGCGAGTGGCACCCGTGGGGCGTGCTGATCGCGCAGGACTTTTCGCAGGCCAAGGCCCGCCGCATCTTCGAGCGGGTGCAAAGGCAGTACGATGGTGTGCTCGGCGAGGAAAAGCTGATGCTGCTGACCGGCCGCAACCGGCACTTCGGCAACCGGCTGCGCCACTTCGCCATGATCGGCCGCGATTCGCGGAAAGAGGCGCTGGAGCTATGCCGGACACTGACGCGCGCCGGGGGAGTCTGTACGGTGGTGGAGAACTGAGCCGGACGGCCTAGTTTCCCTGCGCCCCGGTGTCGTCGATGGCGTTGGCGATACCCTCGACCTTGCGGGCAACCTCGCCGATGCGCTTGGTGAAGCGGCGCTCGAGCTCCTCGGATTCCTCGGACAGTTCCTGCCCGGCCCGCGTCAGGGTCTCGATATCCTGCTTCAGCGTCGCGATCTGACGTTCCGCCTCGACCAGTTCGTCGATGACAGCAATGCCGGCCATGACGGTGAGCCGGTTGTCGCCGATCTCGCCGAACCCGTCCTTGAACTGGTCGATGTGGCGGTTGAACCGCGCGGCGAGGTCGACAAGGTGCTGCTCCTGGCCCTCTTCGCAGGCCATGCGATACTTGCGGCCATTGATCTCGACATTAACCTCGGGCATCGCGCTCTACTTCGCCAGGACTTCGCGGACGGTTTCCATCGCCGAAACGAGGCGACGGGAGACTTCGGCGGCGCTGTCGTCGAGCCGCTTGGCGCGGGCCGATTCCTTGTCGAGCTCGGCGGCAAACCGGGCGCGATCCGCCAGCAGCTTGTTGGTATCGGCCTCGATGCGCGCATGGGCACGCACCCTGCCATTGAGGCTGCGCACACTGGCATCGAGCCGCGCCAGCGCGCGATCCAGCCGATCAGTGGCCGCCTCAAAGCTTTCCTCGGTCGTGGTGTCCGTCATCAGGTCCGCCCCGTGAAGAATCCTTCCGATTCCATTGGGGACTATAACGCCAACTTCATGGGGCGTGGCAATTTGCTTTGCCGCGACAACCCCAACCATTGGCGGACCCCTGTGACATTGACTCGCAAATGGAACCTGTTAAGCCTCGCACCGCCTAGAGAGACGGGCGTTTCAGCCCCATAGACACACGAAGAAGAGCGGGATTTCATGACGAACTCTGCCATCCAGAACGACATGGCCAACGCCATCCGGTCGCTGGCCATGGATGCGGTCGAGAAGGCCAATTCGGGTCACCCGGGCTTGCCGATGGGCTGCGCGGACATCGCCACGGTCCTGTTCACCAAGGTCATGAAGTTCGACCCGCAGAACCCGCAGTGGGCGGATCGCGATCGCTTCGTCCTGTCGGCCGGCCACGGTTCGATGCTGCTCTACTCGTCGCTCTACCTCCTCGGCTACGAGGACATGACGATCGACGAGATCAAGCAGTTCCGCCAGCTGCATGCCAAGACCGCCGGTCACCCCGAATACGGTTATGCAGCCGGCATCGAGACGACGACGGGCCCGCTTGGCCAGGGCATCGGCAACTCGGTCGGCTTCGCCATCGCGGAAGCCAAGCTTGCCGCCGAGTTCGGTTCTGACATCGTCGACCACTACACCTGGGTGCTGGCCGGTGACGGCTGCCTCATGGAAGGCATTTCGCAGGAAGCCATCTCGCTCGCCGGGCACCTCAAGCTCAACAAGCTCGTCGTCATCTGGGACAACAACAACATCACCATCGATGGCGCGGTATCGAACGCCGACTCGACGGACCAGATCGCCCGCTTCAAGGCCTGCGGCTGGAACACGATCGAGATCGACGGCCACGACCAGGCCGCGATCGAGAAGGCGCTCAACGACGCCAAGAAATCCGACAAGCCGACGCTCATTGCCGCCAAGACCGTGATCGGCTTCGGCGCGCCCAAGAAGCAGGGCACGCACGGCGTGCACGGCGCGCCGCTCGGCAAGGATGAACTGGCCGCCGCCAAGGCGAACCTCGGCATCACCTACCCGGCCTTCGAAATCCCGGCCGAAACGCTAAATGCCTGGCGCGCTGCCGGCACCCGCTCGGCCAACCTGCGTGGCGCGTGGGAAGGCCGGCTCGCCGGTGCCAAGCCGGAGCTGCGCGCCGAGTTCGAGCGCCGCAACGCCGGCAACCTGCCCGCCGACTTCGACGCCGTGATCGGCGCCTTCAAGGACAAGCTGGTTGCCGACAAGCCCAAGGTCGCGACCCGCAAGGCGAGCCAGATGGCGCTTGAGGTGATCAACAAGAACGTGCCCGAGACCATCGGCGGTTCCGCCGATCTCACCGGCTCGAACCTCACCAACACGCCCGAGACGCTGCCCTTCACGGCGGCGGACCGGACCGGCCGCTACCTCCGCTACGGCATCCGCGAGCACGAGATGGGCGCGGCGATGAACGGCATCGCGCTGCATAAGGGGCTCATCCCCTATGGCGGCACGTTCCTCGTCTTCACCGACTATGCGCGCCCCGCCATCCGCCTGTCGGCGCTGATGCACCAGCGCGTCATCTACGTGATGACCCACGATTCGATCGGGCTGGGCGAAGACGGCCCGACGCACCAGCCGGTCGAGCATGTCTCGACGCTGCGCGCCATCCCGAACCTGCTCGTCATGCGTCCCGCCGATGCGGTCGAGACGCTCGAATGCTGGCAGATTGCGCTCGAAGCCAAGGACCAGCCCTCGATCCTCGCGCTCAGCCGCCAGAACCTGCCGGCGCTGCGCACGACGAGCGAGAAGGAAAACCTTTGCGCCAGGGGCGCCTACGTGATCGCCGGCGACAACAACGCCGACGCCACAATCTTCGCCACGGGCTCGGAAGTCGCCATCGCAGTTGAGGCCCTCGCCCTGCTCAAGGAGCGCGGAATTTCGGCTAAGGTCGTCTCGGTCCCCTCGATGGAACTGTTCGCAAAACAGTCCGACGAATACCGCAAGTCGGTGATCGGCACCCCCAAGGCCAAGGTGGCGGTGGAAGCCGGCATCGAGATGAGTTGGTCGAAGCTTCTGGGCGACAAGGGCCGGTTCGTTGGCATGCACGGCTTCGGCGCCAGCGCGCCCGCCGAAGCACTCTATGACTACTTTGGCATTACGCCGAAGGCCATTGTTGAAGCGGTGGCGGCGCAGTTGTAAGAAGCCGCCGCCTCCCTTTCACACTACCCGCTTGAAGGAGCCATCATGGCTGTTCGCGTCGCAATCAATGGCTTTGGCCGTATCGGCCGGAATATCCTGCGCGCCATCGTCGAAGCCGATCGCGGCAACGAGATCCAGGTCGTCGCCGTCAACGATCTCGGCCCGGTCGAGACCAACGCGCACCTCTTGCGCTACGACAGCGTGCACGGCCGCTTCCCGTTCGACGTGAAAGTCGATGGCGACATCGTTTCCACCCACGGCCAGACCTTCAAGGTCACCGCGGTGAAGGATCCGAGCCAGCTTCCGCACAAGGAGATGGGCGTCGACATCGTGCTCGAATGCACGGGCATCTTCACCTCCAAGGAAAAGGCCTCGGCCCACCTGACGGCCGGCGCCAAGAAGGTCATCGTATCGGCCCCGGCCGAGAATGCCGACCTGACGGTCGTCTACGGCATCAATGACGACCAGATCTCCAGGGAGCACGTCGTCATCTCGAACGGCTCGTGCACCACCAACTGCCTCGCCCCGATGGCCAAGACTGTGAACGACCTGGTCGGCATCGAGAAGGGCATGATGACGACCATCCATTCGTATACCGGCGACCAGCCGACGCTGGATACGATGCACAAGGACCTCTACCGCGCCCGCGCCGCGGCGCTGAGCCAGATCCCGACCTCGACGGGCGCCGCCAAGGCCATCGGCCTCGTGCTGCCGGAACTGAAGGGCAAGCTCGACGGCATCTCGATCCGCGTGCCGACCCCGAACGTGTCGCTGGTCGATCTCAAGTTCGTCGCCAAGCGCAACACCACGCCGCAGGAGATCAACGACGCGCTGATCGCCGCGAGCAACGGCAAGCTGAAGGGCGTGATGACCTACACCACGCACCCGCTGGTATCGTCCGACCTCAACCACGACCCGCATTCGTCGACGATCCTGCTCGACCAGACCAAGGTCATCGACGGCAATTTCGTGAACATCATGGGCTGGTACGACAACGAGTGGGGCTTCTCGAACCGCATGCTCGACGTCACCGTGGCGCTTGCAAAGACGCTCTGAGCTTCGTCTCCAGCCAGTATTCCGAGGGCGCCCCATGGGCGCCCTTTTGTTTGGGCACGCATGGGCGCGCAACCGGCCCGCTGGAGCTAGGGTTCCGGGAGCGGCAGCCAAGGGAGGCACCATGCCCGGCGAACTGCTTACCGTCCTCACCATTGCCCTGATCGTTGCAGTGGGGCTCGGCATCATCTTCGCGGCGGTCGCAGGCAGCGCGAGCGGATCGGGGCGCCGGTCTGGCAACGGCAGCTCCGGCAACACCGCAGGCGGCGCGGTACCGATGGCTTCCGGAACCTACGACACCGACGCACGCGATGCCCGTGACCTGCTCAGCGACGGCGGCCTCAGCGACCCGAACGGTGACGGCGGCGCCGGAAGCGGCGATAGCAGCAGTAGCGACGGCGGCGGCGGAGACAGTGGTGGTGGCGGCGGAGGAGGAGGAGAGTAGCGCACGATCCTGGTCGACCAGACCGCGGCTTCCCGGGGCAGCGGCATTTCTGCCACACTCCGGCAATCGCATCCGGGGGATGCCCCTCATTCATCCATATGAATGATGCGGCCTTGTCGCGGCCCTATTCAAATACCTCCCGACTCTGGAGGCATTGATGAGATTCCCGATCAGCATGGCGATTGCCGCAACCCTCACGGCCATCGGCGGCACGACGGCACAGGCAGGCGAGCCCTCGGTCGAAGCGTGGCTGGCAGGCGGACCGCTGATGCTCGACGTGTTCAAGCCGGCAACGGCGACCGGAATGGCCGGGGGCCTCAGCGCTGCCCTGGACATTACCCCCAGCATCGGCGTTCAGGGCGATGTTGTCCTGCGGCACGAGACCATCGACCGCTGGGGCGACGACAGCTTCAACGGCGGCGATCTGGCGCTGCACCTTTACTACAGCGATCCCGAGATTTTCGCCCTCGGCGTCTTCGGCCAGGTTGGCCGCGACGCCAGTTCGCTCAACTACATCTGGGACCGTGTCCATCTGGGCGTCGAGGCGCAGCTCTATCTCGGTGACCTCACGCTGTATGGACAGGCCGGCCGCATCCAGTTGCAGCGACCCAGGGACACCACCCCCTTTGTGGGCTGGTTTGCCAGCGGCGAGGTCGCTTACTACATCACGCCCGATTTCAAGGTCGAGGCGCACGGCGGGGTCACACGAACCCAGTTGTTCTACTATGACAGCGATGCACTCAATGTCGGGCTCGGCGCCGAGTACAAGTTCGAGGACACGCCGTTCAGCATCTTTGGATCGTACGATTACTTCCGCAGCCACTTCACCACCGACCTCAACACGTTCATGGTGCAGCAGCGGGTGCAGTTCGGCGTGAAGTTCAACCTCGACGACGGTACGCTGAAGGACAACGACCGCAACGGCATCCGGCTTGCCCCGGTTCGGCACAGCCAGGCGTTCGGCCCCATCGTGTAGCAATCGGGGACGGCGTCCCCCTTAGGGCGGTGGTGCACTGAAACGGCGGTGCACCACCGCCTTCGACTATGGCGATTGACCGTTCCTCTTCCCATCGCCCGCTCGCCCCGATATGGGGAGGTCGGCAGCAAGCGGGAGCGGATAATGGCCAGGTTCAAGACCCTCGACGACCTCGATCTCACCAACAAGCGCGTGCTGCTGCGCGCCGATCTGAACGTGCCCGTGGAGAACGGCGAAGTCACCGATGCGACGCGCATCGAGCGCATCGTTCCCACAATCCGCGAAATCACCAAGGTTGGCGGCAAGGCCATCCTGCTGAGCCATTTCGGCCGCCCCAAGGGCAAGGTCGACAAGGCGTTTACGCTTGAGGTCGTGGTCCCGGCGATCGTCGAAGCGACCGGCCACATGGTCGGCTTCATCGAAACCGACTGGACCGATGTCACAAAGGCGAAGGCGGCCATCGACAGCGCGCCGGACGGCTCGATCCTCGTGCTCGAGAACACCCGCTTCCATCCGGGCGAGGAAGCCAACGACAAAGCGCTTGCCGAACGCATGGCGGAACTTGGCGACGTTTACGTCAATGACGCCTTCTCGGCGGCGCACCGCGCCCATGCCTCCACCGAAGCGCTGGCGCACCTGCTCCCTGCCGCCGCCGGCCGCGCCATGCAGGCCGAACTCGTGGCGCTGGAAAAGGGCCTCGGCCAACCGCAGCGCCCGGTGATCGCCATCGTCGGCGGTGCAAAAGTCTCGACCAAGATCGACCTGCTCGAAAACCTCGTCGCGAAGGTTGATGCGCTGGTGATCGGCGGCGCCATGGCCAACACCTTCCTGCTCGCCGGGGGCCTGGGCGTTGGCAAATCGCTGGTCGAGCGCGACCTCGGCGAAACCGCCAATCGCATCCGCGACAAGGCCGAGGACGCCCATTGCGCCGTGATCCTGCCGATCGACGGCAACGTCGCCTGGAAGTTCGAGGCCAACGCCCCACACCGCTTCTACGGGCTCGATTCGATGGACCCGGACGGCATGATCCTTGATGTCGGGCCGAGCTCGATCGAGCGCATCAAGGGCGCCATCGACGAGGCCGCGACGCTGGTCTGGAACGGCCCGCTCGGGGCCTTCGAGTTGACCCCGTTCGATCACGGCACGACCGAAATCGCCCGCTACGCCGCAGCCCGCACCAAGGCCGGCAAGCTGGTTTCTGTCGCCGGTGGCGGCGACACGGTGGCGGCGCTGGCCAAGGCCGGCGTGAAGGACGAGTTCACGTATGTTTCAACGGCCGGCGGCGCTTTCCTTGAATGGATGGAAGGCAAGCCCTTGCCGGGTGTGGAGGCATTGAAGCAGACTGAACCCGCGTAGGCCATTGGTCTAATCGCGGGACTCGGGCTCCATCGTGCAAATTGGAGCATCATTTTTCACACGGAGTTGCTGCATGCCGTCGCCGTCTCTCAACGCTATCGCGAAGAAGCTGGTCGAAAAGGGCAAGGGCATCCTGGCCGCCGACGAATCCGAAGGCACGATCGCAAAGCGCTTCGCCGCGATCGAACTGCCGGTGACGCTGGAGACCCGTCGCGACTACCGCGAGATGCTGTTCCGCTCGACCGGCGCCATGCGCGATTACATTTCAGGCGTGATTCTCACCGAAGAGACGCTGCTGCAGTCGGCCGCCGACGGCACCCCCTTCCGGGCGCTGCTCGCTGATGTCGATTGCATTCCCGGCATCAAGGTGGACCGCGGCACGTTCACCATGCCCGGCTCCGCCGACGAAAAGATCACCGAAGGCCTCGATGGCCTGCGTCAGCGCCTCAAGCACTATGCCGATGTCGGCGCGGGCTTTGCCAAGTGGCGCGGCGTCATCGCCATCACGCCCAACGCGCCGACCCGCAACGGCATCCGCGCCAATGCCCACGTCCTCGCCCGCTACGCCGCGCTCTGCCAGGAAGCGGGCATCGTTCCCGTGGTCGAGCCCGAAGTGCTGGCCGACGGCGAGCCGGGCGATCACTCGATCGACCGCTGCGCCGAAGTGACCGCCGAAACGCTCGACGCGGTGTTCAGCGAACTGCGCCTCGCCGGCGTCGATTTCTCCGGCATGCTGCTGAAGCCGAACATGGTGCTGTCGGGCGTGCGCCGCCGCGAGCGCCCCAGTGTCGAGGAAGTCGCCCGCCGCACCGTGAAGGTGCTGCGCGATCACGTTCCGTCGACTGTGCCGGGCATTGCCTTCCTCTCCGGTGGGCAGAGCGACGAGGAAGCCACCGCGCACCTCTCCGCCATCAACCAGCTTGGCCCGCTTCCCTGGTCGGTCACCTTCTCCTACGGCCGCGCCCTGCAGACAGCGGCGCTGCTGGCCTGGAACGGTGACGCCCGCAACATCGCGAAGGCGCAGGCTGCCTTCACGCACCGGGCCAGGATGAACGCCCTCGCCGCCACCGGCGAGTACCGCTCGGAGCTCGACATCGCGGCCTAGGTCTTCATTCTCCCTTATCTTCGCCCGATTCCTGACTGCAATTGCCGGGCGGGCGAAGCTATAAGGGCCGCATGACGACCGAAATCTATCTCATCGCACCGGGCGATGCCGACGCTGAGGCGCTCAAGAGCGCCCTGTCGGCATCCCTTTCATCCCACCCTGTCGCCGCGCTGCTCGTGCTGCGCGGCGCCCGCGCCGAGCGCGACTATCGCGATCTCGTGAAAGCGCTCCTGCCCGCCGCCCAGAAGGCCGGCGCCGCGGTCCTCGTCGAAGGCGAACCCGGCCTCGTGCGCCTGTTGGGCGCCGACGGGCTGCACGTCACCGGCGGCATCGGGGCCGTAAAGGCCGCCATCGAGGCGCTGAAACCCGACTTCATCGTCGGCGCTGGCGACGTCCGATCCCGCGACGACGCCATGCGCAAGGCCGAAGCGGGCGTTGACTACATCCTGTTCGGGCCGGAAACCGGGCCGCTGGCCCCCGCCCACCGCGACCTGGCCCAGTGGTGGTCGGAAACCATGGAAGTGCCGGGCGTGCTCTCCGACCCCGAAGCCACGCCCGATTCGTTCGATGCCGGGAGCTCCGAATTCATCGGCCTGCCGCTGATTGTCCGCGAGGTCGCGACGTGACCCTGCGCTTCGGTGCAACATTGCTGCTGATCGGCTTGACCACCGCAGCCCTGGCGCAGGGCGGCGACGTCGATCTGCGGCCCGAGGGCATGCAGTTCGACAACCTCAGCGTTCAGGACCTGCCGATCGGGGTGACCCCCGAAACGCCGGGCGTTGCACCATGGAACGAGGCGCTGGCCATCAGCGACGACGTCTTCGGGCCCAAGGAGCGGGCCGACGAGGCCTATGGCGCATTCCAGCGCGGCTATTTCCTCACCGCCCTTGCCCTGGCCCTGCCGCGCGCCGAACGCGGCGATCCGGCGGCGCAGACGCTGATCGGCGAAATCTACGCCGACGGCCTCGGCATCGGGCAGAACCTCGCCACGGCCTCCGGCTGGTACTCCCTCGCCAGCAAGAACGGCGACCCGCTCGCGACGTTCGAGCTCGCACAGATGTACCAGGATGGCAAAGGCGTGCCCAAGAGCCGCCAAAGAGCTGCCGAGCTGTTCCAGAAGGCTGCCGACCAGGGTAATATTCCGGCTAAGTACAACCTCGGCCTGCTTTATGTTGAGGGCCAGTACGTCACCCCCAACCTCGTCAAAGCCGCCGAATTGATCAAAGAGGCCGCCGAGGCCGAAATGCCCGAGGCGCAGTACGACTACGGCTCGATGCTGCTCGAAGGCGCGGGCGTTCCGCCCGACCCCAAGGAAGGCGCCCGCTGGATCGGCCTCGCCGCCGAGGAGGGCCTCGTCGAGGCGCAGGTCGACTACGCCACCCTGCTCTACATCGGCGACAAGATCCCGCGTGACCGCGAAGCCGCGACCAAGTGGTACGCCCGAGCCGCCGGCGCCGGCAACGCCGTGGCGCAGAACCGCTACGGCAAGCTGCTGGCGGCCGGCGAAGGCATCGAGACCGATCTCGAAAGCGCCGCGATGTGGCGGGCCCTTGCCCGCCGGCAGGGGCTCAACGACGCCCAGCTCGACAAGATGCTGGTATCAATCCCGGCGGACGAACTGGCCCGCGCCGAGGAGCGCGCTCGATACTGGCCGGGCAACCCGCCAACCGCGGTCGCGGCGGCAGACGTCCCCCCGGCAGCGTCGGAAGCCCAACCGGCCAGCGAAACGAAGCCAGCGCCGTAGCCAGCGCCCCTTGAACGGGGCGGGGTTTTCTTGCACAAGGCCGCTCTGCCCGGATTTCTCCGGGTCTTCCCTCCTTTCCGAGTTCTCCGATGGCCCGCTCTGCCCTTCTCAACATCATGGTTCAGGCCGCGACCAAGGCCGGGCGCTCGCTGACCCGTGACTTCGGCGAGGTAGAGAACCTGCAGGTCTCGGTGAAGGGACCAGCAGATTTCGTCTCCAACGCCGACAAGCAGGCGGAGAAGATTGTCTTCGAGGAACTGCAGAAGGCGCGGCCGACCTACTCCTTCCTGATGGAAGAGGGCGGCGAAGTGACCGGCACGGACGGCCAGCATCGCTGGATCATCGATCCGCTCGACGGCACCACCAATTTCCTCCACGGCGTACCGATGTTCGCCGTCGCCATCGCGCTCGAGCGCGCCGGCGAGATCGTTGCTTCGGTGATCTACAACCCGGTGATGGACGAGCTGTTCACCGCCGAAAAGGGTGGCGGCGCCTGGCTCAATGACCGCAAGCGGCTGCGCGTCGCCGGCCGCAAGCACCTGTCGGAGGCGCTGGTCGTGACCGGCGTCAACTCGCAGGGCCGCGATCTCGATTTCCTGCAGTTGAAGCAGCTCGGCCAGGTCCTGCCCGCCGTCGCCGGCATTCGCCGCACCGGCTCGGCCTCCACCGATCTCGCCTGGCTCGCCGCCGGCCGGTTCGATGCCTATTGGGAAGCCGGCCTCAAGCCCTGGGACGTTGCTCCCGGCTGGCTGATGCTGCGCGAAGCGGGCGGCACGATGAGCGATTTTTCCGGCAAGCCGGGCAGCATCTGGAACGGCGAAGTGCTGGCCGGAAACGAAGCGATCCAGGGCCAGTTGCTCAAGGTCATCAAACCGATCCGCTAGGGCTCGAGCCGGGCTTGGCCATTGTCAGGCCGTTTTGCTGTGACTAAGCTTGCCGCGCTCTTGTTCCAGCCAGGCTGAGGCGCATGTCGCAATCCTACGACCCGTATCGTCTCGCTAGCCCGACAGTCTATCTCGTCAAGATCATCATCTTTCTCGTCCTGTGCGGACTCGTCACGGCGATTCTGTTCCAGCAGTTGGTCGTCTTCTTCTGGGCGAATCCCTTCATCAACAGCCTGATCTTCTTCGTTGCCTTCATCGGCATCGTGCTGAGTTTCCGCCAGATCTTCCGGCTCTATCCGGAAATACGGTGGGTCAACTCGCTTCAGGAAGGGCAAATTCCCTCAACTGCGCCGGTGCTGCTGGCGCCGATCGCCAACCTGCTGCGCGAGCGGATCGGCGAGGCGGTGATTACCCCCTCCTCCATGCGCTCAATCCTCGACGCCGTGGGCAACCGCCTCGATGAAGCCAAGGACACCTCGCGCTACCTGACCGGCCTATTGGTTTTCCTCGGCCTGCTCGGCACCTTCTACGGCCTGCTCGAAACCGTGACTCACGTCGCCAGCACGATCCAGGCGCTGGACGCGACGAGCGGCGACACGGCGACGCTGTTCGGCAACCTCAAGGAAGGTCTCGCGGCGCCGCTGGGCGGCATGGGCACGGCGTTCTCGGCATCGCTGCTCGGTTTGACCGGCTCGCTGATTCTCGGCTTTCTCGACCTGCAGACGAGCCAGGCGCAGAACGCCTTCTTCACCGACCTCGAGGACTGGATGACCTCGATGACCGAACTCGACCACCCGGTGACGGCGCTGCAGGCCTCCGGCATGGGCGTTTCGGGCGGTGAGATGCAGGCGATGATCGAGCAGATCGGCTCGTCCATGCAGAACACCTCGTCCAACCAGAACGCCATCCGCGCCATGGCAGAGCTCGCCCGCGGCATCGACGGCCTCGTCAAGCACATCCGGGCCGAACAGGCGGACCTGCGCGGCTACATCGAAGAACAGGGCGAGACGAACAAGCGGCTGCGCGAACTCATCGAGGCCATGCTCCGCGAGGGTGAGAGCGACCGCCGGTCGAACTAGCGCCATCATTTCCGAACGTAGGTAGAGCCAATGGCCGTCTCCTCAACCCGCTCCCGCCGTTCGCAGGTCACCAATTACTGGCCCGGCTTCGTCGACGCCCTGTCGAGCCTGCTGCTGGTCATCATCTTCCTGCTCTCGCTGTTCATGCTGACGCAGTTCTTCCTCGGACAGGAACTGCTCGGCAAGGACACGGCGATGAGCCGTCTCAACTCGCAGATCGCCGAGCTGACCGAGTTGCTGCAGCTGGAGCGCTCGGGGTCGGACGACATGCAGTCGCAGATCGCCACGCTCACCGCGACGCTGGCCACCGCCGAGGGCGAGCGCAGCCAGCTGGCCTCGCAGGTCGCCGGCTTTGGCCTCGGCGATACCGGCAAGGATGCGCAGATCACCCAGCTCGAGGCCGAACTGGCCGACAGCACCGACCTTTCGAACGAGGCTGCGGCGCAGGTGGCGCTGCTCAACCAGCAGCTCGCGGCGCTGCGCACGCAGATCGGCGCGCTGGAGCAGGCGCTGGACGCGTCGGAATCGAGCGCTACCGAAAGCCGGACGCAGGTCGCCGATCTCGGGCGGCGCCTCAACCTCGCGCTGGCGCAGCGCGTGCAGGACCTTAGCCGCTACCGTTCGGACTTCTTCGGCCGGCTGCGCGAAATCCTCGAAGGGCGGGCCGACGTCCGGATCGTCGGCGACCGCTTCGTGTTCCAGTCGGAAGTGCTGTTCGACCCCGGTCAGGCCGTGGTGTCGACCGAGGGCCGCCCCGACCTCGATACGCTCGCCACCGCCATCAAGCAGCTTGAAGGCGAAATCCCCGCGGACGTGAACTGGGTGCTGCGCATTGATGGCCACACCGACAAGCGCCCGATCTCCAACGCCCAGTTCGCCTCCAACTGGGAGCTGAGCGCCGCCCGCGCCATTTCGGTCGCCAAGTACCTCGTGGCCCAGGGCGTTGACCCCCGTCACCTCGTCGCCGCCGGCTTCGGCGAATTCTCTCCCATCGACCCCGGCGATTCCGACGAAGCCCTCCGCCGCAACCGCCGCATCGAGTTCAAGCTGACGGATGGGTGAGGCGAGTTCGTAGTTGGACGCCGGACTGTTGGGGGGGGCGGAAATCGCCAGCTATCACGCCTTCACGTTCGTGCAATTCCTTCGGGTCGCGCAGGGCTCGCTAAGAGAACTGGAAACACATCTCATCGTTTCGCAGCGCGTTGGCCTGCTCGGTGATGGCAACGCCGACAAGCTGCTCGCAGACTGCAACGAAGTTGGGAGGATGCTGCGTGGATTGATCCGGAGCGCCCAGGCGCGGACGAACCCCGTCCTTACCTAGTCCCTGCCAACTACTCTGCCGCTTCCAGCCGGAACTGCAGCTTCGCCAACTCCGCGTAGCGGCCGCCGCGGGCGATGAGCTGGTTGTGGGTGCCCTGGTCGATGAGGTGGCCCTTTTCGAGCACCAGGATCCGGTCGGCGTCGCGAATGGTGGCGAGACGGTGGGCGATCACCAGCGTGGTTCGGCCTTCCATCAGCCGCTCCAGCGCCATCTGCACCAGCCGCTCGCTTTCGGCATCCAGCGCCGAGGTGGCCTCGTCGAGCAGCAGGATCGGGGCGTCCTTGATGAGCGCGCGGGCGACGGCGATGCGCTGCTTCTGGCCCCCCGACAGCATGACGCCGCGTTCACCGACAAGCGTATCGTAGCCCTTCGGCAGTTCACTGACGAAATCGTGGACGAGCGCGGCCTTCGCGGCGGCCTCTACCTCGGCCTGCGTCGCCTCCGGCTTGCCGAAGCGGATGTTGTCCGCGACGGTGCCGGCAAAGATTGTCGGCTCCTGTTCGACATAGGCGAAGCGGCTGCGCAACGCGCCCGGATCGACCTGCCTGATGTCGATGCCATCGACCAGAATGCGGCCCTCGCTGACATCGTAGAAGCGCTGCGCCAGCGCGAACACCGTCGTCTTGCCGGCCCCGGATGCCCCGACGAGCGCGACCGTCTCGCCGCGGGCGACGGAGAAGGACAACTCCCCGATGATCTTCTCGGATTCGCGCGTCTCGTAGGTGAAATGCACGTCCTCGAAGGCGATCGTGCCGAGCGGCGGCACCGGCAGCGCCACCGGATTGGCGGGCGCGGTGATGGTGGACTTGGTATCGAGAATTTCGATGAGTCGCTCGGTCGCGCCCGAAACGGTCTGCACCGTGCCAAAGATTTCCGAGATCGACGCCAGCGCGTTCGTCGCCATCAGCGCGTAGATCATGAACTGCGCCAGTTCGCCTGCGGTGACCGCGCCCTCGAACACCGCCTTGGCGCCCCACCACACCATGGCGATGAGGCAGCACACGACGAGGAACATGATGAGGGCAATGAGCCGGCCCCGGGCCCCGAGCCGGACCACTTCGGCATCGAGGCTCGCCTCGGAGCGCAGCGCATAGGCGGCCGCCTGCGCCTGCTCCTGGCCAAAGCTCTTGACCGTCTTCGTGGCGCTCAGCGTTTCGGTCGCCATCGCCGACATGTCGGCCAGCGCATCCTGCGTGCGCCGCGACATGTGCCGCAGCCGGCGCGCGAACAGGATGACGGGTATCACCAGCGCCGGGGCAATGACCACTACCGCGAGCGCCAGGTAGGGGCTGGTGAGGAACATCAGGACAACCGCCCCGGTGATCGTCACAAAGCCACGCAGGATCATCGAGAGGCTCGAGCCGATGGCGCCGCGAATCGTCGCCACGTCGCCGTTGAGCCGTGACGTCAGTTCACCCACCCGGTGGGTGTCGTAGAAGGAAGCATCGAGCGTCAGCAGGTGATCGAACACCGCGCGCCGCAGATCGGTCAGCACCTTCTCGCCGATCACCGAGATGAAATAGAATCGCGCGCCGCTCGCCACGGCCATTACGAGGCCGAGAACCAGCGCCAGCCAGCTGTAGCGCGATACCATGTCGAGGTTCTGCGCGAGGAAGCCCTCATCGACCACCCGCCCGCCGATCGCCGGGATCGACAGCGAGGTCAGCGCCGCGACCAGAAGGAAGAGGATCGTCAGCGCCAGCCGGACCGGATATTTCAGGACGAACGGCAGCA